>Ga0164241_10006329_pt1 | contig 10833 bp, 11 predicted proteins | sample OricomyardsoilBY_FD_108780 | JGI IMG/M metagenome (GOLD analysis project Ga0164241, IMG submission 108780) | Backyard soil microbial communities from Emeryville, California, USA - Original compost - Back yard soil (BY) | ecosystem: Environmental > Terrestrial > Soil > Unclassified | place: USA... | reverse complement strand
TTGTTGGTGAGCGAACTGAGCCATTGCTATCAACTACTTAATGATTTGCATAAACGATTGGGATTACATGCAGCTATCAGTCGAGATGAGTTAACGGTACTTGGCCGAAAACTTTATGCGGTATTTGAGCGGCGTGCCGGCAAAGTCCATTTCATTAATCCCGGTATTTCCATTGATCTCACAGAAGAAGAATTATTTTTCGTCCAGCATCAACAGGCCAATAGCCTTTCCTGGTCTGTTTATACCAATGAACGAAAGTCAGGTGAAGATCACAGTCAAGCACTTAAACATTCGCCGCAACTTATTGAATTATTATTGTGGTGTTGCGCAAATGGATTGATAGCTGTATCGACTAAATTACATTTTCACTCGACACATTTTTCCATCAACTTTTCACAACATCAATTAATGTCATGCATCAAACAATGGCTGCCCGAAAAGCAAATTGATATTGATCATCAAGCATTTCATGCACCTGCCTATATCACGCAAATGTTGGTTATCGCCAATCTGGGTATTGAATCCCATACCGAGCTACACAAAAAGGGCATGCACGTCATTAGCAATCGCAGCGATGCTTTAGGTTACAGCGGATTTCGTGAAAATCTGGTGCAGAATCTGGAATGTATACACATCAATTCCTGGGGTGAAATTGTCTGCCGGCATTTTGAAAAAGATGCACTCATCCAACTGATGCAATATTACTTGCAGTTACTGGGAAGCCAATCACTTAATTTTCCCGAGATGTTATTTCGCTGCTTTAGCTCGGGCAAAGGCAACCTGATTGCACAGCGGCTGGAAGAATTATGGAAACAGTTTCATTATTGTTTTTTTACTCTCAATCAACATCATCAACGATTTTTATTTGAAATGGCTGATGAGTACATCATTATTGAATCGCCACTCGTCAGCAGTGAACCCGTTTTTCGTGCTAATTCATTGCCAGGATTATTAAAAAAACTGGCGGCTCCAAGACGGGAAGCCAGTAAAATTTTTATTGATCCTTTAGCTTTACGTAACACCCCTATTCCACAAATCAATCAACACTACTCCAGCAACGCCATACAGCTTTTTTATCAAATCCATCAGCAACAAGCAGACATTTATTTGTTGGATGACAAAGGCGCGATTTCTTTTCATTCCTGCCAATTTTACACCCACGCCAGCTTATTGCGTCCGCTTTGCTATTTTTTGCAAGCACTGGTGAATAAACTTGAATTTGAAATTGATTCAACCCAAGTAGCGCCTAAATTGTTGTGTTACGAAATTCAACATAAAGCCACTCTGGCTAATACCGAAAAATCCAATTGGCAGCTGGATTTGCGCAGGGTGGAAGGCGAATTTAGTCACCTTCCACTATTTAGCATTAAAGTCATTGTTGAATCCGACGAGAACAATCATCTCAATTATTTTATTTATTGTAATGAGCAGGAGTTTTCAAGTTTTGTTTACGGTGATACTGTTTTTGAGCGTGTTGCTGCTTATATCAAACAGCACCGAAAAAGTGGGGACGTTTATCCCTGTTACATCACCGATCTGGATATTTCCCGTCACCCCACAGCGCAATATGGTTTACAGCTGATTGAATTTTGGCAAATGAAAATTCATCTTGAAGAAAAAATTAACAAGGCCTATCACGCGCTGTAAGCAATTAAAATTCTGCGCCCGTTTCTGCTTCTGTCTGAGATGATTTTTCCTCTAGCCACATGCGATCATAAGTATTTACTATTTTAAGCAAGGCCGAGTGCAATGCGTCAGCACTCCCATCCAATTCACGGCGTAACCAAAAGCCCATAAACTGATGTGGATTTACTTCCGTGTTAATGTCAGCCCCGTAATTTTTACGGTTGTACCAAAAATAGAGCCATTCACCTGCCATAGTGCCATCCTCCTCAGCAATCATTTCCTTGTACAACATGAGCTCATAATCCAGATCCAATTCATGGTGCAAATAATCATAATAAAATGTCATTAACCGGAAAAAATTACGCAAGCTGGTGTCGTAAATCGTTTGTGCTTTAACGCCATTAATTTCGATAGAAGGTGAAGGAATAATATTCCGGCTTAGCCAGGTGACCGCATCCACATTCACGCGTCGAAATGGGTATTGGCTTTTTCCTTGTAAAAATAATGTCACTGGAAAATAACGATCGTAGCCAGATGCTATTTTCAAGCTATCAAAATCAATTTCATATTCTGCTATTGCCCTGGTAATCGATTCTTTTCGCAGGTCGGCTTTAACAGCCAATCTTGCAGTGACATACTCAATATCTTCAGTGCCACAAGTAAACATACCAAAGCTGGTCCCGGCTATATCAATTTTCGGATACTCATCTGAATTTAAACAACGAAACCCATTAAATGCATTAATGGTTTCGGGGTTTACAAAAGATTCAAAAAATAGCTTTAATTCTTTTCCGGTAATCACTTTTTTGGAATACAACAAGTTGCTGGCGCCAGTGTTTGTATTTGTATCTATGTCTTGTGCATGGGCATTTATGCAAAAATAAGAAAAAGTAAAAATAGAGAAAGTAAATATTAAAGCCGCAAAAGTTGATTTCATAATCCTGTCGATCCAGATAGTTCTTTATAATAACCGTTGATTTAATAGAGCCGTCTAGTTTATTAAATCAGTTAGATTTATTGGAATTGTTGATTTAATTTTTCCAACCAGGCTTGATCATAGGCTTGTAGAATATCTTCCAACCCCTGGCGCAATTCGGAATCGCTACCATCAATCGTGCGGCGCAACCAGAAACCAATAAAGTAACTGGGCAATTGTTTTTCGCTCATGCTAATCCCTGGCTGCGGATACTCTTTCTGGTTGTAACGAAAAACCAACCATTCGCCGGCAACCTGACGGTCGGCGTCACTTATCATCCGGTTATACCAAAGTAATTCTTTTTCTATATTCAATTCATTATGCAGATAGCGATAATAAAACATCATTGAACGACAAAAATTTTTAAGCACATGATCATACAAATCCTGCGCTGGTACTCCGGATATATCCATATTCGGTGAAGGAATCGTGTTTTGTCTCAACCAGCGTACCGCATTGCTATTGACATAACCAAACGCCTCACCATCATGCTGATCCCGGATTAATTTAACAGGGAAAAAATCATTGTATATTGATGATGCAAATCCACGTTCGAAATTGGCTTCATAGTCTTCAATTGTTTGCGCAATATTGCCTTTTCGCAACGTATTTTCTTTTTCAATATTATTTTTTAACATGTATTCAAGAGCATTATTAGTACAGGAAAACATATCCAGTGTTTTTCCTAAAAACTGAATGGTTTCCGAATTTTCAAAACCAAAGCATTCCCAAGTCTCCAAATAAGTGTCAATACCGGCAGTATCAAAAATAGAGTCATAAAATATTTTTAAGTCATCCTGTGAAATTATTTTTTGTTCGTAGAGTGAATTATATTCCTCTTCTGCCTGCTCATTGATTGATTGTGCTGCATAGTCCTGAGCAAATTCCGTCGCGTCTTCAACGGAAGAGGTTACATCCACAATAGCGACAGCCTCAGCAGCTTCAACAACCCCGGTTTCCTCAGGTGGTTCATCCTGCTGCTTATTGTTATCGCAACTGACCAGCAAACAACACGCCAGAGCAAAAAAAATAATGACGATTTTGGGCATATAAAAATATCCGTTAAAAGGCCAATTCTACTACAGCCCTGGAGCTTCCAATGGCTTAATATAAAAATTAAGATTTAATTAAGATGGCTGAATGCGGACATTAATAACTGCCGGCATTCAGAAGCTTTTACGAGAGGATATAGTGAGCCAATAAAATCAATATTAATACAATATGCGGGAAAGCTACCGTAGGTCGAATAGCTTGCCGGGCGTACTCCTTCATCAAAGAAAGCCCTGTTAAACGAACCTTCATAAATTCACTGTTGAATTGACACACCGCTTGATGACTTCCCTCTGCAATAAATTTTTCAATTTGCAACAATCGCGATTCAATGCGTGACTGAAATGTTTTCCAGATGGCATCTTGCACCCATAGTGTCAGCAATATTACAAGTATGACAATACTTGCCGAACTAAAAATCTCTACCATCAATAAAATAATAACACTAAGTAACTTGATATACAGAGAGTGTTTTTCATAACTATCAAACTGATTTTGTAGTAAACACCATTCTGTTTGAAATTCATTTGTTTCCATATTTAATCCAAAAAAATTGTAGATCATAAAAAAGTCAGTGAGCTTCCTCAGGAAACCCTAATTGTACTTACTGATTAATACCAAGTTCCTTTTGCATTTTTTTCGTTAATCCCAAAGATACAATACGATGAGATTCTTTTATATAGTACTTAAGCTCTTCATCTTTATGTTTCGGCGCATCATATTGCTGTATCCAAATTAATCCGCGAGACGCGAGGTAAGGTGCAGGCCTGAATCCTGGTTGATCTTGGAGCACATCAAAATTAATTTTGGATGTTTTGAATGTGAAGGCAGGATCATCTGATTGGCTAGTACCCCCTATCGCAAATACTTTCCCACCCACCTTCCAAACATGCGAACCTCCCCACTGAATAACATAAGATGTTGCGGGCAGAGAGCGACAAAAATCATTGAATTCGTTGTAGGTCATAGTGGCAATTTATTAAAGTAGCGAAAATGACAATAAATAAATTCTTCATAGGTGAATACTCTAATGATATGGTTCAACGCACACGTTTAAGACTTTGCACCGCAAGGTCAAGCGCCTTGTGCATATCCAATCGTGCCGAATGACCGACATCAGGATGATTGAGTTCATTATTACGTTCGGACGGTAAAATCGGCGAGGTGAGATCATCAGCGTCGGTGGGCTCAAAATCCGATTCTTCACCAATCGTCATCGCGCTGCGGCGCAATAAAATGCGCAGTTGCTCCGGTTCAAGTTGTGGATTGATCGACAACATGGCCGCAACTAAACCCGCAACCAACGGAGTTGCATAAGAAGTCCCGCAATGCTTTTCACCCTCCGCATGCAAAACTAAACTTGAACTATTAACACAGGCAGCAGCCGTAATATCTACACGCATATCGATATTTGATGAACCGCGTTTGACCACATAATCAGGGTCTTCAACTTTTGCATCTTTTTTACTACTGCGTTCATGCCCACCGACAACCAATAACTGTTCGGTGATAAAAGAAGACGGCAAACGATATTCATCCAGACCGGAAAAAGACGCACCATTACCAGCAGAATTAATCACAATGACATCCGGGTGTTTCATCCGTAGCCAGAGAAAAAATTCTTCCAATAATTCTTCATAACCACTCATCGCCAAACCGGATCTGACCAGCGTATCTATATCCTGTCCATCGATATTTTTTGTGCCGACACGGTGAATTCCCCAACTCCAATTCAGCACTCGCACACCATCCTCGACAAGATTAACGGAGGCCGCAATATTGGCGGTGATGCCCGCATCGGAATTGCGCTCAACAATAACGTCAAAACCCGGGCCCGCTTTATCAATACCGCGCAAGAAACCCGAGTTGCCGCCATTATTCCAGGCAGCAGCAAGAATTCCGGCAACAGTAGATCCATGTGTTTCAGGTTTTTCTGCATCACGCGCATACAAGCATGTGCGTTTGGTATCGCGGCGGCAATCACCGAGATAATCAGCAAAATCCGGTGAATCAAAATCCACATCGCGTTCGATAAGACCAATTTTTATTGGTTGGGTTTTTATCGGCTGACCTTTCGCAGGTACGCGGCGCAGATAAAAATCGACTGCATTCAGAAACCGATTTGAAGTCCACTCACCTTTATTAAGCGAATTCTCACTGGATGTTTCACCTTCGATTTCTTTCTCTGCCCCAGACTCTTCAATAATGACTGCATCCACACCCACTTCACTACCCAATCGCAATACCAGCGCGTCCCGCTCAATTAAATTACGCGCAGGTAAACGAAATTGATAGGTATTCAATGGAGGAATGGCGCCTACCAATTTCGCATTGTATTTTTTTGCCAATTTGCGCGCTTCTTGCAAGCCATCGTAATTTTCTTCGATGATGACACTAATCAAATCGACGTAAGTTGTCAGGCCATCCATATTTTTTGCAACTTCTTTTTTATTCGCTGCAACAACATGGCTGCCCTTCAAACTCAGCCAGACTGGATTACTTTTTTCATTTCCCTGTTCCAACCACAACGGTGCACTTTGATAATCAGCCGTAGCGATTTTAATTCTTAAAATACCCGCACCAGACTTCACTACCTTGGGCGATAATATTTTCCCACCCAGCAAAACTCGCCACTCTTTATTAACTAACTTACCTTTAGTGCTTACGCAGAATTCCTGTTCCGCTTGCGCAAAAAAATCACCGCAGCGCTCGATATGATCAATGCGCAGTGAGTCAGCATGAGCTATATTTGCGAAAAAAACTGACGATAAAACTATATGGAGTAACCAATATCGGGGAAGACTAATTGTCTGCATAGATCCGCTCTCTCAAGGCATATTTCACTCATCAAAGGACTCTAATCACTCTGACCCTTTGTTTATTCCTTAAACTGAATATTCGAGTACACAACTTTATGATTTTCACTGATGGGTGATTGTGCAATAAATCCTACTTTGATTGGCGTTTTTGATATTAGGCTAAACGATCTTCGATACAGCCAATGCTCGCCGTCAGTTGAATAAAATAAAGTAAAAGTATCTTTTTCTCTTGCTATTTTTAAATATACTTCATTGCTTGTAATGAAATTATGATAAGCATCATCACCCGTTGTTTTGGTAACGGTAGACGAAATGCCATTATCCCCGGACTTGAATCGTTCAAATAGAAATTTTGTCCAGTTTTCGGTATCCCCGTAAATAAATAAAGCGCCGCCATCGTATGCACTAGTAAAATCGGCTGTAACCTTGGCACTAAAAATAAAATCTGATTTGGGTGTAAAAAATATTCGTGGGGCGTTATCGGCAGATTTTGAACCATCAGAATTAGTATACAAATCAGTCCCTTTTGAAGCCAAAATGGTCACTGTATCTTCACTAACAGTGATCGTCGATTTGTGTGGCTCACTTATTAAATCATAAGGAATCCCTAATTTATTCTGCTTCTCAATGGTTTCTTCCGCGTTAGCGATTAAACCAACAAAAACAATTCCCAAAATGATGAGTCCACTAATGATTTTTGCCATGCTACTTTTATCCCGTTGTATTATTTAATTGATCTGAATTTTTCTTGTCACTTTTCCTAAAGCATATTGTGGATTGAAAGTCAGGACGTGATTCTAGTCCCAACGCATTTCCTCTATCGATTTATACTCTCCACGGAATTGAAAGAACGAGGAGCTATTATGTATTTTTAGACGAAAGATTGGAGCGAATTTGCTCTTTAAATTTTTCAAAATATGGACTTTCCTTATTTGCCCTGTAACTAAAGCGGCTGATTCTATAAGTGTTTTCTGATTTTTTAAGGACAAGTAAATAACCGCTATTCGTTTCTACATAAACCGGACATACAGCATGCGCCTCTTCTTCAGAAGGAATAACGTTAATTACCTCACCAGGTTTTAAGCTTCCTTGAAAGGAGGTGATAACTTCTGCATCAAATGATTTTATTGTTGAATACCGACCTTCTTTAATTTTTTCAATGTGAGTAATTTTTGCTTCAATCAATATATTTTCTGACGACAATTCTTCAACAGGATATTCGTTTAATTCAGCTCTCTCTTTACAGGCAAAAGTTATATTTGAGGCGATTAGTAATAGTATGAACAATATAGTTTTCAAGGCAATTCTCGATCAATGTTTACGGTTCTCAGGGATGGATAACTATTTTAGTCCCTGCCAATCAAAGTGCTCTGTTTCAAAAACTTTTCCATTTAGTATCGGCAAGAAATCAGATTTCATTATCTCAGCCCTATAGCTTAGGCAGCTATCCAACTTTTGGCTTAGCTCGCCTTCTTGCTCATATATTTCAGGACCTGGTACGGTCATGCAATAGGTTGATGTGTAGTCAAATTCATTAACTTCTGGAGCTGTGTGCTTAATACTTAAAATAAGCACCTCCCTTTTGCCCACGCCTACAGGAATATAAGTAAGTTCAACAGACCTCTGGGCCTTTTTATTTACAAATGAAGCTGAATAAATCAAGGAAATAGTTTTACTGGATTTTTTCGTTACGCCTTTATACTCATATTCCAAGCTGCTGAGCCAAACCGCAAGATTTCGTCTTACAGATTCATCAATATCTTTTTTGTATTTATCTCTTGAAAATATCATAAGTTATAACGCTCGGCACAATCGCTGGTGCTGATTATTATGGCTTTTGGCATGAGCTGATCTCCAAATTTCCGTCGCCAATTTGGCCTTCTCGTTTAGGTGAAGTTTGCTATCTGCCTGGATTCATATTTTGGATGACCGTAATTTCCCTGTGAATCCAAAGTTATAATACACGCCTATTTTTATTCCTTTCGTCATGATCTCTTCACTGTTAATGTTCGATTATGCTGAACTCGCGTCCAAGTATCATATAGGGAGCGTTAATCTTTATATTTATCTTATGCTGATCCTTAAAATATGCCTCTAATTGTTTAAAATATTCTTTATGAAGCATGTCGAAATCTTGTTCCTTATCAACATACAGAAACTTCTTATAATAATCCTCATCAAGCAAGGCAGAGCCTCCTATATATAATCCATATGAATTTAACAGAACGACAAATTTGCTTACCCGAATTGTCTCGTTATCCGATTCGCTCGTATATACGTCGTTAGTTTGTAAGCCGCTTAAAAAAATCTTCAATGACTCTTCCGATCGGATGTAAGCTAAAAGCGTTAAGTCTATCTTCTCGCTTAAGAATTGCTTTATTTCATCGGCCGTTTTTATATCAGTGGAAATAAATTTATTGTACCGCTCAAAAAAATCGCGCTGAGCCGCTTGATCACCGACGGCGGCTCTAACTTCAGGTTCTGTATACCGGTAATTCAGTAAGCCTTCTTTCATATAGTCAGGAAGGTCAAGCAAGCCCAAAATTTTTCTGTTGTAGTGTGCCTGCGTCTGGGGCGTATTACATTCGTCCTGATAACATTCAAATAATTTTTCTCTGATCAAGAGAGAATATTTTATCAGGTATCTAAAATATTCTTTTCTGTATAGCCTGTATGAGCCTCCGTCCTCAAGGACCTTTTGAATATCATCTTTCAGCCGCAATTGAACAATTGAATCTCTTTGCTTCACTTGCTTTGTGACGGCTTCATACACGCTTTGCTGTGAAAATGTTGCATGCGTAACAACATAGAGGATTGAGGCGAATAAAATTTTTATTATCATGTTTTACGGCCTTATTAGCTGGCTAAAAAACTCCGATTTTTCTTTTCCAGTAATGGAAAATTCCCAGGTTTGCTTTCCATTCACTAGGTTTGCACCGCCAGTAATTTCGAGTGGTGCTGTTGTTAGGTGCAATCACCCTCAAATGAAAATCCTGGCGGATACTGGTGAAGTCCGTCGAAATCTCCTTTGGTTAATTTCACCCCTCTAGAACGAGCTATCGCATATACCATACTTAAGTGAAAGTAAAAGTTGGGGTATGCAAACCGGACTAAAAAATCACCTGCGTTCATAGATACTGGAGCTGGACCAGCCATATCTTTGACTACTACCTCCAGATTATTTTCCGCCGAGTCCAAATTTTTTAAATACTCAACTGTTTCCTGTAGTTGAGCCTTCAAACTTGAGAAAGACTTCTTGAGTTTCGCAAACGATACAACTTCCACTCCAGCAATTGGACAGCACGATCTTAAAGCGAAACTTGCTACGATCTCCGCTTGAACGTACAGCGGAAACATATCTTCGATTAAACGTACCTCTAGAATACTTTCATCACCTTTAAAGTGAGCCTCTATTTTTTCAATGGTCCTCGACAATAGATCAAGATACTCAACGAAGATTTCTATGTGTTTATTTTTCACTACTAAACCCTATTCACACCTAACGCCGAGCTAAGCGGCAGTTTTTAAGTTACGGTTTTGTGGAATATTTTGCGCAGCAAAACCACAAAACTGCGACTTAAAAACTGTCCAGCACACGAAGGTGCGACGCTTGAGCAACTTGTTAACCTAGCTTTTATGCATACAAAACTCAGCTATTTCTTGGGCTTTTTCAACACAAATTCCATTGATAAAGTCATGTACAAGCGGATGCTCTGCCTCATGCAAATTTAATTTCGGCCGCTGACCAGCCAATTGAACATTAACATCACTTGCTAAAGCGTACGTGTCTTTGTAATAAGACAAGCTATTACATAAATAGCCAAAATACCCGTACTCCAAGCTTGGCTCATTATAAGTTTCGATGTAATGATTGAAACTCTTTTCGCTTACGGAAACCCATACACCCCAAGTGAAAGGCTCAGTTATTCCATGGATGGGGATTTCTAAAATTACTCTAATAAAAAAATGAGGCCCGTCTTCCTCTTCATAAAAGCACAAGTCGGAATCAAGCCTTCCATTTTCTCTAATTTCTTCAGGCTGCTGTAGATATGGATCTGGTGCTCTGTAAGCAAAGCTTGGAGAACCTCCATGTATCTTTCCGCAGCACGTACATACAAAGCTAAAAATTTCTGCCATAACTTCCTTCTAAGATTTAGGTTAACGTTGCGATTTGCGGTGACTTTTTTGTTGCTCTTTTGTGTTACACACAATGAGTACCGCGAATGCAAAAGCGCAACAAAAAATGGCATGATCTTCCCCCGATAAAATGGACACACTCAGTTACACACTAAACGTTCTTCATATTCAATCGGGCTTTGGTAATCAATACCCGAATGCAACCGGACAGTATTGTAAAAACGG
>Ga0164241_10006328_pt1 | contig 10836 bp, 12 predicted proteins | sample OricomyardsoilBY_FD_108780 | JGI IMG/M metagenome (GOLD analysis project Ga0164241, IMG submission 108780) | Backyard soil microbial communities from Emeryville, California, USA - Original compost - Back yard soil (BY) | ecosystem: Environmental > Terrestrial > Soil > Unclassified | place: USA... | reverse complement strand
TGATTGAGGCGGGAAAATCGCCCGGCATCGCAACGATTTCTGACACAACGACCGATCTTAAGACGCTGCTGAAGTAGTGCGGATCATCGGCGGAAGCATGCGCGGCCTGAAATTGGCCGAGGTTGGGGTTGGAGATGTCGATGCCCACCTGCGGCCAACATCTGATCGAGTGCGAGAGGCGATATTCAATCTGTTGACGAACGGTTCTTCGGGAAACCGGGTCACTGAGGCCCGCGTTCTCGACCTGTTTGCAGGCACTGGCGCGCTGGGCTTGGAAGCATTGTCGCGTGGTGCGGCCCACGCCACATTTGTTGACGACGGAATTGCTGCCCACGCATTGTTACGCGAAAACATACACCTGACAAAAGTCGGTGCCCAATGCCGCGTTGTACGGCGCGATGCCACTAATCTGGGCCTCTGCGAGGGTGAGCCGTATGACTTGGTCTTTCTTGATCCCCCTTACAGCAGGGGGCTTGGTGAACAGGCCCTAAATTCCGCGCTGCAAAGCAAATGGCTTTCGATCGAAGCGAACGTCGTGTGGGAGGAGGCTTCGCCCCAACCACCACCACCGGGATTTATCCTGACAGATCAACGCCGTTACGGCGATACATGGATCACACTTTTGACCGTTCGTGCCTGAGGATCGCACGAAGCCCCTCACGGTAGGTCGGATACAGCAGTGTTATATTAAGGTCGCGCTTAATTCGCTCGTTCCGGACGCGCTTGTTTTCACTGTAAAAGCTGCGGGCCATTGCCGTCATCTCTGCTTCTTCAAAAGCGACAGCGGGTGGCAACTGCATGCCCAGTAGTTCGGCGGCAAAGCCGATGACATCTTCTGGCGGAGCGGGAAGATCGTCGCAGACATTCCAGACATTCCCTGCCTGACCACCTTTCATCGATGCGAGAAGGACGCGGGCAATATCCTCGACATGAATACGCGAAAAAACCTGTCCAGCTTTAATGACACGTTGCGCAGTGCCGTTGCGAACTTTCTCGAAAGGTCCACGGTCGGGCCCGTAAATTCCGGCAAGGCGAAAGATCTGAACTGGCAACCCGCTACGAAGCCAAGCCTGCTCGGCTTGGGCCCGCCAGCGGCCACGCTCGGACGTCGGCGTGACAGGCGTGTTTTCGTCGACCCAGCCGCCTTGGTGATCGCCATAAACTGCCGTTGTCGACAGATAACCAACCCAAACAAGGGACTCGAGTTGATCGAGCGCCGTCTTGTAACTCAACAGGCTCGGATCGCCCTCCCCCGTAGGAGCTGCTGACACGAGCACATGTGTCACCTCGCTGGAAATCGGGTCGCCCCAAAGCAAAGGCGTGGCACCTGCGGCAAGGATTTCCGCACGCGCCTCTTCACGCCGGAACGTTGCCATGACGTTCCCACCAAGCGTCAGAACCTGCCGCGTCAATTCGCAAGCGGAATAACCGAAGCCAAGGCAAAGCAGAGTATTCATTCCAGTCGTTCTGCCATCTGCACTTCAGAAACACCATAAGCGAGAAGGGCTTGCGCCTTCCTGCGCGATGTGGACAATTGGTCCATGTCAAACCACCTGAAAACCTGGGCCGAAAGTGCGCCGCGTCTGATCGAGGTCGCCGCCGGTCGCGCCTTTGCCGATCTGGTCATTCGGAATGGCCAGTGGGTCAATGTCCAGTCGCGCGAGGTTCTGCCGAACACCGATCTGGCGATTGCCGACGGGCGGTTCGCCTATTGCGGGCCGGATGCGTCCGCCAATATCGGGCCGGAGACGCGGGTGATCGAGGCGAATGGCCGATATATGATCCCCGGCCTGATCGACGGCCATATGCATATCGAATCCGGCATGCTGATCCCGGCGGAATTTGCCCGCGCGGTCATCCCGCATGGAACCACGACGATGTTCCATGACCCCCACGAGATTGCGAATGTGCTGGGGTTGGCGGGGGTTCGGATGATGCATGACGAGGCGCTGATGCAGCCCGTGAACATCTTCACGCAGATGCCGTCTTGTGCGCCATCGGCTCCGGGATTGGAGACGACAGGGTTTGAAATCAGCGCCGAAGATGTCGCCGAAGCGATGACCTGGCCCGGCATCATCGGGCTGGGCGAGATGATGAATTTCCCCGGCGTCGTGAACGGTGATCCGCAGATGCTGGCGGAAATGGCCGCCACGATGCGGGCGGGCAAGACCGTCGGCGGCCACTACGCCAGCCCGGACCGGGGTCGCGCGTTTCAGGCCTATGTCGCGGGCGGGCCGTCGGACGATCACGAAGGCACCGCCGAGGCTGACGCGATTGGCCGCGTGCGGTTGGGGATGCGGTCGATGCTGCGGCTGGGGAGCGCGTGGTATGACGTCGAAAGCCAGATCACCGCGGTGACCAAGCGGGGTTTGGACCCGCGCAACTTCATCCTCTGCACCGATGATTGCCATTCTGGCACGCTGGTGAACGAGGGCCATATGAACCGCGTGGTTCGCCATGCGATTGCTTGCGGCTGCGACCCGCTCGTGGCCCTGCAAATGGCCACGATCAACACCGCAACCCATTTCGGGCTGGAACGCGAGTTGGGCAGCATCGCGCCCGGACGGCGCGCCGATCTGATCCTGACCTCGGATTTGGTGACCCTGCCGATCGAAGAGGTGATTGCGCGCGGCGTGACCGTCGCAAAAGACGGCGTCTGTCTGGCCGAGTGCCCGCACTACGATTGGCCCGCAAAAGCGCGCCAGACCGTTCATGTGAAAAACCAGCTTACCGCTGATGATTTCGCCGTTCAGGCACCTTCGGGCGCAAATTCGGTCAAGGCCAAGGTGATCGGTGTGGTCGAGAACCAAGCCCCGACCAAAGCCCTGACCGCCGAGATGCAGGTCACCGATGGCCGCGTCGAATCAGACCCTAAGCAGGACATTTGCCACATCGCGCTGGTCGAACGTCACAAGGCAACGGGCGGCGTGACCAACGCTTTTGTCAGTGGCTTTGGGTACAAGGGGCCGATGGCGATTGCGTCCTCGGTCGCGCATGACAGCCACCACATCATCGTCGTTGGCACCGACCGCACCCAGATGGCGAAAGCGGTGAACCGGCTGCGCGAGGTCGGGGGCGGCGTCAGCATCTGGAAAGATGGCGCGGAAATCGGCTTTGTCGGCCTGCCGATTGCCGGTCTGATGTCGGACCGCCCCGCTCACGAAGTCGCCGCAAACGCTCAAGACCTTGTCGAGGCGATGAAAATCTGTGGCTGCAGCCTGAACAATGCCTATATGCAACATTCTCTGATGGCGCTGGTTGTCATTCCCGAGTTACGCCTGTCTGATCTGGGTCTGGTTGACGTCAGAACCTTCCAATTGACCCCCTTATTTGAGCCAACAACATGACCTATGACTCGCCGCCCACCACGTCTGACCGCGAATTTCGCGACCCCGTTCAGGCCGTCGATGCGCTGACTGCGCTATATGAACAGGGCACGCGCTTTTTGCGCGACAAGTTCCAGATGGTGATCGAACACGGCAAGCCCGCCCGCAGGTTCCGTGCCTGGTATCCCGAGGTGCGCATCACCACTGACACCCATGCTCTGGCGGATTCGCGGCTGAGTTACGGCCATGTGTCCTTGCCCGGCACCTATGCCACCACGATCACGCGGCCCGATCTGTTTCGCAACTACCTGATCCAGCAGATCGGCCTCCTGATCCAGAACCACAACATTCCCGTGACCGTCGGCCTGTCTGAAACGCCAATTCCCGTCCATTTTGCCGTGACCGCCGCCGGTCCGGTGGATGTGCCGAAGGAAGGCGTTCTCGACTTTCCGCTGCGCGATGTGTTTGACGTGCCGGACCTTGCGACCACCAACGACGATATCGTCAATGGCGCTTTGCCCCAGAACATGGCGGTCAAGCCCTTGGCGCCTTTTACGGCGCAACGGATCGACTATTCGCTGGCGCGGCTGTCGCACTACACCGCGACCCAGCCCGAGCATTTCCAGAACTTCGTTCTGTTCACCAACTACCAATTCTATGTCGATGAATTCGAGGCCTATGGCCGCAAGGCGCTGGGCGATCCGAACAGCGGCTATACGTCGTTTGTCGGCCCCGGCAACAATGTCATTACGGCGCCCGATCAGACTCTGGCGACGCTCAACCGCCTGCCACAAATGCCAACCTACCATCTGACGCGCGCCGATGGCTGCGGCATCACTTTGGTCAACATCGGCGTCGGCCCGTCTAACGCCAAGACGGCCACCGACCATATCGCGGTGCTCAGACCGCATGCCTGGTTGATGGTTGGGCACTGTGCGGGATTGCGGAATTCCCAGCGGCTGGGCGACTACGTTCTGGCCCATGCCTATCTGCGCGAAGACCACGTGCTGGACGACGATCTGCCGATCTGGGTGCCCGTGCCGCCGCTCGCTGAAATCCAGATCGCGCTGGAAGACGCGGTCGAGGATGTGACCAAACTGGAAGGCTACGAGCTGAAGCGCATCATGCGTACCGGCACGGTTGCAACCATCGACAACCGAAACTGGGAACTGCGCGACCAGTCCGGTCCGGTGCAACGCCTGAGCCAATCCCGCGCCGTTGCGCTGGACATGGAGAGCGCGACAATTGCGGCAAACGGCTTCCGCTTCCGGGTTCCGTATGGAACGCTGCTCTGTGTGTCGGACAAGCCCTTGCATGGCGAGTTGAAGCTGCCCGGAATGGCAACCGACTTCTACAGGACGCAGGTTTCTCAGCATTTGCAGATTGGCGTCGCCGCGATGGAGCGGCTGCGGGAGATGCCGCTTGAGAAAATTCACTCTCGAAAGTTGCGTAGTTTTGAAGAAACTGCGTTCTTATGAGCGGATTTTGGATCACAGCGGCATACAATCTACAGATTTCCCTTGTTTTGCAGCACAAATCATTGTGCAAAGCACCACCAATAGGCTATTCAGCCGCAGTATGATCTAGATAACAGGAACGAGGACCTGAGCATGGCTAATCAAATGACCCGCACGCAGCTGATCGCCGCTTTGTCGGAAAAAACCGGAAGCGACAAAAAGACCGCTGGTGCCGCTCTCGACGCGCTTGCCGAAATCGTGATGAAAGAAGTTGCCGGTGGCGGCGCTGTCACGCTTCCCGGCCTCGGCAAAATGGTCTGCCGTGCACGCCCGCAACGCGAAGTGCGTAACCCGGCGACGGGTGAGAAAATCACCAAGGCAGCCGACAAAGTCGTGAAATTCACGATTGCGAAAGCATTGAAAGACGCCGTCAACGGCTGATCCGGACGACAAAACGAATGAAAGGCCGTCCTGTCGGGCGGCCTTTTTTCTTGCCGTAAAGCTTGTATTGATAAGAACGAGTTGATCGGAGGGCGCTATGCGCTTCTTAATTTTCGTAGTGTCACTTTTGATGTCCACGTCAACCGTGCATGCGCGGGAATGCGCATTGCCCCAAGCCGACTTACGGCAAATGACTTCACAGCCCGTGACTTATGAATTTCTGACCTGCCTAGTCGCCGAAATCGCCGACCTGAAGGCCGAGCAGCAGCGCCTAAAAGCCCAGGTCGAAAAACTGCAACAGAAAGTCGGCGAGTTACCCGGCGATTTCCGCAACGAGAACGGCAAAATTTCCAGGCCAAATGGGCCTATTGTCGGCAGCGCTTCGTTCCTGCTCAGCGCTCGACAAGGGGTCAGTTCCGCGTCGTTGCCAATCGATCAAGCCGCAATGGAAATGCTGTGCGCCAAAAAAGGCGGATGCCTAATCTCGATCTTCTTCGAAGCAGAAGGCATGCGGCTGACCGACACATCAGAGACAATCGCGGTTGGTCCCTGCGCACTGAGCTATAATTCAACCTCTGGCGCATGGGCTCGCGGCACGGGTTGCGGTGATGCTGGCGCCGCAAATGGCGTGGATGGAAATGGATCGCCTGGGACTGGCGGTGGCGACGAGATTGTCACCGCAGCGGGAGGCGGTTGTCTTCTGTCGGACGCCGATGCAGCCCGATCCGTCGGCGGTGCCGCGACATTTGGGGCCGACGGGTCGCGCGGCTTTTATCTAGTGGCGGCGCCGGCACTTCGCGAAAGTACCGGCGGACGCTTTCGATGTGAGTTGAGGATTGAATAGGGTCAGGCGGCCTTCATCATCTCCATCTCGCGCGCCCAGACCTTGGCTCCGGCGGGCCGCGACAGGCAGCGGCCAAGCCAGGCTTGCCCCAGCGCCGAGGTCGGAGACGACGGCTTATGCCAGGCAAAAGTTGACGCGATGATCAGGTCGGCGACCGAATAGCCGCCCTTCATCAGGTAGTCGCGACCATCCGCCAAAGCCGCATCAATCCGGGCGTGAACTTCCGGCAAACCGCGCCAGGCGCTGCGAATCGCAGGATGTTCGACCCCGGCAATCCTGGTGACGACCACCGGCTCAACGACATCGCCATACCACGCCAGCCAGGACAGCAGCGAACCGCGCTCCTTGTGGCCGATGGCGCGGCCCAGACCAGCCTCGGGGAACAGTTCGGTGAGGTACAGCGCAATGGCGGTGCTTTCCCAGACTTCGGTGCCGTTGTGGATCAGCAGCGGCACTTTGCCTTCGGGATGCGCATTGGCGGGATCGCGGCGGCCCGAGCCGTCAAAGCGCACGATATCAACGCGGCGCAGATCGATCTTGTCGGCAACGCCGAGTTCCTCGATCAGTGCCATGATGCGGCTAGAGCGCGTCATCGGGGAGTAGAACAGAGTTAGCATTTTAGTCTCCTTGAGGTTTGTGATGACCCGACTATGCTGCCTGCACCCTGCCAGATTGTGTCAGCATGTCGAAATCCGACCGTCTCTTTCGTCTTCTCCACCTGATGCGGACCTTGCCGCAGCCAATTGCTGCGCATGTGCTGGCGGACCAGCTGGAGGTGTCCGAACGTACGCTTTACCGCGATATCGACACCTTGCGTGCGGGTGGTGCATTGATCGATGGCGCGCCGGGCCTCGGCTACACCCTGACAGAAGACCCGGCTCTGCCGCCACAGATGTTCACCCAGCTTGAGGTCGAAGCATTGGTTCTCGGCCTTGCACACGTGCGCTTTGCCGGGGACGCTGCGTTGGTCGATGCCGCCGAAGGAGCGATGGCCAAGGTTGTTGCGAGCTTGCCTGAGCGCGTCCAAAGGCAAGCAGCTCATGCCGTCTTGCAGGTCTACAAGTACAACCGACCGCCCGAACCGCCACCGGTGATCGGCGTGATCCGGCAAGCCTGCTGGGATGAACGGGCGCTCGATATGTTTTATGCAGACGCAGGCGGCGTCTTGACCGAGCGGCGGATCTTTCCTCTCTCGATCGTCTTCGTCGAAGAATCCCACATGCTGCTGGCGTGGTGCTGCCTGCGTCAGGACTTCCGCAAGTTTATCCTATCACGAATCAGGGCTGTCAGCCGGTCAGATGAAAGCTTCCGACCGCGTCGCGTGGCAATGCTGCGCGACATGATTGCCCAGATGAGTACGGCTCAGCGCGCTTGAAGAAGCTCGCGTGCCTGCGCGCAGTCGGCATCCATCTGCCGAACGAGCGAGTCCAGATCGTCAAATTTTGCCTCCGGCCGAAGATATTCGACCAGCGAGACCGAGAGATGCTCACCATAAAGGTCGCCGGAAAAGTCGAAGATGAATGTCTCAAGATTTGGAGTGTTGACGCCAAACATCGGCCTCACCCCAATCGAGGCCGCACCGATATAGTCGCCTTTATACTGTCCGGTCAGTACGCTCACTCGCACGGCATAAATACCAAACTTCGGCGGAAAAAGCCCTGCAATCGACATGTTTGCGGTCGGATAACCCAACTCACGCCCACGCCTGTCTCCGCCAAGAACCTCGCCGTCAATCGTATGGGGATGGCCAAGCAGGCGCGCGGCTTCACGGGGCCGCCCCTCCGCAAGCGCCTCGCGGATCAGGGTCGACGACACGCGCTTTCCACCTGCTGCAAGGACCGGCGCGATGGTGACCGGCAAATTCTGATCCGCACATAAAACCTTAAGATCGGCGGCAGTTCCGGCCCGATCCTTGCCAAAACAGAAATCGGGGCCAACCGCCACATGCGATAATCCCAAGCCGTGGACCAGCACGTCGTTCACGAACGCAGTCGGTGACAGCGATGCCATGGCAGCATCAAACGGCAGTTGATAGATGCGTTCGACCCCAACGGCTGCAAGCCGATTGGCACGGGTTTCCGCATTAGTCAGACGAAACTCCTGCGCATCCCGGCTGAAAAACTGGCGCGGATGTGGCTCAAACGTCACCACGCCCAGCGGCACGCCCGGCCGTCGCGCAAGATCGATCACTGATTGATGTCCCAGATGAACGCCGTCAAAATTACCAAGCGCGGCAGATGCGCCGCGATCATCGGACTTGAGACCCTGCCATGTGGTGATGATCCGCATGGGCGTGATCTAACGCGGCAAAGCGACAGAGGGAAGCGACGGAATGACCGGATATGTTCTGCTGTTGCGCGGCATTAATGTCGGGGGCGCGGGAAAGCTTCCGATGGCAAGCTTGCGCGAGATTCTCATCGAAGTCGGCGGCCAGAATGCCGCCACCTACATTCAGTCGGGGAATGCGGTGTTCGGGTCGGATCGCGATCGCAATGATCTGGTGAAGGATATCCAATCGGCAATCATGGCGGCGCATGGGTTCAAACCGCATTGTCTGTTGCTGACCGCTGATGAACTGGCGGCTGCGCTTGACGGTAATCCGTGGCCGAAGGCCGAGGCAGATGCAAAGCCGATGCACCTTATTTTCCACGACAACTCTGCCAAGGCGGATGCGGCCGTGCTCGATACACTCCTCGCCGCCGACGAACAGTGGAAGCTGACTGAGAATGTGCTGTATTTCCGTGCCCCGCAGGGGATCGGACGGTCAAAATTCATCGAAAAGCTGGGCCGTCATTTCAAGGCGCAAACCACGGCCCGCAACCTGCGGACCTGCCAGGCGCTGTTGAAGATGGTACAGTCGTTGCCCAGTTAGCATTTTCGATCACCGCGAAACCTGGCGGGCCGGCCGGGGAGCGGGCTATATGCTGGCCCCGGACTAGGATTTCACGGTGAAATGGTTAGTTAAGCATTTGTAATCAGTGTATTAAGACTAATCTGTTAACCAAATATTAACCAGTTTCACGGGTCAAAAATCCGAGATTCTGGCAACTCCCAAGCTGGCTATTCGGGGGTATTGCACCGCTTGAGAGCCGTTACTTAAGAGCTTCGCGATTCAAGGAGTTCGACTTCCACAAACGCGCATTCAAAGTCGTTTGCGCTGATCACATCGTGTTCGATGCCGATTTCGCGGTAGTACGGAACGCCTGATCGCATCTTGGCCGTCGTCCGCTCGCCATTTCCGAGATCGATTTCGAGCGTGCCATCAAACTGTGGAATGACAACGTAATCGTAGGCGTGCCGGTGCCATCCGGTACTGTCGCCGCGCTTGGCAAAGCGCATTCGGTGACTTTCACGCGTTCATTTTCGATCATGACCGTGGCTTTCGCTGATCCGCTCACACCGCAAATTCTGTTCTCCTGCCTACGCACGCGTGACTTCGTGTCCCGCACATGCACTCGATTAAGAGTGCATTTGGCCAGGATGAAATCACAAGACTTACCTGCGATAGTTTGGCGACGGAAGTTTCAAAGGCTTGGGGTTACGAGCAACCCAATTCACAGCCAACTCACACAACCTTGCTGTGTTTCCTCGACGCAGCTTTACATCGGCGACAAGACCACGGGCCTCCGCGCGCTCATCATTGGAAAGCGGTACACCGGAGTCTGTATACTCCAAGAACGCTTCAGCCATATTCTTGAAATCGGCGTCCCAGTTGGACCCTCCGTTTCGTTCAAACTCATCGTGGATTCGTCCCGATATCCGCACGACTTCGCCTTGGACCGTCGACGAGACGCCGCGTGACGGAACCAATAGCTCCCAAAGTTGCTGATGGCGCTCTTCCCAACTTGCCCCCACCACGACGATCGGTGATTTGCCGTCATACCGCGCGCGTCGGGGAACAGGGGGCACATCGAACATTCGATAAAGTCGTTCCAAGGCGTCGCTCGTCGCATCTAGATAGTCTGGATTGAAACCATCGCGATGAAACTCGAATTCGGTGCCAATACGAACAACGGACTCTTTAATATCCTGTGTCACCGCAGACACAGCAACTTGGGCGGAGCCAAAAAGTTTCGACAGAAATCCTTTCATCTGAGGCACGGGTGATGCTGCCAGCAGCAAGTCAGCGACTTGGGACAAGGCAGTAATATCGCTATTTCTGCATCGGCTCAGAGCATAGCTTAGCGGTGTCTGATGTTCGTTGTTCTCGGCATCCGCGCGTGCGCCATTCTTAAGAAGCATTTTGACGTTCGGCGCCTGATACCCCGCAGCCGCTTTGTGGAGCGGTGTATTTCCATTCTTATCGCGCAGATGAACATCTGCTCCGAGTTCCAACAGAATCTCGAGGCGGCCTTGTTTAAAGTGCGCGCGCGTGTGCAAAGGCGTTTCCTCATACGAATCGCGCGCTGAAATATCGGCGCCGCGTTCCACAAGCCATCGCGCGAGTTCGTCGGGGCACTCCAAAAAAGCCAGAGCGGTCTTCTTTGTGTAGCCGCCTCGCGCGTCGAGATCGCATGTCTCAAACACCTCTTTAAGGGTTTCAAGATCAGCCTTTGCGCAGAGTTCTCCGAAATCCTTAGGAAGTGTCTTCTTTTTAGATTTGGCCATATTGCTCTCCAGAGCGGACAATTCCGGCTATTCGCTCCCTACCGTTGCGACGCAAAGCGCGCTAGCCTTGAGTCATGACAACGGCTCTCTACACACATCCCGATTGCCTCGTTCAAATTACGCCGCTTGGTCATCCCGAGCGGGCGACACGGCTGAAGGT
>Ga0164241_10006327_pt1 | contig 10836 bp, 9 predicted proteins | sample OricomyardsoilBY_FD_108780 | JGI IMG/M metagenome (GOLD analysis project Ga0164241, IMG submission 108780) | Backyard soil microbial communities from Emeryville, California, USA - Original compost - Back yard soil (BY) | ecosystem: Environmental > Terrestrial > Soil > Unclassified | place: USA... | reverse complement strand
CGCGGGCGGCGCCGGGATGCGCGCAGCGCTCGAGGCCTCGGGCCGCGCGCGGACGGCCGTCATCTCGAAGCTCTACCCCACGCGCTCCCACACCGGCGCCGCGCAGGGCGGCATGTGCGCCGCGCTCGCGAACGTCGAGGAGGACAACTGGGAGTGGCACACGTTCGACACCGTCAAGGGCGGCGACTACCTCGTCGACCAGGACGCGGCGGAGGTCATGGCCAAGGAGGCCATCGACGCCGTGCTCGACCTCGAGCACATGGGCCTGCCGTTCAACCGCACCCCCGAGGGGCGGATCGACCAGCGCCGGTTCGGCGGCCACACCCGCAACCACGGCGAGGCCGCCGTGCGCCGCGCGTGCTACGCCGCCGACCGCACCGGTCACATGATCCTGCAGACGCTCTACCAGAACTGCGTGAAGCAGAACGTCGAGTTCTACAACGAGTTCTACGTCCTCGACCTGATCGTCGACCACGACCTGTCCGCGGGCCACGTGCCCGAGGGCGAGGAGGTGAACGCGACCGGCGTCGTCGCGTACGACCTCGCGACCGGCGAGATCCACGTCTTCCAGGCCAAGTCGATCGTGTTCGCCACGGGCGGCGCGGGCAAGATCTTCAAGACCACCTCGAACGCGCACACCCTCACGGGCGACGGCATGGCGCTCGCTCTGCGCCGCGGCTTCCCGCTCGAGGACATGGAGTTCTTCCAGTTCCACCCGACCGGGCTCGCGGGCCTCGGCATCCTCCTGTCGGAGGCCGCCCGCGGCGAGGGCGCGATCCTGCGCAACTCCGAGGGCGAACGCTTCATGGAGCGCTACGCTCCGACCATCAAGGACCTCGCGCCGCGTGACATCGTGGCCCGGTCGATGGCCAACGAGGTCCGAGAGGGTCGCGGCTGCGGCCCGAACAAGGACTACGTGCTCCTCGACCTGACGCACCTCGAGCCCGCGCACATCGACGCCAAGCTCCCGGACATCACCGAGTTCGCGCGCACCTACCTCGGCGTCGAGCCCTACACCGAGCCGGTGCCCGTCTACCCGACGGCGCACTACGCGATGGGCGGCATCCCGACCAACATCCAGGCCGAGGTGCTGCGCAACGACCAGGACATCGTGCGCGGGCTGTATGCCGCGGGCGAGTGCGCCTGCGTGTCGGTGCACGGGTCCAACCGCCTCGGCACCAACTCGCTCCTCGACATCAACGTGTTCGGCAAGCGGGCGGGACGTGCCGCCGCCGAGTACGCGGCGACCGCCGAGTTCCACGAGCTGCCCGAGGACCCGACGGTCCGCGTCGTCGCCGAGCTCGAGGCGATGCGGTCGCGTCCGGACGGCGAGCGCGTCGCCGACCTGCGCAAGGCCCTCCAGGAGACCATGGACCGCAACGCCCAGGTGTTCCGGACGGGCGAGTCCCTCAACGAGGCTCTCGACGACGTCCGCGCACTCCAGAAGCGCTATCGCAACGTGTCGGTGCAGGACAAGGGCCGCATGTTCAACACGGACCTCCTCGAGGCGCTCGAGCTGGGCTTCCTGCTGGACATCGCGGAGGTCACGGTCGTCGCGGCGCTCAACCGGAAGGAGTCGCGCGGCGGCCACTTCCGTGAGGACTTCCCGACCCGCGACGACGCGAACTACATGAAGCACACGATGATCTACCGTCGGCCCCTCGCCCTGGAGGGCGAGGCGGCGGAGGTCTTCGACGGGTCGGACGAGTACTTCTCGCACGCCGAGGAGTTCGACGACTACCAGGTGGTGCTCGGCTCCAAGCCGGTCACCGTGACCCGCTACCAGCCGATGGAGCGTAAGTACTGATGACTGCCCTCGCTGACCGCCCCGCCGCGACGGACGCCGAGCCGAAGGCCGGCGCGATCCCCAGCTTCGACGTCACGCTGCGCATCCGCCGGTACCTGCCGGAGTCGAGCCACGGCACGGAGTCCTACTGGGACGAGTACACCGTGACCGTGCACGGCACCGACCGCGTGCTCGACGCCCTCCACCAGATCAAGTGGGACCACGACGGCTCGCTGACCTTCCGCCGTTCGTGCGCGCACGGCGTCTGCGGGTCGGACGCCATGCGCATCAACGGCCGCAACCGGCTCGCGTGCAAGACGCTCCTCAAGGACGTCAACCCCGACAAGCCGATCACGATCGAGCCCATCAAGGGCCTGCCCGTGATCAAGGACCTCGTGGTCGACATGGAGCCGTTCTTCGCGTCCTACCGCGAGATCATGCCGTTCCTCGTGACCGACGGGCACACCCCCACCAAGGAGCGCCTGCAGTCCGCCGAGGACCGCGCCCGCTTCGACGACACGACCAAGTGCATCCTGTGCGCCGCGTGCACGAGCTCGTGCCCGGTGTTCTGGAACGACGGGCAGTACTTCGGCCCGGCGGCGATCGTCAACGCGCACCGGTTCATCTTCGACAGCCGCGACGCGGGCGCCGCTCAGCGCCTCGAGATCCTCAACGACAAGGAGGGCGTGTGGCGCTGCCGCACGACCTTCAACTGCACGGAGGCGTGCCCGCGAGGCATCGAGGTCACCAAGGCGATCCAGGAGGTCAAGCGCGCGATGATCACGCGCGCCTTCTGAGTCTTCCCGGCCGCAGCCTCCCGACGAGGCGCGACCACCACGACGGGCGGCCGTCCTCCTGCGGGGGGCGGCCGCCCGTCGTCGTGCCGAGCGGCCGAGCGGGCACGCCCTGCGCCGCGCCACGGTGGCGTCGACGCGCGCCGGCGACGTAGCGCACCTCCCCCGCCAGCCCGGCCGCGTCGGACGCGCTCGCCACCGGCGCGACGTCGCCCGGTACGGCGAGCCTCCGGGCCGGGCGCGGGTAGACGTCGCCAGGAGCCGGGTCGGACAGCCAGGCCGCGACCAGCAGGAGCACGCGCGCCACGAAGTTCACGAGCAGGAGCACGGTCACGAGGGCGGCGAACGAGCCGAGGAGCGCGTTCCTCGAGGCGCTGCCGACGATCACGCTCGTCCCCAGGTACCGCAGCCCGCCGAGCAGCGCCGCAGCGACCACGGCGCCGCGCAGCGTGTCTGCCCACCGGGCTCGCGAGCCGCCGAGCACGCGCAGCACGTAGACCACGACCAGGAGGTCGATCACGCCCGCCACGGCGAACCCGACGGCCGCGAAGAGCCCGCTGACGCCGTCGGGCAGGCCGAGCGTGCGGACCAGCCAGGAGGACGCCGAGGTCGCGACGACGCTGACCGCCGACGACGCCACGACCGCCACGAGCAGCACCGCGAACGCGCTCAGGTCCTTCGCCTTGCCGACCACGAAGTTCACGGGCTCGCGCGCGAGGCCCAGCATGATGCGGACCGCGCCCCGCAGCGCGCTCATGAACGACGTGGCGGTCCAGAGCAGGACCAGCGCGGCGACGAGACCCGCGAGCGAGCTGGCGCTCAGCAGCAGCTCGTCGGGCTTGATGGCGCCGTGGCCGTCTCCCGTGTCGATGAGCCCTGGGATCGCCTTGTTGATCTCGTCCAGGAGGTCGTCGCGCAGCCGCTCGTTGCCGCCGAGCACCGCCATGAAGATCGTGTACCCGATCGCGAGCGCGGCGAACAGGGCGAACAGGGCCGTGTAGGCGAGACCGCCGCACAGGAGCCCGCCCCGCGACACGGAGAACCGTGCCTGGGCGCGCGCGACCCGGGTCGCCTTCCACCAGGCGAGGACGGCCTCCTCGCGGTGGACCGCCGTCGCGATCACCTGTGCCGTCGAGGCCGGCACCGACGCGGGGAGCCATCCGGGCCGCTCGGACCCGCCGGGCCGGCCGACCAGGGCGACGCGGAGCTCCCGGGCCGAGCGGCCGAGGGTCCGGTGGTGCGACGCCCCGTCCCGGCCCCGCCGGACGCCCTTCGGCCGCCGGCCGGCGACGCGCGCCTGCCCGGTGTCGTCCGGCCGCGCCGCGCGTGCACCGGCGCGCGTCGGGCGGACGACCTGGCGACTCATGCCTCGACCGTAGGGTGCCCGGCCGTCGCCCGCAGCGGCTCAGCCCACGCCCGCCCCCCCGAGGGCGAAGCCCTGCGCCGCACGCCAGACCCCGTCGTCACCGTGCTCGTAGAGGTGCACCTCGTCGACGGCGAACGTGGCCTCGTAGCCCGCCATGCCCTCGAAGGCGGCGTCGAGAAGGTCGTCCGGCACCTCGTGGGCGACCGTCACGTGCGGGTGGTAGTTGAACCGCAGCGGGAAGTCGAGCGGGCCGGTGCGGACCGATGCCTCGAGCCGTTCGCACTCCGCGATCCCGACGGCGACCTGCGCGAACACGACGGGCGAGATCGGCCGGAACGTCCCCGCGCCTCGCAGGACCACGTGGAACGGCTCCTGGCCCGCCGCCGCCTTGCGCAGGTGCTCGATCGCGCCGTCGAGCTCGTCGCGCTCGAGCACGCTGGGGCCGAGCACGGTGATGTGCGGGGGGATCGCGTCGGCCTGCGGGTCCCCGAAACGGCGCCGGGCCTCGCCCAGCTCGGCCCCGAACGGTGAGGGCACCGCGATCGCGACACCGATACGCACCTGTGCGCCCGTCCGGTCCGGTAGGTTCGGCATCCACACATTCTGACAGGCTCGCGGCCCGGTCCCGAAACCCGGGCCCGCCACGCGCCGTGGTCCCGCTCGCACGTTCAGGTGGCCTCGTCGTCCCACGGCACGGGGCCCCCGCCCGCGACGTACGTCGCGCCCGGGCGGAACGGCATCGACGCCGCTGGATCGGGCGCGGCCGGGGCGGCGACCGCTGTGACCGGCGCACCGGCCGCGCTCGCGGCCGCAGCCTTGCTGGCCGCAGCCTTGCTGCTCGTGCCGCCCAGACCGACCGCGCTCGCGACGTCCGAGAACGCACCGCGGGTGTCGTCGTCAAGCAGGGCGTCGCGCACGATGCGGCGCGGGTCGTAGCGGCGCGGGTCGAGCGCCTGCCAGTCGACGCCGGCGCCGTCGCCGAGCTCGTCGTCGAGGCGGTTGCGGGTCGAGGAGACGAACGCGCGGCCACGCTTCACGAGCCGCGCGAGCTGCTCGGCGTAGCCGGGCAGCCGCTCGGGCCCGATCACGATCACGGCGACGACGAGGAGAACGAGCCACTCCCCGCCGTTGATGTCGAACACGTCGCCAGGGTACCGTCCGGACCTGGGCGGCGGCAGCGTCCTCCGCGGCCGAGATGCCCGAGAAGTCCATCCACTCCCGATCCCGCGGTCCCCGCGGCGTCCGACCCCTCCCGGTAGCATCGCGGTGGCACCTGCGCCGCACGCGCGCCGCAGGCAGGAGGCCGGCGGCAGGCCCGCCCGGCGGAGCGCGGGAGGTCACCATCACGGGCGAGCAGTTCGGTGGTCCGGGGGGCAGGGACCGGACGGGCACCCGATATCCCGGCGCGGCGACGACGGGCGCGGACCCGTCGGGGCGCGCGCTGTCCTGGACCTTCTGCGAGGAGTTCGTCCCCGAGGACGAGCACCAGCTGCGCGCCCGCGAGCTCGCCCTGGAGCTCGACCGACCGGCGATCCTCCCCGGAACGGGCAGCATCCTGCGTGTCCTCGCCGCGGCCCTCCAGGCGCGCTCCGTCGTCGAGATCGGCACAGGCACCGGCATCGGCGCCCTGTGGCTGCTCGGCGGGATGCCCGACGACGGCGTCCTCACCACCATCGACCCCGACGTCGCGATCCAGCGCGCCGCCAAGCAGATCCTGACGAGCGCCGCCGTGCGACCGTCCCGGCTCCGCGCCATCGCCGGTCGACCCGCCGACGTCCTGCCCCGGCTCGCCGACGGCGCGTACGACCTGGTGCTGGTCGCGGGTGACGTCCACGGCTACCCGCTGGCCGTCGAGGAGGGGCTGAGGCTGCTGCGCCCCGGCGGCGTGCTCGCCGTGGACGCCGCGCTCGGGCACGACCGGGTCGCGAACCCGGCCCGGCGCGACGAGCTCACGACGCTCCTGCGGGACGTGGGCCGCGCCGTCCGGGACGACGACCGTCTGCTGCCCGCCCTCCTGCCGTCGGGCGACGGGCTGCTGCTCGGCGTGCGCCGCTGACGATCGGCCGCCCGCCACCGTCGGGTGCTCACACCGTCGAGTGCTCAGCGCTCGAGCAGCTCCAACGCGTCGAGCAGGAGGCGCGCACCGAAGCCGGTCGCGCCCTCGACGACCTCGTGGCGGTCGGCCGACGACCGGACGGTCCCCGCGATGTCGAGGTGCGCCCACGGCACGGATCCGACGAAGGCCTGCAGGAACAGCGCCGCGGTGATCGAGCCCGCACCGCCGGGCGGCCGCGCGGGCACGTTGCGGAGCTCGGCCACGTCGGACCGCAGGCTGTCGGCGTAGTCGGCCACGAGCGGCATCCGCCACACCGGCTCCCCCGTTCGGGCCGCCGCCGCCTCGAGGGTGCCGGCGAGGGCGTCGTCGGTCGCGTAGAGCGCGGCGTGCCCGCGCCCCAGTCCCACGGCGGCCGCGTCGGTCAGGGTCGCCACGTCGACGAGCACGTCGGGGCCCAGCTCCCGCACCGCGTGGTCCAGGGCGTCGGCCAGCACCAGGCGTCCTTCGGCGTCGGTGGCGGCGACCTCGACCGTCGTCCCGCCGTGGACGCGCAGCACGTCCCCCGGCCGGTAGGACGCGGCGCCGAGGTGGTTCTCCGCGAGCGGCAGGACGGCCGTCACCCGGTGCGGCGAGCCGGCCTCGGCGGCGGCGAGGACCACCGCGAGCACGACCGCGGCACCGGCCATGTCCGTCTTCATGGGGACCGACGAGGCGCGCGGCCTGAGCGACAGGCCGCCCGTGTCGTAGGTGATGCCCTTGCCGACCAGGACGACGTGGCGCGGGACGGCGCCGTCGTCCGGCACGGGCTCATGGGTCACGACGACGAGCCGCGGCGGCCGGGACGACCCGCCGCCCACCGCGAGGATCCCGCCGAAGCCCTGGTCCTCGAGCTCGGACCGGTCGAGGACGCGCACGTCGAGCCCCGCGTCCGCCGCGAGGCGGCGGGCCCGTTCCGCGAGCCACGCCGGGTCCTTGGTGCTCGACGGCGTCGCCGTGAGGTCCCGTGCGAGCCAGGTCGCGCGCGCCGCGCGGCGGGCGAGGACCAGGGGCGGCTCGGCATCGGACGCCGGGTCGAGCAGGACGAGCTGCTCGGCGGGCTCGGGCCGCTGGTCGGGGGCACCGCTCCACCGCTCGGGCCGGTAGGCCGCGAGCAGGTACCCCTCGGCGAAGGCGCGCACGCCGTCGTCGGTGCTGCCGGCGGTCGCGACGGACACGACCCGCTCGAGCCCGGCGGTGCGCCGCGCCAGCGCGGCGCCCGCCCGCCTCAGGTCCGTGGGCGAGCCGTCCCCGACGCCGAGGAGGACGATCCGGCGCGGGAGCTCGGACCAGGGGAAGGACTCGGCCGCACCCCGGTGGGGACGTGGCAGGTCGACCACGGCGGCCTCGCCGGCGCGACCCTCGAGCCGGTGGCGCTCGGCCATCTCACCGAGGTCCACGTGGTACAGCGCGGACGCGTCGGCCGTCCCGGCACGGGGCTGCGCCCCCTCACCCGGCTCGGGTGGCGGTGCTACCGCGACGACGACGGCGCTGACGTCGTCGTCGGTCAGGAAGGTGCACCCGGGAAGGTTCCCGAGTGCACCGACGACCTCAGGGAGGTCGCGAGACATCAGCCGACGACGGCCTGGAGCGCCTCTCCGAGCTCCGAGGCCTCGGTCGCGTTGAGCTCGACGACGAGACGGCCACCGCCTTCCAGCGGAACCCGCATGACGATGCCACGCCCTTCCTTGGTGACCTCGAGGGGTCCATCACCCGTACGTGGCTTCATCGCGGCCATGAGCGGCTCTCCGTTCGTCGTGGTGTTCGCGGTGTTCACGACGTTCGTCGCGTTCGCGACGTTCGTCCTGTTGCTGGGGGCCGAGATGGTGCGAAAGGCCCGCAGGACAGTCTAGTTCACGTGACCCACACCACCGACGCACCCGCCCTCCACGAGGGTCACGGCGCCCAGTCGGCCGGCGGCCTGAACCGCCACAGCTCCCAGACCCAGTCGACCTGGCCGTACAACGACAGCAGCACGAAGACCGTCAGGACGGCACCGAACAGCCACCGTCGGCGGGCCCAGCCGACGAGGATCGCGAGGTAGGGGAAGGCGAGCAGCGCGAACCGCCACGTCGACGTCCACGGGTCGGTCACGAGCACCAGGTAGGCCGTGTACGCGATCGCCCAGCCCTGGAGCTCCGCCCCCAGCCGGAACGCGACCGGGCTGAGCACGAGGAGCGCGAGCACGACGAGCAGCACGCCGAGCACGAGGGGCCCGCGGTCGTGGAAGAGGACCTTCGCGTTCGTGATCCAGGGCGTGAAGTACTGGACGGATCCTGACCGCCACGCCGCCTGGGTCGCGAAGTAGGCGTCGCTGCGGCCCGTGACCCACCCCGCGACGAGCTGCCACGCGACGCCCGCGACCAGGCAGGTCCCCAGGAGCGCGCCGAGGCCTGCAGCGTCACGCCCGGAGAACCGGTCCCGCGCGGCGCGCTCGGGATCCCGGCGCGCCGGGGGCCCCCAGGCGCCCCACGCCCGCCACAGCGCGTGCCACACGACGACGCACGCCATCGGGAGCGCGACCGCACGCGTGAAGCCGAGCAGCACCACGACCGGGACCGCCCAGACGTACCGGCGCACCGCCAGCAGGTACAAGGCCGACGCGATCAGCAGCAGCGCGAGCGACTCGGTGTACGCGGTCTGCAGGACCGGCGACGACGGGAAGACGCTCACCAGGAGCACCGTCGCGAGCGGCAGCCCCGGTACCAGAGCCGTGGCCCGGTGGCCGCCGCGCTGCACGAGCCGGTAGATCACGAGGACCGCCCCCGCCCCGAGCAGCAGGGACAGCGTCGGCGCCAGGAACGTCCACGGGAGGCCCGTCACGGCCGTCAGCGCGCGGAGCACCAGAGGGAACAAGGGGTAGAACGCCCAGGCGTTCTGCTGGACCGCGCCGTCCTGACCCAACGGGAGCTCGTGCGGGTAGCCGTGCTCAGCGATCTGCAGGTACCAGGTCGCGTCGAACATGCGGCCCACGTAGTCCGCGTACGACGGGTAGGCCCCCGTCCAGCCGTTCGCGGCCTGGTGCGTCGCGACGCGGAGGAAGACGACCGCCGAGAACACCCGCGCCAGCCCGTACACGGCCAGCACCTGCACCCACCAGGGCCAGGAACGCGGATCCGCCACTCGCCGTCGGGCCCCGCCGAGCCCCGCGCCGGACACGGCTGCGCTCTCGCTCACTCGATCCCTCTCACTCGATCCCCCTCGTGGCGGCGGCCGGAGGAAGCTCCCCGCGGATCGCGGCGACCATGTCCACGACGCGGCGGGTCGCGCGCACGTCGTGGGCGCGGAAGACGGTGGCCCCCAGCCAGGCCGCGACCGAGGTGGCCGCGAGCGTGCCCTCGAGCCGCTCCTCGGCGGGCAGGTCGAGCGTCTCCCCCACGAAGTCCTTGCGGGACAACGCCATCAGCACCGGGTAGCCGAGCGCGACGACGGGTTCCGTGCGCCGGACGAGGTGGAGCGAGTGCCACGTGTTCTTGCCGAAGTCGTGCGTGGGGTCGACGAGCACGCTGCGGGGCGGGACCCCGCACGCGACGGCGCGCTCGGCGCCCGCCCGGAGCGTCGCGAGGACGTCCAGCAGGACGCCGTCGCGGGGATCCACCGGTCCGACGCCGTCGGGCAGCGGGTCCGGGAGCGGCTCGGGCAGCGGGTAGGAGACGCGGTACGGGTCGGTGCGCGGCGGCTGCCCACCCGTGTGGGAGCAGACGACGCCCACGCCGGCGCGGCCCGCGACCTCCACGAGCCGCGGGTCGTGGCCGGCCCACGTGTCGTTCACGAGGTCCGCACCCGCGTCGATAGCGGCGTCCGCGACCTCGGCGCGCCAGGTGTCGACCGAGAGCAGCAGGTCGGGCAGCTCGCGGCGGACCCGGGCGACGAACGGCACGACGCGCGCGATCTCGTCGGCGGGCGTGACGTCGGGTCCGACCCCGGCGCGGACCCCGCCGACGTCGAGGATCTCCGCGCCCTCCTCGAAGGCACGCTCCGCCGCCGCGACCGCCCTGGCGTCGTCGGGGTAACGGGCTCCCGCGTAGAACGAGTCCGTCGTGCGGTTGACGATCGCCATCACGACCGGCGCGGCCGCGCCGAGCTCCCGGCCGCGGAGCACCAGCGGCGCCGACGACGGCGGGACGAGGGTCACGTCGCGGACGACTGCGACTCCGGGGTCGCAGTCTCGGGCTCGGAGTCGGCGTGCGTCACGATCCGGACCGCCTCCGCGGGGTCGTCGACGACGTGCAGGAGCTCGAGGTCCGCGGGCCCGATCGTGCCGTGCTCGACGGCGGCGTCGCGCAGCCACTCGACGAGGCCCGACCAGTAGGCCGTGCCGACGAGGACGATCGGGAACCGGGTGACCTTGCGCGTCTGCACCAGCGTCACGGCCTCGAACAGCTCGTCGAGCGTGCCGAAGCCGCCGGGCAGCACCACGAAGCCCTGCGCGTACTTCACGAACATCGTCTTGCGGGCGAAGAAGTACCGGAAGTTCACGCCGAGCTCGACCCAGCGGTTCATGCCCTGCTCGAAGGGCAGCTCGATGCCGAGACCCACCGACACGCCGCCCGCCTCGCACGCGCCCTTGTTGGCGGCCTCCATGATGCCGGGACCGCCGCCGGTGGCGATGACGTTGTCACGCAGTCCGCCCGTCTGCAGCTTGGCGCCGCCGCGTTCCGAAGCGATGCGGCCGAAGGCCCGCGCCTGGGCGTACCACGTGGACTGCCGTCCGGGGCCATCCTCGCGCACGCGCGCGCTGCCGAACACGACCAGCGTGGAGCGCACGCCCCAGGCGCGCAGTGATTCATCGGCCTTG
>Ga0164241_10006326_pt1 | contig 10840 bp, 11 predicted proteins | sample OricomyardsoilBY_FD_108780 | JGI IMG/M metagenome (GOLD analysis project Ga0164241, IMG submission 108780) | Backyard soil microbial communities from Emeryville, California, USA - Original compost - Back yard soil (BY) | ecosystem: Environmental > Terrestrial > Soil > Unclassified | place: USA... | reverse complement strand
TACTGATTAGTTTTTTCCAATGCCGCAACGGCTTGCGGGCTTAGTGATTTTTTTTTCCATGACTTAATAGTTTTTATGATTAAAAAATAAAACTACAAGTTAGGAAAGAATCCAAACTCATCGCCTGGATAGGCGATGTTGGTTCAACGAGCAGGGCTTTATGCAGGTTGGTATTAGCATTCCGTCTGCTCACAACCGCTACTGATTGAAAATATGTTGATGAAGTTAAGTACAAAAGCTGATAGATATTCGTCAGACCGAACTGAAGTTGGGATTTGCAATTAGCTGATGTTATAAGGTCAAGCCCAACTTGCATAAAACCCAATGTAAGCTGCAGTTAAGGTCAATTGTGCCATAAATATATTTTGTACTCCATTTTCCATTCACCATTACTCTTTGTCAAGATGGCTAATGCCCCATGTCCATTTAAACCATTTCGTCTAATCCAATAATAAACTATTGCAGTTGTGTCCGAAGTATAATATTTAATTTTTGAAAATGAGAATATACCTCCTGAACCGTGATATTTTTTATAAAATGTTTTCCAATCTTGTTGAATAGATTTTCGTCTGATAGGAAACTTTTTTATAAGTACCGTTTTAAAGGTCTGATTAAAATTGTTTGTCAAGGTAAATTTGTCAGTGTTGCTTTTGCAGTAATCCATGAGCAGCAGGGCAGAGTTGCTGTCAATAATAGATGGTCTTTCCTTTTTATTATTTTCTGTCCAACTATAAACTGTATATCTGTCGCTTAAACTTTTTGAAGCTAACTGTTCGGCTGTCAAAAATGTATTTTCGTTTTTCTCAGTACTGTCAATGCTATTTTTAATAATAGCGACCAATTTAGTGCTGTCTTTAATTTCTGTCTTTATAATGGTAGCATACACATGATAATCTTCCTCACTCACTTGTCCGAATGAAATGAAGTTTGTCAACAAAAAAACTGTCGCTAATAAAAGTTGCTTGAACATGAGGGATTTTAATTGCAGCTTACGTTAGAGGCTTTGCGTTGTGGTGGGCATCAGGGCTCGTCTGCCCAGCCCATATACTAAAAGCCCGATTGAAATACAAATGTACAGCCCTTGTTCTTCAGCCCACCATAACACAAAACCAATGTAAGCAGTAGTTTTTTTGTTGTAGCGTTTATGTCCTGCTATAAATTGTCAAGTCGCAACTTAGAGCAATTATGAACGTGTCGCCTGTGTCTGAAAAACCAAAAGCTCGTAACTCACAAGCACCATCTTTTCCTACAAATAGTTTTTCTTTTTTGTCAGGTGATTGCAAATAAATTCTCTTAACTAAATATTTTTCAAAAGGCTTGTCGTCCGGTTCAGGTTCAGAAATAGTCAATGCCCAACCATCTTCTGTTGTCTTTGATAAATTGTCTTCTCCATAAAGTCCGCAAGTAGTAATTTTTACATTCTCTAAAAAGTCAAATCCTACAATTGAATTCGTTGACTCGTTGAATTTGTCCCACCAATCAGAATCGTCATTTTGTCTTGCAACTTTTTCTCCTGTTTTGCAATTAAAAATCCCTTGTCCTTGGCTAGATAAAACAATTAGAAAGTCTTGGTCAGATGCATATCCAATATTTTCAAGTCCGCCAATTGCAAAGGTGTTTTTAAGTGTCCACATATGATCTGTCTAAAATTACTGCTTATGGTTGCATTGATGCAGTTAATTGCAGCGCTTTTTATTGCGTCAATGCCTGTTAGCTGCTGTGCATTGACGCTACATTTTCCAACAATTGAAGTCCGCATAGCAGCTAACGGTTTACGGCTTTGTGCAGGCGGGGAAATAGAATTCCTTCTGCCGGAACCGTTGCCAAATTTATAATAAAAAGTTCATTGTTAGCACCATCGTTCAATAAAGATTTTTCAGCCGGGGCTATAGCTGAAACATATACCACTGCTCATCGTTAGCACTTCAGCCCCGCTTGCACAAAACCGATGTTGCACGCTTTTCCATTTTAGTGAGTGACCTGTCAGCTAAATATTTTCTCCTGTCTGTCATAGTAAACAAACTAATAATGAAGATTTCTATTTTTTGTCTGTTGTAGTAAACAAACAAATTTTAGTAATTTCTATTTTTTAAAAACTCATTGTGTCCGCCGAAAAAAATAAGATGAAAAAATAAAATGCCTGAATTATTTTTTCTGTCTTCGGGAAAAGAAACGGAAATGAAAATTATATTTTATTATCTGTCAACCGATAATTTGCGTCTCCACAAAAACTCTTTTCACGAATTATCCAGCGTATTTGCATTCCAAAAACGTACAAAAACAAAATACCCAAGTACGATAAAAATAATCATCCAGATTGCAGAAAAAACCATTACATTATTCCAGAAATATAAATCGCCAAACTTCCTACTCACCTTATAACTATATGTCAATGGAAAATAAATTGCCCACTTTTCTTTCAAAATAATCAAACTGCTTACTAAAACAAAGAAAACGCTTCCTAAGGCAATAATCGGATTTTGGATGTATAAAAATATGTTTAAAAATAGGATGGCTAACATGCTATACACAAGTGTATATCGCAGAAATAATATTAACAATTCGGGGTTATAAGTATTTTTTCCAAAAGATAAAGCGGGATAAAGAAACGAAAGAAATGACCTGCCAACAAGAAAACCAATATAAGTAACAACACAATATAAAATAGAAAAACTGACTACTACTAATAATTTAGAAAAATATATATCCCGTTTACTTCTTGTCAACAACATTAAATTTTCCCAGGATTTGTTTTTAAATTCTATTTGCATAATCGAGAAAACAAGGATTGCAATAAAGAAAGGTGTAAAGAAATCAAAGAATCCTAAAAAGAGGTGCGAAAGTAAAAATCTGGTAGTGTCTGATTGGGCATCCATGTTCTTAGCTACTCGTATAAAATCATAAAGAGCTACCATTATCAGCAGTAATGGGAAAAGATAAACAAGGTGCAAACTTTTAATGCGCTTCAATTTATAAAATTCAGCCTTGATAATATTTTTCATACTTAATTAAATGGCTTTTTTTAAAAAATAATCTTCCAGAGTTGGCTTTAATATTTGTATGTCCTTAATCGTGTAATTGTGCTCAACTAAGGTTACAATCAATTCATTTAATAGATTTTTATTTTTGATGCGGAAGCTGACAAAGTTATTTGGTAATATTTCAAAAATGGAAATATCTAAAGAATTAAAGTTTATTGATTGTAAATGAAAGTCAGTGTCAAATTGGATGTAAACTTCAATATCGGTAACAGCATCAAATAATTCGGTAATAGGTGCTTCAATAATTATTTTTCCGTTTTTTAAAATTCCGATATCTGTAACCAACTTTTCCATTTCTCCCAGTAAATGACTTGAATAAAATATGGTCATACCTTGGTTGTTCAATTCCTTTAAGCGGCTTCTTATTTCAAACGTCCATTCTGGGTCCAAACCGTTAAAAGGTTCATCCAATATTAATACTTCGGGACTATGCACGATTGCTTTGGCAATAGCTAATCGTTGTTTCATGCCTGTGGAACACTTGTGAAATATCATTTTTTTTTGAGCTAATAACCCAACCGTTGACAACGCAACTTTAATAGAATTTTTATCAAAATCATAATAATTAGAAAGCAGTATTAAATTCTCTTCACATGTCAAATGGTTGTAAAAAACAGGCTTGTCAATTAGGAAGCCAATCTTTTTGAAAATATTTGAATTCTTTGATGAAAAAGGGTTCTTATCAAAAAGGTGTACCGCATCCATTTTGGATTTAAGTAAGCCGAGAATGACTCTTATAGTAGTACTTTTTCCTGCACCGTTTGCCCCAATGAATCCATAGATAGAATTCTTTTTAACGTTCATTGTTACTCCATTCAGAATTTGCTTACCATGCGGGTAACAAAACTCTAAATTTTTAATACTAATTATATTCATTTCTAAAAATTGTCAACATTAAAGTAATATCCTTGTTCAATGTTTTTCCAATAAATAAAGTGTTCAACAATAAAATATTTTTCCTGTGTACCAAAAAGCAAAAATACCTTAATGATTATGATTTTTTTTGCAACCCACTAAAGATAGGCTTGCGACGGAATTGCGTGCAACGTGATGGCAAATTTGCGAAGTGCGACCGAAGGGAGCATTTTGCAAATTTGCTTGTTAGACGCTGTTGCGGGTGCATAAAAGCACCCCTTCTTTTCAATCTTCCTGAGCGTCCCGGTGAAATTATTTTGCAAATGTATGATTTGCGAAGTCATTGAACCGGATAGCATTTTTTTAAGTTGTGGAAAACTAAAGTTGCTAAAACTTGACTTTGTCTAAAAAGTTTAGTAACTTCATTGAGCTGTTTTAAGCGATTAGCTTGAAAGAACCCTCTTTCGCAAATCCCATTTGCACCAGCTCAAAGAGAAATTTTTAATTTCCTTTTCCACAATTTATATTAATGCTACGCTTATTGAAAAGTTGGTAGCAATAGCGTTCTAACGCGCTAATTTATGTTATAAGATGCAATCTATTAAAAAAATCACATCTGGCAATCAATCATTTATCGTTATACTTTTTCAATTGTTGTTAGTACAATCCACCCTCGCCAAAAATAAACATACCTCCTTTTTCTTCCCGATTGTCATCACGGAAGGCCAGTCGGGCATTTACTATCCACCCGAAAAAAATAGAATTTTATTTTTTTAAACAGTCGCCATGTCTTTTTTATGGTGATGGTCGCTTTCGATAACACCGTCTCTGAGGCGGATGATGCGGTGGGCGTATTCGGCAATGTCTTCTTCGTGGGTTACTAATACTACCGTATTGCCTTCGGCCTGTATTTTATCAAAAATATGCATGATCTCAACAGAAGTTTTGGAGTCCAGGTTTCCGGTGGGTTCATCTGCCAGTATGATGGAGGGGTTATTTACCAAAGCCCGCGCGATCGCCACGCGTTGGTTTTGTCCGCCTGATAACTCATTCGGCTTGTGATGGCTTCTGTCTGCCAGGCCAACCCTGTCAAGCATTTCAAGCGCCAATTCAGTCCTTATTTTTTTGGTAGTGCCATTATATATTAGTGGTAGCGCCACGTTTTCAGCGGCTGTTAACCTTGGCAATAAATTAAATTGCTGGAATACAAATCCGATTTCTTTATTGCGCACATCAGCCAGGTCGTCATCGGCCATTTTACTTACGTCTTCGCCATTCAGGATATAGTTACCGGCTGAGGGTGAATCGAGGCAACCGAGAATGTTCATCAAAGTTGATTTGCCACTTCCACTCGGCCCCATAAGGGCTACGTATTCATTTTTGAATATTTCCAGCGTGATGCCTTTCAGCACTTTTAGTTCCTGCTTGCCGAGGTAATAACTTTTTTGAATGTTTTCTAAATGTATGATTGAAGACATAATTTTTATTTTAGCCTTTGGCTTGAAGCCTTGGGCAATTTTCACATTTTCAAATTTTGCTAATTCGTTTTATTGATCACTTTGGGTACCTTAAAAAATTCATCATCATGCAACGGTGCATTTTTAAACACATCTTCTTTTTCGATCTCGCCTTTTACTTCGTCTTTTCTTAAAATATTTACATTTTCGCTTACGTGCAATAAAGGTGCGACGTTGGTAGTATCCAGTTCATTCAGCTTATCAAAAAACCCAATCATCTTTTCGAGATCGCCTTTTAATTCCTCTTTTTCCTCATCATTAAATTCAAGCCTGGAGAGGTGGGCCAGTTTTTCTATTAACGCGTTATTCACTTGCATTCGGCAAATATAACAGGTTTCGGGTTTTATTACCAGTCATTAGCCAGCGCATTATTCCGTTTATCATATTTTTTGCGCCGGGTAATAATAAAAAAATAAGAATATGCTGAATTTGTTCGTTCACTGCCAATCGGCAACTGCCCCAAATGTAAAATCTATTTATCTTCGCCTCTTATGGAAAACGAGAAAAAAATGTTGTCTTCTGATCGCGAAATTGTAATGAGCGGCATCAGGCCTACGGGGTTTTTGCACCTGGGAAATTATTTTGGCGCCATTCGCAATTATGTGAAAATGCAGGAAGATTACGAATGTTATTTCATGGTGGCCGATCTGCATTCTCTTACTACGCATCCCGATACCAAAGACCTGAAAGCCAATGTTCACAGGGTTTTGGCAGAAAATATTGCGTGCGGACTGAATCCCGAAAAGGTAGCATTGTACTGCCAGAGTCATCTTTATCAAACGGGCGAATTATATCTTTATCTGAACATGCTGGCGTATAAGGGCGAATTAGAAAAAACGCCAACATTTAAAGATAAAGTGCGTCAGCATCCGGATAATGTGAACGCGGGGCTATTGACCTATCCTGTATTGATGGCGGCGGATATTTTAATTCACAAAGCAAAATATGTACCCGTAGGTAAAGACCAGGAGCAACACCTGGAGATTGCCCGCAATTATGTGAACCGGTTTAATCACAGATACGGAGAAGTTTTTCCGGAGCCTTATGCTTTTAATTTTAACAGCGATTTGGTAAAGGTGCCTTCTCTGGATGGCAGCGGCAAAATGAGCAAGAGTGAAAACCAAATGGCCACCTTATTTCTTGCCGACGAGGATGATGCGATCCGGAAAAAAATAATGAAGGCAAAGACAGACAACGGGCCAACGGAAAATAATGCTGTAAAACCGGATTATATCGAAAATCTATTTTTGCTGATGAAACTGGTGAGCAACGCAGATACTTTAATACATTTTGAAGAAAAATTCAATACTTGCACCATTCGCTATGGCGATATGAAAAAGCAGTTGGCAGAAGATATGGTGCAATTCATTGCGCCGATCAGGCAACGGGTGAACGATATTTTGAATGATGAAAAATATTTGCAAAAAATAATGAAGCAAGGCGCCGAAAAAGCGATAGCTCACGCAGACATGACCATGCACGATGTTAGAAATGCGATGGGGCTGAATTACTTTTAAATGCTGAAAGCTTAAAGCTAAAGGCCGAAGGCCGAAGAATAATCTAAATTTTTTCTTATTGATTTTATAATTACTTTTAATTGCCTGCCTTGCGCAAGGCCTGTAAATTAATATTGCACATAAAAAAGAATCTGAATGGCAAAATCAAAAAAACCAAAACACATCGCAATAGCAGGAAATATAGGCGCCGGCAAAACTACCCTCACAGAGCTTTTGAGCAAGCATTATAAGTGGATTCCGCAATTTGAGGATGTGGACCACAATCCTTACCTGTACGATTTTTATGAGGAAATGCCCAGGTGGAGTTTCAATCTGCAAATCTATTTTTTAAACAGCAGGCTTAATCAGTTGTTGGAAATTCAGAGAGGAACTGAAACAGTAATACAAGACAGGACGATCTATGAAGATGCCAATATTTTTGCGCCGAATCTTCATGATATGGGACTGATGGATAAACGGGATTTTACCAATTACTATACCTTTTTTGAAACCCTGAAATCAATGGTAAAACCGCCGGATCTGTTGATTTATTTGAACGCTTCGGTGCCTACATTGGTAGCCCAGATCCAAAAGCGAGGCCGCGAGTATGAAGAGAATATTCGTTTGGATTACTTAAAAAAACTGAATGAATTTTATAACAAATGGATCGGCACTTATAAAGAAGGACCTTTACTGATCGTGGATGCAGATACCAACAAATTTGCTGAGAAGGAGGAAGACCTTGGAATTATTATCAACCAGATAGACGCGCAACTTTTTGGCTTGTTTTGATGAATTGACTTTGGAAATGTTTGGAAATTTATAAATGAGATTTATACAAGCGTAGCGCCCCGGAAGTAAACGAACACCCGCCTAAACGAATTGCCGCCAGAATGATTCTTTCGGGCAGAAATTCCCGGGATTTTTATTTTACCAAATTTCGTAACCGGTAAATACTTCATCAATGAAATTTGCGCATAGCCAGGTGATTGCCCACAGAGGCGCCTGGAAAAATAACGGGTTTCCTCAAAATTCCATCGCTTCTTTAAAAGCCGCAATAGCCCTTGGTTGTGCAGGTTCAGAAACGGATGTACAAATGACCGCAGATTGCGCGTTGGTTATTAACCATGATCTTGTATGGGGCGGCCTGAACGTTCAAAAAAGTACGTTGGCAGAACTTCGAAACGCAAAACTTTCTAATGGGGAATTATTACCGCGGCTCCGGGATTTCCTGACAATTATTCAACAACAAACTTCTACCAAATTAATCCTTGAAATAAAACCTTCGGAGAAGGGACGGGCATGGGCTGATGCAACGGTGCAACAAGTGATCACATTGGTGCATCAAACGGAAACACAGTCATGTATAGTTTATATCAGTTTTGATTACGGGATGCTGAAGGAAGTCTTGAGATTAGAACCTTCAGCCAATGTGCAATATCTGAATGGTGATAAAACTCCCGAACAATTAAAGATGGATGGGATGCAGGGCGCAGATTATCATTATTCCGTTTTTAAAAAACATCCCGAATGGATTCGGTCAGCAGCAGAAAATAATATTGATCTAAACGCATGGACGGTAAACGAACAAAAAACGATGAATTGGCTTTTGGCAAACGGGTTTAATTATATTACTACCGATAAGCCTGAACTACTGTTTAGGGAAATTGGGCAATCGAACATATTCTAACAATAGAATTAGAAAAAATAAGCGACACACATTTTTTTGATGCTATTATCCTGTGACGATACTAATAAATGATCACATAGCTTCCTCAAAAATATTTTCTTCCATCCGGTTTTGCTTCAGCAAACTGTAATGATTTTTCAGAGACGTAGCCAACGGGTAAGACTTGTAAGGTAATTTATTGGCCATGGCAAATTTTTCGAATTCTCTTGTGATTTCCGGATAGTACACATGGCTGACGTTTGGAAATAAATGATGAATCACGTGAAAATTAAAGCAGCCCATAAAAAAACGGGTAAAAAAATTATCGTGCGTCACATCATTGGTAGTTTGAAGAATATGCATCATCCATCCGAACGGTAAATTATTTTTTGAGTCAGGCTCAGGAAAAATATTTTCTACATTGGCGTGCGGCGACAACAAGACGATCAAAGAAAAAATACTCGCTGTAAAAAGAAGAATAATAAATGCAGCAACCATTTGAAACCAGGTGATTGATAACACAAGTTTCGGGATGACGATCATATAAAAAAAGAAGAATAATTTGAAGACAAATAGTTTTACATATTCTATCCGGGGAATTTGAATGAGTTTATGAATAATATTGTCCTTCTTAAAGAAATCTTTAAAATCCCTTACCAGCAGCCAGTTTGGAAGATAAAACGGGTAAAGGAATGGCAGATAAATGTGCTGATATTTATGAAGCTTTGAAAACGATCCGGTAGGGTAAATTCTCGCCAACGGGCTTTGTTCAATGTCGGTATCCCATCCGTTTACATTAGGGTAATTATGATGAAAACGCACATGTCTTAATTTCCACATATAGCTGTTGGCGCCCAGCAAATCAAAAAAATGGATGCAAATTTTATTGGCAATTTTGCTCTGAAATATTGCGCCATGAACGGCATCATGAATAAGATTTAAAAAATTCAGCACGATTAGTATTCCCATAAAAAAATAGCATCCGTAAAGTACTGGAATACTATGGCCAAACACTAAGGCAGTGGTATAAGAAAGTGCATACAAAAGAGGAAATAAAATAACTTTAAGAAGCATGCTCTTTTTCTTTTCCGGCGACTTCTCCACAATATCATTTACTTTTTTTCTGAATTCGGTAAAAAGCAAGCGATCATCAGAGACTGCGTACGAAGGTCTATTGTTGTTTTGCAGTGTAAAATTTTTCATCATGCTCAAAATAAATTAAGGTCTTTAAGATGGGTAAACGGAAAAAATATTTCATTTCTCTAATCATCAAAATAGAGACCATTCTGTCTTGAACAATTCGCCACAAAAATAGTACCTGAAATTTTAATATTTAACACCATTGAAACGAAAGAAATCGTTGAGTCCGGTTATTTTCCGATTGGATGCGGTCATACATATATCGCTCCGGCAGTGTGCCGTGGGTCGTGCCTACCTGTCCGGTAGGCACGGCTTCACCGCCCAAAATGAGTCGGCCCATGCAACAATTTAATAGATTATTTTTGAAGAGATTTTAAAAGCAGCAGAGTGTGGAGACATTGAAGCCTATGAGGAATAAATAAAGATAGAATCATGAATAAAGAAACAGCGATAAAATTATTTGAGCAAAAACAAATCCGCTCATTGTGGGATGATGAAAAAGAGAAATGGTATTTTTCGATTGTGGATGTGATTGGGGTACTTACCGAAAGCGAGCGGCCACGGAAGTATTGGAGTGACTTAAAAAACAAATTGAAAAAGGAAGGAAGTGAGTTGTCCGAAAAAATCGGACAACTGAGACTCAAGGCAAATGATGGTAAATTCTATACGACCGATGTCGCCGATACTGAACAATTATTTCGCCTCATTCAATCCGTACCTTCTCCAAAAGCGGAACCATTTAAAATGTGGCTGGCAAAAACAGGGCGCGAAAGGATAGATGAGATAGAAGATCCTGAAATGGGGATAGATCGTTTGATGGAAACTTATCTAAAAAAAGGTTATTCAAAAGCGTGGATAAACCAACGGCTTAAGAGTATAGAGGTACGGAAAGAACTGACAGATGAGTGGGATGAACGTGGCGTAAAAAAAGGAAAAGAGTACGCAATACTTACTGATGAAATTACTGAAGCATGGAGCGGGTTTACGGTGAAAAAATATAAAAATTTTAAGGGGCTAAAAAAAGAAAACCTCAGGGATAACATGACGAATTTGGAGTTGGTTTTAAATATGCTGGCTGAAGCTACTACCGCAGAAATCAGCAAAGAAAAGAAACCGAAAAAT
>Ga0164241_10006325_pt1 | contig 10841 bp, 7 predicted proteins | sample OricomyardsoilBY_FD_108780 | JGI IMG/M metagenome (GOLD analysis project Ga0164241, IMG submission 108780) | Backyard soil microbial communities from Emeryville, California, USA - Original compost - Back yard soil (BY) | ecosystem: Environmental > Terrestrial > Soil > Unclassified | place: USA... | reverse complement strand
GGCGATGGAGGACGACCCCAAGGTCCTGCTCATGGGCGAGGACGTCGGCAAGCTCGGCGGCGTCTTCCGGATCACCGACGGCCTGCAGAAGGACTTCGGCGAGGACCGGGTCATCGACAGCCCGCTGGCCGAGTCCGGCATCGTCGGCACCGCGGTCGGGATGGCGCTGCGTGGCTACAAGCCGGTCGTCGAGATCCAGTTCGACGGCTTCGTCTACCCGGCGTACGACCAGATCGTCTGCCAGGTCGCGAAGATGTGCTATCGCTCGCAGGGCAAGACGCCGCTTCCGATGGTGATCCGCATCCCGTTCGGCGGTGGCATCGGCGCGGTCGAGCACCACAGCGAGTCGCCGGAGGCGCAGTTCGCGCACACGCCGGGCCTCAAGGTGGTCGCCTGCTCCAACCCCGTCGACGGCTACTGGATGATCCAGCAGGCCATCGCCGCCCCCGACCCCGTGATCTTCCTCGAGCCGAAGCGGCAGTACCACGCCGACAAGGCCGAGCTCGACGACACCGCGACGCCCGACCCGCTGTTCAGCAGCCGGATCGTCAAGCAGGGCAGGGACGCGACCGTGCTCGCCTACGGACCGACGGTGAAGACCGCGCTGAAAGCTGCCGAGGCGGCCGGCAACGACGGCACCTCGCTGGAGGTCATCGACCTGCGCACCCTCTCGCCGCTCGACATGGCGCCGGTCCTCGACTCGGTCCGCAAGACCGGCCGGGCCGTGGTCACCCACGAGGCGCACACCAACCTGGGCCTGGGTGCGGAGCTCGCTGCGCGGATCACCGAGGAGTGCTTCTACTCCCTGGAGGCGCCGGTGCTCCGCGTCGGTGGCTTCGACACGCCGTACCCGCCCTCACGGATCGAGGAGGACTACCTCCCCGACCTCGACCGGGTGCTGGACGCCGTGGACCGCACGCTCGAGTTCTGAGAGGACCCCGCCACATGGCTGAGTTCAAGCTGCCCGATGTGGGCGAGGGCCTCACCGAGGCCGAGATCGTGACCTGGAAGGTCAAGGAGGGCGACACCGTCGCCATCAACCAGATCGTGGTCGAGATCGAGACCGCCAAGTCGCTGGTCGAGCTGCCGTCGCCGTTCGCGGGCGTCGTCCAGCAGCTGATGGTGTCCGAGGGTGAGACCGTCCCGGTCGGCACGCCGATCATCGCGATCGGCGACGCGCTCGACGGCCCCGCCGCCCCGTCGGAGCAGACCGAGTCCGACCCCTACCTCGGAATGGCGGAGAAGGCCGGTGCCGAGGAGCAGGCCCGCCAGGTCCTCTCGACGGACATCGACCTGTCCAACCCCGCCGCGAGCGGCTCGGGCGAGGGCGAGTCGCTGGTCGGCCGGATGAAGGCCGACCGGGGCGCCACTCGTCGGGCGCGCAAGCCGGCGGCAGCGATCCAGACGCAAGCCGCCTTCGAGTCGACGGGCTCAGCGGCGCCGATCGAGCTGGACGAGGAAGACGATAGCGACGGTCCGGTCGTCCCGGCGACCGCCGCCCCGGCCGCTGTGACACAGCCGGGCAACGTGCGGGTGCTGGCCAAGCCGCCGGTGCGCAAGCTGGCCAAGGACCTCGGCGTCGACATCAGCTCGCTGACCGGGACCGGACCTGACGGCACGGTGACCCGCGAGGACGTGCAGGGGGCCCAGGGCGGCGGCGCGCCGGCCGTGGTCTCGACAGGCTCGACCGACGGCAGTGGCTCGACCGACGGTGAGCGTGAGTGGCGCGAGCCGATCAAGGGCGTGCGGAAGATGATGGGCCAGGCGATGGTCCAGTCGGCGTTCTCCGCTCCGCACGTGACCGAGTGGGTGACCATCGACGCGACCCGCACGATGGAGTTCGTCGAGCGGCTCAGGACGCGTCGCGAGCTCCGCGAAGTGCGCGTCTCGCCCCTGCTCGTGCTGGCGCGCGCGGTGATGCTCGCGATGCGACGTACGCCGGAGATCAACTCGTGGTGGGACGACGCCGCCCAGGAGGTCGTCTACAAGTCCTACGTGAACCTCGGCATCGCTGCCGCCACCCCGCGTGGCCTGGTGGTCCCCAACGTCAAGGACGCCGAGGCGATGTCGCTGCTCGAGCTGGCGCAGGCTCTCAACGCGCTGGTCGAGACCGCCCGCTCGGGCAAGACCCAGCCCGCCGAGATGGCCGGCGGCACGTTCACGATCACCAACGTCGGTGTCTTCGGCGTCGACAGCGGGACGCCGATCATCAACCCCGGCGAGTCCGCGATCCTCGCCTTCGGCGCGATCAAGAAGCAGCCGTGGGTCGTCTCGACCGACGCCGGCGACGAGATCCTCGTCCGACAGGTCACCACGTTGGCGCTGAGCTTCGACCACCGTCACGTCGACGGCGAGAAGGGCTCGCGGTTCCTGGCCGATGTCGCCGGCATCCTCGAGGATCCTGCGTCCGCGTTGCTGTACTAGCTCGCCTGCCAGGTCGGCTCGCGCGGGCCCTCGAGCCACGCGTGGAACACCGGGGTCAGGTCCTGGCCGGACGCCTTGCTCCACCAGGCGGCGAGGGCTTCGCGGTCCTGGCTGGTGAAGCGATGGGTGCGCAGCCACCGCGTCGCCAGCGACCAGAACTCGTCGTCGCCGACCTGCTGCCGGATCGTGTCCCACATCAGCGCGGGGATGTAGTAGGCGTTGCCCTCGCCGAACGTGCCGGGCCGGTAGTCCGTGGGCGGTCCGTACTGGGCGCGCAGCGGGCCGGCGAACTCCGCGAACCGGCGGAGGATGTCGTCCCGCGACTTCCCGCTGTGCTCGGAGGTCCAGTTGACCTCGGCGAGGTACGTCGCCATCCCCTCGTTCATCCAGAGGTCGCTCCAGTCGGCGCAGGTGACCGTGTCGCCGTACCACTGGTGCGCGATCTCGTGGACGATCACGTCGCGCGACAACGTGTACCCGTTGGTGCCGAGCGTGACCATCGACTGGGTCTCCATCGCGCTCATCGCCGGGACGACGAGCACGCCGAGCGACGGGAGCGGGTAGCGACCCACGAGTCCTTCGAGGTAGGCGACCGCCTTCGGCGCGTAGCGGACCTGGCGCAGAATCGCCGGCCGGTCCGTCGGGGTCCAGTAGCTCATCGGCAACCCGTGCGGTCCGGTGTCCTCGGTCTCGGTGAACTTCCCGATCGCGATCGTGATCAGGTACGACGCAGCCGGCTCGGGCAGGTGCCATCGGGTGACGGTGCGGCCGTCGACCGTATTCCGAGACAGGAGCTCGCCGTTGGAGACACCCACCTGCCCCGACGGGGCGTGGATGGTGACGTCGTAGAACGCCTTGTCCGACGGCTGGTCGTTCACGGCGTACCACGAGTAGGCGCCGTACGGCTCCTGCATCGTCCACACCGTGCCGTCGTTGGCCACGGTCCAGCCGGTCGTGGAGAAGTCGGCCCGGTCGGTCGGCGCCGTCACCGGCTCGGGCACCCCGGCGTAGGTGACCTGGAGGACGTGGCGCGAGTCCGCCTGCACCGGCGCAGCGACGACGAGGTCCTTGGTGGCGTGCTGGAACGACACCGACCTGCCGTCCAGCCAGACGTGCTGGACGAGCAGCTGACGGGCCAGGTCGAGCTGCACGTGGTCGGCCGCCTTCGTCGCCCGGAAGAGCACGGTCTCGCGCGCCGCCAGCCGCATGGTCCGGTCGTCCCAGGAGAGGTCGAGCGCGTAGTGCAACGCGTCCACACCGGGATCTCCGACCGAGGGATAGACCGAGTCCTCGCGCGGCTCGCTGACCGCCGCGTCGTACGCCGTCGTGCCGACGTCGCCCGCATTCCCCGCGACGGGCGGTGCGGGCGGCGCCGAGTCGCCGGAACCCGACCCGCAGCCACCGGCGACCAGGCCGACCAGCACCAGCCCGACCGCGAGGCGACGCACGTCAGTCGTTCCCGCGCAGCAGCGGACGCGCCAGCTTCCGGCCGTGGTGGATCTGAGCCTTGATCGTGCCCAACGGCACACCCACCTGTTTGGCGATGTCGTCGTAGGACATCCCGTACACGTCGCGCAGGATCAGCGGCTCCACGAACTGGGGGTGGTCGCGCTCGATGGTCTCCATCGCCTCGAGCAGGTCGAGCCGGGTGCCGGCGATCACGCTGGTGGTGCGCGGATCGGGCTTCTCCAGCGGCAGGACGTCGCTCGAGATCGCCTGGTTCTTCATCCGGCGGTACGTCGTGCGGGCGCTGTTGACCGCGACGACGTGCATCCAGGTGGTGAAGCGTCCTTGTCGACCCCACGAGCCGATCTTGTTGGAGATGTTGATCAGCGCCTCCTGGCAGGCGTCCTCGGCGTCCGGTGTGTACGGCAGCACCTGCCGACACACGTTCAGGCAGCGTGGCCGGACGGCGCCCAGCAGCTGTTCGAGCGCGTCGCGGTCACCCCCCTGCGCACGCCGTGCCAATTCGTCGATGTCGTCCGGCGTGAGTTCCTCTCGGGTCATGCCCCGTCCTGTCCCCGTGCCGCCCCGTGCCCTCGCAGGGGCGGTTGTGTGCCTGCACCATAATGCCGAGCGTGTCCATGCCTGCCCGTCTCGGTCGCTACGCCGTGCGTCGGCGGATCGGCTCGGGCGGGTTCGCCACGGTCTGGCTTGCCTATGACGAGCAGCTCGACTCTCCGGTTGCGATCAAGGTGCTCGCCGAGAACTGGACCGAGGACGCCCAGGTGCGCCAGCGGTTCCTCGAGGAGGGCCGTTTCCTGCGCAAGGTCGAGTCGCCGCACGTCGTGACCGTGTACGACGCGGGCTCCCTCGACGACGACCGTCCCTACCTGGTGATGTCCTACGCCGACCAGGGGACGCTCGCCGACCGGCTCGAGTCCGACGGGCTCAGCGTCCCGCAGGCCTCCGAGGTGATCCGGCAGGTGGGAGAGGGGCTCCACGCGCTGCACCAGCGCGGCGTGCTGCACCGTGACGTCAAGCCGGCCAACGTGCTGTTCCGCACCGTCGACCCCGAGCACGACGGCATGCTGGTCCGGGCCATGGTCGGCGACCTCGGCCTCGGCAAGGCCCTGGACGTGTCGTCGCGGTTGACGATGATCGCCGGCACCCCGTCGTACGTCGCCCCCGAGCAGGCCCAGGGCGAGCACCTCGACGCCCGAGCCGACCAGTTCTCGCTGGCCGCCCTGGCGTTCCTGCTGCTCAGTGGCCGGCCGGCGTACTCCCACAGCTCGCTCTCCGCTGCTGCCGCGCCGCCCCCGCCGCCCCCGCTGTCGACGGACGAACGGACGTTCCCGGACGCCGTCGACGGCGTCGTCCGCAAGGCGCTCGCCGCCGACCGCGACGAGCGGTACCCCGACGTGCCGGCATTCATCGACGCCCTGCGCCGGGAGCTCGGCGAGTCGGGGATGGGGTCGCTTCCGGCGCGGTGGCTGCCGGTGGATCCCGAGCTCACCCAGCCGGGCAACCGACCGTCACTGGTGCCGACGCCCGACGAGCTGCCGGCGCCGATCGCGCCGAAGAGGGGCCGGGTGCCGTGGTGGCCGGCCGCGGTGCTCGCCCTCGTGCTGCTCGCCGCCGGCGTCGCGGGAGGGTTCGCCTGGTGGCGGGGCACGCACGACACCAAGTCGTTCACCGATGAGGACGGCATCCTGTCGGTGACCGTGCCCGCTTCGTGGGCACGGGACGTGTCGCTCGACGGCTGGAAGCCCCCTGATTCCCCCACCTTCACCCAGTCCGCCCTGGCGGTCGGCGATCGGGTCGACTGGCGGGCGTCGGGTCAAGGGGTCTTCGTCGGGCTGCTGCCGGAGGGGAAGCTGCCGAAGTCGCTGCCTCAGCACCAGACCTGCACCCACCCCGGCACCACCGAGCCGGGCACCCAGGGCAACCCGTCAATCACCGCGATCTCGACCGGCTGCACGGATGGGGGAGTCATCATCGAGCGCGCCGTCCTGGTCAGCGCGACCCGGCTGCTCTGGGTGCAGGTGCGCAGCGACGACCAGAACACCGCCGAGGACGTCCTCGCTTCGGTGCGGACCCACGGCTCGCTCGGCTAGTTCCCCTGGTTGCCCTGCTGGGCCTTCTGCTTCTTCGGTGGGGTCGGCGGCAGGGTGCCGGTGACGTTGTCGGCGAAGCGGTTGAAGAGCCACTTGAGTCCAGGAATGTCCCGCTCCCGTCCCGAGACCGACATCTCAAGCGTCGCGTTCTGCTCGCCGGGGACAGCGAACCACTGGAAGTAGTTGAACCGGTGGAGGTTCGAGGCGGCGTCGCGGTACTCGAACTGCACCGAGTGGTCGTCCTTGTGGAGCACCTTGAAGTCCGCTATCTCGGTGCTGTCGCGAAACCCCGTGATCTTGGTGCCGACGGTCTGGTGCACGTCCACGAACGTGTTGTTCAGGATCCGCACCCGCAGGCTGTAGCCGCCGGACGTGGGCTCGCCCGGCGGGCGGAAGCGGATTTCTTGCGCCTGGTTCACCACCTGCGCGGGCATCGGCTTGTCGGTGTACGCCTGGGGCGGGCAGCTGCTCGGTGTCGAGCACACCCAGTACGGCTGCCAGCCCAGCGGGGCGTGATAGGTCCAGCGGGCGAGCGCGTTGGAGACCGCATGGACTCTCGGGAGGGCGAAGCCCGGCTTGAGTCTCGGGTAGGTGAGGTCCTTCGCGTACGGCGACGGGGACGGCGGGGCATTGATCGGCACGCTCGGCGAGACGGCGGAGATCGGGTTGGCGGTGCCACCCGACGACGACGCCGGCTGGGCGGCGTACGCCGCGATCATCCCGAGCCCGAGGCCGAGCGCGCCGCAGAGCAACGCGACCAGAAGACCCCGCCTGCTCATGCGCGCAAACCTACCGAGGGGGCCTCGACCACCGAGTACGCCCGTTTGATTCGGGGTGTCACACCGGACAGGCTGGCGCCATGACCAGCCCCTACCTCGACAAGCACCGCGAGAAGCTGGATGCCGCGGTGGCCGCCTGCGCGTCCCGGGAGTACTACTCGGCGTACGACGAGTCGCCGTCGCCCCGGGTGTACGGCGAGACGGCGGCGGGCGAGGGCAAGGCGGCGTTCGAGGCGTGGCTGGGTCAGCCCTTCCCGCTCGAGACGCCGGGCAGCGACGGGACGGTGAGCACCGAGCGCTCGCCGTACGGCTTCGACCTCGACATCAGCTACCCCCACGCCCACGACGTCGATGCGTTGCTCACCTCTGCCGGAGCCGGGATGACGGCGTGGCGCGACGCCGGTCCCGAGGGGCGGACCGGCGTCTGCATCGAGATCCTCGAGCGCCTCCACGCGCGGGTCTTCGAGCTGGCCAACGCGGTGCAGCACACCAGCGGCCAGGCCTTCGTGATGGCGTTCCAGGCCGGTGGCGCGCACGCGCTCGACCGGGCGCTCGAGGCGATCGCCTACGCCTGGGTCGAGATGAGCCGGACGCCGCGCACTGCGGTCTGGGAGAAGCCGGGCAAGGTGCCGTTGAAGATGGAGAAGACCTTCACCGTCGTCCCCCGCGGCGTGGCGCTGGTGATCGGCTGCAACACCTTCCCGACCTGGAACTCCTGGCCGGGGCTGTTCGCCTCGCTGGTCACGGGCAACGCCGTGGTGGTCAAGCCCCATCCGTCGGCGGTGCTTCCGCTCGCCATCACCGTGCAGGTCTGCCGGGAGGTGCTGGCCGAGGCAGGCTTCGACCCGCACCTGGTCACGCTGGCCGCCGAGGACCCGACGGACAAGCTGGCCGCGACACTGGCCGTGCGCCCCGAGGTGAGGCTGATCGACTACACCGGCGGCAACGCGTTCGGTGACTGGCTGGAGCAGAACGCCCACCAGGCGGTCGTCTTCACCGAGAAGGCCGGCGTGAACACGGTGGTCATCGAATCGACCTCGTCGTTCGGGGCGATGTGTGCGAACCTCGCGTTCTCGTTCGCCCTCTACACCGGCCAGATGTGCACGGCCCCGCAGAACGTCTATCTGCCCGCCGCGGGGGTCGAGACCGACGAGGGCCTCAAGTCGCCGGCGGAGGTCGCGGCCGGGATCGGCGCGGCGTTCGACAAGCTGCTCGGAGACGACGCGCGGGCCGTGGAGCTGCTCGGCGGCGTGGTGAACGACGGCGTGCTCTCGCGGCTGCAGGCGGCGGGTTCGAAGGGCGAGGTGTATGTCGCATCGCGGACGGTGACCCACCCGGCGTACGCCGACGCCACGGTGCGCACCCCCACGATCATCGGGCTGACCGCGGCCGACTCCGACGTCTACGAGAACGAGTGCTTCGGCCCGGTGGCGTACCTGATCGCAACCTCGGGCACCGACGAGTCGATCGCGCTGTTCCGCGACACCGTGCAGAGACATGGTGCGATGACGGCGTCGATGTACTCGACCTCGGACGAGGTGGTCGCTCGGATGCGCGAGGCCGCCCTCGATGCCGGTGTCGCGCTCAGTGAGAACCTGCTCGGCGGGGTCTTCGTGAACCAGTCCGCGGCGTACTCCGACTTCCACGGCACCGGCGCCAACCCGGCCGCCAACGCGTCGTACACCGACGGGGCGTACGTCGCCTCGCGGTTCCGGGTCGTCCAGTCGCGACGGCACATCTGAGGTAGCAATCGGCGGTCGTCCCCCTGCAACTCCGGCGGAAACCCGGCTAGCCTCGCCCTCTCACCCGTTCGGGTGAGATCACCAGGGGGAGGCATTGCATGGACATCAGCGCGCTCGCGAACGGCGTCACCGGGACGGTGCTGCGGCCAGAGGACGAGGGGTACGCCGCTGAGGTCGCGGCGTTCAACGTGTCCCGGCAGCACACACCGGACGTGGTGGTGGTGCCGCGATCTGCGGACGACGTGGTCGCTGCGGTGCAGTGGGCCGGCGAACGCGACCTCCCGGTCAGCGTGCAGGCGACCGGGCACGGTGCCGTGCTGCCGATCACCGAGGGCGTGCTGGTCAGCACCCGCGGTCTCGACGCGCTGACCATCGACCCGGAGCGGCGTACCGCGCGGGTCGGGGCCGGCGTGAAGTGGCGGAGGGTCATCGACGCGGCGGCCGAGCACGGGTTGGCCGGACTGTGCGGATCCACGTCCGACGTCGGCGTGGTCGGCTACACCCTCGGTGGCGGACTGCCGCTGCTCGGGCGTGCCTACGGCTTCAGCTCCGACCACGTCCGCAGCTTCGACGTCGTCACCGGCGACGGCCGGCTGCACTACGTCGAGACCGGCGACGGCTCCGAGCTCGACTGGGCGCTGCGGGGCGGCAAGGGCAACGTCGGCCTCGTGACCGAGATGGAGATCGACCTCTTCGAGATCCCGGACCTGTACGGCGGTGCGATCTTCTGGCCGGGCGAGCTCGCCCCGGCCCTGCTGCCGGCGTTCGCGGAGTGGTCGACGACGCTGCCGGACGACTTCTGCACGTCGATCAGCCTGCTGCGGCTGCCGCCGATCCCGGAGATTCCCGAGCCGTTGCGCGGGACGTTCACCGTCCACCTGCGCGTCGGGTACGTCGGCTCCGACGAGGACGGCGAGCGCCTGCTCGCCCCCATGCGTGAGGTCGCTCCGCCGATGATGGACATGGTCGGCCGGATGCCCTACACCGAGCTCGACCGCATCCACATGGACCCGGAGCAGCCGGTGCCCTTCGAGGAGGCCGGCATAGCGCTCCGCGAGCTCGCGCCCGAGACCGTCGCCGCGGTCCTCGACCAGGCCGGCCCGGACAGCCAGTGCCCGCTGCTGCTGGTCGAGATGCGGTTGATGGGAGGGGCCCTGGCACGTGAGCGTGACGACGCGGTCGGCGGCCGCGACGCGGCGTACACGCTGTTCGGCGTCGGTGCCCTGATGCCGCCTATCGCCGACGCGGTGCCCGGGGCGATCGCCCGCCTGATGGAAGCCGGTGCGCCCTGGTCGACCGGCGGCAGCATGGTGAACTTCCACGGCGTACCCGGCGACGCGGCCGACCGTGCGCGTCCCTGGCCGCGGCAGACCTTCGAGCGCCTCCAGCGGGCCCGCGCGGCCTACGACCCCGGCAACCTCTTCCGCTTCGGCCACGCCGTCCCCGCGCCGGCCGGTGGTTGAGAGGCGAGCCCCACTCCCCGGGGTCTCGTGACGCGTCGCTCAGCCCCTCGTTCCTCGGGTCTGAGCGACGCCCCTCGACCGCCGGGAAAGGCACCGGCTCCTCGACCGCCGGGAAAGGCACCGGCCCCCTCGGTGGTCGAGGAGCGAGCGCCAGCGAGCGTCTCGAGACCTGGTGACGGTGCCTGCGGCCTCGGGCCTCGACCGCGGGGGCGAGCTCAATCTGCGCTCGCCACGCCGTGCCCTCGTTCCTCGGGCACGGCTGCTCGCTTACGGTGTGCGCGTGGCCGACTTCGTACTCCGCAACGTCCGGATCGTGGAGCTCGGCGGGGGGCCGGGGTGGGCCGGGCCGGTGGACGTGGTGGTGGAGCAGGGCGCGGTCCAGAACATCGGGCACGGGCTGGAGAAGCCGCTCGGGATCGAGGAGTACGACGGCGACGGCCGCTGGCTGATCCCGGGGCTCTGGGACCACCACGTGCACCTCGCCCAGTGGACCGCGAGCGAGCAGCGCCTCGACCTGTCGGGGTCCGAGTCGCCCGAGCACGTCGTGAGCCGAGTCCGCGACCACCTCGTCGAGCATCCCGGCCCGCTCGTCGGGCGCGGGCACCGGCTGGGCACCTGGACGACCGACCCGACCGTCGCGATGCTCGACGCCGTCGCGCCCGACGTCCCGGTCGTGCTGATCGCAGGCGACGGGCACCACGCGTGGCTCAACAGCCGGGCTCTCGAGCGACTGGGTCTGGCGTTGCGCGACGGCGTCGTGCTCGAGAACGAGTGGTACGAGGCCTACACCCGGATCGAGGAGGTGCTCGAGCCGGACGTGTCTCCGGCGGCGTACCGTCGCACGCTCGAGCGTGCTGCTGCCCTCGGCATCACCGG
>Ga0164241_10006324_pt1 | contig 10841 bp, 8 predicted proteins | sample OricomyardsoilBY_FD_108780 | JGI IMG/M metagenome (GOLD analysis project Ga0164241, IMG submission 108780) | Backyard soil microbial communities from Emeryville, California, USA - Original compost - Back yard soil (BY) | ecosystem: Environmental > Terrestrial > Soil > Unclassified | place: USA... | reverse complement strand
TGCCTCCCGCCACCGCCCGCGCTGCCTCCCGCCACCACCCGCGCTGCCCCTCCACGAGTTCCGGCGCCAACCCACCGCCTGGCGCCTTCTGTCACCGCTGGCGGGTTATTAGGCGCCAGTGGTGAAATAACCCGCCACCGCCCGCGCTGCCCCCGGCCACTTCTCCACAACGCCGTCCCCGGGCTCCCGAACGCTCAGGCGCGCGAGGACACGTGGCGCCGAGCCCCGCCACACCCCGCCTCGCTCGTGGACCGCTGTCCCGCGCCCACCCCCCGCAACATCAGCGGATAACCCTTCGCGTTGTGGGTTCTCCCCTCGTATACGGGCAGAGAACCCACGACTCGCGGGGTTATCCCCTCAAGTGGTCAGTCATCTCCACCGCCGAGCCATCCTCCACCTCCAGCGCCGACCCCACACCCCGTCGCACACCAGCTCCACATCCAGCCCGCTCCTGCCGGCCGCTGCGCCGCCCGGTCCCGCGCGATATCAGCGGATATCCGCTCGCGTTGTGGGTTCTCCCCTCGTATACGGGCAGAGAACCCATCATTCGCGGGGTTATCCGCTCGAATGGCGGGGCGGGCCGGAAGGAGCATTGCGTGCTGGGAGATGCGCGGGGGCGGGGTGGGGTTGGGCTGGGGCGGATTAGGGTCGGGGTATGCGATTGGATGAGGCGACGTGCCGGGGGCGGGTGGCGGCGGCTCGGGTGGGGCGGTTGGCGACGGTGGGGGTTGACTTGAGGCCGCACGTCGTACCGGTGACTTATGCGGTGCATGGTGACGAGGTGTTCATCGGGATCGATCAGAAGCCGAAGACGACGACCGATCTGAAGCGGTTGCGCAACATCGCGGAGAACTCGCGGGTCGCGGTCCTGGTCGATGAGTACGACGACGAGTGGACGCACCTGTGGTGGGTGCGGATGGACGGAGTCGCGCGGGTGGTGACGGCCCGGTCGGCGGCCGTCGCGTTGCTGGTGGCGAAGTATCCGCAGTACGCGGCCGACCCGCCGCGCGGTCCGGTGATCGGGATCCGGGTCGATGGATGGTCCGGCTGGTCGTACGCCTGACGCGTAGGGTGCAGGGCGGGAGGTTCGAATGAGTCAAGTGGAGGGGCTGTTGCGGGAACTCGCGCCGCAGGTGCTGGGGTTCCTGGCCCGCCGGCACGGGCAGTTCGACCTGTGTGAGGACGCTGTCCAGGAGGCCTTGCTCGCCGCCGCGACCCAGTGGCCGACGGACGGCGTACCGGCGAACCCGCGCGGCTGGCTGATCACGGTCGCCACGCGGCGGCTGACCGACCAGTTCCGCAGCGAGAACGCGCGCCGGCGTCGCGAGGACAGCGTCGCCTTGATGGCCGGGCCGGAGGAGTTGGTTGCCCCGGGTGCCGATGTCGACACGGCGCCGGATGCCGACGACACGTTGACTTTGCTGTTCCTGTGCTGCCATCCGGCCGTCACGCCGGCGTCGCAGGTCGCGCTCACGCTGCGCGCGGTCGGCGGTCTCACGACAGCCGAGATCGCCCGGGCGTTCATGGTGCCGGAGGCAACGATGGCGCCGCGGATCAGCCGCGCGAAGAAGAGCATCAAGGCGGCCGGCAGCCGGTTCGTGATGCCGCCGGAGGAGGAGCGCGCGGACCGGCTGCGGGTCGTGCTGCAGGTGCTGTACCTGATTTTCAACGAGGGTTACACCGCCAGTTCCGGTGAGGAGCTGCAGCGGGTCGAGTTGACCGCCGAGGCGATCCGGCTGGGCCGGATGTTGCGTTCGGCTCTGCCCGACGACGGTGAGGTCGCGGGCCTGCTCGCGTTGATGCTGCTGACGGATTCCCGCCGTACGGCGCGGACGACCGCGGACGGCGGCCTGGTCCCGATCGACGAGCAGGACCGCGCACTCTGGGATCGCAAGCAGATCGAGGAAGGCGCCGCGCTGATCCTGAGCACGCTGGCGCAAGGCACGGTCGGTCCGTACCAGGTGCAGGCTGCGATCGCGGCGGTGCACTCAGAGGCGCCGAGCGCCGAGGAGACCGACTGGCCGCAGATCCTCGCGCTGTACGTGCTGCTGGAGCAGCTCACGCCCAACCCGATGGTGACGCTCAACCGCGCGATCGCGCTCGCCCAGGTGCAGGGCCCGCAAGCCGGTCTCGACCTGCTCGCCACGCTCGACGGCGACAAGAACATCACCGAGACCCACCGCCTGGACGCCGTACGAGCCCACCTGTACGAACGGGCCGGCGAGCCGGCGAAGGCCCATGACCACTACCTCGCCGCAGCCCGCCGTACGACGAGCCTGCCCGAGCAGCGCTATCTCCAGGCGAAAGCGGACGCGATCTCCGACTGAGACCCACAGGCTGTGGCCTGGCTCACGTGACCTCGGTTGTAACTTCGGTTTACAGTGGCGGTATGAGCCTTGATGAGCGGACGCGCGCCCGGGACCGCGGCCGGCGGGACGTGATCGGCGTCGGCGTCGCGCTGCTGAACCGGCTGGCCACGTCGCGGACGATCGACCGGTTCGGCTGGCGCAAGCAGACCGAGCGGGTGGTGTTCGAGGCGACCAAGACCGGTTTCCGGACGGCGGGAGCGCTCTCTCGGAGTTTCTCGGCCGCGTCCAAGCTCAGCCAGCCGTCGCGGCTGCCTGCGGCCCGCAGGACCGGCCGCTTCGACCTCACGCCGACCGAGGACCAGCAGATGGTGGTCGAGGTCGTGAAGGAGTTCGCCGCCGAGGTACTGCGTCCCGCGGCGAGCGAGGCGGACACGGCGGGTACGACGGAGCCGAAGGTGCTGTCGTCGTCGGCCGACCTGGGGTTGAGCCTGATCGAGGTGCCGGAGGAACTCGGGGGGATCGTCACCGAGCGATCCGCGATGACCGGCGTACTGGTCGCCGAGGCGATGGCGCACGGAGACATGGGCCAGGCGGTCGCCTGCCTGGCGCCGGCCGCGGTGAGTACGGCGATCTCGTTGTGGGGTGACGAGACGCAGCAGGCGACATACCTGCCGGCATTCACCGGCTCGTCGGTTCCCGCGGCCGCGCTGGCGATCCTCGAGCCGCGGCCGCTGTTCGATCCGTTCGACCTGCGGACCACGGCCGTCGGCGGCCGCTTGAACGGTGTGAAGTCGCTCGTGCCGCGTGGTGCCGAGGCGGAGTTGTTCGTCATCGCCGCGCAACTGGAGGATCAGGGGCCGGCGCTGTTCCTGGTCGAGTCCGATCATCCCGGCGTGACGATCGAGGCCGAGCCGTCGATGGGCCTGCGCGCGGCGTCGCTCAGCCGGGTGATCCTCGAGGACGTGCCGGCGGTCCAGCTCGGCACACTCGCGGACTACGCCGAGTGCGTGCGCCTGTCGCGGCTGGGATGGTGCGCGTTGTCCCTCGGTACGGCGAAAGCGGTGCTCGACTACGTCACGCCGTACGTGAACGAGCGGACCGCGTTCGGTGAGCCGATCAGCCACCGGCAGTCGGTGGCGTTCATGGTCGCGAACATCGGAATCGAGCTGGAAGGCATGCGGCTCGTCACCTACCGGGCCGGATCGCGTGCGGAACAAGGGCTTCCGTTCGCCCGCGAGGTCGCGCTGGCACGGCGGCTGTGCACCGACAAGGGCATGCAGATCGGGACCGACGGAGTGCAGTTGCTCGGCGGGCACGGGTTCGTGAAGGAGCATCCGGTGGAGCGGTGGTACCGCGATCTGAGAGCGATCGGCGTGATGGAAGGTGCGGTGCTCGTCTGATGATCAACCTCGAGACGCCCCGGAAGTTCCGTGCCTTCGTCAACCAGGCACATCAGGTCGCGGCGGAGATGCTGCGGCCGAACTCGCGGCGCTACGACCTGGCCGAGCACGAGTACCCGGTCGAGCTGGACATGCTCGCGGCACTGGTCGACGGATTGGGTGCCTCGGGCACCGGTTCGGGCGCCGGCGCCTCCGGGGTACGGCGTACGTCCGCCGACGCCGATGACGACCGGGTGAAGAACGGGTCGAACCTGTCGTCGGTGCTGTCGATCATGGAGATGTGCTGGGGTGACGTCGGGCTGCTGCTGTCGATGCCGCGGCAAGGACTCGGGAACTCCGCGATCGCGTCGGTCGCCTCGGACGAGCAGTTGCGGCGGTTCGACGGAGTCTGGGCCGGGATGGCGATCACCGAGCCCGACTGCGGGTCCGACTCGGCCAGCATCCGGACGACGGCGCGTCGCGACGGCGACGACTACATCATCGACGGCGAGAAGATCTTCGTCACCGCCGGCGGACGGTGCGACGCCGTGGTCGTGTGGGCGACCCTCGACAGGTCGCTCGGCCGCGCTGCGATCAAGTCGTTCGTCATCCCGAAGAACACCCCGGGAATGACAGTCGAGCGGCTGGAGCACAAGCTCGGCATCCGCGCCTCCGACACCGCGACGATCCGGTTCGAGAACTGCCGCGTGCCGGCCGCCAACCTGCTCGGCTCACCCGAGATCGACGCGGACAAAGGCTTCGCGGGCGTCATGCAGACCTTCGACAACACCCGCCCCCTGGTCGCCGCGATGGCAGTCGGCTGCGCCCGCGCGTCCCTCGAGCTCACCCGGACCCTGCTGGCAGACGCAGGCGTCGAGGTCGACTACGACCGCCCGGTCCACCTCCAGCCGTCGGCCGCGGCGACGTACCTCCAGCTGGAAGCCGACTGGGAAGCCGCCTACCTGCTGACTCTCCAGGCCGCCTGGATGGCCGACAACGGCAAACCGAACTCCCTGCAAGCCTCCATGGCCAAGGCCAAGGCCGGCCGCTCCGCCAACGACATCACCCTCCGCTGCATAGAACTCACCAGCACGATCGGCTACTCCGAACACGAACTCCTCGAGAAGTGGGCCCGAGACTCCAAGATCCTCGACATCTTCGAAGGAACCCAACAGATCCAACAGCTCATCGTCGCCCGCAGGCTCCTCGGCAAGACGTCCGCAGAGCTCAAATAGCCATATCTGTAAGGGGTTTCGGCCTACGCGGCTGTTCCCTCAGAGCGGGCCCGGGCGATCGTCGAACGGTCCGTCCTCGGGACCTTGACCACCTCTGCTCCGTCCCTGCTCCGTCAGCCGCGAAGTGAGCCGCTCCAGTCGGCGATCCACTGCCTGCCGGGCCCGGTCGTAGGACGACGGGAGTATATGGGTGTACATCTGGAGCGTGAATCCCGGGTCGTGGTGACCGAGGTACTCCGACAGTTCCTTGATGTTGACCCGTCGGCCAGCGTGATGCTGGCGAAGTCGACGGGGCGACCGCCGTGGTCGCGACCGGTGAGCTGCGATCGGCCGTGGCCGGTCTGCACGGATGGGAGACGGCCGGTACGGCGTCCGCGTCGTACGGAACGGCGTACGGAGAGTGGGCGGTCATGCCGGAACTGCTGGGCACGACCTCACCGGATCGCACTGTGTATGTTGCCATGTCGTCGTTGAGCGGCGTGCCGGTCGCGGATTCGGTTGCCGTCGACGGCGACGTGGTCACGGTCGAGTGGGACGACACGCGACAGGTGTTCGATCTGGACTCGATCTTTGCCGGTATCAGGTAGGAAGGACCCGATGGACGACATCGAAGCGGGGCCGACGCGGCGGAGTGCACCAACTCTGCGGGATGTGGCGCGCCGTGCACAGGTTTCGGTCGCCACCGCCTCGCGGGCGCTGGCCAGCGACTACCCGGTTGCGGAATCCACCCGGGCCAAGGTGCTGCGTGCGGTCGAGGATCTCAACTACTCCGTCACGTCACGTCCGCCGAAGCGCAACCAGGCCGCTGCGCACGTCGCCATGGTGGTGTCGGATGTTGTCTCGCCCCTCCGTAGCCTCGTTGCGACCGGTGTCGCGGAGGCCGCGGGGGACGCCGGTCGCCTGAGTTCGGTGTACATCACCGGTGGTGACCTGCAGCGCGAAGATCAGGTGTTCGCACGGCTCGAGGAACAGGACGATCTCGATGCTGTCATCCTGGTCGGTGGTGTAGAGCTCACCGACGCCTACGAGCAGCGGATGTCCGCGCATGCCCGGGCGTTGCACGCGCGCGGTGCGCAACTCGTTCTCTGCGGCCGTCCGCCGTTGCCCCCTGGGGTGCCGGCGCTGGTGGTCGAATATGACAACCGAGGTGGCGCGTACGCCGCGACGAGCCATCTGCTCTCGATGGGACACCGGCAGGTCCTGACCCTGACCGGCCCCGAACGATCGACGACGACCATCGGCCGGATGGCGGGGTACCGCTCGGCCCACGAGGACTTCGGTATCGCGGTCGATCCGTCGCTGGTGATCCCGTGCCGGGCGGATCGCAGTGGCGGCTACCAGGGCTGCCGTCAGGCGCTGGCCGATCGTCTCGAGTTCACCGCTATCTTCGCCCATAACGACGTGATGGCTTCCGGTGTGCTTGCCGCGCTGCGGGAGAGCGGACTGAGTGTTCCTGATGACATCTCGCTCGTGGGGTACGACAACCTCCCGGTCGCCCAGGAGCTCTCTCCGCCGCTCACGACGGTCTACATGCCGCACGAGGAGATGGGCAAGGCGGCGGTTCGGCTCGCGCTCGAACGGCCCGAGCCCGGCTCCGGCCGGGAGCGACAGCTGCTCGGCACTCATATCGTGATCCGCGACTCGGTCCGGCCGCTGCCCGCGTCCTACCACCACGTGCAGTAGGACGCGGGCAGGTTCTGCGACCTCGCTCAGCGCCGTACGTCCAAGGTCAGCACAGCTGTGGGGGAGTTGACCCAACCGTCGTTGGCCTTCCACCTGACCGTGAAGCGGCCGGCTCCGTCCCTCGCCGGTGTGTAGGTGAATGTTCCGTCGGGCCGGGTCTCCAGTCTTCCCTGCGTCGGCTGGTTGACGACGATGAGGTCGAGCGGGTCACCGTTCCCGTCGTGAACCGGCAGCACCCCGGTGATCGGCGTGAACCTGTCGGTCGAGTACGTCGCGTCGGCGGTCACCGGCGCGACGTTGTCGCTGGTCAGCCTGATCACGTCGACCCCGATCTTCGGGTTCGACGAAGCAGAGTTGGTTCCGGTGCTGACGAACTTGAACCCGTAGCGTCCGCTCACCGGGAACGTCACCCGTCCGAGACCGGCGGACCTGATGACGCCAGCGCCTGGGTCGTACGCATCGAACACCCCACCGAGTGGTCTCCCCTCCGCGTCGGCCGGGTCGGAAGGACCGAGGAGCGCAGTACGGAACATTCCACGGGCCGCCCGTGCGTCGTAGTTCAGGCTGAGGTCGTACGTGCCGGCCTCGACCGCTGCGTAGAAGACGGCATAGTCACCGGTCTGCAGGAAGTCGACAATGCTGTAGCGCTTGTTGCTCGCTGTACTGCTGGACCCTCCGTTCTGGTTGACCTTGACGATGCCCGGGTTGTTCGTCACCACGTCGGACGTGGAGGGATTTGCTTCGTCGTACCGAAAGAGCTCGGCCTCGAAGGCCGGGTTCGGCTCGCGGTAAGGAGGTACCGCGCGGGGAGCGGGAGCTGCCGGCCCGCCGGGCTTGTACTCGAGTTGCAGTCTGCTGATCACGGCACTGCCGCTCGCTTCGAGCTTGAAGAACCTGAACCTGGACGGACCCGAGTAGGTGTACTTGGTCCTGGTGGCGTCGGCAAAGGTGGTCCGCGCGATCGGCAGCTCGTAGTAAGAACTGCCGTCCTCCGAGCCGTACAGTGTCACCTCGGCGGGGCTGTTGTAGGCGTAGACCGCGGCGCCGGTCAGGGTGCCGCTCAACGCGTACTCGACGCTGGTCGAGGTGCCGTTCCGGCTCTTCAGTACGCCGAGATCCTCCTGCTGGGAGGAGTTCCCGTAGGACTTCGCGATCACCGCGTTCGGCTCCCGGTCGTACGTCTTCGAGAAATCGAAGAGGTCGTCGACGATCCACTGCCGGTTGACGACCACCCTCGCCGAGAGGTTCGACGGTGTGGAGCTCCCGCCGCTGTTCTGAGCGATGACCCGGTAGTAGTACGAACGGCCCGGCAGTGCTCCGGTGTCGTGGAAGAGACTGCTGTAGGTCGGCAGGTTGTCATACACCACTCCGGCAGTCGCCCAAGGGCCGCGCTTGGACTCGCTGCGCTGGACGGTGTAGCTCTGAGCGCCGGTCGACCCTCGCCAGGAAATGTGGCCGACGTCGGAGATCGGGAGCAGCTGCGGTGCCGCGGGTGCGCTCAGGGCGGGTGGCGCGCCGGTGTTCCCGGCGATCTTCCAGGCCTTGTCCACCAGGATCTGCTGGAGTGTGATCTCCGTCTGGATCTCGGGCAGGTAGGCCGCCGATCCAGGGAAGCCGGGCCAGTTCAGATCCTCGTACTGCGAGTCGGCGTCGGAGTGCTTGTAGAAACCGCCGTCCCGGCTGTGGAAGCGGGTACCCCACCAGTTGGCGCCGCTGGTACCGTCCGCGATCACCTCGTCCAGCAGACTGTTGAGCGTGGCCGGTGCCGTGTACATAGCGATCTCGCCGACCACCAGAGCTGTCTTACCCTTCGTCAACTCCCGGATGATCTTCAGGGTCGGGGTGCTCCCGATGTCGCCGGTCGTCGAGGTTCGGATGTCGGCCGGCAGCCTGCTGTCGGTCGCCGGGCCGGTCAGACCGACATAGGTGTGGTACGAGAGAACGTCGATGTTCGGGTCGTCGAGGTACTCGCCATAGTCGCGGGCGATGCTGCCGCTGACGAACTTGACCACGTCGTCAGGTTTGTTCCGCCCGTCGATGAACAGTTGCTGCGGGGCCGTCGTCTTGACGAACCGAGCGAGATCGTGCAGCCAGGCGGCACGTTCCGGCTGGTTGTCGATGACGATCTCGTTGCCGGACTCCCAGCCCATGATCGCCTTGTCCGCCTTGTAGGGGGTACCGGTGTAGACGTTCCTGCGGTTCAGCAGTTGGCCGACCATGTCCTTGAATCGCAAGTTGGCGCGGCTGCCCACGGTGAAGAAGTTCTCGCCGTACGTCGACGTCCCGCCGCGCAGCGTGGCCTTGTAGTTCACCAGCGGGATGTACAGCCGGATGCCTTCCTCGTTGCAGATCTGCAGCAGCTTGTCGAGTACTCGCATCGCGCTCTCGTTGAAGCTGATGTCGTCGCTGCCGGCCGGTGCATTCACCATCGAGTACGGCACAGTGGCCGGATCGGATCCGTCGGTCACCGTGACGACGAAGGTCCGCAGCACCTGGCCGTGCATCTGCTTGACCGTTGCTACCGCATCGCGCAGTTCGTACTCGTTCGGCAGTCGCATCGCCGACTCCGACTCGAACTGCTTGTTGGTGATGGTCTGCAGGATGTCGGGCATGTTGGTCGAGACGAAGCGGAACTCGTCCGGCCCGTCCATGAGCTTGTCCCCGGCTCTGGTGATGAAGTGCTGCAGAACACTCCGGCCGACTGCATGGGCAGTCTGTTGGGTGATGAACAGCGGCACGACTGTCACCAGCAACGTGATCAGGCCGGTGGCTCTGACCACGATCCTCTTCACAGCCATTGGGTCCCTTCCCTTCCGTGACGCGATCGTCCACGTCGTGCGGTAAGCGCTTGCCGACACCGTAGACATTTCTAGTATCGTTTCGCAATAGGCTGTTGAGTTGCTGAAGCCTCAAGCTCTCGAAGAGACGGGTAAGGGGCCACATCGCCGCCTGGGACCACAGGCTGGCTCCATCGGATTGCGTCGAATGTCTTTCAGATGTTCTAGTAACAAACAGAAACAGACATGGTTGCTTCTACTGCTCGATTCAAACCCCAGTGGATCAGTGCGATGCCGCCTTCTTGTCCAGGGCGGTGGCAGCCGATCGTCCTCGACGGCCGGGGAACCCACCAGCGACCGCGTTCAGGAAAGTCGTCCAGCAGCAGACGCTGCTGCTGCCCGACGTGAGGATGGGCCACTGCGGAGCGTGGTCGTTCCGTTCCCTCGCCGGCAGGCCCGATCGGTTGCTATAGGCAACAGGTAGCTGATGAGCGACGGAGATCGACGACAACGGGTCGGAGGTCAGCCCTGGCTAGATGCGTCGAGGGTGGTGGCGATCTCTCGGGACCAGGTGCGGATGTCGGCCCAGTCTCGGGAGTCGCCGATCAGGCGGTCGAGTTCTGGGTCCCGGGCGGCGCGTCCGGCGACTGCGTCGGCCTGGAGTTCACCGGCGAAGGTCTTGACCGGCGGTGCCTTGATCTGGTCGGCGAGCCGTCCGACGTCCAGCGGGACAGGCTGGTCCTCGTGCCGGCTGGCTCCGATCGGCCCGCTGGAACAGCCAAACCTGCCGGGTGCGGAGTTGCCGCTCGTGCTCGCGGAGGAAGTGGACAGCTTCGGGGCGCCAGCGGCTTTGATAGATCGCACTGCCCAGGATCACGGCGTCGTACTCGCTGACGGCGAGAACGGCGCCGATCTCGTGTACGTCGACCTGGTGGCCGGCGGCGCGGAGTTCGGCTCCGATGGCGCCCGCGATCGTGGCGGTCGCACCCATCTTGGTGGCATAAGCGACGAGTACCTTCTTGGACATCACACAGCTCCTTCCCGCAGCACCACAACGATGGGCAGCATCTGCAGAAGACTCACCCAACTTCAGCGTGGACCCGCGGATCGTCTCGGCTCAGAGGCCTTCGACCCGGAACGTGAGGGCCGCATGGGTCTGTCAGCAGTTGTTGGTCCATCCGCGGCTGGGAGGGTGAGTTGGGTGTCGTGGTCGCTCACCGTGAGGCTCGGATGCGGACCTGAGGATGCGGCGAGAGAAGCCCTCCGCCGCCAGGCGGCGGGTCGGGAAGCACGTACGCGGTGGGGGGCCTCCGCTCCGTGCTTCGCCTGGCTTCCCTCGCCTGGTTCCAGTGCAGCAATGACGTCGGCCAGGCAGTAGATCCGAAGGTCATTCCTTCGAGGTGCCGTTGGCCGCCGGCATGTCGTCCTGTTCGTCCGGTGCGTCCACGCTGCGGCGGC
>Ga0164241_10006323_pt1 | contig 10842 bp, 9 predicted proteins | sample OricomyardsoilBY_FD_108780 | JGI IMG/M metagenome (GOLD analysis project Ga0164241, IMG submission 108780) | Backyard soil microbial communities from Emeryville, California, USA - Original compost - Back yard soil (BY) | ecosystem: Environmental > Terrestrial > Soil > Unclassified | place: USA... | reverse complement strand
TTATGCTGTAAAAACAAGTCGCCATCGAAAATATGAATCTCGGCAACCGGTGTTTTAGCAAGCATATCGAGTAGGTAAGCACCAGTGCCTCCCATACCTATTAGGGCAATTTTCTGACCTTCCAGTTTAGCATTGATCATTTGAATCTCAGCTCTGCTTGAATTGGTATCTACGTATTGAAATACCGATTCCTCAGCGGTTGTAGGAATTACCTTAAAGGTTTTTGCCGTTATGCGGTCATCAATTGCCTGAACTGGTCCTAACATGATCCTAATGTAGGTAGTCATTTTATCATAATAGTTATCATAGCCGTTTGGCGGGCGATTAGAAAACATTTGATTAACAACTATACCTTCACGAATGAGCATATTAACATTACTATGTTGTATTGGCATAATTACAGTTCCATCCATATTACATGGTGACTCACCTCCAAAGTAAAGCGTGTGTACCTGTGGTTTTGCCGTTGTCGTTGGATTTCTCAGATCTAATACACTAACTAATGTGCCATATTTTATCTCCACCTTGCTGTTTAAATAGGGTATATGGTGGATAATTAAATACCCACCATACACTTCTATTTCATAGCCTTCGTCTCTAAGACGTTTGAGATCGGGGCTATGATTGATTAGTTGCAGAGACATCAAAGTTCATTTTATCTTTAACATTTACAACTGAACCTTTAACCATTGAGCCTTCAGGTTTAGGTTCTGGCCCTCCGCTATAGTTTACTGTGTAAACTTTTTGCGGGTTAGGGTCATAGCTACCAAAAGCCAGGATCACTACCTCTTCAAAATTAATGGTCCTTTTTAACCACGGCTTACGGCGTGTGTTAACTAAAATCACCACTTCAAACGGTTTAGATACGAAGTTCTCTTTGCCAGGCAAGGCAAGGTCAACTTTTCTGCCGGCAACAATTAATTCATCCTCCCAAGGTTCCGGCACTTTCTGAAACAAGTCATCTTCTAATGGAATTTTGCCCAGCGCTCTCAACTTTTCCGCAGAGATATATTGCTCATAGGAGAAAAACGGTTCGCCATTAATAGTAAAGTTCAACTTTTCTTCTACATAAAAATGCTCGATATCGGTACGGGCCAAATCAACTGTTTCGTCATTTTCAATAAGATCAGGTTGATAACCTTCTTGAACCTTGAGGTATAATTTAACATTTAATGGTATTCCGGCCATGTTTTTAAGTACAGCACCGGTAATAAATTGCTCAAATGTTTCAAATTGCTTTCCGTCTATAAAAAACAGCAAGGCTTTTTTATTTGTATTTTTCACGTTATTCTTGTTTTAAACGTATTATTAAATTGTTACGGGCTGCCTATCATTTCAGCAGCAGGCCAGACTTATCTGGCGGTTTAGTTTTGAATCTTTAAAATAATACAGTTTAAGTGCGACCATTCAGGCCTGAACTTGAGCATATGCTAAAGACAGTTTGAAACTATGCCGTCAACTTGCAGAATTGCAAAAAAGGAAGTAAATTTGATCACCACAACCGTATTTACTTTGAAGCCAAAAGCTTTTAAGGCTCTTGGGCTTTTTTGAATTTACAAGCCAGGTAGTTTCTGCCTGGTTTTTTTATGTTTAATCCTCCGCTACAAATATACAAAGAGATTTTTAAAATGCAAGTTTTAACGTAACAAATATTTGTGTCGAGTTTTATAAAACAATATTCTTTATAATGTATTGTTTTATAAATATTGTTGTAAAGTTTCATAAACATTTTATTATCTTTGTGTAATTAATTACATTTGCTAATATTTTTAGTAATGCAACTGCCAGGAATTGACATTTTTTACAGCGTTATAGGGGAAAAAATCAAAGTGGAGCGTTTGCGCAAGCGTATCAGCCAAGAAGAGCTTGGTGATTTTCTTGGACTAACCAGATCCTCGGTTATAAACCTGGAAAAGGGCAGGCATCGCCCGTCAATATACCAGGTTCTTCAAATAGCTGGAATGTTAAATATTGACTATACCCAATTAATTCCGATAGCATTAGATGTTAATAAAAACACAACAACCAATGAGGAGTTAAAGGATAAGGTGCAGTCCAGCCTTGATCCAAATGAATTTGATGACCATGCTAAAAGTGCTGTATTAGATTTTCTGTCTCTATTAAATACTAACAAGTAATGTCAGTAAATATTAAATTAATCAATAGCCGGGTAAATGCGGTACTGAAATCGCTTCCCGAGATGAAGCTGCCTATAGACGTAAAAGCAATTGCCAAATCGTTAGGCCTAAACATTATGGAATACGATTTGGGTGATGGTGTGTCTGGTCTATTAGCTATTCAGGAAGGTGTCGGCACAATTGGCATAAATCCAAATGAGGCACCAGTCCGAATTAGGTATACCATTGCGCATGAAATTGGCCATTTTGATCTACACAGGGATAAAAGTGCGCTATTTGTAGATAAACAACTAATTTACCGGAGTGCACAGTCCGGTGATACACCGGAAAAACAGCAGATGGAACAGGAAGCTAATGTTTTTGCTTCAGCTTTATTAATGCCAACCAATCTTTTAAGAAAAGAGGTTGAAAAAGCCAACCTTGACCTGGCAAGTGACGTCGCCATTCAAAAGCTGGCTGATAAATTTGACGTAAGTACAACAGCAATGGCCATTAGAATTTCAAGCCTTGGATTGATATAAACTAATGATATTACAGCATGCCACGAGAAAAATGGTTGATCGATCCAAGTGAGTTAGATGAGTTTCAGCGAAAAATCCGTGGTCTAAGTATCAATGAAAGTTATGTAATTAAAGGTTGCGCGGGCAGCGGAAAAACACTTCTTGCATTATATCGTGCATTGGACATACATATTAATTCCCTTGTTGAAGATGAAGACGATCCTGCAAGTTTTACGGTTGTAGTATATACCAAGGCCTTAAAAGGTTTTCTTCGCTCAGGAATTACAGAATTAAAGATTCCGATACGTCAAATCATCCACTTCAAAAAATGGGATGGCGATCCGGTTGACTACATTATCGTTGATGAGGCACAGGATTTTACTAAAACTGAAATTGACGAATTATCAAACGCAAGCGTTAAGTCCATCATGCTTTATGGCGACAGTGAGCAGCAGTTGTACAAAACCAAAAAGAACGATAGCACTTCAACTACTGAAAGAACTTTAACAATAGAGCAGATTGCAGACCAGCTAAAGTTGAAGCAATTCGAATTGCTTAAAAATTATCGTCTTCCTAATACTATAGCTGCCGTTGCAGCACACATTGGAGGTGACAAGGATTTAGAATCCAAATGTGTTAAAATAGGTTTGGAAAAGCCGCGTTTAAAAAGATTCAGCGACTGGACCAAAGAGCTGGATTATATCATGGAGGAAATCAATACCAGGAATTATACAGATGTTGCCATCCTGGTACCATTTGTGGAAAGGGAAAGGGGGCCGTACAATAATTTTCACCGGAATATTCCTGATGTAAACGCATACTTTGATAAAAAAGCATTTTCCCATGAGTACAAAACCAGTGATTCCGGCAGTTCTGAGTTTGAAATCGATTTTGAATCCAATTTGCCTAAGCTGTTATCTTACCACGCTTCAAAAGGGCTTCAATTTGAAACCGTGTTTATTCCATTTTGTGACTATCCAGGGCATGATAAATGGTTTATAAAACATTATAAATCTCCATTGTATGTTGGTTTGACAAGAAGTTACAGAAATTTATATGTTACACATTCAGACAGATTAACTCCATTCTTTGATGGATTATCACCTTTAAAATATCAGTAGCATGGCAAATTATTACTATCCGCTTTCTACCCGTGATTTCGCATTTGAAAATATCTTTTCAAGCGAATCAGTTTCGCCGGCTATTTATTATTCAAAAAGGGTGTTCGGGTTTGATTATTTCCCAGTAATTGATGGGGTAAATAACGAACAAACCATACTTCTTTTTAGTGAGCCCCCAGTTTACCAGGACGATAACAATACAAAGTTCATTTTAGAGATTGCCGAGGCAGCTATTAATACAGACGAACTCTTCTTTATTGCAGAAGGTTTATTTGCTTACAGCGGAACTATATATTTCGAAAAAGAACACCTAGCCATATTGTTTTTTTCTGAAAAGGAGATAAGAATTGCATTATTAAAATCCAATATGTCGATTCCGACAAAAGCTGTAGATAAGTATGCCCCATCATTTAAAATTATAAAGGATGACTTTTGTCGTGCTTTTCCAGTAATTAAATCAGTTTCCATTCAAACGGATAATGATTTACCGTTAAAGGTGGCCTTAGATAAGCGTTATAATCATTTCAAAGGTTTTATTTATGGGTTAGTGATTGGTCAGATAGCAAACGACAGGAAAAGGGAAATGGGTTTGAAAGTTCGGTTGCAAGATATTACCAATGCTTTCGCTGAATTAAAAAGCCGTCTTGATGATCAGTTATATACTAAGCATAAAAGCGCGGTTGATAAACGTTTTCAGCCGTTTATTGAAAAATTATTTCACAAAGTTGATGCGGCAGAACATACTTATTATCAATTCGTCTTTGGAAGCGACCTCAATGAAGAATCACTAATTGAATACGTATTAAGCAAAGCAACGAAATTACAATCTCGCCAAGCTGTGGCTTTATATCTGGATCATGTGTTTACGACCGATGAATTGCTGGGTACCACTACCTATAAAAGTCTTATCGAGAATTGTATTCGTGATCGAGGCAATTCAAGCAAAGTTTTTTCAGAATTAAGAAATTATTTTGAACAGTTTATTCAAATATTTCAGGGTGAAGTAAAACCTAAGTATGCTTTTGAAGATTTAAACAACCGGATAAAGTCATTATTGAGAAATATTACAGAAGACTATTTGTCAAAGTTATCTGCTCGTCCTTACCATCTGCTTATAGATCTAAACGGGGTTTTGTACGATTTTAAAACAAATGAAGTAACTCTCAATACCCGGCAAAATTACTTAAATACCAAAGCTGATAATGAATTTACTTTCATCATTAATGCGATCTTAAAGTTTGCAAAGTCTAATAAAGGACCTGCGCAAAAAGAAATGATCCTGAAAATTGTGGAAGAAATTGGCAACGTATATACTAACCGGAGTAAGAGTACACTTTTATATCAATATTTAGAGAATAAGATCGATGTTTATTCATTAGACAATGCATCTAACCTGGTGATGAAAAACTTTGTAGCATTTGTTTTTAATCCTGATAGTCTTGAAAAGTTAGATGATTTTTTGATAAGTAAGGATGTTGAAGAGCGCTGGATGGCATTTTCTTTTTGGGGAGCATACAATGGCTTTGCGAATATCAGTAAAAATTTCACCCTTGACATTTTTAGCGCAAATAACATCGTACTTCAAGATCAGATTGATGACTACTTACGACAATATATCTATGCTATGGTACACGTTAAGCCCAATGTCATTAATTTAAAAAAGCCAGCCCAAACTTCGATTCCAGAACCGCCAATTCCCAATAACAATGGAGACAAGTGGTTGTTAAATTTTTATAACCAGTATGTTGCTGGAAAATATAAACTGGCCCTTGATGAATTTATTGATGCTGTTAAAATAACTCAACTTAAGGATTTCCAAGATAACTTGAAGTCAAAGTATCAAATTAGCAAAAAAGATTCTCTACGCCTTTTTAATGCGATCAAAAACTTTCTTGATCCAACAATCCTGTTCCGTTAATATTTTACCGAATTGCGGGATGCGCTGCGCAGCTCGCTAAGACACCCGAATCTAATTTATTTATCCATTACATCGTATTTATTGTAGATGACATCGGGAACGTTAGTCTACCTAATTTTAAAGATGGAAATTATAATTTCTACCAAATACACCACCCCATTGCATCGCTTAAACAACCGGCAGCAGCAAGCAGGAAAACTGTCAAGGGCGCTGCTACCGTTAAGATATCATTAATTGCAGCGTTCATATACCCTTGACAGTTTTCCTGCGGTGCTAATTTTGTGATGGTGGTGCGGTGGTCTATTGAATTAAGTAAAAAGGCAATCTGTAGTGAGCGGGAGCGAGCCTCAGTTTGCCTGTGCGGCAGGGAGGCTGTCTATGTAATGCAACCCGGAGCGACAGCGCGTGGTGAAATGTAACAGTCTGCCTCCCTGTAAGGTCTATTCTTTAAGTGTTTCCATTGCTTGATTATACACCCCTTCAGCAGTAATGAACAGCTTACAGACTTTATCTGATAATGCCTTCACAATCTCCTTGTCCGCATTAAAATCGTCTTTATACCTCCCGGCGGAATAAGCCGTTTGTAAAAATTCGAAAAGTTGAACGCCGTCAATTGAACCTAAATCGAATGCATTTTTAAGATCGTCTGTGAAAATTAACGTTATTTTTAATTGTCTGGCCAGATTGTGAATAGCAAGCCGGTAACCCAAATTTACCCGGATAATGGCACTTAAGGAACTTTCTACTGCCTGATGCATCAGGAACACAGCCAGGTTATAGTTGCCCTCATCATAACAAGTTAAAGAAGTATCTAAGAAATCCTTTGCCTGTTTTCCCCAACGATTCCAAATCGTTTCAGCTTGTGTCCTGACCAGTTCATTATCGATGTGTTTCAAGTCAGGCAAAACCAGATTCTCCGAATGATAACCTATTTTATTCCTTACTAATGCATTCATAAAGAAACGGTTGCCCTCATTAAGCGCGCGCATAAACGCATCAGACTTGTGCACGATGGCACAAACGTTTATAAACGGTTTGCAAATCTGCTCCACTTTATCAACAATACTATGTTCAGGCGTTTTGTCTTTCTCCTCAGTAATGATCAGCAAGTAATAAGTAGCCGGAGAAGGGTGCGTTCCTAAATGCACAATCATTAAAACGGAATTTACTTCTGAAAGTATGAGTTCCTTCAACTGGTTCAAGCCGTGCTTTTCCTCCGGCGTGATCATTTCATTAAAGGCGCAGTTAACCCTGATTAAAGAAAGGCTATTCGGAAACCTTTTTACCTCAGCAGTAATTTGCGGCTCGTCCTCATCCTTCTTTTTAATTACCGGTTCAATTTCACGCTGCCGGATAATCCATGCCGCTTCGTACAGCTTTTGCATGTTCTCATAGAAATAAATAATATCACTTACATCCAGTGACTCATCAACAGCATCTTTCGACAAACCTGTTTCCAACCACTCATAAAGAAAATTACGGTATTGATCTATAGAATAAACCTTAAAGAAATTACTGATGGCGAGATAGGGATTAATACGCTCTACTGAAGACAGATATACCGGATAATGAAGCCACACCTTTTCTTCCTGCTGCAATTGCTCATCAAAATTAATATGGATAGCGTCAGCAAAGTTCTTGTTTTTCTTTTTCTGACTTAACAGGTATACAGCCTCCACAAGTCGAGCGTTCAATCGGTGTGTGTACAACAGGCCAGCCGGATTATCACGGTCGCCTTTGTAATAACCTTCCTCTATTACATACTTCCGCCATTCCAGTAAAGCCTCCTGATGGCCCGGCAACCAGTCCGCATGAAAGAAATCCTGTATCACCGTTAAAGGATCATTGATCTCATCCTGACCAAGGTATCTTGGGTAAAAGCCCTGTGTGTTTAAATTGCCTGTTTCCATCGCTATTACATTGTAACCGGCCTGCATTAACCGGTAACACAAAAGAATAGCGATACAAAGCCGTACCGAACCAAAGCGATTTGTACTTTACAATAATGCGGTTGTTTCGTACATTTACAATAATTGATACATTTACGCCATGGCAGAAACTTTACACATTGGAAGAAAAATCAGTAGGATTCGCGAGTTACGCGGAATGAAGCAAGAGGCTCTAGCCACAGAGTTAGGAATTAGTCAACAAGCCATTTCCAAGATCGAACAAAGTGAGGAAGTAGATGATTCAGCTTTAAACAAGATTGCTGTGGTTTTGGGAGTCACCCCAGAAGCAATCAAAAACTTTAATGAGGATGCGGTATTGAATATTATCAATAATACTTTTACAAGTCATGATACTTCGACACTAAACGCCATCAACTTTCAACCCACGTTTAACCCCATTGACAAATTGGTAGAAGTATTTGAAGAGAACAAAAAGCTTTACGAGCAGTTATTAGCAAGTGAACGAGAAAAAATAGAGATTCTTAGGAATTCAAAATAATTTAAGCCCGTCAGGGCTTTTTTTATAGTTCAAATCAGCACAGTTCGAGTATTAGAAATGCGTTTGCATTTCTAAGTTGCTAGATTTATAGAAATATATATTTCTATAAATCTAGCAATCTATTTTTCTATCTTCCTAAATGCAATTAAGTGGTTAGGTTGTTTTCGACCGAACCTTTACGAGAATTGAACTTTTATCAATTGTCGACGATTATTTAAAATAGTCCAGATATTCTTTGAATACATATAGTTTCCCCCGCTGCCCACCGGTAACCTCGACAAGGATGTTCAGACGTTCAAAGTCTGCTAATAACTTATATCCACTTGCAGGCGACTGGCCCGTTACTTCAGCTATTTTTTGGGCATGAATGACGGGCTTTTGATAAAGATAATACATGATTTTCTGTGCATTTCCCGCGCGGCTGCCTAAGGTTTGAATTTTAGCATCCACCTGCTTTTGCAATTGCAATATACCATCAAACGTCTGAATGCTATTCTTGGCAGTTTCTATCACACCCACCAGGAAGAACTTAAACCATTGATTGAGATTCCCTTTTTCTCTTACTAGCATGAGGTTATCATAGTACAAGCCACGATTTCTTTCCAAGAAATCAGATAAGTACAGAATTGGTTTCTTCAAGATGCTTTTACTAACGAGATACAGCGTTATCATTAATCGCCCGACCCGGCCATTCCCGTCCAGGAAAGGGTGGATGGTTTCAAATTGATAATGAAGCAAAGCTATTTTTAACAACTCGGGGAATTTATTAAGCTCATCATTTGCAAATTTTTCCATATCGGACATCAGCTCCGGTAAGGAAGTGTGCACCGGCGGGATAAAAGTTGCGTCATTGATAGATGCACCACCTATCCAGTTCTGACTTGTCCTAAAATTCCCGGGTTGTTTATGTTCGCCTCTTACACCCTGTAACAGGATTTTATGTGTTTCCCTTATCAAACGAGATGAAAATGGGAGATCATCCAATAAGTCGATCGCTTTGTTCATTGCCTGAATATAGTTCTGTACCTCTTCCCAATCATCCCTTTTTTCCTGGGATATTTCTTCCCGATCCAGAAAAGCCTCTTCTACATTCGTATTGGTCCCTTCGATCTTGCTGGACTGCGTTGCTTCTTTTGCAATGTGCATACTGATAAAAAGATCTATATTAGGAATATATTCAGAATACATGTCTAACCGGCCCAGTTGGCGGTCGGCTTGGCTAAGCAGATTAATTACTTCCATATCTTCCAGTTGCCACTCCCTATTAATAAAGCCCGGCTGAAAACTTTTATAATAACCTTGTTTAATATATTTACCTGGATCGAATGCTTTCATGTTACTAGTATCTAAAACAAAGATAGTTCTTATTTTAGATTTTTAATAAAAATTAAAATAAAGCAGATTGTTATTTTAAAAAAAGAGAAAAAACTATAATATCATTATTTCGTCTTCTTATATATGATATAAACCTCTATTTGTGAGGCTTGGTGTAGCAAAAGTTTATAACAAGTGATGGTAGGAATAAAGGCCAAGAATTCTGTATAGTTCCTAAAGTCGCACTAACTTAATCTTTGCCCTTCCTCTTCTTCCGGTTTTGCTTAAACTGATTTAAAGCAGCTTGGAATTCTGTATAGTTCCTAAAAGTCGCACTAACTTAATCTTTGCCCTTTCCTCTTCTTCAGTTTTTGCTTAAACTGATTTAAAGCAGCTTGATCCATATCACCAGCATCGTGATCAGCGCCGAGCAGATGCCCGATAAAATTGCTATCAGGTAAACCCTGATGACCCACCGACTGCCAACTTGTTGATTGGCCTTGTAAATTTGGTCTGCGCTGTCCACTATCCTTTGTATCTGAAAAGCCAAATTGGTTGCCGCGCTGTCCATCATTTCCAGCCTTCTGCTGGTACTTTCGATTTGCGTTTCCGATCTGATCCTGTAGTTTTCCATTGCCCTGCTGTACATCCTTTCTATTTCCGGCAGTAACTTTTGTATCTGCGTGAGTTCCGGCTGATTGTCCGACTCTTGCTGACTGCTGTTGTCTTGTCCTAACATTTGCCTGGTGAATTGCTGTGCGATCTCTTTCTTGTTCATAACTGATAGCATTTTTTATGGCCTGCCATTTATAAGCATTACCTAAATGAGCCCCCTTGAATTGCATGTCTTCGTATCCATAAGATATGCCGCTTACAAAGCCGGTGCTGGCCTGGTTAAACAATACGTTAATACCCTGCACTTCTAATTGCCCGATAAACTGTTTTACATCCGGCTTTTGATTCAGCACATTTTTTATGATGATCTGTAACTTCATTTTAACGGATGGTTCATCTGTCCGCTTCATCATTTCCAGTTCGTTCTTAGTCATTGCTCTTTCCTGTGCCTGGCGGCTGGAGATGACCTCCGTCAACCCATGCTGCTTTTCCAGTTTCCTCAACACCTGTTCACTCCGCTGATAGTCCTTGCTGTCGGATACTACATTACCATCATAGCCGATCCGGTTGACCAGTATATGCAAATGCGGATGATCCGCATCGAAGTGCCGGAAGATGGCATACTGATGCTGATCAAATCCCATCTTGTTCAAGTATTCATTTGCAAGAATGTTCATTTGTTCATCGCCGAGGTTTTCATTTGGTGGAAAGTTCAGAGAAGTATGGTAAAAGTATTTTTGCAGGTTTGGCCTTAACATTCTGACCAATGCCACTTCCTGCATGATGGA
>Ga0164241_10006322_pt1 | contig 10842 bp, 4 predicted proteins | sample OricomyardsoilBY_FD_108780 | JGI IMG/M metagenome (GOLD analysis project Ga0164241, IMG submission 108780) | Backyard soil microbial communities from Emeryville, California, USA - Original compost - Back yard soil (BY) | ecosystem: Environmental > Terrestrial > Soil > Unclassified | place: USA... | reverse complement strand
CTTATTTTAACTTCTGCCGCCATATATAATGCAGGGGCGCAAAATGCTTGTTTTGGCTCATTCCTATTTAATGCCGAAACAACAAATAGTCCTACAGTACGTTTTTTTCAGGATTATCAGTTGCGTGCTCAAACCCGTATAGTAAGTAAAACCTGGTATTTCGGCGATGGGTATTCAACTACCGATAGCGTTGCCACCAATTTCTTATACCATTATACTACTACTGATACGGTTGTGCATGTATGTCTGTATGTAGCTTCGTATGATAGTGTTACGGCCACCACCTGTACCGACTCAATGTGTAAAGAGGTTAGGCTATGCAACCCGGGCAATGCGGCTACGCAAATTGGTATATCCGGCACGGCCAATCCTGTAACTTACACCCTTAGCGCAGTTAATTTTAATTCGGCAGCGTATCCTATTCAGGCAATTTTCGATTATGGCGATGGGGTTAGGGATACAGGTGTAATTGCTACCTCATCATCATCATCGGTAAATACTCATAATTATGTAAATGCCGGCACGTATGTGTTTACTGCATACTTTAATAACTCTCTGGGTTGCGGTTCCGATAGTTCAATATTTGTAAATGTTGCAGGTAGTTGCCCTCAATCCGGCTTTACCTATACAATTTCTAATGATACTGCAACTTTAACTAATACATCTTCCGGTAGTTCGTCCATTACAACATATGATGTAGTAACATCCGATCCTAACAATGGTACGGCTATTTATCAATCTTCATCTTCATCATTTACCACTATAAGTAGAGTTCCACTTGTACCTGATTCTGTACAGCGTATATGCTTGGTTACACACGGCCCGGGTAGTTGTATTGATACCTTTTGTACTACTGTATTAAACGGTGCTTGTAATGTTTCGGCAAGCTTTACAACAACTATATTCGGCGGTGGCACAGCTATACTTACTTACAATACCTCAACCACTAATGCAGGCCCGTTGGTTTATTCATGGAGTTTTCAGGGGGGCATACCTGCTACAAGTACTCAGTTCGAACCATCTGTGCAGTTCCCTAATTATGGTACACACGATATTTGCCTAATAGCTACCAGCCCTTATGGTTGCAGCGATACCACTTGCACCACAGTTACAACTGTTGCCCCACCACTTAGCGATACTTTGTGTGGTGTAGTATTTATTGATGCTAATAATAACGGCGCTTATGATTTTGGTGAAAACGGTAAACCTTACAGCACTGTTAATATTGATGGCACCAATTATATTACCGATAGCTTAGGCTATTATGTAGTACCAGTAGTTAGTGATACCCACACTATCTCAGTGCTGGTGCCATTTGGCTACGTTCAAACTAATCCTATAGGGCCTACAAGCTACACCGTAATTACCGATAGTGGTGATTATTTTTGCGGTATTGATTTTGGTTTGCTCGATGATACCTTAATTCTTTCGGGTTATGCTTATACCGACGTTAACGGCAATGGCCTATTTGATACAGGGGAGCCTGTACGCGTAAATACCCAAGTGAATATTAATGGTGCTAATGGTAGTTACACAGCCGTAACTAATATGCAAGGTTATTATCAGCAAGTTGTACATAGCGGCACTTACACGGTAAGTAGCGCAGTGCCCAGCGGTTACACCATTACACAACCGGTTGGTACCAATAGCTATACAATAACAGCCGCAACTGCCGATATTACAGGCTTAAACTTCGGTATTCGCAACAACAACGTTACTATTAACGGTTTAGTTTATATCGACGCTAACAATAATGGAGTGTATGATTCAGGGGAAACTAAGGTTGTCAATCAACGTATTAATATTACTTCAACTACTTATGTAAGTACAAATTATTTAGGAGTGTGGAGTATTGTTAGGCCCGTAGGAGTCTATAATATTACACTTACACTTACCGGAAACTATATAAATTATACTTCATCGCCGGCATCATATACGGTTAATGCAGTTACAGCCGGTCAAATATACAGCGGTAATAATTTTGGTATCTATCTGCCACCAAACACAGGCGATGTGTGTGTTGATTTATCGCAAAGCTCAACCGCAACACCGGGTTTTCCAGCTATTTATAAGATGCTGGTAGGTAATTACGGTAATACTACTATGAGCGGTACATTACACTTATATTATGATCCTTTATTAGCCTACAATCACGCAACTATAATCCCTACCACTATAAGCACACCAACGTATACAATTGATTGGCACTTGTCGGTTGGTGTAGGGCAAACCACGCAAATACGCGCCTACTTCGATTGCCCCACTACAGCAACCGTTGGTACGCCTGTGTTTAACTCGGTTTTCTTCGAACCCGATTTAGGTTTTGTTGATGTAAATATGGCTTGTAATGAAGATTCCTTACACCAATCAGTACAAGCGTCTTACGACCCCAATCTGAAAAGTGTTTCGCCTGAAGGCGCAGGTGGTGACCACTTTATTCCCAATGGGCAACAGTTAAATTACACCATCATGTTTCATAACACAGGTACTTCGCCGGCGGTAAATGTTATATTGATTGATACTATTCAACCTATGTTGGATATAAATTCTTTCGTAGTTAAAGATGCTAGCCATGAGTGCCATGTGCAAGTTGATAGTAATGTAGTAACCTGGATATTTAATAACATTATGTTACCTGATAGTGCTTCGAACCCGGATGAATCGTATGGGTTTGCTTCATTTAAAATTAAACCTGTTAGTCCTTTAAATGAGGGTACGCTTATTTTAAATAATGCAGGCATTTATTTCGATTATAACGATGTGGTAAATACTGCAAATGCATTTAACACTATTGAATACGAGTTAGATATAAATAATTTACAAGTAGATAATGTAACCATTACGCTTCAGCCCAATCCGTTTACCGAGTATACTACTATCAATATTAATGGCGAAATAAACTCTGTATATGAACTTAGGATAGTAGATGTAATGGGTAAGGTAGTGCATTACGAAAAATCGGCCGAGAATAAAGTTATTATTAAAAGAAGCAATTTACCTGCAGGCGTATACATGTACGAATTAAGGCAGAAAGGTACTTTGCTGGGAAGTGGGAAAATGATTGCCCAATAAAATTTTCATGCTGCTTATAGCCCCGCTCCCAATGTTTAGGAGTGGGGTTTTTTATTTGCAGGAATGAAAATTTAGTTATTTTGTTTTAGTGGATAGTACAAAGTATACATACATTACTTCTTTGCTTATATGCTTGGTAACTTACGTTGCAGCATTGGTAGCGGCATGGATTTGTGCTTTATATTTTACCGGTAAAGTTGGCGGGGTATTAGTAGCCTTAATAGCCGATGTAGTGGCCACGCTTGTAGTATTTATTTTCAGTACAATATTTAGCAATGCAAGTTTATACGACCCCTACTGGAGTGCCGCGCCGCTTGTTATAGCCTGGTATTGGTTGCAAACCGGCTGGGTTAGTGGTGGCTCGGTTGTAGCTATGGCAGCTATTATTTTTTGGGGCATCAGGCTAACCTCTAACTGGCTTAGGGGTTGGCATGGTTTATCGCATGAAGACTGGAGGTATGTAATGCTTAGGGCTAAAAATCCTAAATGGTATTGGTTTACTAATCTTATGGGCATTCATCTTTTTCCTACGCTTATGGTATTTATGGGTATGTTGCCTGTGTATTTTATTTTTTACGAAGGTGGCACTGCTAATATTATAGTAGGCATTGGTTATTTGTTGGCCACCATTGCCGTGTTTATTGAACTGGTGGCTGATGAACAGTTACGTGCTTTTAAAAAACAAGCTGCCAATGGCGAGTTTATTACTACGGGTCTATGGCGTTATTCGCGGCACCCTAATTATTTTGGCGAAATACTTTTTTGGTTTTCGCTTTGGGTAATGCTTATGGGCATAGCACCTGCATTTTGGTGGACAGGCATTGGCTTTGTGGCCATGTTACTCATGTTTGTATTTGCATCTATACCTATGATGGAGAAAAAGAACCGTAAATCGAAACCAGGGTACGATACTTATATCAGTAAGGTATCTATGTTAATTCCCTGGATTAGTAAAAACTAATAAACGTATTTAAGCATTTCCTTCCATCCGCTTACCCTAAGCATAATAGTGTTATTGGTAATTTGGTCTTGCTTATTGTGCATCGGCTTTAAACTAAATGTTAGGTGAAAAGGGTGAGTCTCTTTACAAGTTGGGTCGCTTAGTAAAAATAACTTTACACTTGTTTGCGGCGGCATCGATTTGGTCATCATGCCATTCCACATCAGCTTAAAATTATCGGCATCGCAGGCATTTACTTTAGTAGTAATAACGTGCAGGGTATCTTTGTTTATATAGGCAGTATCTAAGGGCATGGTCTCGTTAGTAGCAGCATACAACTCCTTATCTTTCGTTAGCTTTTTGCCCGTATCATCTGCAATAAGTTGTTGCATCGCTGCTGCATTTGCAGCTGCCACATTTTTAGTGTTTTGGCAACCATATAAAAATGATAAAGTTGCGCTTAATACAATTAGTTTGTTCATATTGTTATTTAAGTACCAATTTCTTTAAAGCTTTGCCCATTGGTGTTTCAATCTGCAATATATAAACCCCTGCCGATTGTGAATTTAAATTTATAGCGGTTTGTAAATCGGTAGTGGTATTATTAAACACAAGGCTACCTATAGCATTATACACCATTATGTGTTTTGTATCGTTGTTATCAAACATAATATTAAAAACGCCTGCCGATGGGTTAGGGCTAACCCGTATGTTTATATCGCTAACGGTGCTTATACCCGTACTTTGTACGCAAAAGTTGTAAGTTTTTTGGCTGCCAAAATCGGGGTTTGCTAATTGGGCATAGGTAGTATTGCCATTATTGCCCGTTAACTTCATATCTCCATTAAATGTAGTGCCGTTCAGTCCGTCACCATAGCTATCATATAAAGTTAGCGTATAGCAACCCGCACTTAAGCAAATGGGTATATTAAAAGTTTCACCGATTGCCACATCATTATATGGCCCGCCTGTGTATAAGGTATTATTACTGTTGTCCTTTATCTCCCAACTGGTTTCGCTGCCGTAATCATCGGTTTTTAGGTAAAAGTTTAACTGCTCGCCTTGTATACCTGTAAAGTTATTAGTCGATAAATCGTTTGCTGTATTTCCATCGGTACTATTATTAGGGTTGGTGGTGTAAGCAGTAATGGTATGCGCGCCCGCCGATGATGGAACAGCAGGTACTGTTACACTTTGTGTAGCATAAGTTGTAAGGCTTCCCGTCCAGTTATATTGATACGATGATGCATCGATAGTATAATGTATGGTTGCCGATATTAACGGGGACGAACCATAGTTTTGCAGTATTACCACAGGGCTAAGCGTTTGCGCGCATACGCTGCCATTAGGTGATGTTATACTGGAAATACCTGCATCATTTACGGGTAAAGTACCACAAGGAAAGTTCGATCCGCCCAACGATGTAGTTCCTGTGTTATCAGGGTCTAACCACGCTTTTAGTTGCCTGTTGGCTGCAGCTCCGTTCAGTGTCCAGTCGTAAGCTACTTTGCCGTACGCATCAGGTGCATTAGGTGTACTGCAATACGAGTCGCCACCGGTTAAGGTGCCCACTATTTGGCCTTGGGTATTAAATAGCGGCGAACCCGATGAACCCGGCTCGGTTACGCCATGCCCGTTGATAGTTGCCGCCCAGGTAACACTCCAATGCGTATTACTTACACTACCACCCCACGATGTTGATTGCAGTGCACTGGTATAGGTAGATATCTTTTTAATATCACCCCCCGGATGGTGGATGCCCACACCTGCTGTTGCTGCTGTTGCACTATTATCCCAACCTGCTAAAAAGGCATTGTATACTACCGGTGGGGTATTGTTTAATTGCAACAATAAAAAGTCGGAGCCGCTATCGCCGCCATTATCATTACTATCAGCTTTTTTGGTACATCCAATAACCGTTTGGTTGCCCAAGGTGCCCTGCCCCGGTGGGTTACTGCAATTAGGCGATTCGTAGTTAAAATAAAATACCCATTGGCTGTACTGGTTGGTAGTAGTACCCTCGCTGCAATGTTGTGCACTAAGTAAGTATGGGGTGCAATCTTGCCGTACGTTATTAACCAATGCACCGCTGCACCAGCCTTGCCCTTGGCTACTTTGTACTAAAATGCGCACTACTGCACGCTTTTGGTTTTGGTAGCTACCTCCTTCACCGCAATTAACGTTTACTTCGCAACTCGATGCATCACCAAAATCGCGGGCATCTTTATGCAAGGAGCTAACCCAACGGTAAGCGTAACCCACTTCATTAATATTCAAATAACCCTGGCCTTTTACTTCGGCGGGTTCATAGTATTCAATTATAAACGTTTCGCCGTGTATTAAGCCCGTACAGTAAAAACCATCTGCCGGGTTATTGGCAAAAGTAAAAGCACCTATTACTTCTTCTTTACCGGGCATGTAAACATGCAGGTAGGCACCTTTAGGTATGTATAGTTTATTAAAGAAGGGGATTAACCCTAAAGCACCCTTTGCAGTAACTTGTAGCTGCCAAAGGCGGCTGCCATCGGGCAAATCCGACCAACTTCCTGAGTTATCAAGATTAAGGTTGGTATAAATAGAACGCGAAAACTTGGGTAATTCTCCCGTCTTAGCGTCAATTTTATCCAGCCTTTCAGCCTCCGTAATGTTAAGTGGCTGCAATTGGGTGGTAACCAAAGGCGCCAATAATGTTTTAGATATGTTAAAACTATAGGGGCTTATAGATGGAGTTGTTTGTGCCGATAATGCAAAAACAATGCTTAAAAGGCATATTATAGCGGTGGTTTTTTTCATATTACAGCTAAAGCGGATAATGGAACTTGTTTTTATTAAAAGCATAAAGTTGGCAATAAATAACCGAACGAAATTTAGTAATAGTATTTGCGTTGAAAATTAGCAGATGAATAACGAACAAACAACTGATTCGGCTCATAGTTTACCCAAAAAGAAACCGCTTGTTAAAAAAGTGCTTTTAGGGTTTATTACCGTAATAGTGCTAATACCCGTTATTGCATTTGTAGCAGCATGGCTGCTTGAAGATAAAATTAAAGCAAAGATTATTGCCGAGGTAAATAATGAGGTAAATGTACCCATTCAAGTAGGCGGTGCTATCGATTTTTCCCTTCTAAAGCATTTTCCTTATGCCTCATTATCCTTTGGAAAAGTGAGTATTGATGATAAGCTGCGCAAAAAGAAAAAGCTGTTAAACGTTAATGAGTTTTCCTTCCTGTTCAATGTATTCAGCTTGTGGGGTAGCAAAATTGAAGTGTCAAAAGTATTGATTAAAAACGGCGAAATAAACCTGTATAAGGACGAGGCAGGGCATACCAACTTCGATATACTAAAACCATCGGCGCCGGGCGCTAATAATAGCTTAGCCATACAACTTAAAAAAGCTGAGGTTAAAAATGTAAAATTTACCTACTTAGATAAAACACAGCAAACCGATATTGATGTTAAATTGGTTAATGCCCAACTAAAAGGCAACTTTAGCGATGCTAATTTCGAGCTTACCACCAAAACAAAAATTAATGTTAACCGCATATCGGTAAACGGCGAGCAATTTATGCAAAACCGAAGTGTAAATGCTGAGCTTACCTTGTTAATTGATAAAGCCAATAAGCGTTACGATTTTAAAGGCGGTAAACTAACTATCGATAAAACAGATTTCGGCATCACAGGCTTTTTTGCCTCGGTTAAAAATTATACCAAGCTTGATTTTAAATTACAGAGTTCAGGTAAGGATATACAACAGTTGTTTTCATTGTTTCCCGATAAGTATAAAGATGCCTTAGCTAATGCCGACGGCACCGGCGAGTACTCAATTACTGCCAATGTTAAAGGCAACGTAGGTAAGGGTATGTTCCCTGCGATTAACGTTACCGCCGATTTAAAAAATAGCGAAGTAAAACTGGGCAGGTTCAATAAGTTTTTGAAGAATGTAAATGCTACTGCCACCTATAATTTAGATGAAAACGGAAACGATAAACTAAATATCAGCAATTTTAATTGCACGTTAGATAACCTTCCTTTTAACTTTAAACTAACGCTCACGCACTTAAGTAATCCTACGTTCGATTTTTATGCCAACGGCGTTTTGCACCTTACCGAGCTTACCAGTTTTATTCCCGACTCGGTAGTGCAGGATGTAGATGGCACTATTACATTCAACGCGTTTCATTTAACAGGCCGTAAAGATGATTTTACCGATGTAGATAATTCAACCCTAAAAGGTAGCGGTGAGTTTAAGATGAACGGTGTTGAGTTTAGGCAAAATGGCATATCGTACGGTAACATTGGTGGTGTGCTGAAGTACGAAGGCGATGTAATAGAGGCGCAGGGCTTTACACTTAACTTTTTAAGCACCGATTTTAGCTTTACAGGTAGCATACATAACCTGTTTGCGTTTGTATATAACCTTAGCCAAAAACGAAAATCGAATGAAATAATTTTGGGGGTAGATGGTACGGTAAAAACGAAAGTGTTTAATCTATCAGGTATTATTGATGCCTATAACAAAAAGAACAGGCCGCAGGCACAAGTAAAACAGAAGATAGACATCCGTGAAATACTAAGCATGAAGGGCAACCTGAATATTGATATTGGCAGGTTTATTTTTCGTGAAATGAATTTTGAAGATTTAAAAGGCCGTTTGCAAATAGTACCCGGCCAGGTGCGTATTAATGAAATTACTTCACGTACTATGGGCGGTAACCTGCAAGCGCACGGCGATGTTAGGTTTACAACCGATAACTCGCTGAATATTGAGTGTGATGTGGCAGCCATTGATTTAGATATACCTACCATATTCAAGCAATGCGAAAACTTTGGGCAAACCACCCTTACCGATAAAAATTTAAAAGGAACGGTTTCAACCGCTATTAGCTTAAATGCTACCTGGCTTAACTATAAGGAGCTGGACGATAAAAACCTATCTGCCATTGTTGATTTTAGTATTAAAAACGGCGAACTAATTAAGTTTGAACCATTAAAGGCGGCCTCTAAATTTATTAAGGTGGAGGAGTTGGAGGATATTAAATTCTCATCGCTCTCGAACACAATAAAAATTGCTAACAGGCGTATTGATGTGCCTGAGTTTGAAATTAAATCAACGGCACTAAACCTGATATTTTTCGGTAGCCACACCTTCGATAACATAGTTGACTACCATTTTAAAATTAACCTGCATAAGCTGCTGGCACAAAGGTTTACCCGTAAGCAATCCGATATTTCATATATCGAAAACGACCCTTACGAAGGCCTTAACCTTTACCTGAGTATGGTAGGCCCCTTAGATAACCCAAGTATAAAATTCGACAAGGCATCAACCCGGAATAAAATAAAGGACGACTTTAAAAAGGAACGTGAGGAAATGAAAAACTTGTTAAAGAATAATGTGCAAAAGCCCGATGAAAGCGAACGTAAACGCGAAGACAAATATTTTGATATTAAAGAAGCGCCCAGCTTTATTGATTTTGACGAAGAGCAGAAAAAAGATAACTAATAAATCAGTGTATGTCTGCCATATAAGGTGCTCCCTTCTCCCTTGGGGATAAGGGTTGGGGATAAGGGATTAAATATTGAAAGTAGGATGGTTAAGAAGCCTAAACAAATTATTCGATATCATCTAATGTTTTCAAAACTCCGGTAGTCTTTAAATATTTCGTGTTAAACTTGTAGTATAGGCTTTATGTAAGCCGCAACCTTATGGATATATACACCCGAAAATCGAATCTTAAATTAGCATTGCTTATTACAGGTGTTGTAATAGGTATTGCAACCGTGGTATATACCAACCATTTGGCAAGCAAAATAGCTACCGAAGAAAAGTATAAAGCTAAACTGTGGGCCGAGGCCATTGGCCGTAAGGCTAAGTTGGTACGTTATACTAAGGAACTTTTCACCAAACTGGCCGCCGACGAACGCCGTAAGGTAAATGTATATGCACAGGCAACTAAATTTATACTTATTGCCGATAACGAGGAGCTTACTTTCTTTAATGATATAATTACTTCTAATACCGATATACCCGCCATACTTACCGATGGAGATGGCAATATATTAGGTGCACGCAATATGATTGTACCCATAGGCGTTAAAAAATTTAGCGATTTGCCTAAAAATATATTGGATGAGTTTTCTATTTACGAACCTATAACTGTCAACTATCAATCCAGTAAAAATTATATCTACTATAAAGATTCAAACCTGTTTACCAAGCTAAAGCAAACTCTTAGCGATTTGGTTGAAACTTTCATAAGCGAGGTGGTGGTTAACACTGCTTCAGCGCCTGTTATTTTAACCGATGAAAAGATGAACGTATTAGATTATGGTAACATCGATTCATCGCAAATTAGCAACCCCGAAGCCGCATTAAAGTTGATTAAAGAAATGCAAAGCGTGCACGATCCCATTGAGGCCGATTTGGGCGAAGGGGTAAAACGCTATATTTACTACGATGATTCAATGGCGCTTAAACAGCTGCGTATTTTCCCCTTTGTTCAGTTGGGTATTTTTGCTGCCTTTCTTCTTATCTCTTATTTCGCGTTCAGCAATGCCCGCCGCGCCGAGCAAAATTTAGTTTGGGTAGGTATGGCTAAAGAAACCGCTCATCAATTAGGTACGCCTATTTCATCATTAGAAGGATGGGTGGAATATCTGCGCGATACCGAATGCTTAAAAGGGCAGGAAAATATTTTAAATGAACTGGAAAGCGACATAGGCAGGTTATCGTTAGTGGCGGATAGGTTCTCTAAAATAGGTTCGGTACCGCAGTTATCGCCCGAGTCGGTTGAGGTTACTTTGCAACGCAATGTTTCATACATGCAACG
>Ga0164241_10006321_pt1 | contig 10844 bp, 5 predicted proteins | sample OricomyardsoilBY_FD_108780 | JGI IMG/M metagenome (GOLD analysis project Ga0164241, IMG submission 108780) | Backyard soil microbial communities from Emeryville, California, USA - Original compost - Back yard soil (BY) | ecosystem: Environmental > Terrestrial > Soil > Unclassified | place: USA... | reverse complement strand
ATGGTTGAAACGTCTGTTCCGACGGACTTGCGAAACGTGCCGGCATTGTTGATCTGCCCCTGCCCGCCCGACCACCACCGAAAGTCGCCGTCGCCCGCGATATTGAACAGGCCGCCGACCTCATTGTTGATCACGCCGGTGATGAAGCGAACATCGGCACCCACGTAGGAAATCGTGCCGGCGTTGTTCAGCGTGGCGGACACATATTTGGCCCCGGTGCCGCTGAAAGTGAAGGTCCCGTTGTTGATCCAGGTTCCTCCCGCGATCGTTCCAGCCGACCAGGTGGTCGCGCCATTAAACTCAGCCTCAGTCGTAATCGTGAACGTGCCGCCCGTGATCGCGAGCGACTCATTGCTCAGCAGATAGCCAACCGTCTGATCGTTTCGAACCGTGACCGTGATGTTCGCACTCGGGCGATCGATCAAAACGCTATCAGTGCTGGTCGGCGCCACGCCCGTACTCCAGTTACTGCCTACGTCCCAAAAACCGCTGCTGTCCGAAATCCACGTCACCGTTGTCGGGGCAAGCGCCGCCAGCACAACCGGTTCGTCCGTGTTTTCGTTTATCCCTTCCTCCGCATAACTCGCTGCCATCGAAAGTATTGTTTCTTCCGAAACCGGTGGGCCTTGCGATGCGTGAAGGGTGTCCACCATCTGCTGAGAAAGAGAAACGGTCTCCGCGGGACCAGCCGGCACCACGTCGTCTTCGGGGGTTATCGCCGCCGCTGAGAGCAACTCGCCAGCGCCTTCAGCGCCTGCACTTTTAGCATCCGCGACCGCCGTCGTCGCCGGCTCCAACGCCGTGTTCGCCACGCCGGATTCGCCCGCCGCCGCAGGCTTCAAATCGTCGCCCGTCGCATCATCGGTGGCCGTTTGATCGTCAGCCGACACCGCCGGAATCGAGGCGGACTCGGCCGCGTTTTCATCGACATTGCCGGTCCCGAAAATGCTCTCGATCTGTGCCGCCGCCGAATACGCCGAACCTTTCAATTCGCCGTCCACCAAGTCGAACGCCGTCTCCTGCGACTCAGCCGGTTTGCTCGCCGGTTGCACCACTTCCAACACGCTCGCTCCGCTCGCGCCAGCCGACGCCACCGCTCCCGCCAGTCCGTCGCCGGAAAGGAGTATGCGAGGTTCCAATGCTTCCAAGAAGAAGCGCTGGGGCTGGAAAAGGCGTTTCATTGAGCGACGAAAAATCGCACGGTGGCGGAGAGCCGGGGTGATGCGATCGGCGGAAAACCGGGCTTTCTGAAAACACTCACCGGAATGACTGACAATGTCCGTGTTTCAGATTTCACGAATTATTCACGGCCCTAATCACGGGGAAGGAAAATGCCTGGTGGCCGATGCGCCCTTGCTCGTCAGCTTCCGGCGTCCGGTCCCGTGAACGACAACGCCTCATCCATCCACGTATCGTGCCGCAGCACGCCCGCCCGCTGCCGCGCCGCGAGCCATTGCGCCGCCATTTGCGCGTAACGCACTGCCGTCCGCGCCGGCCACACCCGCGTCGATTTCGCCTTCTGCCCGGCGCGCGCCACGTCGGCTTCGCCCACCGCGTCGCGTTCTTGGATGACCACGTCTCGCGGAATCCGTTGTTCTTGTTCACGGTCGCCGCAGGTCAGCGCATCGCGACCCAGCAACCGCCCGGCTTTTTCCCGGATCGGCCCGGGTACAAAACGACGCACGAGGTCGTCCTCCAAACACGCAAAACGGCGCGCGCTGCCCGGATTCCCCTGACGTCCCGCGCGCCCAAATAACTGCCTGTCCACCCGGCCCGAGTCGTTCGGCTCCGTCGCGATCACGTGCAAGCCGCCCAACGCCGCCACGCCCGCGCCCAGCAAAATATCCGTCCCGCGGCCCGCCAGATTCGTCGCGATCGTGATGCGCCCCGCCTCGCCCGCCCTCGCCACGATTTCCGCTTCTTCCGCATGACGCACCGCGTTCAAGATCTGGCAGCTCAAGCCCCGCGCGCCCAATGCCCGCGCCAGTTCTTCACTCGCCGCGACACTGCGCGTGCCCGCCAGCACCGGCCGTCCGCTGGCATGCACCGCGGCGATTTCCTCCGCCACCGCCGCCCACCGTTCCGCACTGCGCGCATGAAAAACCTCCGGCCACTGCTCACGCACACATGGCCGGTTCGTCGGAATCGCCACGACCGGCAGCCCATAAATCCGCCAGAACTCCGCCGCCGATTCCCGCCCCGTTCCCGTCATGCCGCAAAGCCGCGGATAACTCCGGAAAAAGCGCTGAAAACTCAGCCGCGCCAAAATCTCCGTCGGCGCCGTCAACGGCAGTTTTTCCTTCACTTCGATCGCCTGATGCAGCCCTTCGCGCCACGTGCGCTGCGGCATCAGGCGCCCCGTAAACTCGTCCACGATCACGACCTTCCCGTCCTGCACGACATAGTGCCGGTCGCGTTGGTAAAACTCCCGCGCAGTCAGCGCCTGCGTGACCAATTCCCGCCGCCGCCCGAGCCCCGACCAAAACCGCGGCATCGCCCGTCCCGCCTTCTCCAAATGCCCGTCGGCCGCCGTCAGTAATTCCACTTCGCGGTGCTGCGTATTGATCGTGTAGTGCGTGCCGGCCTCGAGCGTCTGCGCCAGCTCCGCCGCGATCGCCGCCGCTTCATCCATCGAGTGGTTCCCGCGCGGCTGGCAGATGATCAGCGGCGTCACCGCCTCGTCGATGAGCACGCTGTCCGCTTCGTCGATGATCGCCGTCCCGAGTCCGCGCATCACGAGGTCGTCCGTCCCTGCCGCGCGCGGATTGAGAATCTGCCGGAGCAACCGCCTCTCCGGCTGCGTGATCGCACCCAGCTTCAACCGGTCGCGCAAAAAATCCGCCAGCACTTCCTTGCTCGTCGTGTACGTGATGTCCGCCGCATAACCCGCGCGCCGCTCCGGCGGCTCCATCGTGGAAACGACATGCCCGACGCTCAGTCCGCAGTACCGGTAAAACGCCGCGAACTTCCGCGCGTCCCGCTCCGCCAGATAATCGTTCACCGTCACCACATGACACGGCCGTCCGCGCCAGCCCGCCAAAACCGACGCCAGAGCCGCGGTCAAAGATTTGCCTTCACCCGTCGCCATTTCCGCGAGCGTTCCGTCGTCCAGCGCCAGCGCGCCCATCAACTGCACCACGAACGGCCGTAATCCCGTCTGCCGCCGCGCCGCTTCGCGCACCGCCGCCAACGCCTCGATCCGCGCGCCCGGTCTGCGTACCCGATCGCCCCGGCGAAATGCCGCCGCGCTCTCCCGCAACCGCTCGCGCAACGCCGCATCGCTGAGGTCCGCGTAACTTCCCGCCAGCGCGTCCACCGCCTCCGCCTGCCGGCGCAACTCTTCCAAGGTCGTCCCGCGTCGCCGCCACCAACCCAGCGCGCGGTACGCGAGCGCATCCGCCCCTTTGGGCAACTTCGCCGGCTTGCTCAACGCCACCCGGCGATACTCATCGCTCGGCACGCGCATCATGACGCCACTCCTTTCCGCATCCTCGCGTCGCGCTCCCAAAATCCTTCTTCGCTAGCCATCATCGTGCGCATCGTTTCGTTTTCCCGCCGTCAGTTCACCGCGCGTTTCTGGAACGCCTGCCGCAGCGCCCGCACCCATTGCCAGCCGAGCGGCTCCGCCGGCAGATCGAACGCGATCCTCCCCGTGAGCCCCGACAACAGCACCGCCTCCGGCCGCGCCGCGAGTTTCGCCCGCACTTCATAAAACGTTTCCGCCGCCACCGCTTCGCCTTTCGCGTCGCGCGCCAGCGCCACTTCGCCGCCCGCATTTTGCGCCAGCGCGGCCGAGGGCAGATGCCTCTGCTCCGCTTGAATCGCCACCACCGATACAACCGACAGCGGCCATTCGGTCTGCCCGCGAAGCCGCACCACCGCCTCGCCCATTTCCCCGCCGAAAAGCCGCGATGCCTCCACCTGCGGCACGATCGCCGAAAATTCAAAACCGCCGCCCGTCTCCACGATTTGCCCGAGCGCCGTGCCGCGTTGCATCCAAGATCCGCGCGCTTGATCCGCCGTCGGCGCGATCCACACACCCGCGATGGGCGCCGTGACGACCAGCTTCCCCAGCCGCTCCTCCAACGCCCGCACCCGGCCTTCAACCGCCCCAAGCGCCTGCTCCAGCGCCGCGCGATCCGACGTCCCGCTCTGCAACGCCGCCCGCCAGAGCGCGTGCAACTCTTCGCGCTGCGCCCGCGCCGACTCCAGTTGCAACCCCAGCTCGCGGTTCCGCAAACGTGCCAGCGGCTGCCCCGCCGCCACCGTCATGCCGCTCGGCACCTCGATCGATTCGAGCTCGCCCTCGACCACCGTCGCCACATCGCCCGACACCGCCGGCCGCAACACGCCCGGCGCGCGCAAGGTCTGCGAAACCGGCATCACGCCAAATAACAACACCAGCGCCGCCACCACGCCGAGCGTCGTCGCCACCGCCCGCGCCCGCGCCCGCTCGAGCTCCGGACTCGTCGCCAGATAGCCGATGAATTTCGCCACCGGCACCAGCCCCCACGCGATCCCGCAAAACACCGCCACCACCATCCCCAGCAGCAAAAAACGTCCGCTCACGAACCACACGAGCCCCGCGAAAACCAGCACGCGATACACCGCGCTCGCCACGCCGTACGCCCCGAGCCACACGCGCTCACGCGTGGAATCCGCCGCCGGTCCGGTCGCCCGCCGCACACCGAAAAGATGGCGTTGCACCAAAAACTGCAGCTGCTGCTGCGCGCGTTGATAGAGATTCGGCAGATCCGTGAGATCGGTCAGGATATAATAACCGTCGTAGCGCAGCAGCGGATTCGCGTTGAACAACAACGTCGTCACGCCCGCCGTCAGCATCATGTTAAACGCCAGATCGCGCACCACGCCCGGCCCCGCGCCGGCCCACACGAGCGCCGCGAGCGCCGCGACAAAAAACTCCGCGACCATCCCGCCCGCCGCCACCGCGATCCGTTTCCGCCGTTCGCGAAACGCCCAGCTCGACGTCACATCCACATAAGGCAGCGGGCTGAACACCAGCAGCATCACGCCCAGCGTATGCACTTCCCCGCCGAAATGTTTGCACGCCGCCGCATGGCCGAACTCGTGTAATACTTTCAGGAATACGACGCCCGCATACAGCAGCAGCAGATTCGACGGCGCGAGCACCTGGCCAGCCTGCGCGCCAAGTTCCCCCGCGTGCTCCACGCACGTTTTCACCGCCAGCGCCACCACCACGAGCCACACCACCGCCGCCCACGGCCGCATCAATAACCGCAGCGCCGGCTGCATCCGGTTCAACAACGCGTCCGGATCGAACAGCGGAAACCGTGCGAACATCAGATTCCACCACGTGAACATCCGCTCGCGCTGCTTCCGCTTTTTATAGCGTTCGAAAAACTGCTCGCTATCCGCCGCCAGCCGGTAGTGCAGCAGGTTCGCGTGGTAGAGTTGCGCCAGCAATTGAATCACTTCTTCCTGCCCCGGCGCCGCGTCCGGATCGTCCTCGACCGTCTCCTGCCAGACTTCCTCCACCGTTCGCTCCGGCCGCAGCCGCGCGACGAATTTATACGCGTCCGGCCGCAGCCGGAAAAACTGGTTGTTGAACGGATCGTGCAACACGTACCAGCGCTCTCCGCGAAACACCTGCCGCCGCGCCGCCACGCGCGGACGCAGCGTGACGACCTGCTTCGACACCCGGTACCAGACTTCGCTAAACGTGCGCGTGGGTTCGCTCATGGTTCGCGTATCCGGTTCACCACCACCGCAGCCGCAAATAATCGAGCGTGCGATGCGTCGCCTGCCAGAGCGGGCTGCGCCGGCCGCCATCGATCTTCGCCACGCCGCTCATGCCCGGGCGCCACCAGTTCGCCAGCTCCGCCGGCAGGTTGCAGCGCACGAGAAACACATTCCCTTCGGGCCGCGATTGCGCCAGCGGCTCCACGCGCTCGACCGTCACGGTGAACCGTTTCCCCGGCTGGCTCGCAAACGCCAGTTCGGCCGTCTCGCCCGCGCGGATGAATCGTATGTCCGCCTCCGATACGAGCACCTCCGCAAACATCCGCTCCAGATGCGCCACCAGGAAAAGCGCGTCGCCTTGCTTCAACGGCGCGCCCGCGCGCTCCCGCAAATCGCCTTCCACCACGACGCCCGCGAACGGCGCGCGCAGGTCGCTTTGCGCCAGGCGGTTTTTCAAAATTTCCAGCTTCGCGCGCGCCTGATCCGCTCGCGCCTGCGCGATCTGCATCTCCGCGAGTTTGCGCTCCGAGCGCGCTTGCTGCGCTTCGCGCTCGAAACGCGTCGTGTCCGCCTGCGCCGCGCTCAATTCCAGCGCCAGCTCCGTCTGATCGAGCCGGGCGAGCACCGCGCCGGACGCCACCTGGTCGCCTTTTTCCACCAGCGACTCCGCCAGATAACCATCGAAGGGCGCCGACACGATCGCCGTATCCGCGCCGCGGAGCGCAAACGGTGCCGACACCCGAAACGTCAGCGGCCACGCCACCGCCCACAACAGCAACACCGCGCCCGCGATCGCGCCCGCCTTGGCCAGCGTGTGCTTCACGCCGAGCCAGCCGCGCAATTTCTCGCGCAGCGCGCGCATCCACCGTTTTCCAAACCACGCGTCCGCCTGCTCCAGCGCATCAAGCCGCCGCGCCGCATGATCCGCCGAAAGCCGCAGATGCCGCAGCTCCGCTTCGCCAAAAATGCCGTCCGTCCGCTCGCAGGTGAGCGCCCCCGCGACCGCCGCCGTGTCCGCTCCCGGCTCCCGCGCCGTCGCGCGTAATGGCAGCGTGCATACGTTCCCCGGTTTCTGCTCCGCGAGATAAAGTTCGTGGTCCCGCACGATCACCGGCGACTCCGCCGTCGCCGGCAGCACGATCTCCGTTTCCTGATCCGCCGCTTCTTCCATCGCCGCCTCGAGCAACTGCACGATCGTCATGCGCGCCTCGAATTTTTCCATGTGGCTGATCGCCCGCAATCGCAGATACGGCCCCGCGCGCCACGACAGGCTCACCCGCTGGCAGCGATGCCGCGCGGCGAGTTCATTGCACAAGGTCATCGCCGCCGCCGGAAACGATTTTTCGTGGTCGAGCAGCGCCACCAGATCCAGCGCCGACGCCAGCGTTTCCACATCCCGCTGCGCCTGCGCGAGCAGCCGCTGTTGCGCATAAGCGCGTGGCAGATCCATGACCAGCCGCACGCGCCCGAGTCCGTCCTCGATCACGGCGGATTCGATCGCGGGAAAAATGAAAAAGACCACCGCAAATCCTTCGACGCCCGAGTCGATCACCGCCGCCGCGAGCCAGCCCGCGCCAGCCTTCGCCCGCTCGTCGTCAGTCAACGCCGCCAGCCATATGCCGTCCTTGCCCGCCCGCACGTCCGGGGCGTGCCGTAGTGCCGATCGCACTACCGACATCCGCGGCTCCGGCACCGGCCGCGATTTCCACTCCCACGCCAAGCGCCAGCGCATGCCCGCTTCCGGATTTTCTTCGGCTGCCGCCTCCAACGGAACCGCGAGGCAAACCGCCTCCGCTCCGCCCGCCAGTGCCGCAAGCGTTTCGAGACACGCCGGCCAGAACTCGTTCGGCGGCCCTTTGAATACACGCAATTCCTGGGCTCGCACCGTCGCGCGACCGATCGCATCCGGGCTGGGTTGATCGAGATTCATGATGAACGCGTCTTGGGCAGCAGGGAAAACGTCGGCCGTTCCGTCTTATTCGAGCACCATTTGCCCGACGGCGCCCGGCGCGATCTGGCCCGAGGGATTGTCGAAAATGACTTTGACGCGGCGCAGGCCGCTGGCCGCGTCGACGACCGGCGCGATGTATTCGATTATTCCCGACACCTCGCGCTCCCCGTCGGCGACTTCGATCCGCAGCTTTACGGCGCTCCCTTTGACCAGTCCCGCCGTCAGCGCGGGCGCCGCGTTGGCCACGAAATAGCCGCGGCTCAAATCCACCACCCGCACGACCGGCTGGCGCGGTTCGCACGCTTCGCCGAGTTCGACGCGCACATCCGTGATCACGCCCGCGAACGGTGCGGTCACGGCGCGGCGCGCGAGTTGTTCACGCGCGATTGCGTACTCGATGCGCTCGCGATCCTTCGTCGCCGCGAGGCGGTCGCGCTCGGCCACGGCGAGATTAAACTCCAGTTCCTTCTTGTTGAAATCATCCCGGCTCACCGCTTGCGAACGCTCGAACAACCGCTTGGTCGATTCGTAATCGGTCCGCAGCACATTCGCGCGCTGCTCCGCCGCATCGAGCTCCACCCGGCTTTCGAATACCGAGCGCCGGCGCGCGACTTCGAGCTCCTCCAATGTTTTGTCCAGCTCCAGGATCACCGCGCCCTCCTCCACTTTGTCGCCTTCTTTGAACTGGATTTTTTTCACGTTCCCCGCCGCCGTCGCGCTGAGCAACGAATCGTGAACCGGCTCGGTGATACCCGATACCGTGCGTGCGCCCGCCGCCGGGGAAACCGACAGCAACAGCGCAAACGCAACGACCGCGCCTGCGCTCCCGGGTTTGAATATCCGCGCCGCCAAAGAACGCGGCATCAGTGTTGGGAAAAACAAACCGTGCAGGCGACGCCGGGAAGTCGGGGATTCCATGGTCTCGGGGTTTATTCGGAAACCAGAGTCTTCGGGATTTTGTCGGCTTCGAGATCGACGCCGCGCGCCTGCAACAGCCGGCCCGACGACAGCTCGAATTCGATGCGCGCCTTCTCGTATTCGCCCCGGCTTTCCAAAGCGGCGATGGCGGCGTCCGCGTACTGGTTTTCAATTTCCAGCAGACGGCGGCTGTCGCTTTTGCCTTCGCCCAAACGCGTGCGTTCGTTCTCGAGCAGGCGCTGGCCGGCCGTGGCGACTTCCTCGTAGTTGGCGGCGACTTCGAGCAAGCTTTCGACCTTGCGGCGCGCGCCTTGGAGATTGTTGGCGATCTCGATTTCCGCGGCTTTCAGATTCAAGAGAGCTTCACGCCGTTTCGACTGCGATGCCTTCAATTCATTGCGACGCCGCACGCCGAGCAGGATCGGCACGCGCACTTCGACGCCGACCGACCACGAATCGAAATCACGGTGCTCGATGTCGCCCCACGCGTTGTTGAGTCCCGTGCCGAGACCGTTGCGGCCGTAGCTGGCCTTCAAATCGACCTGCGGCCAGCGCTGGTTGCGCGCGTAGGCGACGCGCACATTTTCCTGCTCCGCCTTATGCAGGCGCGCGAGGTATTCAGGATGCAACGACATCGCGGACGATAGTGCGTCGTCGAGCGCACCCATCGGCGTCGGCGTGGGCAACGGATCGGCGGCGCGGATCAACCAGTTGGTCGCGTTGACCGGCTCGGCGACCAGCGTCTTCAGCCGGGCGATCGCGTCGAACTGCCGCTGCGCCGCTTCGCTCGCGTACGAGCGGCGTTGCGCCAGACCGGCCTGCGCCTCGATCAACTCGATCTCGGCCATCTTGCCCTCGCGCACGCGTTCCTTGTTTTCACCGAGAAGCTTGTCCGCCGCGCCCATCGATTCGAGCCGCAGCCGGCGGCGTTCCTGCGCGACATATAAATCCCAATACGCCGTCTCCACCGCGCCGACCACGAGCATCATCTGCCGGCGAAAATCCTGGCGCGCGATCTTCTCGTCCTCCCGGGCGAGTCGCGCCCGCGCCATCGTCGCCGACAACCCGAAATCCTTCAGCAATGGCTGCGTGACGGTGACGCCGAGGAACGCCTGGAACTCGTTGCGAAAAGGATCGGTCGGCCGCAGCCGCAGGTTGTTGGTGATGTCCCGCTCCGACCAGCCGATCCGGTAACGCGCGCCGGTCGGGACCAGTCCTTCGAGCCCCGCCGAGAATAGTTTATTATCTTCTTCGAACAGCGACGTGCCCTGGGAAATCGTCTGCTCGATCGTGTTCTCGCGCTTGTTGTGCTCCTGCGAGGAAGAGCCCACGAACTCCGGCTCGAACGCGCCGAGCTCCGCGGCCTTCAAAAATCCCGCCGCCGCCAACGCTTCACGCTGCGCGCGGAGCATCAGATTATTGGACAACGCGAGCCGGCGGCATTCCTCCAGACTGAGCGCGGCGACTTGCGGCGAGGCGGGCGAAACGGACGATTTTTCCTGCGCCGAAACGGCCCCGCTCCCCGCCAGCGTGGCCGCCAGCAGCCCGACGCCCAGCCGGCTACAGGGTAGAAATTCGCGGCAGCCGGACGTGCGCAGGGGGTAATGATTTTTCATGGGGTGCGAGGGTGACGCCAACGCGGGGAATGCGTCGGACTCGTCTCGAAGCCCGAAATGAACACGTGGTTTTATACACGAGCGGACAGGGATGACCGCGAAAACCAAGAAAGCTGCGCGCAGAACCGGCTGGAGAACTGGGGGTAAAACCCTAGGCGCACACCGAATTTTGCAAACTTTTTTCGGTAGATTCAGGGAATCCTCCACGGGCATTTTGCCGCTCCTGCCGGTCACGCGGGCCAACCTCCGCGGAATGAGTGGTCGGCTTGGTGCGTTCGGCTGGCAAAGACCACCCGTCTCGCTCGGGGGAAAATCCTGTGAGGCGGCCTACGGGAAGTCTTTCGTGCGCATCCCCGCCATCGGCTCTGCGGCACCCGCGCGTCCCAACGCTCAGCCGATGGGAAGTCGGATGTCATTTAATAGATGACACCGACGCCAAGAGCCAAGTTCGCGGCATGAGAGCGAATTGTCATCTAATAGATGACATCGGATGGGAGTTCGGAAAAGCGTGGGAGCGCCGGCGGAGGGAAGCGTTTGTCATCTAATAAATGACAAACGCCGAAGGGGCGACGAGCGCGTGCCGGGATCGCGGATCGCGGATCGCGGATCGCGGCATCGCGAATCGCGGGATTACCGCT
>Ga0164241_10006320_pt1 | contig 10844 bp, 7 predicted proteins | sample OricomyardsoilBY_FD_108780 | JGI IMG/M metagenome (GOLD analysis project Ga0164241, IMG submission 108780) | Backyard soil microbial communities from Emeryville, California, USA - Original compost - Back yard soil (BY) | ecosystem: Environmental > Terrestrial > Soil > Unclassified | place: USA... | reverse complement strand
GGCCGTGTCGCCGTTGCTGGGCGAGTTGCAGGAGACGCGCTTCGCGCTCGAGCTCCAGGTGACGCAGGAGTACACCGGTCAGCAGAAGGATCTGTGCTACCTCGGCCCGTGGTGGCGGGAGATCCTCCAGTTCGACACCACCGGCGGCGGCGGGCCTACTGTTGCCGAGCGCACCAAGGCGATCGTTGCCGTCTCCAACGTCGGCGACGATCCGAACTGGACCGGCCACAAGCTTGCCCAGAGCAACCTGTATGCGTACGGCCGGCTGGCCTGGGACCCGGCGGCGGATCCGACCAGCCTGTTGCACGAGTGGGCTGCCGCGACGTTCGCGATGGACGACCGGATCCGGTCCGAGCTGGTCTCGATCATGGCCGACTCGTGGTCGACGTACGAGCGCTACACCGCACCACTGGGCGTCGGCTTCATGGTGGCGCCGGGTTCGCACTACGGGCCGAGCGTCAACGGGTACGAGTACTCCGCGTGGGGGACGTACCACTTCGCAGACCGCGACGGCGTCGGCGTCGATCGCACTGTCGCCACCGGGTCGGGCTTCACCGGGCAGTACCCGGATCCGCTCGCCGGCCGCTACGAGAACGTCTACACCTGTCCGGACGAACTCCTGCTGTTCTTCCACCACGTCCCGTACGACCACGTGCTGCAGAACGGCCGCACGGTCCTGCAGCACATCTACGACACCCACTTCCAGGGGTACGACGAAGTCCAGGCGATGCTGACCCGCTGGAAGGCGATCGCCGACCGGTTCGAACCCGTCACCCGCGAGAACATCAGCACCCGCCTCGAGGGCCAGCTCGCCAACGCCCGCGAATGGCGCGACCAGAGCGACCCCTACTTCTCCCGCCTCAGCGGCACCCCCGACGCCGAAGGCCGCACGATCTACCGGTAGGGCTGGTCCTTCCGGCGAAAGTTTCTGTCCGGGGCTCGATACCTGCCGCTAGTGTGCTCTTGAACGGTCGTCGGCAGGGTGGAGGGCGTCGTGGGGCAGCGGGTGACGATCGCGGACATCGCGGCGCAGGCCGGGGTGTCTGTGCCCACCGTGTCCAAGGTGCTGAACGGTCGCGCGGATGTCGCCGAGGCGACCCGGGCCAAGGTCGAGAGCATCATCCAGGAGCACGGCTACCGGCGCCGCGCCGGCGGTACGGCGAACAGTCCGATGATCGACCTGGTGTTCCACCAGATCGGCGGCGCGTGGGCGGTCGAGCTGATCCACGGGGTGGAGGAAGTCGTCCGCGCCGAGGGCGTCGAGCTGGTGTTGTCCGAGTGCGGTGGCGCCCGGCGGCCGCGGCAGGAGTGGATCGAGTCGGTGCTGAGCCGGCGCCCGCTCGGCGTGATCATGGTGTTCTCCGACCTCGACGCCGACCAGCGGGCGCAGTTGGAGGCGCGGCGGATCCCGTTCGTGGTCGTCGATCCGGTCGGCGACGAGGGGGACGACGTACCGTCCATCGGCTCGGCCAACTGGAACGGCGGCCGGATGGCGACGATGCACCTGCTCAAGCTCGGCCACACCCGGATCGGGATGATCGGCGGACCAGTGGAGACGCTCTGTTCACGCCAGCGGGTGGACGGCTACACGGACGCGATGCGTTCGAACGGAGTGTCCATCGACCCGGAGCTTGTCCGCTCGGCCGACTTCGAGGTCGCCGGCGGGCACCGGGAAGCGGTCGCGTTGCTGAGTCTGAAGAACCGCCCGACCGCGATCTTCGCCGGCAGCGACATGCAGGCCCTCGGCGTCTACCAGGCCGCGCGCGAACTCGGCCTGGAGATCCCGCGCGACCTGTCCGTCGTCGGGTACGACGACCTCCCGGTCGCGCAATGGGTCGGCCCGACCCTGACCACAGTCCATCAGCCCTTGCGCCGAATGGCCGAGATGGCCACCCGTCTGGTCCTCGACCTGTCCCGCGGCATCACCCCGGCCGCCCTCCGGATGGACCTGGCCGTCGAAATGCGAGTCCGCCAATCCACCGCCGTACCGTCCAGCTAGGCTGAAGCGCATGATCGTCGGCGTGGGTATCGATGTGGTCGACGTGGAGCGGTTCATGAAGACGCTGGAGCGTACGCCGGGGCTCCGGGACCGCGTGTTCACCGAGATCGAGGCGGTCAAACCTCCCGCTTCACTCGCGGCCAGGTTCGCGGCGAAGGAAGCACTCGCGAAGGCACTCGGCGCACCAGCAGGCATGCATTGGCACGACGCCGAGGTGCAGACCGACGAGACCGGCCGCCCCTGGCTCGAGATCAGTGGAACCGTTGCCGCCCAGGCCAGCCGGCTCGGCGTCCAGAGCCTGCACCTGTCCCTGAGTCACGACGCCGGTATCGCCTCGGCCGTGGTCATCCTGGAGGGCTGACGATGCGTCGCGCACACACGGTCGAGCAGGTCCGCGCAGCCGAGGCGGAACTGATGGCACGCGTCCCCGAAGGCACCCTGATGCAGCGCGCCGCGACCGGTCTCGCCGTTGCCATCAGCAACTTCCTGGGCGGCACGTACGGCGCCCGCGTCGTCCTGCTGATCGGCTCCGGGGACAATGGTGGCGACGCCCTGTACGCCGGTGCCCGGTTGGCCCGTCGCGGTGCGCAGGTGAGCGCCGTACTGCTGTCTTCCAAGGCTCACGCCGCTGGACTCGAGGCCTTGCTGGCCGCCGGTGGACGCGTCGGCTCGAACGACGACATCCCCGGCGCCGACGTCGTGGTCGACGGCATCGTCGGCATCGGCGGTCGCCCCGGCCTCCGCCCCGATGCGCTGGCCGCGGTCGCGCTCGCCGACGAGTACGACGTACCGATCGTTGCCGTCGACGTCCCGTCGGGCGTCGACGTCGACACCGGCGAGACCCCCGAGCCGCATGTCCGCGCCGCTCTCACCGTCACCTTCGGCACCCACAAGATCTGCCACTTCATCGACCCTGCCGCCGGCGCCTGCGGCCCGGTCCACCTGGTCGACATCGGCCTCGACCTCCCGCCCGCCACGGTCGCGACTCTCCAGCCCGCCGACATCCGCGCTCTCTACCCGGTGCCGACCGGCGAGTCCGACAAGTACTCCCGTGGCGTCCTCGGGCTCATCGCCGGATCCACGCAGTACCCGGGCGCCGCGGTGATCGCCACCGCCGGCGCGCTCGCCGGTCCCTTGGGCATGGTCCGGTACGTCGGCCCCGACGAGGTCGCCCGGTCGGTCCTCGCGGCACACCCCGAGGTGGTCGTCGGCGACGGCCGGGTCCAGGCGTGGGCGGTCGGCTCGGGCCTGAACAAGGACACCATCGACCGCGGGTTCTTCGACCACGTGACGCAACAGCAGGACCTGACCGTCGTGGTCGACGCCGGGGCGATCGACGTACTCGACACCGACCGGGCCGGCCGGGTGCTGATCACTCCGCATGCGGGTGAACTCAGCCAACTGCTCGGCGTACCTCGCTCAGACATCGAGGCCCGACGGCTGCACTACGCGCGGTACGCCGCCGAGGAGCACCAGATCAGCGTGCTGCTGAAGGGCTCCACGACGGTCATCGCCCCTGCTGACGGCAGCACTGCCTACGTCAACACCAACGGAACGCCCTGGTTGGCAACCGCCGGCTCGGGCGACGTCCTCGCCGGCCTGTGCGGCTCGCTCCTCGCCGCGGGCTTGGACGAACTGGAAGCCGGCGCCGTAGCCGCCTACCTCCACGCCGCCGCAGCCACCCTCGCCTCCGCCTCCGGCCCCGTCACGGCCCTCTCCGTAGCCGCAGCCCTCCCCAAAGCCACCCACCACGTCCTCACCAGCTGACCCGCCGCCGCCCGGCCTGGAACGGGAATGGTGGGCGGGCACACGGTATTTCGGCTCCTGTGTCGCTTCCGTGGGTCTTCGACGTGCCGTCGGATGTTGGTGCAGTTCGACAGGAGGTGTCCGGCGATCGGGCCGGATTTCCGGTGGCTCACGCGGGGAGCGACCGGCAGCGGGCACATACCTCCTGTCGAAATGCACCCGAGGTGGACCGTCCTGTGCCATCCCCGGGGAGTTGACGCCTGGGCACAACCTCCGCTGTCCGGAACTTTCTGGTCTCCTGACGCGAACTTGTTTCCGGACTAGCGGTCCGTGAGTGGTGCACTGTGCCAGCGCCGAGGGCGGGAACGAGCCGGTCCGGGAATCGGGGTGTGGCGTGGGGGTGGGGTGTTGTGGGTAGGTATGACGTGGCTGATGGCTCCTACCGCTCTGGGAGTGTGCTGTGAAGCGATTCGTGGTGCTTGTCGTGCTTGCTCTGGTGGCCGCGTTGCCGTTGACGGCGCAGGCCGAGGCGTCGACGCGGTCGGCGTACGTGGCCGCGCCGGGGACGAAGATCGATGTGATGGGGGAGTGGGCCCATCCGGACGACGACACGAGCATCATCGGGCCCTGTGGGGTGTGGCATCAGCGGTACGGCGTGAAGTGTGGCGTGATCCAGGTGACGCGCGGCGAGGGTGGTGGGAACGCGGTCGGGACCGAGTTGGGGCCGGAGTTGGGGTTGCGGCGGGAGAACGAGGACCGGGTGGCGCACTACCGGTCGGGGACCGTGGACATCTTCAATCTGGACCGGATCGACTTCTTCTACAACCAGAGTGCGCCGTTGACGCAGTACTTCTGGGACGAGGAGGAGACGCTGCGGCGGGTGACGCGGGTGATCCGGGAGACGCAGCCGGAGATCTACATCGGGTTCACGCCGACCCTCGCGGCCGGGCACGGTAACCATCAGCAGGCCGGGCGGCTGATCTGGGAGGGCGTGCTCGCGGCCGCCGACCCGAGGCGGTTCCCCGAGCAGCTGAAGGGTCCGCACGCGCTGAGCACCTGGCAGGTGAAGAAGGTCTTCTCCGGCGGCAGTACGACGGGCACGGGCGGTACGACGTCCGTCGCGAACTGCACGACCGGGTTCACGCCGACCGGCCTGGACACCGTCGCGGGCGTGTGGACCGGGTACGAGTCGCCGTACAAGTGGCCGGCCGGGAACGTCCAGGGGCAACCGTCCGGATCGGCGAAGATCTGGCAGCAGGTCTCGGACGAGGGCCGTGCCGCCTATCCGACGCAGAGCCGGGTGATGTTCAAGGGAACGTCGACGCCGGCCTGCCCGCGGTTCGGGATGACGCAGTCGTTCGTGCCGTTCCAGCCGAACGCGAACCCGGCGGCGGGGCGGGACGACGCGATCCTGTTCGGCGCGACCAAGCCTGATCCGGGCGGGTTGCCGCTGGGCACGGTGGAGTATCTGACGTTCGACAGGTTCTACAACGTCGCCGGGGAGCCGTTCCAGGCGACGGTCCACCTCAGGGCGCCGAAGGGAAAGCTTGCCTCGGGCAACATCACGCTGACCGTCCCGCCGGGCTGGTCGACCGACGGCCCGAAGCCGGTGCCGTCCAAGCCCGCTGCCGACGTGACCTTCACGGTGACTCCGGCGGCCGCCGCGGCGGTGGATCAGAACGCGAAGATCGCCGCCACCTACACCACCGCGAAGGCCACCGGGTACACGGACAACGTCGTACGGATCGTGGCTGCCGCCGAGGGGCGCTTCCAGCGATGGGGGAACTGGCAGGAGTACGACGAATGGCTGCAGACGACCGCGCCACAGGCGAACCGGCTCGGTCGGTCCCAGGCGATCCAGTCGATGGGCATCGGTCAGACGATCGATCTCCCGGTCGTCGTGCACAACTGGTCGGCCGAACCGCAGAGCGGCATGGTGTCGCTGGAACTGCCGGCAGACTTCACGGTCGACGCGGCGTCGAAACCGTACGAGCTTCAGCCCGGCGCCGACACCACAGTCACGTTCAAGCTCACCAACACCGACACCGCGTTGCCCGCGCAGCAGAACGTCTCGATCCCGATCCGGACCGCGACGGGCAGCGAGACCCTGACGCTCACGCTGGTCCCGACCACGGCGATCCCGCAAGCCACGCCGGAGGTCGACGGTAAGGCGGACCCGGGTGAGTACCCGGGCCCGACGCTCGACCTCGGCCGGATCTGGCAGGGCGCGTCCACCTGCACCGGTGTGGACGACTGCGGCGTTTCGCCAACAGGTGAAGGCAGTACGGCGAAGGTGAGCTGGTCCGACGACGCATTGTTCTTCTTCGTCCACGTGCGCGACGACTACCAGTCGTACGCCGTCACTCCGGCCGAGTGCGTCGGTCACTGGCAGGCGGACTCGGTGGAGATCCTGCTCGACCCGCGTGGCAACGCCTCACAGGCGCTGAAGGACACCGCCGACACGTTCAAGCTCGGCATCTTCCCGTTCAGCCAGAGCGGCGGCCCTTGCTGGGAGCGCGACGCCGACAACCACCAGGGCTACTCGAGCGGTGACCTCGACACCGGCAACGCACCGGGCGTGGAGGTCGCGTCGACTGCGCAGTGGGTCGGAAGCAACGAGACGACGGTGCCGCACGCGTACGCCGGTGGTGGCTACGACCTGGAGGTGAAGATCCCGCTGGCGGACCTCCCCGCCGCCGTCGACCCGTCACGCCTCGGCCTGAACATCACGCCGTACGACAACGACGACACGTCGGCAGCTGGTACGACGACGCTCCGGCACATCGATCAGAGCACGCGACTGGGATGGTCCGCACTCGGATCCGTGCAGTCCGACCCGTATCGCTGGGGTCTGGCGACCCTGCCGGGCTACACACCGCCCGCAGACCGCCCGACCACACCGGCACCGCCCAACGTCTCCAACCCGAACCTCAACGGTGCGCTGTCACCGCAGACCATCGCCCAGTCGGCGCGGAACGGCGTACCGATCTCCGGCCGCGTCCCCACGAGCGATCTCACGATCCTGTACGCCGGACTCCGCGGGAACACCGTGGACGTGGTGATGGACTCCCGTGTCAGCGGCACGGCTCGGGCGTTCGCGACCACAGGTGAGCTCGGTGCGATCCCGGTCTGGGCGACGAGTTGCACAGTGGCGGCGGACCCGGCGCCTGACTACGGGCTGACACCGTGCGGGGTGACGGACGGTGGCATCCCGCCGTGGTCACCGGACATGAGCGGTCACTTGGTGAAACAGGCCACGCAGCAGATCACGCGCGGTGTGCGGCACTGGTCGATCCCCCTGACCGCCGCCCAGCGGACGACGATCGCCAAGGACGGTCGCTTGCTCGTGTCCTACGAGACCGCGAAGAACGAGGTGCAGGCCTTCGACCTCCGACTCAGCGGGCGGCGGTGAAGTCGAGGCCGCCCGTCGAGGTGCGCAGCTCGAGCCGGTTCGCGTCGATCTCGTAGGAGACGTCGCCCTTCAGCCCGTTGAGGAGTGCGGACTCGAGCTTCGCGGCGTCGCCGGCGCAGGCGCGGCGGGTGGTGGCGAGTTCGCCGAAGGTGAGCTTGCCGGTGGCCCGGGCGACCATGCCTTGGAAGTCGTTGCACCCGGTCGACCCGGTGACGCGTTCGCCGTTCAGGGTCATCCACGCCTTCTCCGAGCCGGCCTGGTGGGAGGCGACCTCGCCGGAGATCACGGTCTCCAGCGTCCATTTGGTGCCGTCGAGGGCCAGGTCCGGTTCGGCGGTCTCGCGGTCCTTCAGGGCGATCGTCGTACCGCCGGAGGTGACGCTGAGGGTGTCGCCGTCGAGCTTCCAGGCCGGCTTGCTGGACAGGATGCCGGACAGCCAGCCGTCCTGGTCCTGGCGGCCGGGGCAGCCCATGTCCGTCATCGCCAGGTCGCCCTTCAGCGTGAGCTTGCCGTCACCGGTCGTCACCTTCGACTGCATGGAGTTGCAGCCGGCGTCGGCAATCAAACGACCGTCATCGGTGAACTGGAGCCGCACCCGGGTGTTCTGCGCGAGCTGTTTCGGGGCGCCGTTCTCGGTCACGGCAGTGGACAGGTACGACTTGCCGCTGAGCGTTCCGCCCGCGCTCGATTCGTTCCCACAGGCGGTCAGCGCGAGCAGGAGGGCGGTTCCGGCACCGGCGATCATCCGTGTCTTCACACCCTACGGACGCGGCCGCGGGCCGGCCCGTTGCACGCTAACGGCGCGTAAAGTCGGGCCCCCGGGGTTGGCCTTTCACATCACGGTTGGATAACGTCAGGCGCGTCTTACCCGCGAGAGCGAACGAGAACACCATGGCCGGGCGCCATTCCCCGGCCCACTGGGGATCCAATCGAACAGTCGTGGGCATCGCTGGAGCACTGGGGCAGGCAGCGGCCCGTCAATCAGACGAAGGAACTTTTCGCATGCCCCCCATCCGAACTGCCCGGAGCCGCGTGGTCGTCCCAGCGGTATTCCTTGCCATCGGTGCGCTGATTGCCGCGCCGATCGCCGTACAGGCGGCCAAGGGATCCCCTGATGCTGTGACGACGGCCAGCGCCGCGGACAGCACGGTCACCGACCTCCCGAGCGTCGGACGCGTCGAGACCTGCGTCCTGGACGCCTATTCCAGCTGTACGGTGCTGCACGGCTTCGGCAAGAAGCCGGTCGCCATCACCGCGACGGCTTCCGGACCGGCGATCCTCGCGATCGACCCGAACCGGACCGATGACAAGTCCTACCGGCTGCGTGCGCTGCGTTACGACGGCAGCAAGTACCGCGCCGGCACCAAGCTGACCTACACCGCGCAGTACGACTTCGTCGAGGCACCGGCCCAGCCGACCACCCCGACGCCGACACAGACCACCACCGCCACGCCGACGAAGCCGCCGTCGAGCACGCCGACGACCACGTCGACCCCGACGAAGCCGCCGACGTCGACCCCCACGACGACGACTCCGACGACCACCACCACGACCACCACGCCGCCCGGCACGACGGCCCCGAGCGCAGGGCAGACCTGCACCAAGCCGACCTGGACCACGACGTCGTCGAACAACCAGGGCGACGGCCGTACGTTCGGCGCGTACTACGTCCACAACAACATGTGGAACAACGACAACGGCACCTACACGCTGGGCGCCTGCAACTACAACAGCTGGTACGTCGACGTCACCCAGCCGCTGCCCGGCGACAAGGGCGTCCAGGCGTACCCGAACGTGCACAAGGACTACAACGACGTCGCGTTGTCGAAGATCCAGTCGGCCAAGTTCGCGGCGTCCACCCCGGCCAGCTGCGACGGCTGCATCTACAACGTCGCGTTCGACGCGTGGATCGGTGACGGGCTGAACAACGAGCTGATGATCTGGACCGAGAACAAGGGCCAGGTCCCGGCCGGGCGCAAGATCGGCACCGTGAACTTCGGTGGCTTCACCTACGACGTGTGGCACGAGAACGGCTACACCGCCTACGTGTCGCAGGTGACGCAGAAGTCCGGCACGATGCCGCTGGCCAGCTTCTTCGACGACATGGTCAAGCGGGGCTGGGCTCCGAAGGCGACCACCTGGCAGGTCGACTACGGCGTCGAGATCGTGTCCACCGCCAACGCCAAGAAGCGGTTCGACTTCACCGACTTCTCCATCCAGGAGAACTGACCGCCCGTTCGCTCTCGCGAACAACGCGGCCACCGTGGCGGTCTCCGTCACGGTGGCCGCGTTTCGTAGGGTGCTGGGGTGACCGGTCTGGTGATCTTCGACAACGACGGCGTACTGGTGGACTCCGAGCGGCTGGCCAACTCGATCCTGGCCGAGCTGCTCACCGAGGCCGGACTGCCCTACACCTTCGAGGAAGCGGTGCGCGACTTCATGGGCGGCAGTATGACGTCCATGCGGCAGAAGGCCGAGGCGCAGCTGGGGCGGCCGTTGCCGGCCGATCTCGAGGACCGGTACCACCAGCGGCTGTTCGACGGATTCGCCCAGCTGCAGGCGATCCAGGGAGTCGAGACTGTTCTCGACCACTTGGACGCCGAGGAGATCACGTACTGCCTGGCCTCGTCCGGCACCCACCGCCGGATCCGGACCGCGCTGACCGCGGTCGGTTTCCTGGCCCGCTTCGAGGGCCGGATCTACAGTGCCGAGGATGTTGCCCACGGCAAGCCCGCACCGGACCTGTTCCTGCACGCGGCGCAGGAACAGGGCGTGAAGCCGGCCGACTGCGTGGTCGTCGAGGACAGCCCGCTGGGCGTCGCCGCGGCCAACGCGGCGGGCATGAAGGTGTTCGGGTACGCCGGCATGACGGACCCCGCGAAGCTGGCCGCGGCGGACACGGTATTCCACGACATGGCCGCCCTCGGAGACCTCATCGACGGGGCCTGAGACACTGGAGGAGCTATGTCTACCCTCCAGTCACCTAGCGACAGCCGCCCGGTCCGCGCCGAGGCGGTCGTCGATCTGGCCGCGATCCGCCACAACGTCGCCACGCTGCGTGCTCGTGCCGACGGCGCCCAGCTGATGACCGTGGTCAAGGCCGACGGCTACGGGCACGGGATGATCCCGGTCGCCCGCGCCGCCCGGGAGGCGGGTGCCGACTGGATCGGCGCCGCTGTACTCGAGGAGGCGCTCGCGCTGCGCGACGCCGGCGACACCGGCCCGATCTTCTGCTGGCTGACCACGCCGGGTGAGCCGCTGGCGGACGCGATTGCCGCCGGCATCGATCTGTCCGCGGGAGCGCCCTGGGAGATCGACGAGCTGGCCGCCGGTGTGACGGACCGGCCGGCCCGGGTGCACCTCAAGATCGACACCGGCATGAGCCGCGGCGGCGCCGTTCCCGAAGAGTGGCCTGCGCTGATCCGGGCCGCCGTGCGGGAACAGCAGGCCGGCCGGATCGAGGTGAAGGGCATCTGGTCGCACCTGTCCTCCTCGGACGAGCCCAAGAGCCCGGCCAACGAGGCGCAGTTGGCCACCTTCCTTGAGGCGATCGAGGTGGCCGAGTCGTTCGGCATCGACGCCGAGTTCAGGCACCTGGCGAACTCCGGTGCCACGCTCGCGCTCCCGGAGACCCACTTCAACCTGGTTCGCCCCGGCGTCGCGACGTACGGGCTGTCCCCGTTCGGG
>Ga0164241_10006319_pt1 | contig 10844 bp, 12 predicted proteins | sample OricomyardsoilBY_FD_108780 | JGI IMG/M metagenome (GOLD analysis project Ga0164241, IMG submission 108780) | Backyard soil microbial communities from Emeryville, California, USA - Original compost - Back yard soil (BY) | ecosystem: Environmental > Terrestrial > Soil > Unclassified | place: USA... | reverse complement strand
TCTCGTGCACGGCCAGTTCGCTGCCGATCATCGGGCTCGGTGCGGTCGAACGGGCGCTGAAGGCCCGTCGCCACCGGCCGATGTTCATGATCGACCTGGCCGTGCCGCGCGACATCGAACCCGAAGTGGCCGAGTTGCAGGACGTCTACCTCTACACGGTGGACGACCTGTCCGAACTGGTGCAAAGCGCCGGTCAGCGCCGGCAGGCGGCGGTGCAGCAGGCCGAGGTCCTGATCGACGCGGGCGTGCAAAGCTTCGCGCACTGGCTGGAGCAGCGCGCGGCGGTGCCGTTGATCCAGGCGCTGACCCGTCAGGCGGATGACTGGCGCGCGGTGGAGACGGCGCGGGCCCGCAAGCTGCTCGCCCGCGGCGCGGACATCGACACCGCGCTGGACGCGCTGTCCCGCGGCTTGACGCAGAAGATGCTGCACGGGGCGCTGGCCGAGCTGCATGCCTGCGACGCGACGCAGCGCCAGCAACTCGAGCAGACGGTGTCGCGATTGTTTCTGCGCAGCACCGTCCGCCTGCCCGACAACGGCGACCGTTAGCGGCGTCGCCGCGCCGCCATCCCGCGCCCCGGCGGCGCTGCCGCCGTGCACCGAATGCGCGACTCCCTCTGCCTCGGACCAAGCTAACGAATGACTCCCGAACTGCGTCAGCAATTCGAACATCTGGCGATGCGCCTGTCCGAGCTCGATGCCAATCTGGCCGACCCGCAGGTGGTGTCCGACGTCGACCGGCTGCGCAACCTGTCGCGCGAGCATGCCGAAGTCCTGCAGGTCGTCGGGCGCTTTCGCCGTTACCAGCAGCGCGAGCAGGATCTGGCTGCCGGGCGCGAGCTGCTGTGCGATGCCGAACTCGCCGAGCTGGCGCGCGAAGAGGTCGCGTCCGCCGAGGCCGACCTGGAGAGCCTGCACGCCGAGCTGCAGGCGTCGCTGTTGCCGCGCGACCCGGACGACGAGCGTAACGCCTTCGTCGAAATACGCGCCGGCACCGGCGGCGACGAATCGGCGCTGTTCGCCGGGGATCTGGTGCGCATGTACCTGCGCTACTGCGAACGCCGCCGCTGGCGCAGCGAGGTCATCAGCGACAGCGCCGCCGAGCTGGGCGGCTACAAGGAAATCGTGCTGCGCGTCGAGGGCGAGCGCGTCTACGAGGCGCTGCGCTTCGAGTCCGGCGGCCACCGCGTGCAGCGCGTGCCGGCGACCGAATCGCAAGGGCGCATCCACACCAGCGCCTGCACGGTGGCGGTGATGCCCGAGGCCGACGAAGCGGTGGAGGTGACGCTGAACCCCGCGGAATTGCGCATCGACACTTTTCGCGCCAGCGGTGCCGGCGGTCAGCACATCAACAAGACCGACAGCGCGATCCGCATCACCCATCTGCCCACCGGGCTGGTCGCCGAATGCCAGGACGACCGTTCGCAACACCGCAACAAGGCCAAGGCGATGGCGGTGCTGGCCGCGCGGCTGCGCGACAAGGACCGCAGCGAGCGCGCCGCCAGGGAGGCGGCCACGCGCAAGGGCCTGATCGGCAGCGGCGACCGCTCCGACCGCATCCGCACCTACAACTTTCCGCAGGGCCGGGTCACCGATCACCGCATCAACCTGACCTTGCACAAGCTCGGCCAGGTGCTGGACGGCGATCTGGACGAGTTGATCGCCGCCTTGCGTGCCGAGCGCGCCGCCGAGCAGCTGGCGCAGCTCGAGACGGCCCGATGACGACCCTGCGCGAAGCGCTTCGTGCCGCCGTCGCGCGGGGCATCGACGGGCTGGACGCGCAGTTGCTGGCCGCACATCATTTGCAGCGCGATCGGGCCTGGGTGCTGGCCCACGACGACTGGGTGCCGTCGGCGGCGCAACGGCGGGCCTTCGAGGCGGACTGCCGGCGCCTGATCGACCGGGTGCCGCTGGCCTATGTGCTGGGCGAGCGCGAATTCCACGGCCTGATGCTCAAGGTCGGTCCGGGCGTGCTGGTGCCGCGGCCGGACACCGAAACGCTGGTCGACTGGGCCGTCGAGCTCCTGCGCGGCCCGCTGGCTGCGATACCCGAGGCCGATGTGGTCGATCTCGGCACCGGCAGCGGCGCCATCGCACTGGCGGTGAAGCGGCAGATCGGCGGCGCAAGGGTCTGTGCCACGGAGCTGAGCGCCGAATCGGTGCGGCTCGCCCAATCGAATGCACGGACGCATGGCCTCGAGGTGGACTTCGTCCTCGCAGACTGGTGGCAGCCGCTGGCCGGTCGGCATTTCGACCTGTGCCTGAGCAACCCGCCCTACATCGCGGCGGACGACCCGCATTTGTCGGCGCTGCGCCATGAACCGAAGTTGGCGCTGACGCCCGGCGGCGACGGGCTCGGGGCCTTCCAGAAAATCGTGCAGGGCGCGCCGGCCCAGATGCGCAGCGGGGCCGGGTTGCTGCTGGAACACGGTTTCGACCAAGCCGACGCCGTCGGCACCCTGCTGCGCCGCGCGGGATTCGTATCGGTACAAACCCGGACCGATCTGGCCGGCCACCCCCGATGCACGGGTGGGCAGATTGGCCCCGCACTCGGGGGCCCGCCGAACGCGGGGGGTTGAACCCCTTCGGCAACCTTGCACGAAAACTGCCACTGCCCGGTCGAGCGCAACGCGCTAGGATGAGGCCGTGGTGCGCATCGACCGCGCCACGAGGTCGGCAAAGGAGACGGTCATGCGCCTTGCATATCGCTGTGTACCGTGCTTGTTGAGCGCCGTGCTCGGATCGGCTTTTGCCGGCGATGGCCTGAAGCTCGGCAACAGCACCGACATCTGGTTCGGACCGCAATCTGAATTTCGGCTGAACGCGGCGCTGCTGCCGTCATCGTCGACTGACCTGCTGCGCAGCTCCGGCCTGCGCGACGGGATGGACGGCCCGGCGGGAGCCGCCCTCTTCGGCGACTTCTATTTCTCGGGATTGAAGGTCGCCGGCCAGCCGCGGACCGGCTTTCGGGCGAGCAGCGGATTGATCGTTCACCAGCTGGGCGTACCGCTCGCCGACGTTGCGTTGTCGGGACGCAGCGCGGTCAGCTTCGGCATGGCGTCGCCGTTGAGCAATACCGCGGCGTTCGGCAGCCCGTCGGCCTACTCGCTGAGCACGGTTCCTTACATTGGCCTGGGTTACAGCGGTACCGTCGACAAGACCGGCTGGGGTTATTGGGCCGATGTCGGCGTCGTCGCGCAGTCGCCCGGCGGTGCGTTGGGGTTTGGCCGGGTGATCTCCGGCTCGCAGGGCATCGACGAGCTGGTACGCAGCCTCAGCCTGTCACCGATGATCCAGCTCGGCGTCAAGTACTCGTTCTGACGGCATCACACTCTGGCGGGGTCTTCGGCCCGCGGCCCGGCCGCCATTGCGCCGTTGCCGTATAAACGTGACTTCAAATTCACCGCCAGACAAGGACGGCTTTCATGAGTGACGCGCAACAGCGTATCGACGAGGTGGTCAAGGGCCACCGGGTGGTGCTTTTCATGAAGGGCACCGCGCAGTTCCCGATGTGCGGCTTTTCCGGTCGGGCGATCCAGATTTTGAACGCCTGCGGGGTCGACGATCTGGCCACGGTCAACGTGCTCGACGACGACGCCATTCGCCAGGGCATCAAAGCCTATGCCAACTGGCCGACGATTCCGCAGCTGTACGTCAATGGTGAATTCGTCGGTGGCTCGGACATCATGACCGAGATGTACCAGTCGGGCGAATTGCAGCAGGTGCTGGGCGCGGCGTGAATCGGTTCAGCGCACCGTGACCTCGCGTCTGGTCGTCGGCATCACCGGCGCGAGCGGTGCGGTCTATGGCCAGCGACTGCTGCAGCGCGCCCGCGCGCTCGGTGTCGAAACACACTTGGTGGTGACCCCAGCGGGTGCGCTCAACGTGCACCACGAACTCGATCTGGATCGCCGCGGCATCGAAGCCATCGCCGACCACAGCTATGCGTGCGGCGATGTCGGCGCCTGCCTGGCCAGCGGCAGTTTCGATGCCGCGGCAATGGTGATTGCGCCGTGCTCGATGCGCACCCTGGCAGCCGTTGCGCATGGCCTGGGCGACAACCTGCTGACGCGTGCGGCCGACGTCATGCTGAAGGAACGGCGACGACTGCTGCTGATGGTGCGCGAAACCCCCTTCAATCTGGCACACCTGCGCAACATGTGCGCCGTCACCGAGATGGGCGGCATCGTCTTTGCGCCGCTGCCGGCGTTCTACCATCGGCCGCAGACCATCGACGAACTGGTCGATGACGGGGTCGAGCGGGCGCTGCAGCTGCTGGGCGTGGCCGGCGCGACGCCGCGGCGCTGGAACGGCCTGCGCCCCGGCTCAGCCGCCTGAACCGGCCGTCAGCCGCGCACCGGCTGCCATGCGTGACATCGTGTCATCGAAAAGCCACTGCCGGCGGTTCGCGAGGACGGCGTTCGGATAGTCGGCCCGGCCGCGGCTGCCGTTGTAACGGCCCAGCGCCAGGAACAGGTCACCCTTCTCGATGTCCAGGTAGTGACGCAGGATGACGCAGCCGAAGCGCAGGTTGGTCTGCATGCGAAACAGGCTGCTGGCATCGCCGTCGCCGATGCTGCGCGACCAAAACGGCATCACCTGCATGTAGCCGCGCGCGCCGGCGGAGCTGATCGCGTACTTGCGAAAGCCGCTTTCCACCTGGATCAGCCCCAGCACCAGCGCCGGTTCCAGCCCCGCCCGCTTGGCCTCGTACCACACCGTCTGCAGGAACTCCACGCGCATCTGCGATTCGCTCTTGCGGCGCTTCAGCCGCTCGCTCATCGCGCCCAGCCAGCGCAGGTAGTCGAGCCGTTCGTCGATGGAATCGAAAGACGGCCTTGGCGGCGCGCCGTCGGCGACGGCGGCGGCAAGGGCCGTGTGCACCTTGTCGGCCAGCGGCTCCTCGAGCTGCGCACCGGCGATCGCGGCGACCGGAATCAGCAGCCCCGCGCAGGCCACGAGCGCAGCGTGACGCGTGTGTCCCCAGGCGTCACCGCGACGCTTCATGCCGCCAGACGCGCCTTCACGACGGCGGCCAGCTGGCTCAATGCGAAGGTTTCGGCCTGTGCGTCGCGGCGCGCCTGCACCTCGATCCTGTCGTCCCTCAGCGCGCGCTCGGAAATCACCACCCGCAACGGGATGCCGATCAGTTCCCAGTCCGCGAACATCGCGCCGGGGCGCTCGCCGCGGTCGTCGAGCATCACGTCCACGCCAAGGGCCGCCAACTGGTCGTACAAGGCGTCGGCGGCTTCGCGCACCTGCGCATTGCGCTCGTAGCCGATGGCGCAGATGACCACGCTGAACGGCGCCATCGACAACGGCCAGATGATTCCGCGTTCATCATGATCCTGTTCGATCGCGGCGCCCAGAATGCGTGTCACGCCGATTCCGTAGCAGCCCATTTCCAGCAACTGCGGCTTGCCGGACGTGTCCAGATAGCTGGCGTTCAACGCCTTGCTGTACTTGGTGCCCAGGTAGAACACGTGGCCGACCTCGATGCCGCGCTGGATGGCCAGCACGCCGCAGCCATCGGGCGAAGGGTCGCCCGGCACGACGTTGCGGATGTCGGCCACCAGATCGGGTTCGGGAAGGTCGCGGCCCCAGTTGACCCCGGTGAAGTGAAAGTCTTCTTCGTTGGCACCGCAGACGAAATCATGCATTGCCGCGACGGTGCGGTCGGCCACCACCTTGACCGGCAGCCGGGTGGCGATCGGGCCCAGGTAGCCGGGCTTGCAGCCGAAGTGGCTCTCGATTTCCGTGACGGTGGCGAAGCGGAAGCCCGCTTTCAGGCCCGGCAGCTTGCCGGCCTTGATTTCGTTGAGGCTATGGTCGCCGCGCACCAGCAGCAGCCACAGCGTGGTCTTGGCGATGTCGCCACGCTCGTCGAGCTTGTCGATGGCCAGCACCAGCGACTTCACCGTGCGCGACAACGGCAGGTCCAGGAATGCCGCCACGTCCTCGCAGGTGCTGCGACCGGGTGTGGGCGTCTTCGTCAATGGCAGCTGCGGCGCGGCGCGCTCGGCGATCAGTGGCAGCGCCTCGGCCAGTTCGATGTTCGCCGCATAGTCGCTGGTCGGGCAGTAGACGATCGCGTCCTCGCCGGTGTCGGCGATCACCTGGAACTCGTGCGAGGCATCGCCGCCGATCGCGCCGGTGTCCGCCGCCACGGCGCGGTACTTCAGCCCGAAGCGGTCGAAGATGCGGCAGTACGCGTCGTACATGCGCTGGTAGCTGCGCAACGCGCCTTCGCGGTCACGATCGAACGAATAGGCGTCCTTCATCGTGAACTCGCGACTGCGCATGACGCCGAAGCGCGGGCGCCGCTCGTCGCGGAACTTGGTCTGGATGTGATAGAAATTCTTCGGCAGCTGCTTGTAGCTGCGCAGCTCCTGCCGCGCGATATCGGTGACGACCTCTTCGCTGGTGGGCTGCACGATGAAATCGCGGTCATGCCGGTCTTTTATGCGCAGCAGCTCCGGACCATAGGTTTGAAAACGGCCCGATTCCTGCCACAGCTCGGCCGGCTGCACCACCGGCATCAGCAGTTCGATGGCGCCGGCGCGGTCCATTTCCTCACGGATGATCGTCTCGACCTTGCGGATCACGCGCAAGCCCATCGGCATGTAGCTGTAGATGCCGGCTCCCAGGCGTTTGATCAGGCCGGCGCGCAGCATCAGCTGATGGCTGACCACTTCGGCGTCGGCCGGCGCTTCCTTCAGCGTGGATATGAAGTACTCGGAGGCTTTCATGGGTGCGCAATTGGATTGCACCGCATTCCCCGGGTCACCGCGCTGACGCAGGTGCGGGAAATCGTGGGCTCGCGCAGTTTGCACGGCCGGTGCAATAATGAAATCAATCAGGAAATCGGGGTTGATTATGCTCGACCGGGAAGGCTTCAGGCCCAACGTCGGCGTCATCCTGCTCAATGCGCGAAATCAAGTGTTCTGGGGCAAGCGGCTTCGCACCCATTCATGGCAGTTTCCGCAGGGTGGCATCAAGCATGGCGAAACGCCGGAACAGGCGATGTTCCGTGAATTGCACGAGGAAGTGGGCTTGCGTCCCGAACACGTGCAGGTAATTGCGCGCACGCGTGACTGGCTGCGTTACGAAGTACCCGACCATTTCATCCGCCGCGAGGCGCGCGGTCACTATCGAGGGCAGAAGCAGATCTGGTTCCTGTTGCGGCTGCTCGGACGCGACACCGACATGAACCTGCGCGCCACCGATCACCCGGAATTCGATGCCTGGCGCTGGAACGAGTACTGGGTCCCGCTGGACGTGGTCATCGAATTCAAGCGCAACGTCTACGAGATGGCGTTGACCGAACTGGCGCGTTTCCTGCCCCGCACGCACCATCACAACCGCTATCTGCGCAGCGGCATGCGCGCGCAGCGGCACGACCCGGCCACTGGCGAGCCCAAGGCGCCGGACAACGGCACGCCCGCAGCGCTACGTTGGCACGAGGAGCCGCTGCAGGGCATCGAGAAGAGCTGAAACAGCGGGCGTTGGCCCGCCGTGTACTTCAGATCAGCACCAGATTGGTCCGGTGGATCAGTTCGGGCTCGTTCACATAGCCCAGGGCCGTCTGAATCTGCGCGGAGGGCTTGCGCGCGATCAACCGGGCTTCCGCGCTCGAATAGTTCGCCAGCCCCCGTGCCAGTTCGACGCCACCGTCGTCGCGTACGGCGATGACGTCGCCGCGCCGGAATTCGCCATGCACCTGCACGACGCCGATCGGCAGCAGGCTTTTGCCGTCGCGGCGCAGCTTCGACGCGGCGCCCTTGTCGACAACGACCGCGCCGCGCAACTGCAGGTGATCCACCATCCACTGTTTGCGCGCGGCCAGCTTGGGCGTGGCCGCGAGCAATGCGGTGCCAATGGCTTCGCCGGCAGCGAGGCGCAACAGCACATCAGGTTCGCGGCCCCACGCAATGACGGTGTCGGCGCCGCTGCCCGCCGCGCGCTTCGCGGCCAGCACCTTGGTGATCATGCCGCCACGGCCGATGGCGGAACCGACGCCGCCGGCCATGCGCTCCAACGCCGGGTCGCCCGCGGTGGCGCGGTCGATGAAGCGCGCCTGGGCATCGCGGCGCGGGTCGGCTGAAAACAGGCCGCGCTGGTCGGTCAGGATGATCAGCGCATCGGCTTCGATCAGGTTGGCGACCAGCGCTGCCAAGGTGTCGTTTTCTCCGAACTTGATCTCGTCGGTGACGACGGTGTCGTTTTCATTGACCACCGGAATGACCTTCAGAGACAGCAAGTACAGCAAGGTCGAGCGCGCGTTCAGGTAGCGCTCGCGATCGGCCAGGTCGGCATGCGTCAGCAGGACCTGCGCGCTTTGCATGCGGTGCTCGCGCAGCTTGGATTCGTACATCTGCACCAGACCCATCTGCCCGACGGCCGCGGCCGCCTGCAGATCGGGCAATTCCTTCGGCCGTGCCTTCATCCCCAGCCGCTTCATGCCCTCGGCGATCGCACCGCTGGAAACCATCACCAGTTCACGGCCCTGCTGCGCCAGCGGCGCCAATTGCCGGCACCAGTTGCCGATGGCCTCAGCGTCAATACCGCGACCTTCGTTCGTGACCAGGCTCGATCCGACCTTGATCACGATTCGCCGCGCGGAAGCCAGGAATTCAGCCATCGGCCGAATCCGATGCATCGTCGTCGAAGCGCGGATCGGGGTCGTCCGCGCGGTTGTGGTACTGCGACACGTGCTGGTAGACCGCCCTCACCAGCGGCCTCAAACCCTCCCGCGCCCACGACGAGACTTGACACACAGGGCCCCTCCAGCGAAAGCGGCGCACAAATTCGGACACGCGCCGCTCACGCTCGTCCGCGGCGATCAGGTCCAGCTTGTTCAGTACCAGCCATCTCGGCTTGGCGTGCAGCGCAGGATCGTATTTTTTCAGCTCGGCGACGATGGCGCGCGCCTCCTTCACCGGATCGACGCCCAGGTCGAAGGGCGCGAGATCGACCATGTGAAGCAGCAGGCGGGTGCGTTGCAGATGGCGCAGAAACCGATGCCCCAGCCCCGCGCCTTCCGAAGCACCTTCTATCAAGCCGGGCACGTCCGCGACCACAAAGCTCTGCTCGGGCGCGACCCGCACCACGCCCAGGTTCGGATGCAGCGTGGTGAAGGGGTAGTCGGCGATCTTCGGCCGCGCATTCGAGATGGCGCTGATCAACGTCGACTTGCCGGCGTTGGGCATGCCCAGCAGCCCCACGTCGGCCAACACGCGAAGCTCCAGTTTCAGCTTCTTCTGCTCACCGGGCCAACCGGGTGTCTTCTGGCGCGGCGCACGATTGGTGCTGGTCTTGAAATGCAGGTTGCCGAAGCCGCCGTCGCCGCCGCGACACAGCACCACCGGCTCGTCCGGGTCCAGCAATTCGGCAACCACCTGCCCGGACTCGACGTCGGTGATGATCGTGCCCACCGGCATGCGCAGCACGATGTCTGGCCCGGCCGCGCCGAACTGGTCCGCGCCGCGCCCGCTTTCGCCGTTGCGCGCTTCGTGCCGGCGCGCATAACGGTAGTCGATGAGCGTGTTCAGGTTGCGGTCGGCGACCGCCCGAACGCTGCCGCCGCGACCGCCGTCACCGCCATTCGGGCCACCGAAGGGGATGAATTTCTCGCGCCTGAAACTGGCGCAGCCGGCCCCGCCGTTGCCCGCCGCAACGTCGATGGTGGCTTCGTCGACGAATTTCATACGCTGCTGCGAATGGTAACGATGGGAGGGCGGCCGCCAGGCCCGCCAAACGGCGAAGCCCCGGTAGGACCGGGGCTTCGTTGCAGTACCTTGCCGCGGACGGCGAGGTCTAGACCGGCGTCACGAACACCGTCTGCTTGTTCAGCGAACCCTTGGTCACGAACGACACCTTGCCTTCGGTCAAAGCGAACAAGGTGTGGTCGCGGCCCAGGCCGACATTGGTGCCGGCGTGGAACTTCGTGCCGCGCTGGCGCACGATGATCGCGCCGGCACCGACCGTCTGCCCACCGTATACCTTGACGCCGAGCATCTTCGGCTTGGAATCCCGGCCGTTGCGCGTCGAACCGCCGCCCTTTTTCTGTGCCATGGTGATGAATCTCCTGTAGCTGGCTCGCCGGATCAGGCCTCGACGGCGCCGATGCGAAGCTCGGTATAGCCTTGGCGGTGGCCGCCATGTTTCTGGTAGTGCTTGCGGCGACGCATCTTGAAGATGCGCACCTTGTCGTGCCTGCCGTGCGCTACCACGGTGGCCTTGACGCTGGCACCGGCCACCCACGGCGTGCCCGTCTTCAGATCGGCGCCCGCGCCGATGGCGAGCACTTGGTCGAGGACGATCTCGTGACCGACGTCCGCAGCAATCTGTTCTACCTTGATATTTTCGCCGGCGGCAACTTTGTATTGCTTGCCACCGGTTTTTACGACTGCGTACATTGTGTTGAACCTTTCACTTGCATCCGGCTTCCCAGCCAGCCCATCCGCGCAACTCGCGAAAAGCTTTTGATTGTAGCAGCTGATCGTGGCGTCCGTCTGCCGCGGATGCTCCCGTTGCGCCAGCCGCCACGGCGGGGGCCTTGGGTGAACCGGTCGATTCCTATAATCGACGGCCAACATCGCGCAGAACAAACGTGCCCGAAGCTCCCATGTCCGCCATCTCCGGAGCAGACCCGCTCGCCCAATCGATGGCGCAAGTGGATGCCACCATCCATGAGCGATTGTCGTCGCATGTCGCGCTGATCAACCAGATCGCGAATTACATCATCGGCGCCGGCGGCAAGCGTATCCGCCCCCGGCTGGTGCTGTTGTTCGCCGAGGCGCTCGGCTTCAGAGGCAAGGAACGCTTCGAACTCGCCGCCATTGT
>Ga0164241_10006318_pt1 | contig 10844 bp, 10 predicted proteins | sample OricomyardsoilBY_FD_108780 | JGI IMG/M metagenome (GOLD analysis project Ga0164241, IMG submission 108780) | Backyard soil microbial communities from Emeryville, California, USA - Original compost - Back yard soil (BY) | ecosystem: Environmental > Terrestrial > Soil > Unclassified | place: USA... | reverse complement strand
GCCTTCAGGGTCAGGCCGGCCTCGTGGACCTTGTCCAGGATGCCGTCCATCGAGTCCTCGATGGTGCCGGACACGGTGCAGTTGATCGTCGAGGTCGCGGGCTTGTGCTCCAGCGCGCCGGCGTTCGAGGTGATGCGGCCGGCCGGGATCGCCCCGCGGCGCAGCGCCCACAGGAAGCGCTCGTTCCAGTAGGCACGCTTCTCGTCGCTGGGCTCGGCGTCGGCCAGGGCGCGGGCAACGCGCTGGTAGGTGCCGTCGATGTCCGCGTCCACGGGGACGCCGGCCTTGGTCTTGAGGCGGTACTTCTTGTCCCAGATGTCCTGGGAAGCGGGCTGCATCGGGACTTCCCGGTCGCCTTGGTCGTTGCTGTCCATGGTGGGGGCCACTGCCTCAAGGCGCACTGTGCTCATCCGGTCCCTCGCTCCCTCGTCTCGTCATTCGCGCGGCTGCGCCGCGTCGTTGTTGTTTTTCGGCCCACCCCTAGTACTTGGGCCAGTCGCGCCGCCAACACCCCAAGATGTTGTGGCGGAGAGCCCCCAAGCTATCCCCGGGGCCAGGTCCTGTCAACCTCCTGTCAACCGTTTCCGCCGGCCGGCGCCGGGGCGGGCGGACGACCCCGCGAGGAGTGCAGAAACGCGGTCCGGATGCCGGTCCGGCCACCGCCTGGCGCTCCCGAGGAAACTTCAGGCGGGGTTCGGCGGTCGCAGCCGAAACTGAATATGCTGCCGCGATCACGCGGCCCAGACCCCGGCGCCCCGATCATGACTCCGATGCCCCATTCGCCTTCTCCCGCCCCCGGCCCCGCCCGCCCGCGGCGGCCCCTGGCCGTGCTTGCCGTCCTTGCCGCGGCGGCGGCCTTCGGCGGCTTTGCCGCCACCGCGCTGCAGTCGCCGTTCGCCCCGGCCGAAGCCCGCGACGCCGCCGGCGTAGCCGCTGTCCCGGCGATGGCGGCAAGCCTGCCCAGCGCGGTCGCCGGCACCCCGCTGCCGTCGCTGGCACCGATGCTCAAGCGCGTGCTGCCGGCCGTGGTCAGCGTGCACAGCACCCAGCGCGTGCGGATCAACAACCCCTTCGCCGACGACCCGCTGTTCCGGCGCATGTTCCCGAACGTGCCGAAGGAGCGGATCGCCCAGTCGCTGGGTTCGGGCGTGATCGTCGACGGCGCCCACGGCTACATCCTCACCAACCACCACGTCATCGAAGGCGCCGACGAAGTGTCGGTGACGCTGGCCGACGGCCGCACGATGAAGGCCGAATTCGTCGGCTCCGATCCCGACACCGACGTGGCGCTGATGCGCATTCCGGTGCCGAAGGACGTCGCGCTCACCGCGATCCCGCTGGCCGACAGCAGCAAGCTGCAGGTGGGCGATTTCGTGGTCGCGGTCGGCAATCCGTTCGGGATCGGCCAGACCGTCACCTCCGGCATCGTCTCGGCGGTGGGGCGCAGCGGCCTGCAGGGCCTGGGCTACCAGAACTTCATCCAGACCGATGCCTCGATCAACCCGGGCAATTCCGGTGGCGCGCTGGTCAACCTCGACGGGCAACTGGTCGGCATCAACACCGCGAGCTTCAATCCGCAGGGCTCCAGCTACGGCAACATCGGCCTGGGCTTCGCGATCCCCTCGAACCTCGCCGGCAACGTGATGCGGCAACTGCTCGCGACGGGCGAAGTGCATCGCGGCAGCCTCGGCGTGGATGCGCAGGACGTCGATGCGCGCATCGCCACCGGGCTCGGGCTCGACGAAGCACGCGGCGCGGTCGTGACCCGCGTGTATCCCGGCTCGGCCGCGGCCGCCGCCGGCCTGCGGGTCGGCGACGTGATCGTCGCCGCCAACGGCCAGCGCATCACCGACCGCGACACGCTGCGCAATTTCGAAGGCCTCCAGGGCGTCGGCGCGAAGGTCGCGCTGGACGTGCGCCGCAACGGCAAGCCGCTCAAGCTCGAGGCGACGCTGCGCGAGCAGCCGCGCAATGCGCAGGGCCAGCGCCTGGATCCGCGCCTGGCCGGGGCCACCTTCGCCGAGCTGCCGGCCAGCCTGCGCCAGTCCGGCGTGGACGGCGTCTACGTCGAAAGCGTCGCGCGCGGCAGCCGCGCCGAAGCCAACGGCCTGCGCGCCGATGACATCATCCTCGCAAGCACTGCGGGAAAATTCGACGACCTCGCCGGTTTCCGGCTGAGCTTCGGCCGTACCCCGCAGCAACTGGTGCTGCGCGTGCGCCGCGGCAATGCCGTCGCCGACCTGCCGATGCAATGACGCAAGCCCTTTCACGCAACGAGGAGAACCCCCGATGTCACCCACCGCAAGCGACAACATGAAGTCCAGCCTCGGCGAGACCGGCAGCCACCTGCGCCAGGCCGCGGGCCACGCCGGCGAAGCGATCAAGGGCGCCGCCAGCGCCGCAGGCGAAGAAATGCGCTTGGGCAAGGCGCAGATGAAGTCGGAGCTCGCCGACGGCGCGCTGTCCGGCATCGCCGCGCTCGAGCAGGCCGGCGCCGCCAGCCGCGAGCAGATGGATGCGCTGATGGACAAGGGCCGCGACCTGATCGACAGCGCGTCCGAGCTGATCCGCGAGCGTCCGCTGGCCTCGTTCGGCGTCGCCTTCGCCACCGGCTGGATCATCGCCAAGCTCGCCCGCAGCGGCAAGTAAAGCCATGGCCGACGCGGGGGACGCGGACGCGCGCGACGCCGACGGCGGCGACGACGCGCCGCGCAAGGCGCCGGGCATCGACGAGGCCGTGCGCGAGCTTGGCGCGGCCGGGCGCGCGACGTTCGACGCCGGGCGCGATGCGGGCAAGGCGTTCCGCATCCTGCTCGCCGCGGACATCTCGCTGGCGCGCAGCGCGTTCGGACGCACGCTGGCGCTGACCGGTGTCGCGATCGCGTTCGGCGCCTCCGCGTGGCTGCTGCTGATGGCGGCGCTGGTCGTCGGTCTCAGCCGGGGACTCGGCATGTCCTGGGCGCTGGCGATGCTGCTGACCGCGCTGCTGAGCGTGGCGGTCACCGCCGGCGCGGCGTGGATGGCGACGCGCTACTTCGAACACACGCGGTTGAAGGCCACGCGCCGCCAACTCGCGCGACTGGGCCTGGGCGAACTCGCCGACTTCATGCCGGATCCCTCGAGCAGCGAATCGGCGAGCGACGCCGCCGAAGCCACGAAGGCCGCCGGCGACGGCGAGCCGGTGAAGAAAGGCCTCGGCATCGACGTGACTCCACCCTGAGGCAGCCATGGGTTTCGACGCGCTCATCGAAAAGGTACGACAGGCCGAAACGGCCCTCGAGGCACAGGAGCGGCGCGTGGGCGCCGACTGGCGCCAGCTGCGCGGCTCATGGCGGTCGTTGTGGACGCCGGGGCGCATCGTCCTCGCCGGGCTCGCGACGGGCTTCATGGTCGGGCGCGCGGAACCGTTCAAGCGCGCCGCGGGGGGCGGCGTGCTGCAACTGCTGACCGCGCTGTCGGGCATGTTCGCCGGCGGCAGCGCGCAGGCCGCGGCGAACCAGGCCGGCGAAGCGGCGGACGCGGCGCAGGACGCGCAACAGGCGCAACAGGCGCAAGCTCCACAAGCGCAAGCTCCACAAGTGCAAGCGCCGCGCGCGCAGGATCCATACGCGTCGACCATGCCGCCGGAACCGCCGGCGGACGCGGAACGCCGCTACAGGGAAGCGGGAATGCCATGAGCGCATCGCAATGAACCAGCCGCCGACATTCCCGCCACCGCAAGACGGCAACCCCGTGCCGATGCCGGCGGCGTCGGCCGTCGCCGTCGACGAGGCGCCGGTCATCGCGGAATCCGCCGCATCGGCCACGCCGGGCACGCCTCCTGTGCCGCGGCCACGGCCACGCGCCCCCGCCGCGCTGCTGGTGGTCGCGACGCTCGGCGTCGGCTTCACCCTGTGGGCCGCGCAGGGCCTGCTGCTGCCGGTGCTGCTGGCGATGTTCTTCGCGCTGATCGGCAACCCGATCATCCGCGTGCTGCAGCGGGCCTACGTGCCGCGCTTCGTCAGCGCGCTGCTGGTGCTGGTGCTCGGCCTCGCCGGCGCGGGCCTGCTCGCGCAGCAGCTGGTCGTGCCGGCAGGAGAATGGATCCGCCAGGTGCCGCGCGAGATGCACGACCTCGCGCCGAAGCTGCGCGACCTCGCCAAGCCGGTGCAGGAGGCGAACAAGGCGGCGGAGAACATCGCGCGCGCCGCGGGCGGCGAGAACATCGCCAGGCCGGTGCAGGTGGTGCGCACCGAGGTCAACGACCCGTACCGCGCGCTCACCGCGACACCGCGCATGATCGCCGCGGTGCTGGCGGTCGTGCTGCTGACGTTCTTCTTCATGGTCTACGGGCAGAGCCTGCAGCGCAACGCGATCGCGCTCCTGCCGGGCCGCCAGCAGAAGAAGCTCACGGTGGAAATCCTGCAGTCCATCGAGCACGAGATGTCGCGCTACGTGCTCACGATCAGCCTCATCAACATCCTGGTCGGCCTGGCGCTGGCCGGCGCGCTGTACTGGCTCGGCGTTCCGGGCGACGAGGCGCTGCTGTGGGGCACGATGGCGGCGATCCTCAACTACGCGCCCTACGTCGGCCCGCTGATCGGCATCATGGTGATGCTGCTGATGGGCTTCGTGGCCTTCGACGACACCTGGCAGTCGCTGCTCCCCGCCGCGATCTACCTGGGCCTGCACACCCTCGAAGGCCAGTTCGTAACCCCGATCGTGCTCGGCGCGCGCATGGCGCTGTCGCCGCTGGTGCTGATCCTGGCGCTGATGGTGTTCGGCTGGCTATGGGGCATCGTCGGCCTGCTGCTGGCGGTGCCGCTGCTGGTCTGCGTCAAGATCGTGCTCACCAAGATCGAGGGGATGGAAGGCTGGGCGCGCCTGCTCGAATGATCCTGTAGACCCGCTACAGGTCCACGCCGAAGCCGAGACCAGCCGAGCGTTCGTTGCCGCTGAACGCTGCACCCAGGCTCACCGAGGCGCGATCGCCGATCGGCTTGGCGTAGCCGATTGCCATGGCCCTCTGGCCGGCCTGCCAGCCCGCGCCCACCGCCACCCGGCCGCGCCGGCTGCGGCTGCCGCCAGCGTTCATGCCCATCTGCATCATCGCGGCGTTCATCGCGCCCTGCTTGTCGATGCGCTTGTCGGTTTGGCCCATGCGCCGCCAGACGTCGTCCTGGAACGCACCCCATTCGGTCTGCATCGCATCGAAGCGCGTGTCGGTGTAGCTGCGCGCCGCCGACAGCGTCTGCGTGTCGGCGCGATTCATCTGGCCGACGTTGACCGCATCAGTGTCGGCCTGGCCCTCGGCCACGTTCGAAACGCGGATGCCGTCGCTTGCAGCCGCCGGCGCGATGCTGCCGTGCACGCCCGTGCCGGCCGGCGCCGCGGCGTGTTCCTCCTGTGCGCCGAGGATCAGCTGGTCGGGGTCGCCGTCGCCATTGCTGTCCACGAACATGCCACTGTCCTTGCCATCGGCGCCGGCGGGGCCTTGTGGACCTTGTGGGCCCTGCTCGCCCGGCAGGCCTTGCGGACCCGGGGCGCCGTCCGCGCCATCGGCGCCGGCCGGGCCTTGTGGGCCTTGTGGGCCCTGAGCGCCGTCCGCGCCATCCGCGCCGTCGGCGCCCGCAGGCCCCGCGGGTCCTGCGGGTCCTGCGGGTCCTGTGGGTCCTGCGGGTCCTGCGGGTCCTGCGGGTCCTGCCGGTCCCGCGGATCCGCCCGGCAGGGCAACGATTTGCGTCTGCAGGTTGCCCAGCACCGCGTCCACGGCCGCGAATGCATTGCCCACGTCGTTGTAGTCCGTGCCCAGGATGGTGAAGGTCGGTGCGGTGAACACGCCGCCCACGAAGGATGCGCCGCCGCCAAAGAAGCCCAACAGCGAACCCGCGCTGGATTGCAGCTGGCCCAGGTTGACCGCATCGGTCAGCGCGGCGCCGTCGGCCAGGTTCACCAGCCGGCGCTCGTTGCCATTGCTGCCGATGGAGAACGTGTTGTCCTCGCCTGCGATCGCGCCCGAGCCGATCGCCACGGCGCCGGTGATCCCCGCGTCGACCGTCGCGCCGGTACCCATGGCGATGGAATTGTCCGCGTCGTCCTCGACGACTGCAGAGTGGCCGATGGCGATCGCCGCCTCCGAACCGTTGCCGGCGAACGTGCCCACGCGTGCGCCGGTGGCGAACGAGTCGCCCCCGCCGACGGCGATCGAGTACTGCGAGCCGCTCGCGGTGGCGCCGAGCACCCAGCCGGAGCTGCCGAATGCGCTGCTGTAGGCGCCATTGGCGGTGTTGCTATAGCCAAATGCGCTACTGGATGTTGCGCGGGCGGCGTTTTGAAAACCCAATGCGCTGCTGAAGCGCCCGCTAGCGGTGTTGCCACTGCCAAATGCGTTGCTGAAGTCGGCGCTGGCGGTGTTGACATAGCCGAATGCGCTGCTGGCGCCCGCGCTGGCGGTGTTGCTACTGCCGAATGCGTTGCTGAAGTCGGCGCTGGCGGTATTGACATAGCCGAAAGCGCTGCTGGAGGCCCCGCTGGCGGTGTTGATATAGCCGAAAGCGCTGCTGAAGTCGCCGACAGCCTGGTTGTTGGAGCCGAATGCGCTGCTGCTGATGCCGCTGGCGGCGTTGTTGAGGCCGAATGCGCTGCTGATGCCGCCGTTGGCCGCGTTGCCCTTGCCGCAGGCGACCGCATCCACCCCTGCCGCGGTCGAGCCATTCGGATCCTCCCCGGCCGCGGCGGTGTCGCAGGTTTCGCCGGCGCTGGCGCCACGCGGCGCCAACAGTCCGAGGGCGATCGCGAGGCATAGCAGGCTTGGCAGGATTCGGGGCATGGTCGCTCTCGCGGTCGGGAGGGTGGCGGCGCCGGCTGGCGCCCATGTCAGCGGGTATCAGCAAGATTGTCCCGCGCCCCACGGGTTGGAATCCGCCCCGCGTCTTGTGCAAATCCGCCTGCTTGTTGTTCGAAACCGGCGGGGGCCATGACATACTGGGATCGGGGAGCGAGGGGAGAGGGGAATGCGAGCGCATCGCGGCGCGGAATGGCTGGATGCGGCAGCAATTCCGTTGCCCGATCCTGAAGCGACGCAGAGCGCGCTCCTGCGCATGCCGGCAGGCGAGTTGCGCGTTCGCCAGCACCCCTTCCCCGAATCGCGCCTGTACGACTCCCACCTCGTCGCCAGCGAGCCGATGGAAGTGCGGCCGCAGGCGTTGACCGACGACCCCGTGGTCGCCATGCAGGTGGCCTTGTCCGGCAGCACCAGGTTGCGCCTGCCCGACGGCCAGGAGACCGAGGTCGCGCGGGGACGCGGCAGCTTGTTCCGGATGCAGGGCGACGGCGCCTGCTTCCGCAACGGCGCCGGGGAGTTGCGCCTCATCTGCCTGGTCGTCGAGCTGCCGCTGCTGGCACGGTGGTTCGGCCCGCGGATTCCCGCCGCCCTGCGCCCCTACCTGCACGACCGGACCTTGCCGGGCCAGGCCGCCACGCTGCCGGTACCCGCCGTCGAAGGGGCCGCGGCCGCGATGCGGCACCTGCCTGCCCAGGGCGCCCTGCGCAGGATGATGGTCGAAGGCATCGCCCTGCAGATGGCGGCCGGCTTCCTGGACGCCGTCTGCGGGAGCGGCTTGCACGAACCGGCGGTGGCCAGCCGCGAACAGCGTGCCGCGCGTGAGGCGCATGCGCGATTGCTCGAGGACATGCGCGCACCGCCCGCAGCCACCGAACTGGCGCGCGAGGTGGGGCTGTCTCCGCGGCGGCTCGACCGTGCCTTTCGCGAGTTGTTCGGCGGCAGCGTCTTCGCGGTGCTGCGCCGCGAGCGGCTGGAGCATGCGGCGCTTGCCCTGCGCACCGGCGACCTGCCGGTCAAGACCATCGCGTGGTACGCCGGTTACGACCACGTGGCCAGCTTCACGCACGCATTCCGGGCGCGATTCGGCGTTCCGCCCAGGGCAGTGCGACCGCGGCGACGCCCCACGCACTGAGACCCCGCGGCGACCGATGGGCCATTGCTCGATGGGCGTTACCATGGGTAGGTGAGCTTCGACATCCGCGCCATCACCCTCGACCTCGACGACACGATCTGGCCGATCGAGCCGGTGATCGTGCGCGCCGAGGCGGCGCTCGGCGCATGGTTGCAGCAGCATGCCCCGCGCACCGCCGCGCACTGGCCGCTGGAGGCGCGGCGCGCGCTGCGCGACGAGGTCGCCGCGACGCATCCGCACCTCGCGCACGACTTCACCCGCCAGCGCATGATCTCGCTCGAACGCATGTTCGCCGCCACCGGCGACGATCCGGCGCTCGCCGCGCCGGCGTTCGACGCGTTCTTCGCCGCGCGCTGCGAGGTCGAGCACTACGCCGACAGCCTCGACGCGCTCGACCGGCTCGCCGCGCGCGTGCCGCTGGCCGCGCTCACCAACGGCAACGCCGACCTGGAACGCATCGGGCTGATGCACGTGTTCCGCTTCCAGCTCGGCGCGCGCGAGCACGGCGCGGCCAAGCCCGAGGCGAGCATCTTCCACGCCGCCTGCGAGCGGCTCGGCTGCGCGCCGGGCGAGGTGCTGCACGTGGGCGACGACGTCGAGATGGACGTCGTCGGCGCGCATCGCGCCGGGCTGCGCAGCTGCTGGATCAACCGCGACGACGAGTGCTCCGCATCGCGCGAATGGCCGCGCGAGGACGTGCGTCCCGACCTCGAATTTCCTTCCCTCGCCGCGCTCGCCGACTGGCTGGACGCGCAACCCACGCGACAGGACGCTGCATGACCACCGACGCCGCCATTCCCCATCCGCTGCACTTCGTCGCCCGCGACGGCTACGCCGCGTGGCTCGCCGCCCGGCCCGCGACGGTCGCGCGCTGGCTGCAGGCGCAGGGCTTCGACGCCGCGCCCGGCAGCGCCGCCACGTTTCCGGGCGAAGACGGCGGCATCGGCGGCGCGGTGGCCGGCATCGGCGATCCGCTCGATCCGCACAGCTATTCGCATGCGCCTGCCGCGCTGCCCGCTGGCAGCGCGTGGCGGCCCGTCGATTTCGCCGCCGATCCGGCCGCGCGCAATGCGCTGCAGCTCGGCTGGGGCCTGGGCAGCTATCGCTTCGCGCGCTTCCGCGGCCCGGGCCGCGCGCCGGCCACGCTGGTGCTGGACGCGCCCGACGCGGCGACCGCCGACGTGCTCGCCGCCTGCGTGCGCGTGCGCGACCTCGTCAACACGCCGACCGAGCACATGGGCCCGGAGCAGCTGCACGAAGTCGTCGAACGCATCGCCGCAACGCATGGCGCGCGTTTCGATGCGATCGTCGGCGACGACCTGCTGGCGCGCAATTTCCCTGCGATCCACGCCGTCGGCCGCGCCTCGCACCGCGCACCGCGCCTGCTGCGGCTGGACTGGGGCGACGCATCGCATCCGCACGTGGCGATCGTCGGCAAGGGCGTGTGCTTCGACACCGGCGGCCTGGACCTGAAGACCGGCGACGGCATGCGCAACATGAAGAAGGACATGGGCGGCGGCGCGCATGCCATCGCCCTGGCCGAGCTGGTCATGGCGCGCAGGCTGCCGTTGCGCATCACGCTGCTGGTACCGGCGGTCGAGAACGCGGTCGGCCCGCTGTCGTACCGCCCGGGCGAAGTGGTCGCCACGCGCAAGGGCGTGAACGTCGAGATCGACAACACCGACGCCGAAGGCCGCATGGTGCTGTGCGATGCGCTCGCGCTGGCGGGCGAGGAATCGCCGGCGTTGCTGCTCGACTTCGCCACGCTCACCGGCGCGGCGCGCATCGCGCTCGGCCCCGAGCTGCCGGCGTTGTACGCGAACGACGAAGCCGTCGCCGCGCAGTGGCTGCAGGCCGGCGGCGTTGCGCGCGATCCGGTGTGGCGCATGCCGCTGTGGCGGCCGTACCTGCGCTACCTCACCAGCAATGTCGCCGACATCGCCAACTCCGGTCCGTCGAAGATGGGCGGCAGCATCGTCGCCGCGCTGTACCTCGAGCGCTTCGTGCCCGAGGGACAGCCGTGGGCGCACCTCGACGTGTACGCCTGGAACGACAGCGATCGCCCCGGCCGCCCCGCGGGCGGCGAGGCGCAGGGATTGCGTTCCGCCTACGCGATGCTCGCGTCCCGCTCCGGATGAAAAACGGGGTCTGACCCCCTTTTTCCTACAGCCAGCCCTTCTGGCGCGCGAGGCGGAACGCCTCGATGCGGTTGCCGGCGCCGAGCTTTCCGATGGCTTCCGACAGGTAGTTGCGCACGGTGCCGCTCGACAGGTTGAGCAGCGTCGCGATGTCGGCGGCGGAGAGGCCGTCGCCGGCGAGGCGCAGCACCTGGCGCTCGCGGTCGTTGAGCGGATCCGATTCGGACCAGGCGTCGACGGCGAGCTGCGGATCGATCGCGCGGCCGCCGTGGCGCACTCGGCGGATCGCGTCGGCGAGCTGCTCGGCCGGGGCGTCCTTGAGCAGGTAGCCGCAGACGCCGGCGTCGAGCGCGCGGCGCAGGAAGCCGGGCCGCGCGAACGTGGTCAGGATCACCACCTTCACCGGCAATTCGTGGCGCTGCACGCGTTGCGCCAGCTCGAGGCCGGTGATGCCCGGCATCTCGATGTCGGTGACGAGCAGGTCGGGCTTGAGGCGCTGCAGTTCGCGCCAGGCGGCTTCGCCGTCGGGCGCGGAGCCCAGGACTTCGATGTCGGATTCCAGCGACAGCAGCGCGGAGAGCGCGCCGCGCACCATCGCCTGGTCCTCGGCGATGAGCACGCGGATCAAGCGTCCTGCTCCAGCGCTTCCGCCGGGGACTGCGGCATCGCGGCCGCGAGCAGCGAGGCCGCCGGCAGCGGCAGCGCGACCTCGACCGTGGTGCCGCCGCGCGCGGACGCGAAGGCGAGGCTG
>Ga0164241_10006317_pt1 | contig 10845 bp, 5 predicted proteins | sample OricomyardsoilBY_FD_108780 | JGI IMG/M metagenome (GOLD analysis project Ga0164241, IMG submission 108780) | Backyard soil microbial communities from Emeryville, California, USA - Original compost - Back yard soil (BY) | ecosystem: Environmental > Terrestrial > Soil > Unclassified | place: USA... | reverse complement strand
GGATCCCGGTAAATCTGCCAGAGATGAATCCCGGACCGTGCCAGATCGGCAATCGGATCCGCCGAAAGCACCACATTTTCCAGATCCCGCGAGCCCCCGGCCGTCGCGACGGCGCGGATCCCGGAAACCTCAATGTCCCGCGAACCCAACCCGTTCCGGGCCGCCTGCGCCGCCGCCATTCCCGCCGCCTGGCCGAGACGCTGCATCTCCCGCTGCATCCGCAAACCATAAGCCGCGAGGATTTCCATACCCGCCGCCCGACACGCGATCCAGACATTCGCCAGCCCACGCGGCAGCATCATGCGATACGGCAATTCACAGCGTTGCGGCTGACGGAAACATTGGCAGACCCAATAATAAAACGCGCCTTCATTGCTTTCGAATTCAAAGTCCACGGAATGCGTGTCCGCGCAGGTGAACACCTCGCCGATGGAATCCGGAAACCGCGCACCCATGATCAGATCATCGAATCGCACCACGGCGTCGGTCTGGATATTCCGCGACTGCCGGAGACCCAGCAGGGGAAATAAAATAAGGGGACGCGCATCATGAGTCCATTCCGGCCGCAGGTATTGCGCCAGCCCTTCGAGCCGGGCCCGGGAAAGATCCACCGGGTCGGTGGCATCGACCCAACCCGCATCGTAATTCCGCGAAGCCAACGAGACTCCCGAATCCGAGGCCCGCAAGGTCAATCCCACCTGGCTGTAACTCAACGTCCGGCCATCGCCCGGGCGCCCTTCGATGAATTGCGCGCCGGCCATTATGCAGAAATCGCCATCGCCACTCGCATCGATGTAGGAGCGTGCCACGATCCGACGAACGCCGCGCTCGTCGGCCACCCATGCGGATTGAACCACGCCGTCGTTCGTCATTTCCACACCGCCCAGCAACGTCGAGCCGCCGAATTCCACACCCGCTTCGCGGAAGAGCCGGAGAAGGGCCAAGCGCTTGGCGAGATGATGCCAGTTTTTGCCGCTGCAACCGGAGCCGGTCAATGATTCCGTCAACTCCGCCGACAACGCATCCAACTCCACCTGCATTCCACCCGGCATGCCTTTGAAATAACCCGTGATGCCCCCGACTGTCCCAATGCCGCCCGGATAAGCGGCCAGGTCGATCGTCAGCGTTTTGGCGCCATCTCGAGCGGCAGCCAACGCGGCCACGCTGCCTGCTGTGCCCGTGCCGATGACGAGAACGTCCACGGTTTCAGTTATAGAAATAATGGGTTCGCGCGGTTCACCGATCGGCAAAACTTCCGCCGGCAACGCCAGTTTTTCCGCGATCGTCCAACCGTGGAGAAACCGATCGCTGATCGAACGGAGGGCCGCTCCGTTCAAGGCCGGACTCAGGCTGCAGAGATTCGCGGGCAGGTCGAGAAGTGATCGGTCGGACTGCGGCGCATAAATGGGGAAATCGAGATCGGACGCATGGCTGATCACGCCGACGGCGCCGGCCAGCCATTCCCGCACGGCGCGAACCGTTTCCTCAATATCGTCCGCCCACGAAATCGCGGCGGAAACCGGCCAGCGCAAACGACGTTCGGTGGATCGGAGGGAAGTCAGCCATTCCAAACCTGGACGAAGGGACGGAAACGAAGCGAGGCGTTCCTGGAGCTGATCCCATTCGGTGGATTGCACCACCAGACTCCGAAAGGTCTTCTCCGGCAGCCGGGGATTCACCTCATTCGGCGGCAAACAAAGTCGGCTGAGACTACCGGATTCGGTCGCGTCGATCCACTGCCGGGCCTGCAGCCGACGCAGACCTGCCTTGGTGGCCACAGTGACGGATTCGATCCCGCCGCGGCCACGTTCCGCTTGGACCGGAATCGCGTGAAAAAGCACCGAGACGAGTGGATCATTTTTCAGCTGCTCCGCGGTGAGCACTTCGGCGAGCGAGGTTTCAAACGCCGTTTCCGTCGCGCCCTTTCGATCGATCAAGGGCTGCCGCCAGTCCAACCAAGCCGGGTGCAAGACGCCAGCCGGCCAGCGGTCTTCCAATGCCCGGGAAGTTTCCCAGAGCAGATCACTGGAGGCCTCCACCCACAGAACCCGCTGCCCCTTGGCCGTCAACGCGCGCATCGCCCCGAAACCCAGGAAACCGGTGCCAAAAATCACAACGTCGAAAACTTGATTAAAAAAGGGGGAAGTCGCGGGGGATTGAATCATCCGGCTAATCTTAAGCCCGAATCTCCGGGTGGATAGTTGCCAAATTTGCTAATAAAGTGGATTATTCTGCTGAAATGTCGGCTTTATTAACATGAATCTCCAAGATCGCCAAAATGTGGAGGCCATGCGCGGCATCGAGGCTTTTTGCGCGGCCACCGGACTCGAGGTGGTAATCAAGCCATTTCAATTCTCCGCGAATCCCTTCAGTTTCCTCACGCCGGAGCGGAGATTGCATCGATCCACGTTTTGCCTGCGGATCAAGGAAACCGCGACGGAGGCCTGCCGGCAATGCGATTTACGCGACGTGCCCGCCCGCTGCCAACGCGTTAAAAAACCGTTCATTCACGTCTGCCATGCGGGAGCATCCGAATTGATCCTGCCTATTTTTGTGGAAAGGAAACTCGTCGGAGTTTGTTACGTGGGACAATTCCGGCCCGGGAAACAAGGCCCAGCCGAATTACCGCAACTGAAACCCGCGGATCGCCGGCGATTAATGGGCCTGGGGATTTTGCTGCTGGGTTACCTCAAATCGCAGGTCCGCGCGCCGAACCCCCCGGCAACCCAACTGCCGGAGTCGTATCGCGGCGATCTGATCCGCAGTTTTCTCCAGCGGGAATTGCGCGCCAATCCCGGCATTCCGGAGGTGGCCCGCCATCTCGGCGTCTCCATTTCCCGCGCCAGCCATCTCGTTCGCGAGACCACCGGACAGTCCTTCACCGCGCTGCGCGATTCCCTGCGGCAGGAGCGCGCCCGCGAGTTGTTGGTGCAGACCTATTTTCCGATCCGCCAGGTGGCGGATGAATGCGGATTTTCGGATCCGCAATACTTCCATCGATTCTTCCGCCGACAAACCGGAATCACGCCCGGGCAATTCCGCCAAGCCCAACGCGCGGAGGCCTGATTCATTCTCGCCGGAACGCCGTTCCCGTCAGTTGGCCGGGTCGGAGCCGAAGCCGGGGCTGCCGAAGAAAATTTTTCGGAAGATTCGATCGCGGAGTGCGTCGGGAATTCCCTTCGCGGCGAATTTGAGAAGCCAGCCATCCTTGCCAACCAATCGCCGGCTCGGCGGATTTTTCGCCCGGAGAACGTCGAGCACCGCTTCCGCGACCACGCTGGGCGGGCTGCCCTTCGTTTCAGATTCGAGGGTGACTTTCATGAATCGGCGCAACACGCCACCATAGCGGCGTTGACCCTCCGGAGGCAGCGTCGCGATCGTTCGCTCGTTCTGCGCCGCCAACTTTTCGGCGGATCCGGAATTAATGGAGGCCGGTTGCAGGCAGGTCACGTGAATCCCAGCGGCGTGCAGTTCCAGACGCAGGCAATCACTGAGCGCTTCGACCGCATGCTTGGAAGCGCAGAGAGTCGCCCCGAACGGAATCGTGATCATTCCGCCAATGGAACCGATGTTGATGATCCGCCCCCGTTCCCGATGAATCAATGGCAGGAACGCCTGCGTGACGGCAACCATTCCAAAGACGTTGACTTCAAAAACCTCCCGGAATTTTTCGACCGGATTAAATTCGATCGGTGCGACGTCAGCGAGGCCGGCATTGTTAACGAGCCCCGCGAGTCCGGCGCCATTCAGCGCGGTTTCGATTTCCAACTTCGCGGCAGCGATGGATTCCGGGCGGCTGACATCCAGCACAATTTCCGAAAAGGCTGTCGGCGCGTGATCCGAAAGCCGCCGGACACCGCCGAAGACACGATACCCCGATTCGCTTAACAATTTGGCCGTCGCCAGCCCAATACCTGAAGACGCCCCAGTGACTAACACGGCAGGTAAACTCGCCATATGGAGCCAAGCATAGAGTCAGTCCGAAAAAAGGGGAAGACCGTTTCCCCGTTTTCCAATCGGTCTATTTCTGACTCAGCTGCAGGCGAAGCAGTCGTTGATTACCGGAATCATACACGACCGCGCGACCATTATTCGCCGAGATCACCTGCGGTTGCTTCGGAGCGTAATCGCCGCCGGTATACGTCCCGACCAGTTTTTTGGAAGGCAGATCAAATACCACCACGCGATCCTTGGTCGTATCGCTGACCCAAAGGCGATTGCCATCCACCGCGGCGAAGATCTGTGCGCCAAACGTTTCGCTGCCGAAGGTATTCCACCGCTCCGTTTCCTCCCAGGCACCGGCATCGGCGGCCAGCTCAATGATGAAGCCATCCGCCGTGGCGATCAGGCCCTGACCGCTCGCTCCCGGCGCGAGTGAATCCAATCGCTTGATCGGCTGCGCCGTTTTCAGCGCGATGATTCCAAGCGCTTTTTGTAATTCGCCGCGACCGTCGGCCAGAAAACCGCGCAGGGTGCCGTCCGGTTCGCCGACAAAAAGGGTTTCGCGATTTTCCCAATTCGCCAGCGTCGCCGCCGTGGCCTTGGTCGTGAAAGGATTTTCCGCGACTTTGCCGAGATCGGAATCCCGCGTCCAAGCCATGCTGAAAAAATGCGGCTGCCCGCCGTAACGCAAAGCTGGTGCGATCATCATTCCTGTCTTGGTAAAACTCACGGGAAGCGTGCCATCCGGATCTAGCGGGGAGCCAAACGTCAATGGCGAGTCCGGCTTTGCGTCCGGCCGCCACGCACCGGCGTTCGCAACCACCCAGCCATCTTTCGAGATTCCCACCCCACGGCAAGCCGGCAATCCGCCGATGCGACGTTGAACCGTGAACGCTTTGGCTTTCTCATTCCACGAAAGCAGCAAAACCGTGCCGCCATATCCGGCCGCCGCATAGACGTTCGGCGCGATCCGGGCCATTCCACTCGTGATGCGCAGATCGGGATCGATCGGCATGCGGGCGATCACCGAACCGGAAGCTCCGCCCAACACCACGCCGGGATCGGGCTCCAGATCGAGCGTCAGCCGAAGGATCGAAGACGAATGCCAGAAGCTGTAAAAATGATCGTCCACGCGGATCAAACCGCCGCCGGGGTTCTTCCGCGGCCAACCCGCCACCGGTGAACCCTGAGGATCGAACTTCAAGACGCCTTCCCGCGTATCGACGTAAACCGAACCTTCCGGCCCGAGATCGATCGCGTTCGCCGTCGGAACCGCGGCGAGCTTGCGCACTTCACCGGTTTGGACGTTAACCACACTCAGGTCATCCTTCTTCCAAATCGCCACCTGATTTTCCCAGACGTTGCTGCTCATCAACGTCGCTTTCACGTCGCCGAGCGGCTGGAAGGTTGAACCCGGTGCGACTTTCACCGGCAGGGTCGAAATCACGTCATTGGCCAGCAACACAATGAGCTCCGGCGTGGAGGCCAGACGCTTCGGCTCGGCGGTCGGCGAATGCGCGACATAAGCCCCGATTAACCGGCCATCCGCCGCGTAGCGATTCACGCGACCGCTGCCACCGGTGGCCCAGATGAAGCCCGACGGATCAGCCGTCACGCCTGCGCCGATCGGCAGCGCCTTGTCGTAACGCACGAGCGTCTCGCCCTTCTCGCCGGAGTTGCCGAGAACGCCGTCGAAAACAATTTCCGGCTGCGCCAGCGCGGCGGCCAGGGGGAGAAAAGCGGTGAGGAGGTAATGGGAGGATCTCATGGGAAAATCAATTTGCCCCAGTTCTTGGGTTGAATGGCGGCTTCGCCCGGCACGTCATTGACGAGGCCGGTTTCGCGATTGGACCAATAGGAGCGCAGTAAATTAATCGTGCCCGCGGCGTCGCCGTAGATCACGCCGAAGTCACCCTTCAAATTCGCCGCCGTTCCGGAAGCCGGCAGACCCAGCTCGGCAGTCGGCAGATTCGCAATGACCGTATAACCCGCCGCGCCGGGCTGAACTTCGATCTGCGCGTCGGTCAATTGCGTCACGCGATCGATCTTCTCCGAACGCCACGGACTGCTGAACGAAATGGGATCGCCCTTCGGATTCACATAATCGTAAAGCACCGCCATCGGCTTGCCTTCAAATGGCGCAATAAACAACCGCCGGTCGCCGGACGCAGCCTTGGCGCGCGTTTCCGCCGCACTCGGATCGGTCGAATATTCAAACGCGACGAGATCGCCGGATTTGAAAAGCTGCATCCAATCCTTGCCGTTGTTCACCCACGGTGAGGGATCCTTGACCCGCCAGGCGAGCAACAGTCGGTCGCCCTGACGAACGATTTTGACTTCGGCAAACGGATATGCCGAGTCCTTGTCGCCCCACGTCACCTGCCATTTGCCCGGCCATTTTTCCGGATCGTTTCCGGCGGGCGCACCCGCTTTGAGGTCGGCAACGGTCACTTCCTTCGCGACCGTGTCGGCTGGTTGACGGGCCTGCGCTTCGGCGGCGGCCGCCGCCGCTTGCTCGGTGCTCACGGTCAGCGTGCCATTGCTGCGCTTGATTCCATCGATTCCGAGAATCTCGAAAATGCGGTAATCCGTGTGACCGGACTGAAGGTAATATTTGCCGTCCTTTTCGGCCTTGCCGAAGAAGCCGCCGAAACATTCGCCGCCGATCAGGTAAGGCCCGGCCTCGCGCAAAACGCGGATGTCGGAGAACAATTCGTCCACGTAAATGCCATCGGTCGTCAGCACGAAAAAGCGACCGTGGTTGCCATTGATGATGGTAATGTCGCCCTCCTCGTCAAACGGCGCGGAGCCGAGGAAATAGAGCGGTCCCTGCATTTCGCCGCGCTTCGGCAACGGCGCTTTCTGCGACGCGTGGACGCTCGGGTAATTATTGATCATCGTCCAAGCCACCGTGCCGTCCTTGGTGTAAGCCGTCATCGGCGTCGCGTTAAGGAGCAGCCGTTGCTGGCTATCCGTGGTCAGCGCGGAGAGATTTTTCGGCGAGGGCACCGGAAGATCGATGGCCTTCGTCAACGCTTCCGCGAGCGGGTAATCCGGGGCGCCGGATGGCAGGAAGCCCGCCGGATTGAGGTGCAATAACTGCGGCTTTTCCGGCGGCCCAACCAACAATTCCAAATCCAGACTGAGCTGGCCGGTGCCCCAATAACCGATCTGCCACGGCGTGCCGTCCGGCAAAAATTGGAACTCGGATTCTTCGGCGAGACCGTCGCCATTTCGATCGGTCCAGAGAAAATGTTTATTGGCCTCCTGCAGCACTTCCTGGGGGATTTCCACCCAATCCGGATTGCGTTCGGACGGCACAAACAAAGTCGCGGGATCGATCTTGCGATTCACGGCGGACTTTTCTAGCGCGGCCTTCACGATCGGCATCTGCGCGATCGGAGCGGGCAAGGTCCAGCGAACGCTATTCGCCATCTGCATGAGACTACCAATGAGCACCAGCGGCTTGGCCTTCAGATCCTTCGTTAATTCATAGATCGTGATCTGCTTCGATTGGCCGATGAGGAACGTCCGGCCATCCTTCTGCACGAAATGGTAAAGCGCGTCCTCCATTTCCCGAACGGGCGAGGCCGGACCGGGCTTGCGGAACAACGTCGAAACGGGTTTCGCGGTTTGGGTCGCAAAGTCCACGTTCCACAGCACGCCCTCGCCGATCCAACGCGAGAGATCCTGCGGGTCGAAGCTGGCTCCCGGTGCGCCGTAGTGAGTCGGGCCGAAAAGTTCATTTCGCAATGCGCCCGAGGGCGCATCCCAAACGCTGATGCGGCGTGGCGTCGTGTCATTTTCCGCAACCCAAAGTTGATTGGTGGCATCGATCGCGATGCCATACGGCTCAAACACTCCACTCGAATCCCAAGCCCCGTGATTTGGCCGCCCACCCTTTTTGCCAACGGTCCGCACGAGTTTTCCGGCGGTAGAGAAGACCTTGATGTTTTGATCCGGCCCATTGTCGCTGATGAAAATTTCGCCCGCGTCCGAAACGGCCATGCCGCGCGGTTCCGCAACGGTCACCGGACCGAGCGGCTTAAACTCGCCCGAGGCGGGGTCCGCAATGCCGAGCGTCTTGCCGGAAAGCACGAGCAATTTTCCATCCTTCATCGGTGCCAGCAATCCGGGATTCGGCACCTTGATTTCTCCCGATGGCTTGGCGTTGTCCGCACTGAAAATCGCAATGCGGTTCTCCTTGTTCAGCGAAACGAAAAGGCGGTTGTCCACCAGCGCGACCCCGCGCAGGTTGTCGGGCGGCGCGACCCATTTCGGAATCGGTCCGGTGCCATCGACCAAATTTTCGGCAATGGTTTGTTCCCCGCGCGGGCCGCTGAAGCGGACCACCTGACCCTCGCGCGTCCACGACAAAATGCTCGTGGGGCGGCGGCAGGTCCAGGGACCGTTCGGCGTTTCCTGCTTGAAGGCATCATACCAGGGGCGACCTTCGACAACGGCATACACGCGATTCGCGTTCGCCGCGAGCATGAGCAATTGGCCGCCGGCGTGCGCGGGAATATTGTAATCGCCCTGCTTGGTGCCCGAAGGATCGACGAGAATGATGTTGTTGCCCGACTCGGCCACAGGCCAGCCGATGTAGATGTCGTTTTCGAAAGCCGTGGCCGCCATTGGATCGCTATGATCGCCACCCCAATTACTACCCTTGGTTCCCCGGCCGTAGGGCGGAGTTCCCGGATTATCGAACGAGAATAAATAATTCGGCTGGATGCCGGCATGCGTGACCGCGCGCCAATTATAGGTCCCCGGATCGACCGGTCGGCCATTGTCGTCCAGGCCATCCCAAACCACGCGCTGGGTGCCGGCGGCAAAGTCCGCGCCGTTCACAAGATTGCGCACGCGGGAGCCGGCGGCGGAATCGACGACAATAGACGCGCGGCCATTCACCGGCTGCGCAAACTCGATGGCGATCTGATTCTTCCGAGCATTCGCGCCCGCAATGTAGGCGCCGAGATCGAGGAGTTCCCATTGATTGGAATCGGCGGAGATTGGATCAAAAGCGGCGCCGATTCCCGAATCGCGAAACCGTTGGATCAAACGGGGAACGGGGAGCTGCGGATCGATCCAGCTCACGCGCGTCGCGAAGCGGAGATCGCCCCAGCCGATCGGCGCATCGAGCAAGGCGCGACGGTCGATTGTAAAGACATATCGAATCGTATCCTCCTTCGGAATGGCTCGGGCCTTCGCGGAATCCAGTCGAACGGATTTTTGCGAAGCCACCGCCAGTTCCACTTGAGGAACCACCGCAGGCGCACCCGCCGGACGGGCCACTTCGATCCAAACCTCCAATTGATTTTCCTTCAGGCCAATGGCGTAAGCCACGGACGGATCGATCGGTCCGGAAAGCCGCACAAAGTCGGTATCGGTGACCTCCAATGTTTCGGCGCGAGCGGTTGCCGTTGGCGCAGCCGATTGAGTTTCGGTCGAAGCGGATGGCGGAAGAGGCGCGGAGGGGGTGGTTTTCGGTTTATCGCAGCCCGAAATGCCCAAAGCGATGCCAATCAAAAGCGGCGCGAACCGCAGGGGGGAGAGAACCATATCTCATTCAGGTAAAGCGAAGTCGCCCAATCGCAAGCGCGAATTTTTTGTATGCTTTGTGTGTATTTGCGTTTCACCGCGAAGAATGAAGCTCCGAGAAAAGGCTCGGCGTCGCGCGCATCCAGCCGGGTTGTGAAAGCTCGGCCAGCCATTTTTCCCGAATCACGGGATTCACCTGCACTCGGGAATCACCCCAATAGCCGTTTGAATACGGCCACCCCCACATCAGCTGGCGGTTCCAGTTTGCGTTGATGTAGGCCACCGCTCGGATCTGATGCCGGTTTCGATTCACGTAGGCAAAAAACGGCTCATACCATTCCGCCCAAATTTGTTCCGCAGTTTTTGGCTGCGGATTTTTCCCGCGGAAGATGCTTCGTTTATTCAAACGCTTGAGGTCGTAACCCTGAGGCGCGGATTCACACACCATCACCGGCTTCCCGCGCTCGGCGGCGAGAGCCAGCCACGCATCGGTGAGCTCGATCTGGCGCGGTTGATTAAGGAACCAGGAATAACCAAACCAATCCACGTAATCGTCGCCCGGATACCATTTCATCACGTCGGGAGCGCGGCTGCCATTCACCGGCGAGGTGGCGGATTGCCAGACCATGGCGCAATTTTTGGCGCCGCGCTCGCGCAGGATTTCGACGATTCGGCGAAACGCTTTGCGATAATTTTCGGGATCGTAGTGATTCCAACTGCCGTCGAACTCGTAACCGATGCGGAGAAAAACCGGGCGGTTGCTTTTCCGAATCCAATCCGCCAATCGCTGAATGGCGGCGTCCATTTCGCCATCGGCGATCGCCTTTTCCTTGCCGACAAAATGAAGGCCAATGGCCAGCACGGCGTGAGCGTAACGGGGATTCGCGAGGATGGCCTGCGCGTTGAGCACGCCGCTGCCGAGGTTTGCGGCTTTCTCCATTCCCGCCAGCCTCGGTAGCGAAAGATAGGTCGTGACGCCGGCGGGCGCGATCGGAATGCCGTCCACGTAACCCCGATTCCGCGGCCAGGCGAATCCGCCGATCGCTCCGAGATCCTGACCGACGATGAACAATTGTTTCCCCGGCGGCGGCTCAAAAAGCGCCGGAGTTCGCGCGTTGGCGTTGGGGGAAAATCCGATCACAAGAAGGACGATCAAAACGGGTCTGAACAGAAGGGCGCAAAGAACGCAAAGGATGGATCGATCCTGACTCCCTCTTTGCGACCTTTGCGATCTTCTGTTCAAAAACTTTGCGCCAATTAGTCGCGGAAGTTGGTAAAACCAAGGCCCACTTCGAAATCCTGGCCGCGCAGAAAGGCAATCACGGCCTGTAAATCGTCGCGGTTTTTGCCGGTCACGCGAAT
>Ga0164241_10006316_pt1 | contig 10845 bp, 10 predicted proteins | sample OricomyardsoilBY_FD_108780 | JGI IMG/M metagenome (GOLD analysis project Ga0164241, IMG submission 108780) | Backyard soil microbial communities from Emeryville, California, USA - Original compost - Back yard soil (BY) | ecosystem: Environmental > Terrestrial > Soil > Unclassified | place: USA... | reverse complement strand
CCTGTGAGTACATGGAGCGCCCCGCCTACCGCTGGGCCGCCAGCGTCTCTGTATACGTGGCAGACGGCCAGCGCGCCCGCGGCCTCGGCGGTGCGTCATCACCGCCTACGGGCTCTCCGAGGCGGTGGTGGTGACGATGTGCAAAGCCGGCGACGACGCCGAGACGATCTCCCACACCTCCGGCTGCGCCACTGCCGAGTTCGAGCTGCGGATCGCCGACGCCGAGGGCAACGTCCTCCCGGCCGGTGAGGCGGGCGAGATCCAGCTGCGCGGCCCCAACGTGATGGTCGGCTACCTCGACGACCCCGAGGCGACCGCAGCGGCAATCGAGCCCGACGGCTGGTTCCACACCGGCGACGTCGGCCACCTCGACGAGCGCGGCTACCTGACGATCACCGACCGGCTCAAGGACATGATCACCGTCGGCGGCTTCAACGTCTACCCGGCCGAGGTCGAGAACGCCATCCTCGGCCTCGACGAGGTGGTCGAGTGCGCGGTCGTCGGCATCCCCGAGGAGCGGCTCGGCGAAGTCGGCCTCGCCTACGTAGTCGGCCGCGACGGCCACAGCCTCGACGCCGCCAGCGTCATCGCCGCCTGCCGCGAGCGCCTCGCCAACTTCAAGGTCCCGCGCCAGGTCGAGATCCTCGACGAGCTCCCCCACAACGCCGCTGGCAAGGTCCTCAAGCGCGAGCTACGCCAGCGCACCGCCGCCTAGGCGCGATCCATCAGCCTCCGTCCAAGAGCGCGGTAGTCATTTCATTCGCATACCGGATGAAATGACTACCGCCTATCCGGGCGCCCGCGCACCCGCCTGCCACCGCGTACCTACGCCAGGCGTTCGACGATCAGGGCCATGCCCTGGCCACCGCCGACGCACATGGTCTCCAGGCCGATCGTCGCGTCGCGGGCACGGAGGCCGTTGAGCAGGGTGGTGAGGATGCGGGCACCGGTCATGCCGAAGGGGTGGCCGAGGGCGATCGCGCCGCCGTTGACGTTGAGGCGGTCCCACTCGACGCCGAGCTCGCGGGCGCTGGGGATCACCTGGGCCGCGAAGGCCTCGTTGATCTCGACCAGGTCGACGTCGTCGATCGTCATCCCCGCCCGGGCCAGGGCGGCGCGGCTGGCGTCGACCGGGCCCATGCCCATGATCTCGGGGTCGAGCGCGGAGACGCCGGTGGCGACGATCCGGGCCAGCGGCTGCACCTCGTTGCGCTCGGCGAAGGCGCGGCTGGAGACGAGCACCGCGGCGGCGCCGTCGTTAAGCGGGCAGGCGTTGCCGGCGGTGACGGTGCCGTCGGGCCTGAAGACCGGCTTCAACTCCGCCAGCCGCTCGACCGTGGTGCCGGGACGGGGGCCGTCGTCGCGGTCGACGACGCCGCCTGGGGTCCGAACCGGGACGATCTCAGAGTCGAAAAAGCCCTCTTTCTGGCGGGCGACGGCGAGTTGCTGGGAGCGCGCCGCGAAGGCGTCCATCTCTACCCGCGAGACGCCCTTCAGCTGGGCCACGTTCTCGGCCGTCTCGCCCATCGCGATGTAGACATCGGGCAACCCCTCGGCCGCCTGCCAGGGCTCGGTGCCGCCCTCGGCCCGGCGCGCCGTGCGCTCCTGGGCGGCGTCGAAGCGGGGGTTCTTGGTCCCGGGCACGCGGTCGGCGTTGCCTTTGTCGAAGTGGCTGGCCGACTCGGCGCCGGCGGCGAGGAAGAGCTCCCCCTCCCCGGCCCTGATCGCGTGCGTCGCCATCCGCAGCGTCTGCAGCGAGGAGGAGCAGTAGCGGTTGACCGTGACCCCGGGGACCGATCGCAGGCCCGCGAGCACGGCGACAACCCGGGCCATGTTGAACCCCTGCTCGGCCGCCGGCTGACCGCAGCCGAGCATCAGATCCTCGATCTCGGCGGGATCGACCTGGGGCACCGCCTCGAGCACCGCGTTGACCGCAATCGCAGCCAGGTCGTCGCCACGCATCGCCGCTAGCGACCCCTTGCCGGCGCGGCCAATCGGGGTCCTCAGCGCGGCAAGAACTACGGCATCCTCGGGCATGGCTGCTCCTTCGATCGGGGTTCGGAAGTCGGGATTGCGGCCTTCGCGCTCACGCGAAGCGGACCAGGCCGCCGCTCAGCACGACCGCCTCCGGGGTCGCCACCGAGAATGGGACGCTGCCGTCCTCGAGCGGCTCCCAGGTCCGCACCTCAAGCGGGTCGCCGGGCAGAACCGGCGCCGCGAAGCGCGCCTCCAGGGAGGCCAGCTCGCAGGGATGGGCGCCGAGCAGGCCGGCCAACTCGCGGGCCGCGAAGCCGAGCGTGCAGAGGCCGTGCAGGATCGGGCGCGGCTGGCCGATCGCCCGCGCCGCCTCGGGTTCGATGTGGATCAGGTGGCGGTCGCCGGTGAGGCGGTAAAGGGCGGCCTGCTCACGTGAGGTGGTGGCGCCGGCCCGGTGGCGCGGCGCCCGCTCGGGGTCGCGGCGGGCGCTGGGCCCGCGCTCCCCACCCCAGCCGCCGCGGCCAGGGGCGAAGACCGAGGCGACCGAGCGGAACTGCTCGCAGGCGACCTCGACCTCGTAGAGCGCCGCCGAGCCCTTGTCCCAGGCGGCGACGACACGGGCGCTCAACTCCAGCTCGCCAGAGCGCGGCAGCGGCGCCAGCAACTCCAGGCGCTGGCCGCCCTGGACGGCGCTGGCGCTGTCGAAGAAGCCGCGCTCACCGAGCTCGTCGCAGGCCCAGAGGCAGAGCGTGGTCGCGAAGCCGGGCAGGACCCGCAACTCGCGCTCGAAGACGAGATCGAGGTCGGAGGCGGGGGCGCCGACTGCGAGTGCGTAGAGGATCGCCTCGGCCTCGCCGTAGGAGACGGTGCGGGTTCCGAGCTCGAGACCGACGGCCTCGGCGGCGGAAATCTGGGTGTCGGGATTCGGGTTCACTTGACCAAGCGCTCGCTTGGTTTATATCCTAGGGAAGTCCCGACGTCAAACTCACGGAGGAGCGATGACCACCAGCGCCGCAGAGACGCTCGCCGACGGCCTCACCTTTCCCGAGGGGGTGCGCTGGCACGACGGCGCGCTCTGGTTTTCCGACATGCACGGCCACGTCGTGCAGCGGCTCGACCCCGGCGGCGACCCGGTCAGCGTGGCCACGGTCCCCGAGTGCCCCTCCGGGCTCGGCTTCCTCCCCGACGGCCGCCCGCTGGTCGTCTCGATGCACGACCGCCGGCTGCTGGTGATCGAGCCCGACGGCCCGCGCGAGCACGCCGACCTCTCGGCGCTCGCCCCCTGGCACTGCAACGACATGTGGGTTGATGACAGCGGCCGCGCCTACGTCGGCAACTTCGGCGACGGCTCGGCGCCGCCCGACCCGCCCTTCCCGACGGTGCTGATCGCGGTCGAGCCCGACGGCGCCGCCCGCGTCGTCGCCGACGACCTCTGGTTCCCCAACGGGATCGCCGTCAGCGCCGACGGCTCGACCCTGATCGTCGCCGAGACCCGCTCCGTGCCGGGCCGCCTCACCGCCTTCTCGATCGCCGCCGACGGCGACCTCACCGAGCGCCGCACGCTGACCGAGTTCGCCCCCGGGGAGATGCCGGACGGGATCGCGATCGACGCCGAGGGCGGGATCTGGGTGGCGATGCCGTTCGGCGAGGAGATCGTCCGTGTCGATGCCGGCGGCAAGATCGGCGAGCGGATCCCGTTCCCCAGCCCCTACGCGGTGGCGATCGGTGGCGAGGACGGCCGCGACCTCTTCGTCTGCACCGCCCCCAGCTGGGTCCCCGAGGAGGCGGCCGCCCTGCGCGGCGGCTCGGTCCAGCGCCTGCGCGTATGAGCCGGGCCCAGCTGCAGCCGCGCCTGCAGGTCGGCCTCGACAACTTCGGCGACTTCCTCCCCCGCAAGCGCTGGCGCGAGTTCCTCGACGTCGCCGCCGCCGCCGACGCGGCCGGGGTCGACTCGATCTCCGTCGTCGACCACGTCGTCCTCGGCGGCGACCTCAGCTCCTATCCCTACGGCCCCTTCGTCGGCGACAGCGAGACCCCCTGGCTGGAGCCGCTGACGACCCTGGCGGCGATCGCCGGCCGCACCTCACGGGTCCGCCTCGCCACCGGCATCCTGATCGCGCCGCTGCGCCCGCCGGCCCTGCTGGCGAAGACCGCGGCGACCCTCGACCTGCTCTCCGACGGCCGGCTCGACCTCGGCGTCGGCACCGGCTGGCAGGCGAAGGAGTATGAGGCGGTCGGGCTCGACTTCGGTGAACGCGGCCGCCTGCTCGATGACGGCCTCGCCGCCTGCCAGGCCCTCTGGGGCGGTGGCCCGGCCTCCTTCTCCTCACCGCGGCTGAGCTTCGATGACGCCTACTCGCACCCAACCCCGGTGCAGGAGGGCGGCGTGCCCTTCTGGATCGGCGGCGAGCTGCACCCGCGCAACCTCGCTCGCCTGGTCCGCTGCGGCCGTGGCTGGATCCCCAGCCCGACCGCCCGCCGCAGCGCCGTCGCCGCCGACATCGAGCGCCTCGATGCGGCGCTGGCGGAGGCGGGGCGCACTCCCTCCGAGGTACGCGTACGCGTCGGCCTCCCCACCGCCCGCGACGAACAGCACCGGCCGCTGCTCGAACCGAGCCTGGCCAAGCTCCCGTCCCTGCTGGAGCTCGGCGCCACCGACATCTACGTCTCCCTGACCCAGTTCTGCCCCGACCCCGCCGCGGCCCCCGAGTTCTTCGACACCCTGGTCGCCGGCTTCCGCGAGAACCTGAACTAGGGCAGGCGCACGCGGCGCAGCTCCGTCCAGTCGACGATCAGGCGGCGACAGGCGAAGCGCCAGCGCTCGCGGTCGCGCCGGTAGGAGTCGCAGTAGCGCAGGTACATGACGAGGTCTCTGGCATCGGCACCCGGATGCCGGGTGACGTGGTGGGCGACGCAGGAGACTTCTCCGGTCGCTTCGCTCCCATCCAGCGTCAGCTGGTGGTTGACGACCTCGTGCAGGGTCGCCTCGCACTCGGCGAGGCGGTCGATCAGGCTGGGGATCTCGTCGTGGCCGCGGTACTCCTCGGGCTCCTCGCGGCCGCGGACCACGGTCAGCCGGGCGTCCGGGAGGAAGAGCTCGAGCAAGCCGTCGACGTCGCGGCGATCGACCGCCGCCGCGTAGGCCAGCGGCAAGCGCCTCAGCGCGATCTCCTCGGCAACCGCATCCACCGCTGCCTCCTCAGGCAGTGCTGGACCCGACCCGCCGGCAAAGCGGCGGGTCGGGTCTTCCCTGGGCGGATGCGACGTCGGTCGCAAGGGGACCTATTCGACTCCCCAGAGCTTCTTGAACTGCTCCTGGTAGTCCTCGACCACCGGGAATTCTTCGGTGGTCGATGGGACCGACTCGGCGGTGATCGTCCAGTACGGGAGCGTCGAGTCGTCGAGGTCCGCCTCGTGCGGGACGCCGGCGAAGAGACGGGCAAGCATGTCGATGCCGCGCCAGTAGACCTCGGGGAAGCTGGTCCCCACCGTGGCCTGCAGGTATTCCCCGTTCTTCAGGTAGGGAGCTACCGCCGGGTTGATGTTGACCGTGGCCAGCTTGGCGTCTTCGATGCCGGCGCCCTTCAGCGCCGTCGGCAGGCCGACGACCATGTCGTTGTAGCCGACCGTCGTCCATTCGATGCCGGGATTGGCGGTGAGGAAGCTCGACACCCGCTGCGGCAAGTCAGAGCCGATGCTGGCAACCGGCACGTCGAGCCGCTTGAACTTGCAGCCGGAGCATTCTTCGCCGATCGTCTGTTCCACCATTTCGGCGGTCGCCGTCACGGTTTCGAAGCCGTTGGCGCTGACCGTGCCGACTTCCATCGACTCGTTGTCGCTATTGGCGAGGATGTAGTTCGCGAGCATTTTGCCCTGGTATTCAGAGGTGGTTTCGCCGGCGATGACGGCGGTAATGCCGTTGCCCGCCGGTTCCTGGACGAAGAACTCGATCACCGGGATGTCGAGCTTCTTCAGGGCCTGGATCTCCGGCTCGAAGAGCACTCGCGGGTTACCGGAGCCGAGCACCGCGTCGGGCTTGTTGGAGATCGCCTGCTGGTAGGCGGCCTTGATTTCCTCCGGAGTGCCACCGGCGTTGATCGCGTTCAGCTTCCAACCCAGGGTCTCCGCCGCTTCGGTCAGCATTTCGCCGGCGACCGCGCAGGCGGGCACGCCGCACTGGATGAAGTCGATCGTCTTGCCCTTGGGGATCGGCTTGCCGACCGCTTCGGTGATGCCGACACTGGTCGGGCGCTTTTCGAATTCAGCGTTGGTCTTGGCCGCGGTCGGGAAAGCGGAATCACCGCTGCCGCCACCGCTGTCGGTGCTGCTGTCTGAACTTCCGCAGCCGGCCACGACAAACGCGGCCACGCATGCGCCGACCGCTGCGAACAGACGGGCGGAGCCGATCTTCAGCTTCATGTCTCTCCTCTCACTGCTCTGACGATGTAGGCGCGCGCATGCTAACCAAGCGCTTGCTCGGTAAGAGACTAGCTGCAGAGGCCGTTAGCTGTCAAGCAATTGCTTGTTAAGCAGGGAGGGCCGGACTGCCGCTGCCTGAGATCGCCCGCAGCAGCTCGCTCTCGCGGATCGAGTCGCCGCGCAGCTCCTCCGCGACGCGGCCCTCGACCAGGGCGATGACCCGGTCGCAGACCCCGACGAAGTCCTCGATGTCGGAGGAGCAGACGACGAAACCGGCGCCGGTCCTCGCGTAGTCGCGGATCACGTCGTAGATCGCGTGGCGGGCGCCGATGTCGACGCCGCTGGTCGGGTCGTCCATGAAGACGACGCGGGGCTCGATCCCGAACCACTTCGCCAGCAGCACCTTCTGCTGGTTGCCGCCGCTGAGCAGGCCGTAGAGGCGGTCGGGGTCGGCCGGGCGGACGTCGAGCCGCTCGATCCACTCCATCACCGCCGCGCGCTCACGGCGCTGCTGGATGCGACCGCCGCGACGGAACTCGGGCAGCCGGCCGAGCGTGATGTTCTCGCCGATCGTGAAGTTGGGGATCGCCGCCGCCGGGTGGCGGTTCGGCAGGACCAGGGCGAGACCGAGCCGCTCCGCTTCCCCCGGGTCCATCGTGCCGCGCCACTCCTCCCCCTCCAGCGTCAGCTCCATCTCGGCTTCGACGGCCCCGCAGACCGCGGCGGCGAGCACCTCGCGCCCGGACCCGGAGAGCCCGGCGATGCCAAGCACCTCGCCCGGCTGGACCTCGAAATCAACCCTGCTCAGGGGGTCGCAGCGCAGGCCGCGCACCGCCATCACCGGCTCGCTCGTCGAAGCGGCTTTGGGCGCCTGCGCGGAGACCTCGACCTGCTGACCCACGATCAACTCGGCGAGGCGGCCGCGATCCATCGTCGCGGTCGGGAACGTCCCCTTATATGCACCGTCGCGCAGGACCGTCACCTGCGCCGCCAGGTTGAGGATCTCGTCGAGGCGGTGGGAGACGTAGAGGATGCTGACCCCCTGGGTGACGACTTCGCGCAGCACCGCGAACAGCGCCTCGCACTCGGCCGGCGGCAGCGCCGCCGAGGGCTCGTCGAGGACGAGCAGCGAGATCTGGCCGCTGCTGTCGTCGAGGGCGCGGGCGATCGCGAGGGCGCTGCGCTCGACCGCGCGCAACTCGGAGACCGGCAGGTCGACGTCGAACTCGACCCCGATCCGGGCCAGCAGCTCGCGGGTCAGCTGGCGCTGCCGGGCCCAGGCGATCCGGCCCACCCCGGAGCGCAGGTAACCCGACGCCAGGCCGACGTTCTCGGTCGCGCTGAGCTCGGCGATCAGCCCCAGGTCCTGGTGCACGAAGCGCAGGCCGTGGCGCCAGGAGTCAGCCGCCGACTCCTGTTCGAGCGGCTCGCCGGCGACCCGGATCTCGCTGCCGGGGTCGGGCCGGTGGAAGCCGGAGAGGCACTTGATCAGCGTCGACTTGCCGGATCCGTTCTCGCCGACCAGGGCGTGGATCTCGTCGCGCAGGATCTCGAAGGAGACGTCGTCGAGGGCGCGCTGACCCGGAAAAGTCTTCGACAGGTGCGATATCTCGACCAGCGGCTCTGTCTGCCCCGGACTGCTCATTCGGTTCCCTCCCCGGTCGCTTGACACGGCGTCGGCGGACACTCTAGCATTGCTTTGGCCAAGCGCTTGCTTGGTACCGATTGGAGAGGAGATGAATTTGTCCGCCGAGGCCCATTCCGCTCAGCCGGGAGCGACCGACCGCCCGCGCCTACCCAAGTGGGCCGGCGCCCTCAGCTTCCGCAACATCGGGGCGATCTACGTCTGGCTCTTCCTGGTGCTCGTCTTCACGGTCTGGCAGCCCGACCTCTTCCCCACCGACCAGACGGCGAAGAGCATCCTCAACCAGTACGCGATCACCGGCCTCGCCGCGCTCAGCATCGTCCTCCCCCTCGCCGCCGGCATCTTCGACCTCTCGATCGGCGCCACGATCGGCTTCGCCGGAGTCTTCGCCGGCTGGTGCCTGGAGACGCTCGGGGTGCCACCCGCGGCGGCCGTCGGCCTGACCCTCCGCGCCGGGGTGACGATCGGGCTGCCCAACAGCCTCGTCGTCGTGAAGATGAACATCGACTCCTTCATCGGCACCCTGGCAACGGGAGCGATCATCGCCGCCGCCACGCTCGGGGTCTCCGGTGACCAGATCATCACCGGCAACGTCTCCGGCGGCTTCACCAAGATCGCCAGCACCGACCTCTTCGGCGTCCAGCTGCCGGTCCTCTACATGCTGATCGTGATGCTCGTGCTCGGCTTCGTGCTCGAGCAGACCGTCTTCGGCCGCCACGTCTACGCCTCCGGTTACGGCCCCGAGGTCTCACGCCTGGTCGGCCTGCGAGTCGGACGCATCCGCACGATCACGCTGGTCTGCTCGGCGACGCTGGCCTCCTTCGCCGGAGTCGCGCTCGCCTCGCGGATCGGCTCGGCCGACCCCACGGTCGGGCCCGAGTACCTGATCCCCGCCTTCTCAGCCGCCTTCGTCGGCGCCTCGCAGTTCCGCCACGGCCGCTTCAACCCCTGGGGCACGGTCGTTGCGGTGCTGATGATCGGCACCGGCAGCGTCGGCCTACTCCTGGCCGGGACCCCGAACTGGACGCCGCAGGTGTTCCAGGGCGTCGTCCTGATCGCCGCCGTCGGCATCACCGGCCTGCAGCGGCGCAAGCCGCAGACGGCGGACTGAGGATGGACTTCGGCCTCACCTGCTTCCTCACGGAAGACACCATTGACCCGGTCGAACTGGGGACGATGGCGGAGCAGCGCGGCTTCGAGTCGCTGCTGCTCCCCGAGCACACCCACATCCCTTCCGCGCGCGTCTCCCCCTTTCCGGGCGGCGAGCTACCGGATACCTACAGCCGCATCTGGGACCCGTTCATCGCCGGCGCGATGGTCGCCGCCACGACCGAGCGACTGCGGGTCGGCACCGCGATCAGCCTCGTCGCCGAGCACGACCCGATCGTGCTCGCCAAAGAGATCGCCTCGCTCGACCGCCTCAGCGATGGCCGCTTCCTCTTCGGCGTCGGCGCCGGCTGGAACCTCGAGGAGGTCGCCAACCACGGCGTCGACCCCGGCTCCCGCTTCGCCGTGATCCGCGAGCGGGTCGAGGCGATGCGGACGATCTGGAGCGAGGAGTGCGCCTCCTACAAGGGCGCCCACGTCGAGTTCGACGGGATCTGGTGCCGGCCGAAGCCCGCGCAGGAGCCAGGCCCGCCAGTGCTGGTCGGCGGCAACGGACCTCGCGCCCTGGAGCGGGTGCTCGCCTACGGCGACGAGTGGCTGCCGATCTGCCTCTGGGAAATGGACGATGTGATCGAGCGGATCGGCGAGCTCAAACGCCGCGCCGCCGAGGCCGGCCAAGCGGTCGGCGTCAGCGCCTACCTGCCACCGGAAGAGCCCGCCGCGCTGGAGCGACTCGCAACCGCCGGCGCCCACCGCGCCATCTTCATGGTCCCCAGCGCCGATCGCACCGCAGTCGAGTCCCAACTCGACACCCTGGCCAGCCTGCGCCAAGAGTTCACAGGCGCCGCCTGAGGGCCTATACGCCGAGCACGGCGCCGGCCGCGGCCTCGACCTTGGCGCCGGTCGCGAGCAGCAGTTCCTCGCTCCCGTCCGGGCCGAACAGCTGCAGGCTGGCAGGCAGCGGCGCCTCGGTCTGGATCGGCTGCGCGAGCGCCGGCACGCCGGCCAGGTTCAGCTCCATCGTCCGGGTGATCCCGGCCACGGCTTCGAACTCCTCCAGCGGCAGCGCGAAGGCGGAGAGGGTCGGGGAGGCGAGCAACTCGACCCGCTCGAAGGCGGTCGCGAGCTCGGCCTGCCAAGCGCGCCGGCTCTCTCGCGCAGCCGGCTCGGCCGCGGCGTAGTCCGCCCCCAGGGCGATCTGGCGGCCGACCGCTCCACCGACCGAGTCGGGCCCGGCTTCGACCAACTCGCGGTTGTTGCGCCAGGCCTCCGGCAGCAGGATCCCCAGCGCCGCCTCGAAAGCCGCCGCCCAGCCGGGCAACTCGACCTCGACCACCTCCAACTCGGCCTCTGCCAGCGCCCGGTCCACCGCGGCGTCGATCACCGGGTCGACCCCGGGCACGCGCACCCGGCCGACCGTCCGCGCCGGTGCCGGCGCCGGCGCGAAGCCCGGCTCCAGCAGCCGCATCCCGGCGGCAACGCCGGCGACGTCGCGGGCCAGCGGCCCGACGCAGTCGAGCGTCTGACTGAGCGGGAAGACACCCGCGCTCGGGATCCTCCCGGCGCCGGTCTTGAGCCCGGTGACGCCGCAGCAGGCGGCGGGGATGCGGACCGAACCACCCGTGTCGGTGCCGAAGGCGATATCGGCCTCACCGGTGGCAACGGCGACCGCCGAGCCGCTGGAGGAGCCGCCCGGG
>Ga0164241_10006315_pt1 | contig 10848 bp, 9 predicted proteins | sample OricomyardsoilBY_FD_108780 | JGI IMG/M metagenome (GOLD analysis project Ga0164241, IMG submission 108780) | Backyard soil microbial communities from Emeryville, California, USA - Original compost - Back yard soil (BY) | ecosystem: Environmental > Terrestrial > Soil > Unclassified | place: USA... | reverse complement strand
CGCAGGGTCTTGTCGAGCGCAGTCCAAAGCGCGTCGTCTGACACGTCGGGGTCAGCGTAAGCTGCCGCCAGAACCGGCGCGCGGCCTTCCAGCACCAGCCGATGCAAGCCGCCCGTCAGGCGCAGCAACAAGGCGTCTTCAATGTTCGGCACCCAGTTCAACATGCGTTGGCCAGTTTCCGTGCTGTCGTCGAGCCGGTCAGCGAACAGACGCGCCAGCCGCGCCATCAGAGGCGAGCCCATCTTGGCCCAGCCCTCGGCGTTTTGGCGAAACTCTTCGCGGATGTCGTCAGCGCTCACTTGATGTATTTCGTCCAGCTGTGTTCGGGCTTGAAGCCGACCATCTTTTTCGCTTTCGCCGAAGTGTAAAGCGTTTCGCGTTCACCCATTTCCCGTTTGACCGGAATGCCGTCGTAGTAGCGCTTGATGATCTCTTGCGTCGTCAGATCGGTCGAATGTTCATCGTTCGAGACGTTGAACACCTCATAGCCCAGCCCGTCGGTTTTCAGGCACCGGTCAACCATCTGACCCAGATCACGCGCGTCGATATAGGCGAAAATATTGCGGCGGCGAACGTCTGGGTTTTTCAGCCAGTCCGGGAAGTCGGTCTGGTATTGATCGGGCGAGATCACATTGTTGATCCTGAGGCCGTAGATGTCGACGCCCGAGCGCTTTTGCCACGAGCGGGCGGTTGCCTCGTTCACGACCTTGGACATCGCATAAGGGTCCTCGGGCACGGTCGGGTGATCTTCGTCGATCGGCAGGTATGCGGGTTTGACGACGCCTTCGGCAAAACAGATGCCGTAGGTGGTTTCGGACGAGGCAAAGATCACCTTCTTGATGCCGGATTTCACGGCGGCTTCGATCACGGCATAGGTGCCCATCGTGTTGATGCGGAAGGTTTCTTCCTCGGTCGTGATGTAGTTCCGGGGCACGGCGGCAAAGTGGACAACGGCGTCATATTTCGGCACACCTTGGGCGGCTTCGAGTTCGTCAAACCACGCAAACGAGTTCATCGCGTTGAACATCATGCCGGAATTGGTGATGTCGGCGGTGATGTCGGGCACGCCCGGATGACCAAGCGGCTTGAGGTCAAGGTTGATGACCTTGTGGCCCTGTGCGACCAGATAGGGAATGACCTCGCGGCCAGCCTTGCCGGTGCCGCCGGTGAATAGAATGCGCATGATTTCCCCTTCCTGAATTGATATTGGCGTTAATACGCAAGTGCTGCGGAAAGGTCCATGACAGTGCACCGCGAATCCGCCATAGTTGGCGTCAACCACGGGGGATTTTTCATGAGCATGTTGAAAACACTGGCCAAAGTCGCGATTGGCGTGATGGTCGTCAAGGGCGTGAGCGGCATGATGAATAAAGGCGAGGCAAGTCCGGCCGAGCCGAAGAAGCGTGCCCCAACCATTGATGACATCCTGAGGCGGCGCGGTGAGAGCGACCAGAAGGCCGGTTCGGGCACAGTTTTCGGCGGGCAATATTCGCCGAAACGCAAATCCGAGTCCGAGGGCGGGATCGAGGACATACTCGGCGGAATTCTTGGCGGCGGATCAAAGGGTGATGGCCCCAAACGCGGCGGGCTTGGCGGTGCACTGGACGAATTGTCCGATCTCTCGACACCCGGACAAGGCGGCGGCGCGCCAGTTCCGACTTCGCCGGACACCGGGAGCTTTGGCGAAGCGTTGAACCAGAGCTTTGACAAGTTCGGCGAGCCTGACACTGCGGCGGTGGCTGAGCATGAGGATCTGGCGCGGTTGCTCTTAAGGGCCATGCTGCAGGCGGCCAAATCAGACGGCAAGATCGACGCATCGGAAAAGAAGAAACTGCTCGATCAGTTGGGTCAGGCCACGCGTGAGGAAATGGATTTCGTTCAGGCCGAGTTGGACAAGCCGGTCGATATCGAAGGGCTGGTCGGCGACACGCCGCGCGGCGCGGAACAGCAGGTCTATATGATGTCGGTCGTCGGGATCGATCTCGACAGCAAACGCGAGGCGGAATACCTACATGCGCTGGCGCAGGGGCTTGGGATCGATCATCAGTCGGTCAATGCGATTCATCAGAAACTCGGCGTTCCGACGCTGTATCGGTAGGGAAAATTATGCTGGAACTTTATGGCGTCGCCCGGTCGCGCGCGACGCGGAACCTTTGGTTGCTTTATGAAACCAATACGGAATTCGGGCACATTCCGGTGATCCAGGCCTATCGGTTGCCCGAGGAGAAGCCGGCAGGTGTGGTCCATACGCGTTCGCCCGAGTTTCTGGCGATCTCTCCGCAAGGTGCGATCCCGGTCCTGAAGGACGGTGACTTCATCCTGACCGAGTCACTTGCGATCAACTTGTATCTGGCAAAGCAAATTGGTGGCGACCTTGCTCCGCGGACTGCGCAGGAAGAGGCGGAGATGACGCAATGGGCGCTGTATGCCATCACGTCGATTGAACCGTTCGCGTTGCCGATCCTGTACGCTGTGACCCAAGGACGCACTGCGACGGCGGAAGGTGCGGCCGAGGTTGTCGATCTGCGCCGCCAGTTGGAACGCCCGATGGCCGTGCTTGAGTCGCATTTGGCTGCGGACGGGTATATGGTTGGCGGACGTTTCACGGTCGCCGATATCAATACGGCCGAAATTGTGCGCTATGCGACCGTGGCGCCCGGGTTCCTTGACGCCTATCCGGCGGTGAAGGCATGGCTTGCCGCTTGCCAGGCACGTCCGGCGTTTCAGAAGATGTGGCAACTGCGACTGACCGAGCCGGAATAGCTTAAGTCTCGGGTGGCAGTTCATGCCAGCCGAATTCTCCGCGCCTGTCGAGGTATTCGGCCCGCAAAGCGTCAAACCAGTCATAGGCCTTTTGATGCAATGCCCCAAGCGCCGGGTCTGCAAGATATGCCGCCATTCGTTGCTTGACCTCGGGCAGAAATCGCTGAATTTCGCGGTCTTCAACGTCGTTCGTATCGTTGTTGGTCCACCAGTTGGATGTGAGGAGATAACGGTCATCGAGGGTGCGCCCTGCACCGCGGCCGCGCAGGTTCTTCAACAAGAAAGTATCTTGAGACCGGACCGCATAATGGTGGACGTCGGCATTGTCCCAAGTCATCAAGGCCCGATCAGCGGCGTGGTGCGACGACGCACGCCTTAACATCAAGGCGTCGTTCGGCAATACCTCACCACGCGTGTTTTTCATGACGACATCAACTTTTGGACGCTTTGGCATATGTGCATTAGCACGGCGAAACTTGTGGGGCCTGAACAGACTCTTTTGCTGAACGAACTTTGGCCGAAAGCGCGACTGCGCTTTGTCGAAGGTCTCAAGCACAAGCCCGCCCTTCCATCGACGGATGCCGTTGCTACCGAACATCTTCCACGAGATGACTATGACGTCGGCGTCACCGACCGCCCCGAAGAGGTCGGTGACTTTGCCTGCGCCGACAGAAATGTTAAGAAATTCGTCAGGATCGATGTGCAAGGCCCATGCAACATCGGCGATGTCACGACCTTTCATGATTCGATTCAGGGCTGTGATCTGAACGGGCTCGCCGTCGACCCGCTGGTTGCGGATGTGAACGACATCCTCGATTTCGGCGAGGCGATCAACCATCTGGTCGGTTCCGTCATCGCAATCATTGGTTGCGATGATGAATTTTTCAAAGCCGATAGCGCGGTGATACGACACCCATTCGAGGAGCAGCAGCCCTTCGTTTCGCATTGACGTGATGACTGCGAGTTTGGTGCGCTTCGGCTCCGGCATCCTGATGCTTTTTTATAGGTCCATCAGCAGACGGCGGGGATCCTCAAGCGCGTCCTTGACGCGAACGAGGAAGGTCACGGCACCTTTGCCATCGACAATGCGGTGGTCGTAGGACAGCGCAAGATACATCATCGGGCGGATGACAATCTGGCCGCCAACGACAACCGGGCGGTCCTGGATCTTGTGCATCCCCAGAATGCCCGACTGCGGCGGGTTCAGGATCGGCGATGACATCAGAGAGCCATAGACCCCGCCATTCGAGATGGTGAAGGTCCCGCCCTGCATGTCGGCCATCGACAGCTTGCCGTCGCGGGCTTTGACTCCAAGCTCGCCGATCCCCTTCTCGATTGCCGAGAAGCTGAGTTGGTCCGCGTCGCGGACAACGGGGACAACAAGACCTGTCGGGGTGCCAACGGCAACGCCCATATGGACATAGTTCTTGTAAACGACGTCAGTGCCGTCGATCTCGGCGTTGACCTCGGGGACTTCTTTCAGCGCGTGGCAGCAGGCCTTGACGAAGAACGACATGAAGCCAAGCTTGACGCCGTGCTTCTTTTCGAATGCGTCTTTGTAGTCGTTTCGGATTGCCATGACGGCTGACATGTCGACCTCGTTATAGGTCGTCAGCATCGCGGCGGTGTTCTGCGCATCCTTGAGGCGGCGCGCGATGGTTTGGCGCAGGCGCGTCATCTTGACGCGCTCTTCGCGAGCACCATCTTCGGCAGTGATAGGCCCGCGCGGTGCTGGGGCTGCAGCGGGTGCCGGGACGGGAGCCGGAGCGGCGGCGGCCTTGGCGACATCTTCCTTCATCACGCGCCCATCGCGCCCGGTGCCTTCGACCTGCTCACGCGACAGACCTGCATCGGCCATGGCCTTCTTGGCCGACGGCGCGTCCTCGACGTCTTCGGTCTTTGCGGCGGTGGGTGACGCAGCTTCGGCTTTGGCCTCGGCCTTTTTCGGCGCTGGAGCCGCCGCTGCGCCACCTTCGGTCAGGGTGCCAAGCAAAGCATTGGCGCCAACCGTGGTGCCGGGACCGGCGACGATTTCTCCAAGCACTCCTGCCGCTGGGGCCGCGACTTCAACCGTGACTTTATCGGTTTCCAGTTCGCAGAGCATTTCGTCTTGCGCAACGGCTTCGCCGGGCTTCTTGAACCAGTTAGCAACGGTCGCTTCGGTGACGCTTTCGCCAAGCGGCGGGACGCGGATTTCAATGGTCATATCTTGGCCTTTCAAAGAGTCAGCGCGTCGTTCACCAGTTGGGCTTGCTGGGCCTTGTGCTGGGACGCAAGTCCGGTGGCGGGAGAAGCGGAGGCGGGGCGGCCGATATAGGCCGCGCGTTTCGAGCGGGTGGTCACGCGGTCAAGCACCCATTCGATATTGGGTTCAACAAATGTCCAGCCACCTTGGTTCTTCGGCTCTTCCTGGCACCAGACGATATCGGCGTTCGGGAAGCGGGCGAGTTCCTGCATGAAGCTTTGGACCGGGAAGGGATAGAACTGCTCGAGCCGCAGCAAGTAGATGTCGGTAATGCCACGCGAGTCACGCTCTTCCAGCAGATCGTAGTAGACCTTGCCGGAGCAGATGACGACCCGCCTAATCTTGTCGTCCTTCGCAAGCTTCGTCGATGAGTGACCTTTTTCGGCATCGTCCCACAACAGGCGATGGAAACAGGAGCCGGTGGTGAAATCGGCTGCGTCGGAGATCGCCATCTTGTGACGCAGCAATGATTTTGGCGTCATCAGGATCAGCGGCTTGCGGAAATCACGGTGCATCTGCCGGCGCAGAATGTGGAAGTAGTTGGCGGGCGTCGTGCAATTGGCGACGATCCAGTTGTCCTGCGCCGAGTTTTGAAGAAAGCGTTCAAGACGGCCCGACGAGTGCTCGGGTCCCTGCCCTTCATAACCGTGCGGCAACAGACAGACGAGGCCGGACATCCGCAGCCATTTGCTTTCACCCGACGAAATGAACTGGTCGAACATGATCTGCGCGCCGTTGGCGAAGTCGCCGAACTGCGCTTCCCACAGCGTCAGCGCATTTGGTTCCGAGAGTGAATATCCGTACTCGAAGCCGAGCACCGCATATTCCGACAGCATTGAGTCGATGACTTCGTAACGCGCTTGGGTATCGCTGACGTGGTTCAACGAAATGTAGCGCTCATCGGTGACTTGGTCGATCAGCGCAGAATGGCGCTGGCTGAACGTGCCTGAAATCGAATCCTGACCCGACAGGCGGACTGGAAAGCCTTCGACCAGCAGCGATCCAAATGCGAGCGCTTCGCCCGTCGCCCAATCAAATCCAAGGCCGGATTTGAACATCTCGGCCTTGGCGTCGAGCAGCTTCTCGACGGTCTTGTGCAGCGTCAGGCCTTTGGGTTTTTGCCCCAGCGCACGACCAACCTGTGCCATCACATCAGGCGTGATTGCAGTCGCACCCGGCGTGTAATTATCGCCTTGACGGGCAAGGTGTTTCCAGCGTCCATCAAGCCAATCTGCCTTGTTCGGCTTATAGTCTTTGGCGGCTTCGAAATCAGCATTCAGTGCCGATTGGAACGCGGCCTTCATGTCTTCGATCTCGCCTTCGGGGATCAGCCCGTCACCGACAAGCCGCTCGGTATAAAGCTGCAAGGTCGACTTTTGCTTCTTGATCCGGTTGTACATCGCCGGGTTGGTGAACATCGGCTCGATGCCTTCGTTGTGGCCGAAGCGACGATAGCAGAAGATGTCGATGACAACGTCTTTGTGGAACTTCTGGCGATATTCAATCGCGACTTTGGCCGCATGGACGACGGCCTCCGGATCGTCACCATTGACGTGAAAGATCGGGGCCTCGACCATCAGCGCAATGTCGGTCGGATACGGCGAACTGCGCGAGAACGACGGCGCGGTGGTGAAGCCGATTTGGTTGTTCACAATGATATGCATCGTGCCGCCGGTGCGGTGCCCGCGGAGGCCCGACAACCCAAAGCCTTCTGCAATGACGCCTTGGCCTGCAAAAGCAGCGTCACCATGCAAAAGGATCGGCAGAACTTGCGAGCGCTCGGTATCACCCAGTTGGTCCTGCTTGGCGCGCACTTTACCCAGGACGACCGGGTTCACGGCTTCAAGATGGCTGGGGTTGGCAGTCAGTGACAGGTGCACGGTATTCCCATCAAACGTGCGGTCCGACGAAGCGCCGAGATGGTATTTTACGTCGCCCGAACCTTCGACATCCTCGGGTTTGGAACTGCCGCCTTGGAATTCGTTGAAGATCGCGCGGTAGGGTTTGCCCATGACGTTCGCAAGAACGTTCAGGCGGCCCCGGTGCGGCATGCCGATGACGATCTCTTTAACGCCGAGCGCGCCACCGCGCTTGATGATCTGTTCCATCGCCGGGATCAGGCTTTCGCCGCCGTCAAGGCCGAACCGCTTCACCCCCATGTATTTGACATGGCAGAACTTTTCGAAGCCTTCAGCCTCGACCAGTTTGTTCAGGATCGCCTTACGGCCCATGGACGTGAAGGTGATTTCCTTGCCGTAACCTTCAATGCGTTCTTTCAGCCAAGCAGCCTGCTCGGGATCCGAGATATGCATGTATTGCAGCGCAAATGTGCCGCAGTATGTGCGTCGTACGATCTCGACGATCTGGCGCATTGACGCGAAATCAAGCCCTAAAACCTGATCAATGAAGATTGGCCGATCCATATCAGCTTCAGTGAAACCGTAGCTTTTTGGATCAAGCTCAGGATGCGGCTTTTCCTGCTGCAGCCCGAGCGGATCAAGGTTTGCTGCAAGGTGACCCCGGATGCGGTAGGCCCGAATGATCATCAACGCACGGATTGAATCAAGCACGGCCTGCCGGACCTGAGCGTCGCTCATCGGCGCGCCTTTTTCGGCGGCTTTCGCCTTCAACTTCTCAGCTTGTTTGCCGGGATCAGCCCACTGCCCGTCAAGCGCTTGCGTCAGGTCGTCCGCCGGAACCGGCGGCCAGTCGCTGCGGGTCCAGCTTGCGCCGTCCGCCTGCTTTTGCGCATCGGGCGCGTCGCCCAACTGGCGAAACCAATCCGCCCAGCTTGGATCAACCGAGTTCGGATCACGGACATAGCGCGCGTAAAGCGCGTCGAGATAATCGGCGTTCGGCCCCTGCAGGAACGAGAGGGCTTCGAATTGTGCATTCGGCGATTGTTCGGTCATGGTTTACCCATTTTCGGTGCGGCGGGTGAGAATGTAGATTGCGAGCGGAGCAGTTTTACCGAGCGACAGGTCGGCTGCTTCCGGCTTGAAGCGCGAAATGACACTGCTTGACCGCGTGGTATTGGTCGTCGTGTCAAGCGGCCCGCGTTCAATATAGTCATGGTCATAGGTTAGCAGATGATATTCGCGCATCTGGTCAAGCAGCCTCGAGAACCGGTCATCTGCGGGTCCCGCAAAGTAGCACTGCACGCTCTGTATATGTTCAGTCGGGTCTTCAACGACGAGTGCTGCGCTGCCGTCCGTCTTAAAGAGGCGCGCGCCGGGCAAGGTGCCTTTCGTGATGCCCCCATCCAGTTGAGCAACCAGTCGCGTCATCTGGACCTGCGTGTCCGCAAGGGTCGCAGGCGACAGATTGCGTTCGGTCTGCATCAGCAACATGCCTTCGTCCAGCACCGCATGGAACGCAACTTCATCATCGACAGTTACCGTGCGCCAATCGCGACCGATCAGAGCGGCTTCCACCGCTTCAACCGTAATCTCGGCCCCGGAACAGGCGGTCAGCACCTCTTCTGCTGACCCGGCAGATATCGGCGCCGCGCTACACAAGCTGATCGCCGTTACGAGGGGAGCAAACAGGTTCATCCCGCCCTCCGCAACCGGCCGAACAAGCCACCGCGCCGTGCCACCGTTTCGCCGACTGAACCCGGCAGCGGCTGGTCTGCGTCATAACCAAATCGAGAAAAGTCATCTGCGTAGTATTCTTCGATCAAGGCAAGTGACGTTTGAGACAATTCGCCACCGCCCTTGCCTTCGGTTTTCCGAATGACCTCGGGTTGGATGTTGCGCGGTCCGGCGGCATTTCCGGCAAGTTTATCCAGATGCGACACCAGAGCATCGAGACCGTGTTCAATATGAAAGACCGTGGCATCCAGCGGGACAAATTCGCTTTGCCGACGCAAGTGGCTATCGTTTAAATAGGGATCCGTCTCGGCGCTTTCAAACCATTCGAGAAGCCATTCGTTGACATCCATTCCTTTGGGGACGGTTCCCAGAACCTCCGCTTGGTGGTGGTACACGCTGACAATGCGGGTCACCGGATGGCGAACCACCGCAAAGGACGATGCAATCCACTCCGCTGGAAAGAAGCGCTCCAACGTGGCAACGTCGATGTGTTGCGGAGACGTCTGCGACCAGCGTCGGTTCAAGGGCTGGTCCGGATAGCTGTCGTCAAGCAAAGCAAGAGACCCGAACCGCGCCGCCAAGTACGCCTCAACCGAGCCACCCGCCGCACGTGGAACGTGGGCGAAGAAGTGCAGGTCAGCGTTGATGCGAACGAGTGGCATTCGGGGCTCAGGGTTCGTTGATGAGGGAGAAAATCGAGGCGCGGACGTAGGTCCGGAAAACGGTCTCCTGTCCGGTTGCCTTCAGGAACCGCTTGGGTCCGATGGATTGCTGGAACAGTGCAAGTGCGTGGGGGTTTTTGTTGCTGATCGCAACTAGGTCGCCAAGCGGACCGCGCTCAAACCCGTTCCAGCCGCCCTCGCTTTCCGCATATTTCGAGATGTCCACCGCTTGCGGAAAGACCATTTCACAAACGACTAGGCTGATAGGTTTGGGATAAGCGTAAGGTTGGAGGAATAGATAGGCCGTTTTGCCCGCTTTCGTCGATTCAAACCAGCCGATCCCACCGAACATCCCAGTGGTGAAGCTTGCGAGGTGCTTCCGCCGTTTAACCTCCTTGGCGAGCGGGTCGTCATAGACCTTTCGCGCAACCTTCCAATCAACGACGACCGACCCCTCGGCGACTGCAGCGGCTGCGGGCGCACGCGCGACGGGATCAAGCTCGGTCCATCCCGACGCTATGACCGCTGACCGCCGTGCGGACAGGGACAGCATCGGGTTTCCGCAAGTCGCGGCCGTTTCCAGCGCGAGATCCTGAAACGAGTTCTTCTCGGCAAAGGCGGGTTGGCCGAACGCAGCAACAGCGACAAGCATCATGGTAACCGCACGACGAACGTCGGCGAAGAAGGGGAGTGCCTGATTGATGCGGATCAGCGGCATGTTAAGTCAGTCGCGCCCCAATGCTTTGAGAACGGCCTGGCCAAGACCCGCAGGGCTGTCGGCCACAATTATCCCGGCGCGTTTCATCGCTTCGATTTTGCTTTCCGCGTCTCCTTTGCCGCCTGACACAATGGCGCCCGCGTGGCCCATCCGCCGACCAGCGGGAGCCGTGCGGCCCGCGATGAAACCGGCAACCGGCTTCTTGCGACCATTCTTCGCCTCGTCCATCAGGTATTGGGCGGCATCCTCTTCGGCAGAGCCGCCGATCTCGCCGATCATGATAATGGATTCAGTTTCGGGGTCGGAGAGGAACATGTCGAGAATGTCGATATGTTCGGTGCCCTTGATCGGGTCACCGCCGATGCCGACAGCCGTTGTCTGGCCAAGACCGACGTCTGTTGTTTGCTTGACGGCTTCATAGGTCAATGTCCCCGAACGGCTGACAACACCGACCGACCCGCGTTTAAAGATCGACCCCGGCATGATGCCGATCTTGCAGCCGCCCGGCGTCAGAACGCCGGGGCAATTCGGCCCGATCAGCCGCGTTTTTGATCCTTCGAGCGCCCGCTTGACTTTCATCATATCGAGAACCGGGATCCCTTCGGTGATGCAGATCACCAGTGGGATTTCAGCGTCGATGGCCTCGAGAATGGAATCCGCAGCGAAGGGCGGCGGCACATAGATGACGCTGGCATCAGCACCGGTCCGGGAAACTGCTTCGTGGACCGAGTTAAAGACCGGCAGTCCCAAGTGATCGGTACCGCCCTTGCCGGGGGTCACGCCGCCAACCATTTTCGTGCCGTATGCGATGGCCTGTTCCGAATGGAACGTCCCCTGACTGCCTGTAATCCCTTGGCAGATGACTTT
>Ga0164241_10006314_pt1 | contig 10848 bp, 10 predicted proteins | sample OricomyardsoilBY_FD_108780 | JGI IMG/M metagenome (GOLD analysis project Ga0164241, IMG submission 108780) | Backyard soil microbial communities from Emeryville, California, USA - Original compost - Back yard soil (BY) | ecosystem: Environmental > Terrestrial > Soil > Unclassified | place: USA... | reverse complement strand
CTGGTCCCATACATTCGGTGAGAATTTTCCAGCCTACATGCAAATCTCAAATGGACTGGCCATTGTACACTTATCAGAGCACTATGGTGATGCCTGTCCGGGATCGACAATCAAAATTAATGTCGAAGATATTGAAGAAATGGCTTTACGTCTTAAGGCAAAGGATTATAAATATTCAAAACCAGGAGTTGAAGTGATGCCCTGGAATACAAAGGAAATGTGGATTCACGATCCATTTGGGAACAAGCTAATGTTCTTTCAAGATATCACTATATAAAATGGTTGAGGAGCGGTGCAAAATAGTCGTGGGTTCCCAAAGGTCCGTGCATTGCCGTATAACAAACCGATCGAACCGACTTCGAACGGCTGTCACGTCTTTCGCTTGCGCGAAAGCCGCGCCAGTTCGGCTCAGGTCCTCTCGCTTCGCGAACGGACCATCGCCCCGTCCTCGCGGCTCATCGGCACGTTATACGGACCTGTAAAAATCTGAAAATTACGGGATAATTAATGGAAAAGAAAATCATAGCCATTCTATCATTAGCCATAGCACTGATCATTTCGAATAGCTATTGGTTGTTCAAAATCTTTGATGCTGGAGTAACGCAGGCATACCAAAGCGTATCCCTTGAAGACAACAAATTCGCTCTGGAGCAATTAATCCGAATATTCCCTCTTGTAATAAAAGGCGCGTCGAAATCGGAAGTGATTGCTGCCGCCGATATCGATAAGAATCCAAATTATATTTTTGAAAAAGATGGCGCTACAGTTGTGGGGAAAATCGGAATCATATTTGATAAAAATGGGAAAGTCCTTAACGTGATTAAAGCTTGGGACGGGGGTCACTGACTTGTAAGAAGGCTTAAATTCAAGACCGCCCCCAAAGAAATACCGAGGCCCACGATCGCCCAACATGCGCCATTACACTTCGCTCGATTGTCAAAATTATTTAATCTTTACTCGCTCGGGGCTTCGCCCAAATGGGTTTTGAGGAGTGCCCGGCAATTCAGACTGGATTTCGGCTGCACTAACTTTCTCTGAAATCTTTATCGGTGGTCTACGTTAGTTTGCCTCAACCCGTCTTCATTGCACGCTGCGGGTTTGGGCTACGGGGGCGGTAGTACCCCACTTCGCCCAAATCCTCGCGTAGCGGGCATCACCCCAAAACCCACTTCGTAATGGCGCGAACGTTACACGCAATACCGCACGTTATTTTGTTGCCCAGTGATCCTTCCAGTCACTGAGCAATTATGCTAAATATTTCATAACAAGATCATCTGCAAACGAGGGTGAAGAATTATGGCCCAATTTCAAATTCGGACAGTTGAAGATTTCAAAGAGCACATTCAAATAGGATCCACACAGGAATCTTCTTTTCTTGATTTTAAAGCCATGGTTGACTTCAAAGGAAAAAAAGACCGGCAAACATTAGCACAAGATTTTGCAATTGACCTTTGTGCCTTCGCCAATACCTTAGGCGGAACAATATTAATTGGTATTGGAGAAAGGCAAAATGAAAATGGCATAAAAGTAGCAAACGGAATTTGTCCTATCGAAAATCCAGATGAAATCAAAGTTTTTTTCAACAATGACGTCAGAGGGTTGATCCATCCTGGCGTATCATTCGAAATAAGAATATTAAAAATACCAAAAATAATATTGTCTGTAAATGTTTTTCCGTCGATACATTTAACATCTACTTGTTTACATAAAGACCGGAACTCTTTTTGCTTTCCGTACCGAACCGAAGTCGGAAATCGATTCTATTTGTTCCATGAAATCGAGGAATTAATGAATAATGTGAATTCGAGAGCGATGTATTTAAAGCTGTTGTCGCACTTGAAAGAACACCAAAGTGCCGACGTCACGTTATATCCAAAACCATTAGTCAAAAATGTTAATGGTGTAAAAATATCAATCATAAATGACAACGCAGAGGCGTTTGAACTTACAATAAATACTAGAGTAATAAGGCTTCCGTACTCGCTAATTGATGAAATATGGAACAAATCGGATGTAGGTACATCGTTATGCTTAAAGCTCAAAGAAAGAATCATTGAACGTGGGAAGGCTGGAGCCTTAGATTTAGATCATCCTATGGACCGACACGAAAACGAGACTACACAAAAAAATGCATATCTAGTAACGAAACCAATTAAGATTTCTTTTCCTCACTAAAAAAGCAATTCCTAATGCGTAAGACGTGCGGTACAGCGTGTAACAAAGCCCAGCCAGGGCCGCGCGGACATGCTTCGCATTGCGCGTCCGCAAATGGCCTTGGGCAGGCTGCGCGGCAATTCAAACTCAATTTTGAGCGGCGCGAACTTCGCTTAGTGCCTACGTCCGCTTGCTCAAAACCGGTTCTCATTGCACGCTGCGGGCGTGAGCTCCGGGGGTTATACCACCCCACTCCGCTCACGTCCTCGCGTATTGCGCATGCCTTCCCAGGCCACTTCTGGCTGGGCCAACGTTGGGTGACATTATGCCGTTTTATTTGTGCTCGCCGATCTTCACAGTCGGCGAGCAACGAAAAGAATATTTACTAGGGGTGGAAGAGTAATTTCTAAGAATTCCAACTGGAAGTAGAACAGTATAGTTTTTGAAAAACTAGATTTAAGTATATCCACAAATCATGAGGAAGACAAATGGAAAGCTTTGAAAATACGTGGGAAATAAAAAGTGACAGTGCTATCGTGGATTTTGCTTTTGCTACGACCAAAGAAATCGCAGAACCTGCCAAATTGCAGATGCCCCAATTCGCAGAAGTGTTTCCCTTTCGTCGTGCATGGGAAGCAAATGGAATTTTGGTGGAAGATACATTTGCGGTTCTGCTCCGTGAAAAAAATGGAAGCGGTGTTCCGTTAATAGGAGAGATTAAGGAATCGGAATTGATCAAAAGAATCCAAGAGTTTTCGAAGAAGAAGACGCACCCATCTTTTGACGAAACGTACCGGGAATTTGGCGATAATTATTTCAAAGCAGACCAGATTCTCTACATCGGAAATATTTCTAATTCAAAATTGAGCTGGCACCACATTCAAACAATTTTTGTTGAATGGTTAAACAAAATAGTGGTTCCGGTAATTCTTAAGAACAACGAGAAAAGGGTACTGAGCGCTATTCCAACCCCACCCTAATTCGATGTGAAAAAAATAATGTCGAGTGTGTTTGTACTAGAAAGCGAAGCGGCTATGAAGCAAGGCACTTGCTTTCACCTTGCAGACATTGGTTTGGTGACGTGCGAACATACTTGCTGTGATGGATTGAAAGTATTTCGAAGTGACAACCTATCAAATAAAATTGAAACTGAAGTTGTAAAAAAGAATGCAACCATTGATTTGGCCATTTTAAGGGGAATGGGATTTGAGTTAGGAGGCGGTTTGGAAAGGGGCTCTTCAGATAACCTAAATGTAATGGATCATATCGCTGCAGTTGGTTTCCCTAATTATCGATACGGTGATTCCGGCGTGTTTTCACCAGGTTTAGTCATTGGCTTTCGTACGGTATCCGGAATCAGAAGAATTCTTGTCAACACTCCGTTGATATCTGGAAATAGCGGCGGTCCCGTAGTCGACAGATCAGGAAAAGTAATAGGAGTTGTTGCCACAGGTGCGGATCGAATGGAGGAGGCACCCGGGACCGAAAATCATGGTGTAATACCAATTGAAGCATTAAAATACCTATAAATAGAAAAGACCACCCTAGTAAATACGAAACGGCATAACGATCACCCAACAAGCACCATGGTGGGTCCTCTTCGCTCGGGGTTTCCACCCCTCGCTACGGCCTTGCTTCGCAAGGCCCGGCCTGCAAACGTCGTTTTGGCTAAGCCGGGCAATTCACAGGGCATCTTCACTCGCTCGCTTTAGGCTCGCTCATTGCGGTGCTCCTGTTCATTGCGCACTGCGGGCGCGAATTCCGGGGGCCAGAGGGCCCCACTCCATTCACGTCCTCATGCAACCGGCTGAGCCAAAACGCCGCTTCACCATGGCGCAACGTTGGAGGAAATAGATGTCCTTAAAGTGTTGCCTTACGCCCTTCGGCCTTCAGGCAAGCTCAAAAAAATATTTTTTCGGGCGGTAAGAATAATGCTTTGCTGCAAAGTCAATCGAATGCCAAACAATTGACTATCGTTTTGTGTTGAAAAAGTATAGAGTACTAAGAAATGCTTAATGGGAGCAAAAGTACACAATGAGAGAAGCATGGCTATTATTGTTGGACAAATAGAGCCGCTTAAAAAAATAAAAGAGGCCTTGAATGAAAAGGGCGTTACCCGCTTTAAATCAATTGGGGAAATTAATGCATTTTTGCGAAATTATAACTCTGAAATAAATGAAATACCAAAAACGATTGAAAATGATCTGATTAAAGAAATTGAGCATTTAGACACCGAATGTATTCGTACTCGTCGAGATTACGAGGAAGCAAAAAAAGCTGTTACAGAGGATGCGAACCAAAAAATATCTAACTTTAAAAATAAATTGGAGGAACTCAAAGGAAAGAATTCAAAAAGAAATTTATTTAATATATTCAATGCTTTAAGGATTAAATACCTATCCAAAAAAATATCACGCCTTGAAAATAGTATGGATAGCATCATTCGTAATGGCTCTGCTGTTGCAGAATTTGATGCCGCGATGGCAAAGAAAAAGGTAGATGACTTTATGTTAAACCGAAATAGTATTATTGCGAAAAGATGCGCCGATTCCTTAAAAAATCTGAACTACATTAAAAGCGTAATTGAAGGCATCTCTCCGATGATAGCAGGTGCCCTGGGTGAAAATTCGGTGGTAAAGGAAGTCAAGAAATTGTCTGACGAGTTTTACATGATAAACAACTTTTATGTGAAATTTGATCCTCCGATTTACAACAGAAGCAATCGAGATAGGATATTTAGCATTCAGATAGATCACATAGTCGTGTGCCGATCTGGAATATTTAGTATTGAAACAAAAAATTGGAGCGAGAAGTCGATAAATGATTTAGACCTAAGGTCCCCAGTCGAACAAGTTTTAAGAAGTGGGTACGCATTGTTCGTGTTAGTACATGATGGTTTGAAAAGCGATCTTTTCAAATTAACGAAGCATCACTGGGGTAACAAAAAAATACCAATAAGAAATATAATTGCAATGACAAATAAAAAGCCAAAGGGCGAATTTAAGCACGTAAAGATATTGTCATTGGCTGAGTTAATTGGATATATCAAATACTTTGAGCCAATTTTTAGTAAAGAAGAAGCGGATAAAATATTCATGTATTTAAACGGGGTTAAAGCCTCGTAAATTGAAAAATGAAACCATCAAACACACCGCCCGAAAAACAAATAGGCCATCTACGTCCTCCAACAAGCACCATGATGGGTCCTCTTCGCTCGGGGTTTCCACCCCTCACTACGGCCTAGCTTCGCAAGGCCCGGCCCGCAAACGTCGTTTTGGCTAAGCCGGGCAATTCACAGGGCATCCTCACTCAGTCGCTGAAGCTCCCTCGTTGCGGTTCTCCTGTTCATTTGCGCACTGCGGGCGCGAATTCTGGGGGCCAGAGGGCCCCACTCCATTCGCGTCCTCGTGCAACCGGCTGAGCCAAAACGACGCTTCACCATGGTGCAACGTTGCGTAAAATACCGGTGGGGGAGCGCAGGTTCACTAACGTTCTCCTGCTGAATTCAAACACAATTATATTTCCAGAGAAAACCAATGAATTTACAACAAAAAATGGGTATAGTAGACCGAATATGAAAGACCTAGAAGACGTAAAGAAAATAGCAGTTCTTATCGATAGCGATAATACTATCCATGGTAAAATCAAACCCATTTTAGACGAAATAGCTACTCATGGGCACATTGGAATAAAGCGCGCATATGGAGATTGGTCATCCGAAAGTTTGAAAAAAATTAAGGCAACTTTAATCGAATTGGCGGTACATCCAATTCAGCAATTCACATATACATCTGGCAAAAACTCAACTGATATATCGATGGTAATAGATGCGATGGACCTCCTGTACACAAGAAAGTACGACGCTTTCGCTTTGATTTCGTCAGATAGTGATTTTACGAAATTAGCCATTCGAATCAAAGAAGAAAATGTTTTCGTATTCGGATTTGGGGAGCAAAAGACACCACCTTCATTCCGCAATGCTTGCGATGACTTTATTTTTATTGAAAATATTGGAAAGCAATCCGAATCTAAAATTGATATTGATGTTTCTAGGCCAGATGTAAAAGAAGTTATTTCCCTGCTTACAACTGCATGGAACCAAGAAAAAGATGAAGACGGCTGGGCCGGTGTAGCTCAAGCGGGTAATCTATTAAAACGTCAAAAACCAGATTTTGATCCTCGTGCATTTGGGGTTAGCAAAATCCCACAATTGATATCAAAACTTCCAAGTGTATTCGAAACGAAAAAATTTAAAAAAGGAGAAGCAACTATTACTGAATTTCGGTTAAAAAGTCAGACAGGAAAATAAATACCCCCCACCGGTACAACACGCAACAAGCGCCAGCCGGGAGCCCGCGGGCATGCATCGCATTGCGGGCTCGAAAATGGCTTCTCGGGGCGGTTTGGCAATTCAGCCGCGCTTTGAACTGCGTTTCGCTTCGCTCAACTTGTTCTCAGCGGGCTTCATTGCACGCTGCGCGCATGAATTCCGGGGGCATACGCCCCACTCCATTCACGTGCTCGCGTAGCAAACCTGCCCCTCGAAGCCACTTCCGGCTGGCGCCAACGTTGTGTTCAATGCGGGGCGGGGCTTCGCTCACGTCCGTTCGCTACACAAAACGCGAAGTACTTTACATCATGTAATGAAACATACCATTTTGGAAAATGTTTATATTTGTAGAAAATAAGCAGGAGGATATATTTGTGGCTCTTATTCCGAACATGGATTCAGCAGAATTAAATAAGTGGCTAGATGAATATCTCGAATGGATTAACCAAGACATTCGGAACAGGCTAATCGCAGACTTAGACTACCAGTTGCCAGAAGAAGTCAAAAACCTCATTGACATAGTAGAAGGATATCGTTTTTGGAGAAGGGCCATTGAGAATTCTCCATTACAAATGGATCCAGTCGAAGTTCCTGATAAATATTTGGGAGTTCTTAAAAATATAGTTCTTTTCAAGAGAAAAAAGGTAGCACGAGAATTGGTTCGCCCACTCTCTAAGGCAATCAATCATGCAAGCAGATTACAAATTCAAGAAAAGCAACGACACATAGAGGCTTACTTCTCTCGAGAGTGGTTTTTAGAAGCTACAACGATACCAGTTCCTGCGCTTTCAAAATATATTGGAATAAAACACATTGAAGAGTTTCAGAGTCATCACCTGAAGCTTCAAGAGAGAAGATACGACGAAAAGTTTGCAATATTACAAGCTCCTGGATTGTTTTATCCAGATATTTATTATTATTCAGAAAAATGCCGTGTTAGGAATGCTGGGATAATTGTTGGTTATATTGATATTGATAACTTCAAGGCATTTAACACAGAGTTTACAGAACCTACAGTTGATAGCGAACTGCTTCCGATATTCATGAATACTCTTGAATCGCATTTCTATAGTCACGGGTTCGTGTATAGATATGGTGGTGACGAATATACATTTATACTTCCCAATATGGAGATGGAATTGGCGATTCATTTTATGAAGTCACTTATGAGTAAAATAGCGTTAAACAAATATGGAAAAATAAATAAAAACCCAACCATTTCGATAGGAATGTACCAAGTTAAATGTGACAACATCTTCACTGAAAGGGAAATAGAAGAAAAAGCTAATCGTGCAAAAAACCACGCAAAGCACAATGGAAAAAACGGAATATCAATACTTCGGGACGATTCAATTAATTCCGAATCAATTTCAAAAATTGATCAATAAAATACAAGAAGAACCCGCCCCACACTGAACACAACAAGCGCCATGGTGGGTCCTTTCCGTTGCGGGGTATCCACCCCGCAACTCCAGCCTTGCTTCGCAAGGCCCGGCCCGCAAACGGCATCTGGGCTAAGCCGGGCAATTCACAGGGCATCCTCACGGCAACCGCTAAGGCGGGCTTGTTGCGGTGCTCCTGTTCATTGCGCACTGCGGGCGTTCGCTCCGGGGGCCACAGGCCCCACTCCGTTCACGTCCTCGCGCAACCGGCTAACCCCAAAGGCCGCTTCACCATGGCGCAACGTTGGTGGAAATAGAGGTCCTTAAAGTGTTGCCCTTCGCCCTTCGGGCTACGGGCAAAATTCAGTTATTTTATTGAGAAAAGTTTCTACAAATAGGCGCTGAGGCATTGGCGAACGCAAAAGCCACTCAACTCCTCAAGTAGGAAACACTGTTGACGGAAATAGTGCATATTTTTCAGAAAAGCTATGGGTATTTACGGTAAAATGAAGCCGCAATACTCTGCCACAAATCCTGGTATTGTCGTACCAAACAGACAGGTTGAATTATGAATAAATGGATAATTGGCATCTTAATAATGGTAGCATCTATAACAGAATCTTTAGCAGATAGGCATGCAATTACCGATTCTGGTGAAAGTGTGATTTTGTATAACGACGGAAGCTGGAAGTACGATTCATCGAAAATGGATAGATCAAATAAAAGTACGAATCCTCTATTTAGGGGAACCAAATGGGGCCAAAGCAAAAAGCAAGTAAAGCAAATCGAAAAGTCAAAAATTTTGAAAGACACATCATCCGCTTTGATATACAAATTAACTGTTGGAGGCTTGGATGCAATCTTAGGCTATTATTTTGTTGATAACAAACTATTCCGGGCGGCTTATTTCTTTCAAGAATCTCATAGCAACGACAATTTGTATATAGATGATTATAATACAATAAAGTCCATGCTAAAACAGATTTACAACGAACCTAGTGAAGATGAAGAAGATTGGAAAAATGACTCGTATAAAGATGACAGGGACAAGTGGGGATTTGCGATCTATATGGGACAACTATCTTATCACACAAAATGGGAAAACTCTTCGACAGTTATATCATTGTATTTGCAAAAGGGAGATCAAGGAATTCAGATGGGTATTGAATATTTTAGCAAGGAACATGGAGAGGAAGCAGTAAATTCGCTTTTGAAAGATTTTTAAACTAAAAATATTCGAATAGGTATACTCAGGTCCAAAGTGCATGAGGCCCTCTACTTCCACCAACAAGCACCATGGTGGGTCCTCTTCGCTCGGGGTTTCCACCCCTCACTACGGCCTTGTTTCACAAGGCACGGCCCGCAAACGTCGTTTTGGCTAAGCCGGGCAATTCACAGGGCATCCTCCTCGCTCGCTTTAGGCTCGCTCATTGCGGTGCTCCTGTTCATTGCCCACTGCGGGCTTTCGTTCCGGGGGCCGGAGGGCCCCACTCCACTCAAGTCCTCGAGCTTTCCGGCTAAGCCAAAACGACGCTTCACCATGGTGCAACGTTGTAGGCAATTCCAACTCGGGGCTTCGTTCGCTATCGCTCGCTGCGCAATGCGGACCGCCAATCGTCCTGATTGGCGGAAAAAGATGAAAAATTGTTAGACTGTTCAGTCTAAGTTAGGTTTATACGGACAGGAGAAAAAATGTTTGGGATGGAATACGAATTGAATCTAGAATCTCGACTTTGGATACCGAGAAATTTGAAAGACAGCACCTATTTTGAAATAAATTATTCGTTTTCCCTCCCATTAATGGTCGAAAATCCAGACTATGAAGAATTCCCATACCATTTTATTGGCTCCTGCTTCCTTATAAATAGAAACGGGAAAACATATGTGGTTACGGCAAAGCATTGCATTGAGGATACCAAAACAAATCCAAACAATCTTTTCGTCTTACGAAATTTGCGGTCTCGCGAATGCTTACCATTGTGCCACTCATATTCTCCAAAGGAAATCAGGTTTGAAGGCCAAATACTGAATGACAAAAATCAGCTGGACTTCATTATTTATGAGGTTGAACAAAATCCTTTCAAAGATTTCTACCCTTTAGCATATGAAAACAAGGAAATGTATTTACACAACGAAGGTGAGCCACTTTTTAATTTGAGCTACCCATTTATTCACAACAGTATCGATTACGGCATTAATAAAATAAAGCTAAGACAGCGTTTTTACAAAGGAACTTACAATAAAAAGGAGGACGATTTCACACATCTTGTTCAATTTGAAAACGAGAATGAAAGCTTGAATGGCGCGAGCGGATCTCCAGTATTGGTAGGAATTCCGGGGGATTTTAAACTAACAGGAATTTTAACTAGGGACGACGAAAAAAACCTAACAGGTATAGCGGCCTATTTAGATGTTGTTTTAGTCGGACTAGCCATCGATCAACACGATCCTCAAAATAATTCTTTAACGGAGTGACCGTCTTTGGTGATCCACCAATGGATTTGCACATGAAGAGAAAAAGAAAAGCCCGTGAAGTTGAATTTGGTGCGCAGTCGTATAACAATCGGTTCAACCCGATCAGCCTCGCCGGTCACAGCCTTTGCTTATGCAAAGCCTGCGCTGATGACCATATGGGCTTGTATCTTCTGGTTTCGTTTACGGGTTGACAGGGCGTTATTCTGACAATAAAAATATCCTCGTAGCTGCTGAAAATAACCAATAATTATAAATCAAAATTATTCATTTTAGAAATATCACCTCACCCATCCATGGGATTCGGCTCTGCGAGAACCCGAGTTGAAACTGCCTACAACAAGCACCATGGTGGGTCCTTTCTGCTTTGGGTTTCCACCCAAAGCAGAATCCTTGCTTCGCAAGGCACGGCCCGCAAACGTCGTTTTGGCTAAGCCGGGCAATTCACAGGGCATCCTCACTCGGTCGCTGAAGCTCCCTCCTTGCGGTGCTCCTGTTCATTGCGCACTG
>Ga0164241_10006313_pt1 | contig 10848 bp, 11 predicted proteins | sample OricomyardsoilBY_FD_108780 | JGI IMG/M metagenome (GOLD analysis project Ga0164241, IMG submission 108780) | Backyard soil microbial communities from Emeryville, California, USA - Original compost - Back yard soil (BY) | ecosystem: Environmental > Terrestrial > Soil > Unclassified | place: USA... | reverse complement strand
GAGGACGCGGGCCAGACCGTGTTCCGCCAACGCGCCCTGTTCCACCCGCACGGCCTGCCCGGCCACCTCTACTGGTGGGCGATCAAACCCTTCCACGGCGTCGTCTTCGGCGGCATGCAACGCAACATCGCCCGCGCCACCCAGGACGAGTGATCGCTCAGGCGAAGACGATCCGCATCACGGCGCGGCGGACCGACGGCCGCAGTACCTCGGTGAAGCCCGCCTCGGCGAAGGTCCGCACCGTGCCGACGTGGAGTTCCTCGGCGATCGCCTGGGTCGTCGTCATCGGGTAGCCCTCGAGCACACGAGCGCCCCGGTCCCGCGCGAAGCCGACCGAGGCCGCGACGAGTGCCCGGCTCACGCCGCGCTTGCGGTACCCGGCTCGGACGAACACACAGGTCACCGCCCAGATCGACGGATCCGCCTTGTCCTCGGTCCGGCCCTGCCACGCGGCCCGGTTGGCGTTCCGGATCAGACCGTCGTACGCGATCCGTGGCTCGACCGCGCACCAGCCGACCGGCTCGCCGTCGAGATAGGCGACCAACCCACTGGTCGTGTCCGAGTCCGGATGGCCGCAGTCGGTCTGGTCGCGCAGCCGCTGTGCCCGCTCCTCGACGGGGAACTTCCCGAACGCCTCGCCGCGGGCGAGCTTGTAGCGCTGGCACTGACAGCCGTAGCCGGTGCCGCGGGTCCCGAACACGGCCCGCAGGTCGTCCCAGCTCGCCTCGTTCGCCGGCACCACGACCGGGTCTGTCGTCATCCGATCACTCCCTCTCCCACGCTATAGTCCAGGCAACCATATGGTTGCGATCAGAACCGGAGGGTGTCGTGGGTTTTCCCGATCGGATCGAACGTGTGCTGGACCTCGCGCACCCGCCGGAGAAGGTGTGGGCCGCGCTGACCACGGCCGAGGGACTGGGGACGTGGTTCGGGAACGAGGCGACGATCGACCTCCGGCCAGGTGGTGTGGCACGGCTGTCGTGGAACAGCGGTGACACCGCCGAACTGACGCTGGAGCGGGTCGAGGAGCCGACGGTCTTCGCGTACACCTGGCGCATCTCCGGGCTGCCGGCGGACGACCCGCGCCGCACGTACGTCGAGTTCACCCTCGAGCCGACCGGCACGGGCACCAGGCTGACCGTGGTCGAGTCCGGCTTCGCCCAGCTGCCGCAGGAAGCCCACGACCAGGCCTTCGGCGGGAACACGACCGGCTGGGCCAACGAACTCGGCGAACTGGTCGAGTACCTCGATGCCTCCTGAGTCCGGTACGCCGGCAGCACCCGACGTCGAGGCGGTCGCGGAACAGGTCTTCGTCGCCCTGGCCGACCCGAGCCGGCGCAACATCCTGGCCGCACTCGCCGCCGGCGGACCGGCCACCGCGACCGACCTGGCCAACCGCCTGCCGATCACCCGGCAGGCGATCGCCAAACACCTGACCCTGCTGTCCGACGCCGGCCTGGTCACCGCCGAGCACGGCGAGCGCCGCCGCGTCCGCTTCCGCCTGCAGTCCGCTCCGATGCAGGTGGCGCAACAGTTCCTTGCCGCTCTGGCCCGCGACTGGGACACCGACCTGGACGCGCTGCGCAAACACCTCGACACCTGACCATCGATCTGCTCGGAGGGTCCGCCGTGGAACAGAACGACTTCGACGTCATCGTGCTCGGCGGCGGTCCGGCCGGCGAGAACGTGGCCGACCGCGCCGTCCAGGGCGGACTGACCGCCGCCTTGGTCGAGCACGAACTCGTCGGCGGCGAGTGTTCGTACTGGGCCTGCGAGCCGTCGAAGGCACTGCTGCGGCCGGTGATGGCTCTGCGGGCTGCCCGCTCGGTGCGGGGAGTCGTGGCGGGCGAACTCGACGTCCCCGCGGTCCTCGCCCGGCGCGACGACTTCGTCGACCACTGGACCGACAACGGTCAGGTCAGTTGGGTGGATGGGGCCGGCATCACGCTCGTACGCGGTCATGGCCAACTGACCGGCGTCAGGCAGGTCACGGTGACCGCGGCCGACCGATCGGACCGGGTACTGACGGCTCGGCACGCGGTGACGATCGCGACCGGCTCCGACGCGTTCGTCCCCGACATCGACGGGCTCCGCGCGGCGTCACCGTGGACCAGCCGCGAGGCGACCAGCGCACACGAGGTTCCGGCCAGCCTCGCCATCATCGGAGGCGGTGTGGTCGGGGTCGAGATGGCCACCGCCTTCGCAGCGTTCGGCGCCGAGGTCACGCTGATCACCCAGCACGGCCTGCTGACCAGCCTCGAGCCGTTCGCCGGTGAACTGGTCGCGCAGTCGTTGGCCGGCCAGGGCGTCCGGCTCCTCCTCGACACAGCCGTCGACCGGGTACGTCGTACCGCCGACGGCGTCACGGTCGAGACGAGCGACGGGACGTCGGTCGTCGCCGCCGAACTGCTCGTCGCCACCGGCCGGCGACCGCGGACGTCGGACCTCGGACTGGACGCTGTCGGTCTGAACGCCGGCGACTGGATCGAGACTGACGACACGATGCTGGTGCGCGGGACCGACTGGCTGTACGCAGTCGGCGACGTCACCGACCGTGCACTGCTCACGCATCAGGGCAAGTACCAGGCCCGGGCCGCGGGTGACGTGATCGCAGCCCGCGCTGCCGGCCGTCCCGCCTCCGACGGCGCCTGGGGTACGCACGTGGCGACGGCCGACCACGAGGCGGTTCCGCAGGTCGTCTTCTCGGATCCGGAGATCGCCGCGGTCGGCCTGACTGCGGCCGCCGCGGCCGATCGCGGGTACGACGTCCGCGTCGTCGACTACGACCTCGGTCGGGCCTCGGGAGCCAAACTGCACACCGACGGGTACGCCGGCCAGGCGCGCATGGTGGTCGACGAGCAACGGTCCGTCCTTCTCGGCGTGACCTTTGCCGGACCCGACGTCGGCGAACTGTTGCACGCGGCCACGATCGCGGTCGTCGGCGCGGTGCCACTCGACCGCCTGTGGCACGCGGTCCCGTCGTTCCCGACGATCAGCGAGATCTGGCTCCGCCTCCTGGAGACGTATGGCCGGCCCTAGTCAGCCGGTCAGGCCGGACAGGTTCGCGAGTGTTTTGCGCATGACGTCGGCGAGGTCGGGGTCCGAGGGGTCGGCGACCCAGCGTTCGAAGGAGACCCGGAAGACCGCGACACTGGTCTCGGCGGCCAGGGACGCGAGGTCGGGGGCCACGCCGCGCCGGCCCAGCGCATCGGTGAAGGCGGCGGCCAGGGAGGCCATCTTGATGAACTCTCGTTCGCGGAGTTCGGGTGTGGCCGTGATGACGGCCTGACGGCGCCGGGAGTAGTCGCGGCGGTCGACGAAGAGGTCGGCCGCAGCGAGCAGCGCGGCCTCGATCGCGTCCATCGGGCTCGCGGACTCCGGTGCCGCGAGCAGGGCCTCGACCATTCGCTGTTCGAGTTCCTCGGAGCCGGCGAACAGGACCTCGCGCTTGTCGGCGAAGTGCCGGAAGAACGTCCGCGCGGTCACGCCGGCCCGGTCCGCGATCTGGGCGACGGTCGTGCCGTCGTACCCCTGCTCGGCGTACAGGGACATCGCTGCCTCTCGCAGCCGTCCGGCCGCATCAGGTTCCCACCGCGCCATGGGTCAGATCCTAGCGATGTCATCGAGTGACATCACAGGGTGTAGGCTGAGTGATGTCACTGACTGACATCATGAAGGGAATCAGTGCCATGCGCGTTTTCATCACCGGAGCCTCCGGGCACGTCGGCTCGGCCCTTGTCCCGGAACTCCTCCAGCACGGTCATTCGGTGGTCGGCCTGGCTCGCTCGGACGCGGCCGCCGTACGACTCACCCAATGGGGTGCCGACATTGTCCGCGGCGACCTCGACGATCTCGACGGTCTGCGCGCCGCGGCGGAGGCGGCCGACGGCGTCGTCCACCTGGCGTTCCGGCACGACGCCATGCAGTCCGGCGACCTGACCGGTGCCGCCGAGACGGACCTGGCCGCCGTACGGGCGATCGCGGACGTCCTGGCCGGGACCGACAAGCCGTTCGTCGGTACGTCGGGCACCGGGCTGCTGGGGATGGCGGGACTCGACCGCATCGGGACCGAGGACGACACCCTGCCCGGCGGCTACCGCATCGACGCCGAGAACTACCTCGTCGAGCTCGCCGGCAAGGGCATCCGGTCGTCGGTCGTCCGGCTGCCACCGATCACCCACAGCACGCTCGACCACAACGGCTTCGCGCCGTCCCTGATCGCCTTCGCCCGCCGCAACGGCTACTCGGCGTACGTCGGCGAAGGCACGAACCGCTGGCCGTCGGTCCACACCCTCGACGCGGCCCGGCTGTACCGGCTCGCGGTCGAGTCCGCGCCGGCGGGCACCCGCCTGCACGCGGTCGCCGACGAGGGCATCGAGTTCCGCACCATCGCCGAGGCGATCGGCCGCGGACTCGACGTACCCGCCCGCTCCGTCACCGCCGAGCAGGCCGCCGAGTCCGTTGGCTTCCTGGCAGCATTCGTTGCCATCGACAACCCAACCTCAGCGACCCGCACCACCAGCCTGCTCAACTGGCACCCAACCCACCCCACCCTCCTCGAAGACCTCTCCGCCAACCACTACTTCACGACCATCTAGCCACACCCAACCTGAACATCTCGCCACCTCACCCCACCTTGAGCACCCACCAACCACCGAAACGCCGCCGCGATGGTCGACCGGCGCACAAAGTGGAGCAGTACGCACGCTCCCCCGACCGGCGGCACCTGGCGGCGTACGACGTACGGGAACGGGCTGTGGTGACGTGGGCCAGGTAGTGGTGAGGTGGGACAGGTGGTGGTGACCTTGGACAGGTCGTGCCGTGTCCCACGCCCCGACGTGATGTTCACGCCCTCGCCGAGGCGCCACCCGGCCGACAAAGCCCGACCTTGAGCACCGGTCGACCACCAAAACGCCGCCGCAATGGTCGACCGGTGCACAAGGTCGCGGGCACGACGTGGAGTTGTTAGACCTTCAGGACTCGGGCGATGGTTTTGGTGCGGGAGCCTTCGTAGGCGGCGAGGAGGATTCCGAGTACGGCGATGCCCTCCTCCTCGGTGTGCAGCGGACGCGTCTTGCCGAGCAGGGAGTCGGCGAAGTGCCCGATCTCGGCGACGAAGGTGTCGACCGGCTCCAGTTCGAACGTCTCGGTCTCGCCGGACCGGAGCTGGTAGGACAACGACGTGCCGTCACTGTGCAGCGAGCCGAGTTCCCCGACCGCGGAGAAGCGCTCGGTGGAGGCGGCCGGCTGGTAGGCCCAGCTGGTCACCATCTGCCCGACGACGCCGTTGTCGAACCTGATCAGGACCTGTGCGGAGTCCTCGCCCTCCATGAACTTCAATCGGTGGGTGGAGAGCATCGCCGTCGCCTCGACCGGCAGCCCGCCGGCCAGGTGCAACATCAGATAGGTGGGGTGGTACCCGGTGTCGATGAGCTCGCCACCGCCACTTGTCTTGCTGCTGGCACGCCAGCCCATGCTGCTCGGGTCGAAGTTGTTGTAGAAGCTGTCCGTGGTCCGCACCTCGTACACGGTCCCGATCGTCCCGGCCTCGAGCAGTTCCTTGGCCTTCGCCACGGCCGGCAGGAACAGCTGGTTGTGCGCACACATCAGCGTCACGCCGTGGTCGACGACCGCCTTACGAACGTCGGCCGCCTCGTCCGCGGTGAGGCAGAGCGGCTTCTCGCACAGCACATGCTTGCCGGCCTCGGCGGCCGCGACGATCGCGTCGCGGTGCAGGTGGTGCGGCAGGCAGATGTCGACCGCGTCCAGGTCCTCGTTCTCGAGCATCTGGCGATAGTCCGTGTACGGCGTCGCGCCCAGCTCCTCGCCACGCGCGGCAGCGGTCGCTTCGACGGCGTCGGCGACCGCGGTGATGCCGATCCGCGCGGCGTGCTCCTGATAGCCGCGGATGTGGGCGGACGCGATCCCGCCGCCGCCGATGAGCCCGACCTTGATCTCTGGCATGGAAGTCTGTCTCCTCAGCTGTCGGTGCCTGCGTAGGCGACGGCGCGGCCCTGCTCGGCCGCCTGGTTGGCGGCAACGACCAGCCGGGTCAGTTCGAGCGCCCGGCTGATGTTGTCGTCCGCGCGCGTCCCGCCGGTGATGTGGTCGACCCACTGCCCGAACGCGTCCTGACTGTGTTCGGGCACCGGCAACTGCTCGCCGCCGACCTTCAGTACGTTGCCGTCGTCGGTGTAGGTCAGCGTGTCCTCGGTGCCGAACAGCTCGATCGTGAACGGGTTGCGGCTGGCGAAGCCCGCCTCGATCACACCGATCCGCTGGTCGGCGTACCCGGCGATGACGACCACGTTGTCCTCGAGGCCACGACCGGCCACCGACCGGTACGTCGCACTGATCGTCTCGGGATCGGAACCGAGGAACAACTGGGTCAGGTAGACCGGGTGACAGCCCAGGTCGGTCAGCGCGCCACCGATCGCGGTCTTCGGTTCGAAGAACCGCTGCGGCAGCCAGCCCTCCTTCCCGTCCCGCGCGATGGCACCGTCGTGGGAGAGCCGGACCCGGCCGTATGTCAGCTGCCCGAGACGTCCGCTGTCGATCACCTCACGGATCGCCTGCGTGTAGCCGTGGTACAGCCGCGGCAGCGAGACTGTGAGCTTCACGCCGTTCGCGTCGGTCGCGGCGATGATCTCCTCCGCCTCGGCCACGGTCGGCGCCAGCACCTTCTCGGTGAAGATGTGCTTGCCCGCGTTGGCCGCCTTCACCATCACGTCGCGGTGGACGTCGGTGGACGTCGTGATCGTCACGCCGTCGATGTCGTCGCGGGCCAGCAGGGCGTCCAGGTCGTCGGTGTAGGCGACCCCGAAGGCGTCGGCACCGGCCTGCCCGAGTCCCGGGTCCTCGTCCCAGACGGCGACCAGTTCCGTGCCTGGATGGTGCTGCGTCTGCCGGGCGTAGTCCCCGGCATGCACATGCCAGACTCCCAGGACCGCGATGTTGAGCGGTTTCGACACTTCGTCCTCCTCGCGCAAGTCACTAACGGTCTCCGCAGTACTTTGCCAAGACAAAGCCGCCGACGTGGTCGCTGTCGGCGGTTCGTCTCACGGACCGGTCAGGTTTTCACGGCACGAGCCAGATCGTCGCGGGGGTTCGTCACCTGGCCGACTCGTCCCGGAAGCCGATCTTGCGGTGGGTGCCGTCGCACAGCGGCTTGTTCCCGGACTGCCCGCAGCGGCACAGCGTCATCCGGTTCCGCGTCTCGAACGGCTCACCGTCGGCGCGGTGGACCGGAACCCGCCCGGTGACCCACAACGCGCTCGCCTGGTCGTTCTCCTCCTCGAGTACGGCGATCGCCTCGGGCAGATCGACCTCGATCGTCTCCCCGCCACGCTCCAGCGCGTAGCTGTACGAGCCGGACGGGCAGTGATCGATCCGGCTCATCACCTCGGACCGGACGTCGCTGTCGCCGGTGTCCGCGAGCATGTCGGCGATCGGCCGCGTACGCCCGATGCAGAACGCCGCGTGGATGCACAGTTCCCCGACTCGCTGCGCCGAGATGCCGATGCCGTCATGGACATGCTGCTGCCCGGCGTACGTGAGAGTCGTCGCCGACTCGTGGCCGTCGAAACCGACCACGGCGTGCGTGCCGTCGCAGAACGGCTTCGAGCCGGACCGGCCGCACCGGCACAGCGCGTAGGTGTCCTCGGTCTCCATCGGCGCACTGGTCTGCCAGGTGACCGAGTCGTTGGTCTCCGACACGATCTTCTGCTTCCGCCGCAGCGGTACGCGACCGTAGACGACGTACGGCCCGTTCGGCAGTACGGCGATCCGCCGCGAGTCACCATGGGCCCATCGGCGCTGCTCCGCCGGGACGTAGTCGAACGTCGGACCCGCGGTCCGGTCCTCGCCGTCCGGCATCCGCATCAACGCCTCTGCCTGGGACTTCAGCGCGTACATGGTGCCGGTGGCAACGGACAGCATCCGCGGACTGCCGTTGAACGCCTGGTCGAGCAGGTGCAGCACGGCGGCGTACGTGTGGTTGAACTCCTCCTGCGCGTCCCGGATCGGATGCCCGACGGGGTGGTCGGAGAGCCGCGGATCGGGCCGCATCGGCGCCACACCGCCGTAGTCGATCTCGAGTGCCTCGCCGGTCGGACCGGACTGCGGGGTGTCGCCGCGCTGATACCGGCGGCCGAGCTTGAGCTCCTGGAAGCGGTAGTAGTGCGCGACCTCTTCCCGCTCCGGATGGAACACGTCGGCGTCGCCGTCCCAGACCTCCGCGTGGGCCGCGCCTTCGCCCTGCTCGACGATCTCGTCCAGGGCCGCGAGCGCGGAGTCGAGGCTGGTGACGGCCTGCAGCTTGCCTGTGCTGTGACGGAAGTGGATGTCGCTGACCTGCCTGGCCGGGTCGCCGGAGAACACCGTCTCCTCCCCAAGCCGGGCGCACAACTTCCGCAGGCCGTCCTCGACCGCCTCGTAGAACTGGCCGATCGTCTCGTACCCGTCAGCCTCGGGCACGGCGGTCGGCTGGGCGGGCCGTTCGATCTGCAACGCCATCTCCAGCGCCTCCGGTCCGAACGGCACCAGCGACAGCTTCACCGCTCCGTTGCTGTGCGGCAGGCTCCGCGGGTACGACGGCAGCACGCGCGGACTGTCGATCCGCGGCCGGCCGGCGACCGCGTTGAGGATGTTCGCGGCCAGCGCGAGGTGGAGCATCTCCTCGGCGAAGACTCCGGCGACGACGCCGTACGCCTCCGGATTGCGTTGGGGGTCGAGCGAGTACAACGCGCACAGGTAGGGCGGCAGGGTCGAGTGTTCCAGTTCGATCGCCCACTGGAGATGCTCGCGGAGGCTCTGCAGCGTGTCGATCGACGGCGGCATCTCGTTCATCGGGTCTCCACAAGACTCAGGCCGGTGGTGCGTTTGACGGCGTGGACGAGTTGCATCGAGATCTGGCCGGATGCGAACAGGTGGCTGAGCCGCGCGGTCTGCCGCGTGGCGAGCTCGTACGCCGGGCGTGCCCGGTCGTCATCGGCTCGTCGGGCGCTGCGGTCGTCATCGGCTCGTCGGCGCTGGGTTCACTGTCCGGAGCTCTGCTGCGGGAACCAGTCGTCGTACCGGATCTCACCGAGGGTGGCCTCGCCGCCCGGGACCAGCGTGCGCTCCTGCGGCACCGAACCGAAGTACGTCGCCTGCGGGTCGGTCGTCACCTCGCGCGGATCGTTGCGCTGGGCAAGCGCCTTGCGGAAGAACTCGTCCATCCGGTACTCCTGCGGACCGGCGATGTCACGCCGGCCGTTCAGCGGCTCACCCGCCGCGGTCAGGGCGACCTGCTCGGCCACGTCCTCGGCGGCCATCGGCTGGAACGCGACCGGGGCGACCCGCACCGTCGTACCGTCGCTGCCCTCGTCGGCGATCGCTGCGACGAACTCGTAGAACTGCGTCGCGTGCACGAGCGAGTACGGGATGCCGGAGTCCTCGATCAGCTTCTCCTGGACCAGCTTGGCCGCGAAGTAAGCGTTGTCCGCCATCCGCTCCGTGCCGACGACGGACAGTGCGACGTGGTGCCGTACGCCGGCCTCCGCCTCGGCCTTCAGCAGGTTGCTGGTCGAGGTGGTGAAGAAGTCCATCACCGCCTTGGCCTCGAACGACGGCGAGTTCGAGACGTCCACGACCGTGTCCGCACCCTGCAGTACCTCGGCCAGACCCGCTCCGGTCAGGGTGTTCACCCCGGTGTTCGGCGACGCGGCCACGGCCACATGCCCTCGCGCGGTGAGCTTGGCCACCACCTTCGATCCGATCAGGCCGGTCCCACCGATCACGACGATCTTCATCGCTGTCCCTTCCGCCGCCGGGCGGTCTCCGATGCCGGCCGGTTACCAGCTAAGACCGGACACCACCGGCGCTTGTGACCGGCCCCGCAGAAATCCTTGCTGTCACAACCCACTGCCCTGTCCGGTCCTGGCTGGTAAGGAGTCATCCCGATCAAGGAGAACCACCATGCCCGAGCAGAGTCCTGTCGTCGCGCTGGTCCACGGCGCCTTCGCAGAGTCCGCCAGCTGGAACGGTGTGATCGAACGGTTGCAGGCACAGTCGATCGACGCCATCGCCATCGGCAACCCGCTACGCAGCCCCGACAGTGACGCGGCGTACGTCCGCGACGTGATCGCCGCCCTGGGCCGGCCGGTCGTACTGGTCGCCCACTCCTACGGCGGTTTCGTGGCCACTGGAGCCGCGGCCGGCAACGACTCGGTGAAGAGCCTGGTCTACGTCTGCGCGTTCGCCCCGGACACCGGCGAGAACGCCTTCGACCTCTCGCTGAAGTTCCCCGGCAGCACGCTCGGCGACGCACTGAACGCGTACCCACTGAGCAGCGGCGGCGCCGAGCTGGCGATCCGGCCGGAGGTCTTCCACCACCAGTTCTGCGCCGACGTCCCGGCCGCCGAGGCCGCGCTGATGGCGGCGACCCAGCGCCCGGTCACCCAGGCGGCGCTCACCACCGGCCTTCCGACCGACTCCCCCGGCTGGAAGACGATCCCCTCCTGGTTCGTCTTCAGCGACCAGGACCTCAACATCCCCGTCGAACTGCACCGCTACATGGCCGACCGCGCGGGCGCCAAGAACGTCCACGAGATCGCCGGCGCCTCACACGCCCTCAGCGTCTCCGATCCCGACGCCGTCACCACCACAATCCTCGAAGCCCTGGACGCCTGACCCGCCTCGGCGGCCGCGGCACCCGAAGGCCGCAGCCGCCATCGCCCGCGGTCTCCTCTAGTGCCCTGCGTCGGAGATCCCTTGAGCGATTGCGGTGTCCAGGTGCGTGCATCGCAAGGCGGAGAAGCGTCCTCGATGCGGAGCATCGTGGATGCTTCTCCAACGCCGCGAGGTGCG
>Ga0164241_10006312_pt1 | contig 10849 bp, 4 predicted proteins | sample OricomyardsoilBY_FD_108780 | JGI IMG/M metagenome (GOLD analysis project Ga0164241, IMG submission 108780) | Backyard soil microbial communities from Emeryville, California, USA - Original compost - Back yard soil (BY) | ecosystem: Environmental > Terrestrial > Soil > Unclassified | place: USA... | reverse complement strand
CTGCCTTAACTTGCCGCCTTTGCCAATAGGAAATGTAAATGCAGTGCTGCCTACTTTAACCATTGGCCCTTCAACATAGCTGCTATCGGTACCAGCGGTACTTGCAGCTGTGCTAAGTAACCTAACTACATTGCTGCCCGAAGTATGTACTAAGCCCCTTGTTAGTATTAACGAATCGGCAATGTTAGCCGGCCCTGCAGGGCTAAGGTTAACGGTAAGGCCGTTAGCATTGTTTAATTGTAAAGCTTTAAACGTAGTGCTTTGGCTACCTGCAATTGTTTGTGCGGCAGTGCCTGCAAATATTACTTTACCTGTAGCGGTAAATGTTCCGCCGCTTTGTTGCCAACCACTACCTGTTAAGGTTATAGTTTTGCCACCATCGATAAGTGTACCTGAGGTAATATTTACTGCTGCGGCTGTAAGATTATTGGTTAAGGTTGATGATGCACTGCTGCTGTAATTTACAGTACCGCCAACGGTAAGTGCAGGCATGTTAATGAAGTACGATGAGCCTTGTATGTCTAAGTCGCCATCTACTGCTGTAACACTCGTTAAATCGAACGGACGGCTACCTGCAAGCTGCAGGTTTTTATAAGCGCCACCACGTAATGTGGCAGTACCATTTGTTTGGTTAATAATTACAGTGCCTCCCGATATATCGTAGTTGCCCGTTAATTCCGGATAGGTTGCTGATGAATTGCGTGTTAATGTAAGTATCGAATTGCCACTCATAGTTAATGATGCTGCACCTGAAATTTTATAAGTGCCCATATCAAGCGTAGCAGTATCAGTTATTGTAACACTACTATTGCCTGTTAGGTTAGCCGTTAAGGTTTTAGTGCCGCTGCTTTTTATTACAAGGCTATCGTAAGTTGATGCAGGCGCTTTAATATTTTGTGCCGCCCAACCGCTATAGGTTACTGTATTAGGTGTAGTGGTGGTGGTAAGTGTACCTGTATTTAACAGCGCACCTGTAATTTCTAACGATGAGTTGGCTGCTGCAGTAAATTTAGAACTGCTGGTAGTACCGGTTAGGTCGCCGTATATTTTTAACCATGCATTATTGGTAATGGTTGCAGTACCGTTAATATCAATACTAATGGGGTGTGCGGTTTCGCCAAATACTAAACGTGTATCAACCAATACGGTTTTATGGTTAGTAATGCTAACCGAGCCACCGCCCGATGTGGTAATAACACCTGTACCTGTAATGGTTGCATTATTACCATTTAAGTTTAGTACCGAGTTATTTATACGTACAGTACCGCTTACATCTAAGTTGCCATTTACTGTGGTGCTGTTAGCAGTTTGTGTAAAGCTACCCGATGCAGGCATGTATAATTTGCCTGTAACAGTTAAGTTACCTGATGCGGTTGATTGTGTAGTTGATGAAAATAATATATCGCGGCTTATGGTCCAGTTACTGGTGTTTGTAAATTTGCCTGTACCCGTAAGTATCAAATCTTTATTAACGGTTAACACCGCAGTGCCATTATCGGTTAATACACCGCCGGCAACCACTTCAACAAAATCGGTGGTTGAAGCTGAATCAACAGTTACAGTATGGCCTGCACTTACCACCGCATATTCATTTGAACCCGGTATGCAATTGCAGCTTGGGCCTGCACCGCCGGGTGTATATGTCCAGGTACCATTACCTGCCGTAACATCGTTCCAGTTACCGCTTTTACGCGAGTAATACCTTTGGCGTAATGAAGTTTGTGAAGCATTTTTACTACCTAATACCCACACGTTAGCAAGGTTTGCGCCAGATACCGATGTGCGTTTTACAACGGGGCTTGATACTGTACCGGTGGTAGCTGCTGTAGTACCTGCCGAACCCATGGTTGATGAGGTGTAGGTAAGTAATTTCATATCGCTAAGCACACCTGCCGAGCTTAAGCCCGTAAGTGTCATGTTTATAGTAAAGGTACCACCTGCAAGGCCGCTTGTGGTTACGTTATCTGTAATATCAGATATTACACCAATGTTGGCGGCTTCGTTATCGGTATAAGTTGTAGTGGTTGTGGTAAGGGCATTGGTGTGTACTATTGATACATAACCCGCAGTAGTTGGGCTTACGGTTGATACAATAGTAAACGGACGATAGTCGGTTGATGTGCCTATTGGGAATAAACCGTAGTACGAACCCGATGTAGCGGTAATAGCCGAAGCAGGAAACCAACGTTTAAAAGTACCGCCATATATAGTACCATTGCTGCGGCTTAGTATGGCACCTGCGCTATTACCTAATGTTAAGGTATAACCGTTCAGGTCGAAACTATGGCTCATACTAAGTGTATTGGTAACGGTTAAGTTATTATACAACTTAATGGTAGCACCTGCTGTAGTAGCCGAAAGCTTATAGAAGGTTTCGCCCCCTACACGTATTATGCTTTGTACTGTTGGGCTTGCTGCATTAAATGTAACGGTATAGGTAGATGGGGTAAAGGTGCCGTTGTTGGTCCAATCGCCTTTTACTGAAAAATTACCTGCTGCCGTTAATGTAGCGCCGCTTTGTATTTGTATGTTACCAAAAGTTATGGCAGCTGTAGGCGTTACAGTACCTGTGCCTGTAAAATTACTGGTTGAAGTACTGTTAAGGGTAAGGCTGCTATTGGTATTTGTAAAGCCTTTTGCAAAGTTTAAAGTGCAGCCCGCCGCTGTTGTAAATGAAGGCGAAGGCGCTGAACCGCCAAACACAAATGATGTTGATGAGGTGCCGTTAAAGTTAACGGTACCCGATGCCGAAACCGACAATGTACCGCTACCCGAAGCCATTGTAAGCGGGCTGCCAAATGTAAGGGTGCCTGTAGTTGCTGATATAACTTCGGTATTAACGGTGGTGTTGGCCATCCAGGTTACTGTACCGGCAACGCTAAGCGAACCATTGGTGGTAATAATTTTTGCGTATTGGTTGGCGCTTGCTGTACCTGTAAATGCTAGGTTGCCGTTAACTGTGCAGCTACCCCCGTTTACATATAGTATATTGCTTATGTTAACCAATGTGGGTTGGCTAATGGTAAGGTTGCCTGTAGCAGTTATTGCTACGCCTGTGTTTAAAGTTAAAGTGCGGCTATAATTGCTGCTGCTTAAAACCAAGTTGCCAAATGTGTTGTTGTTTTTAACGGTGTAGCCTACGGTTGTTACATCGGCGGTTACGCCTATTTGCGTATTACCAAAACTGGTTGGTGTAGTACCATCAATATTTTTAGCGTTACCGTTAAAAATAATGGTGTTGGCAGGGTTGCTAAGTGTACCGCCATTGTTTTGCCAGTTTCCGTCAATACGTATGTCTTTATTTAATGTTAAAGCGCTACCCGATGCCAATGTAATAGCCTTTAACACTACTACACTGCCTGCACCGCTTTGTATGGTGTTGGTACCGTTAAACTGTACGTTATTAAAAGTAATATCGGCATTGGGGGTAATAGTACCATTGCCTGTAAATGTTAGTAAGCCCGTAACCGGAAATGCAAAAGGGACAGCATTAATAGTAAGCCCGGCTTTAATATTTACAGTTGCATTGGCATTAAGGGTAAGTACAGGCGCCTGTGTTGCTGCACCAAATGTAAGCGCCGGCGAAGTTGTACTGTTAAAGTTAACTACCGATGTGCTTGACGATGCAATAATAGTACCCGAGCCACTGCCCATAGCAATGCTGCCACCAAAAGTTAATGTACCTGTTGAGACACTTATTAATTCGGTATTTACTGCCGTGTTGGCCATCCATTGTATAGTGCCGCCTGTGGTTAAGCTACCGCTGGTAACAACTGCTTTTGCTATTTGTGCGTTATCCGAGGTGCCTTCAAAAATAAGGTTACCGCTAATACTACATGCAGCAGCATTAATATATAAACCAGTGGTTGCGGTAGTAGTATCGGGTTGGTAAAGTGTAGTGTTGCCATTTACCGTAAGCGCGGTACCTGTAGCCAAAGTAAGGTAACAGTTATATGCTAAATGGTATAAAGCTAAGCTGGCAAAGGTGTTGCTGTTATTCATAGTATAACTTACACCATTGCCCCCGCTTTTACCAAATTGTACATTGGGGAACGCGGTAGCAGCAGTACCACTAATGGTTTTGCCACTACTGTTAAAAGTAAATAATTGGCTGCCTGCGCTAAGCACACCGCCATTATTAATCCAGTTACCGTTAAACTCTATATCAATATTCGATGTAAGGTTCGAGGTGTTTGCTAAGGTTACATTATTGGTAACACGCACTGCGCCGCTGCCGGTATTAAAAATGGCTTTGGCCGCGCTATCAACCTGTAGCGCATAAAAGGTAACATCTGCATTAGGTGTAAAGTAGCAGTTACGGTTAATAAAGTTTACCGTACCACGCGTAAACACTACCGGGGTAGTGTTGGCTGTGTAAGCGCCGTTAAAATTTATAAAGCAATTGCTACTGGTTGAAATACTATTATAGTTATCGGTAAATGCATTACGGAAAGTAACAGTACCGCTGCTGGTAACATTAATATTTTGTCCGGCTGCGGTAATTTCAATGGCTGGTACAAAAGTAAGTAAGCCTGTACTTACTTTTATATTGCTGCTGCCTGTAGCGCTCCAGTACGAAAACGTACCCGATACACTTATGGCTCCGGGGCCGGCATCAAGCGTATAAGTTTTTGCCTTATCATTCGGGTTCATTTTAAGGTCGCCTGTAATGTTAAGGCTGGCTGCTGCATCGGTAATTTTTAAAGCAGCATTCGAGTTGGTAGCATCGCCTACGTTTAGGTTTCGGCAAGTATATACGCCATCTATAATAATAGTGTGGCTGCTGTGTATTACTACATCATCGGTTGAGGTTGGTACGCCTGAGGGGCTCCATACTGCGGGGTCGCTCCAGCTACCGGTTACAACACTGGTTTTTGTGGTAGCCCATGCACTGGCACATACTACCATTAATAAAACGGTTACAATTTGTTTTTTGATGCGGAATCCCCAGCTAAAGCAGCTGTACCTTCCTGTACTGTTGAGTACGGTCCTTCTTTCCATAATCATTGGTTTTTGCCTCTTCTTAAGCTTAGCTTGCGCATATGCTTTTTGAAGCGACATTTTTGGTTACAATAAAATTTTTTGTGGGTGTGGGCACCCGGTTCCTTTTAATAAGAAGTGTTGATGGGGTGATATGAGTAACACTAACTTATACCCATTTTTACGCGGTTTATATTAACAATGTTTCAATATGTGGAAGAAATATTCAAAAAATATTAATGTATAACAAGAGTCATTTCTCTTATTTGATTTTTGTATAAATAATTGACAGTCAATGTAAAATGTATTTTTTAAAATATAAACCGTGTCCATGTTACAGCCGTTTACATGACCTTAGTCAATTAATGCTGAAAAATGTATTGTTAAAACTTACCCCTTTGTAACTTTTTTATAAAGTAGAAATACTCATTATGGGCAATCATAATTTTTTACCAAACGCAGGTAGGGTAACTGTAAGTACTGGGGTTGCATAGCTTTTAAAAATTCCCCTATCTTAACCCTTTCAATTACAAGTACTATTATAGCAGCAACCGTCATTATATATATGTCAGTATACAAAAGCAAAATAAACCGCCAAAGCGAAAGCTACCAAAGCAACTACGCTTTAATGCAGCAGAAGATTAAAGAGTTGGATGGCAAAATGCAGGAAGCCTTGTTTCAGGGCGAAGAGAAATACTTAGCCCGTACCAAAAAAGCTGGTAAAATGCTGGCGCGCGAACGTATTGAAATGTTGCTGGATGTTGACTCGCCATTTATGGAACTACTGCCCTTAGCAGGTTGGGGTATGGATGGCTTTGGTGCAGGCGGTACTATTGTAACGGGTATTGGTTTTGTAAGCAGCAGGCTTTGTATGCTTAACAGTAACATAGGTACTATTAAAGGCGGGGCTATTGATTATGCCACTTTGCAAAAAGGCCTGCGCATTAGCGAAATTGCTTTAGAAAACGGGCTGCCAGTAATAAACCTGGTTGAAAGTGCCGGCGCTAACCTGCCCGACCAAGCCAAGATATTTAACTATGGCGGTACCAACTTTCGCGAAATAACACGCAGGAGCAAAGCGGGCATACCTACTATAAGTATAGTATTTGGTAACAGCACGGCAGGTGGTGCTTACATACCCGGTATGAGCGACTATGCCATATTTGTAAAAAACGAAGCCAAGGTGTTTTTAGCCGGGCCGCCGTTAGTTAAAATGGCTACCAATGAGATAACGGACGAGGAATCGTTAGGAGGCGCAAAAATGCACAGCTCCATATCGGGCGTTAGCGATTATATGGCCGAAGATGAAATGGACGGCATACGCATAGCCCGCGAAATACTGTATAATATAAATGAACCTTATAGCGCCAATAATAAAGAGGTAGAAGAACCTCTGTACGACCCCGAAGAAATATTAGGCATCGTATCGGCCGATGTGCGTATTCCTTTCGATCAGCGGGAGTTGATTGCCCGCATTGTTGACGGCTCTGAGTTTTCGGAGTTTAAACCGTTATTCGGCACTACTTTAATTACGGGCTACGCCCATATTAATGGCTACCGCATAGGCATATTAGCCAATAACGGTGTACTGCTACCCGATGCTGCCAATAAGGGCGCACACTTTATACAGTTATGTAATCAGAACAATACTCCCTTGTTGTTTCTGCAAAATATAACGGGCTTTATGGTGGGTAAAAAATATGAAGAGGAAGGCATTATAAAGCATGGTGCAAAATTGATAAACGCAGTAAGCAACAGCACGGTACCTGCTATTACTATTATAACTGGTGCAAGTTATGGTGCAGGTAATTATGCTATGTGCGGCAGGGCTTACAAGCCACGCTTTTTATTTACGTATCCTAATTCGCGTATTGCGGTTATGGGCCCCGACCAATTGGCAGGCGTTATGCAAATAATTGGCAGGCAGGCCGCCGAAAAAAGCGGTATAGCATACGATGAAGAGCAAGGCAAAATGATGAGCGAATACATGGTTAAGGAAGCCGAAAAACAAAGCAATGCCTGGTACGCCAGTGGCCAACTTTGGGATGACGGCGTTATAGACCCCCGCGAAACGCGCAACTACTTAAAGCTATGTTTAGATGTAATACATACCACCGAGTTTGAAGGTGCGCAGGGCTTTGGCGTGTTTAGAATGTAATATGAATTTGAATATTTGACAATATGATGATTCGACAATGAAATACAAAATCTACTCAAATGTACCCCATGTATCCTTTAAAAAGAACGAGCCGAAGATGAGAGGAAGAAAAATCGGTGTAATCAAATTTATCTGTGTAATCAATTAATATGAAATCAATAACCAAAATACTAATAGCTAACCGCGGCGAAATTGCCATACGTGTAATGCGTACTGCTAACCAAATGGGTATAGCTACCGTAGCTGTATATAGCGATGCCGACAAAGAGGCGCTATTTGTAAAAAAAGCCGACGAGGCCATTTGCATTGGCGGCACGCACGCAAGCGAAAGTTACTTAGTACAGGATAAAATTATTGCAGCCGCCAAGCAAACGGGGGCCAACGCCATACACCCCGGCTATGGTTTTCTTTCGGAGAATGCATCGTTCAGCAAACGGTGTAAAGATGAGGGCATTATATTTATAGGTCCAAGTGCTGAGGCTATAACGGCTATGGGCAGTAAAATTGGTGCTAAAGAAATTATGAGCAAGGCTGGCGTGCCCGTAGTACCCGGCTACCACGGTGCCGACCAAAGCGCTGTTACTTTAAAAAAGGAGGCAGAACGTGTTGGTTTGCCTGTGTTACTAAAAGCAAGTGCAGGCGGTGGTGGTAAGGGCATGCGCATTGTAAATAAGATAGAAGAGTTAGAAGATGCTATTGAAGGCGCTTCGCGCGAAGCGCAGAAAAGTTTTGGCGATGGCAGCTTGTTAATCGAAAAATATTTCCCTTCGGCAAAGCATATCGAGTTTCAAATATTCGGCGATGAGCATGGCAACCATACCCACTTTTTTGAGCGCGAATGTTCGTTGCAAAGGCGCTACCAAAAAGTAATTGAAGAAAGCCCCTCGCCATCCATAACTAACCTACAGCGTAAGCAAATGGGCGATGCGGCAGTAGCAGCGGCAAAAAGTATTAACTACACGGGCGCAGGTACGGTTGAGTTCATTTTAGATAGTAAAGGTAATTTCTATTTTTTAGAAGTAAACACCCGCTTACAGGTTGAACACCCCGTTACCGAAGAAACCACAGGCCTTGATTTAGTACGCATGCAAATTGAAGTGGCACAAGGCTTGCCACTAAGTGCCACTGCCGAAACAGTAACACAGCACGGCCATAGTATTGAGTGCCGCGTATGTGCCGAAGACCCCGAGAATAATTTCTTTCCGGCTACCGGCAATATATTATACTGGAACGAACCGAAAGTACAAGGCTTGCGTTACGATAGCGGTGTGCAAAGCGGCAGTAAGGTAGATGTGTTTTACGATAGTATGATTGCCAAGGTAATTAGCTATGGGCAAAACCGTACCGAGGCTATACAGAAAATGCTGTATGCCCTCAGCAACATGCCTGTGTTGGGTATTACTACCAATAAAGATTTTTTAAAACAATTACTAACCCACCCTGCGTATATCGATGGTAGTTTCGATACTAAATTAATTGAGCGCGAGTTTGGCGGATATAAAAAAGAAGTAAGCGATGCTGCCTTGCACCAAGCCGCAATAGCCGCCCTATTATACAGCTGGCATAATAGAAGCCAAAAACAAGTTTATAATAAATCATTAAACGCATGGAGGAATATTCCATATCAAGGGCAAATCTATAATGTTGATTACGGGGGCGTGCAAATACAAATGGAGTATTGGGTAGAAGGTGTGGCAACGTTGAGAATAAAAATATTGGGGCTAATTGAAGTTACTGCACAATTGGTTGATGTTGGAATTAATACTATTTCTGTAACAATAGATAATCACTTGCTTAAATTTGTAATTGCAATTAATGCAGAGGAAATTTTTGTTCACCATCCGCAGGCAGGGGCGTTAAAATTAAAAGAGGTGCCACGCTTTGTGTTGCCCGGCAGCACCATAGCCAAAGGCGATTACATTGCCCCCATGCCCGGCGAAATAGTAAAGGTATTAGTTAAGCCAGGCGATATGGTAAAAAGTGGCAAAGGCTTATTGGTAATGAGCAGCATGAAAATGGAAACCACTATTGAAGCCCACACCGATGGCGAAGTACAGGAAGTATTTGTAGCCGAGAAAAGCTTTGTTGAAGCCAACTCGGTATTATTAAAAGTAAAAGAGAATTAATAAAGATGGAAGAGATTTTAGATTCGGACGAAATTAACGAGGTATATGAACCAGCCCGAGTAGTTATTAAGCCCGCCTATTTTGTAATGTTTTCAGTCTTGACTTTCGGGCTATATGAAATATGGTGGATATACAAGTGCTGGAGATTTTTTAGGGAAAAAGAAAACCTTGATATTGCGCCGGCGGCAAGAGCACTTTTCTCGATATTTTTTTTAAAACAATTGTGTGATAAGATAGCTGATTATTGCCACGAAAAAGAAATAGATGTATCATTTAATTCTACTAATGTTTTAGTGGCTTATATTTTATTGAACCTAACTGCAAGGCTACCACAGCCCTTGTGGCTTATATCGCTGTTATCGGTAGCCCCTTTTATAAATGTAGTAAAGGCATTTAATAATTATTTTACCGGTAATGAAGAAGGAGATGGGCAGGAAGTTCTTTCAGGAAGAAGGATTGTAATGCTTATTTTTGGATGTTTGTTTTGGGTGCTGGTAATCGCATCTTTTTTTGTTGATGATAATAAATTTTAAATCATGTTATACCCTATTGAAACCGCAATGACTTTAAAGGAGCAAAGCTTTGCCCACTTAATTGTTACCCAACAAAACCACGTACTAAATATTACACTTAACCGCCCCGATAAAAAGAACGCTTTAAACGAGGTGCTGTTCCGCGAGTTGGCATTTGCTTTGGAGCATGCTTATTATAACAACGATGTATGGGCGGTAGTAATTGATGCCAAGGGCACTGTGTTTTGCGCCGGCGCCGATTTAAAAGCATTTGCCGGGCAGGCACAGGAAAACACAAGTACTGTACCCGTACCCGATAAGGAATTGGTATTGGCCGATGTTTTCAGCAGTGTGTGCAAACCATGTATTGCTAAAGTGCATGCACCTGTATATGCAGGGGGCTTTTTAATTATTTGCGGCTGCACCCACGTTATTGCCGCTAATACGGCCACCTTTAGTTTGCCTGAAGTAAAAAGGGGTTTATATCCGTTTCAGGTAATGCAAAGCATGTTGCAAATAATGCCACCGCGCGCCGTATTAGATTTTTGTATGCGTGCTAAAACCGCCACCGCTGCCGAGGCCGAAAAGCTGGGCTTAGTTAGTAAAGCAGTGGCACCCGAAAGTTTAGATGCCGAAGTACAGGCCTTAGTGGATGACCTGATGCAATATTCGCCATCGGCTATACGTCTGGGATTAGAGGCTTTTAATGCTTTAAAAAGATTGCCTGATACAGAAGCCCAAATGCACATGAAACAAATGTTGGGCGAAGCACTGCAAACCGAAGATGCCGCCGAAGGCTTACAGGCATTTATTGAAAAAAGAAAACCCATTTGGAAAGGGAAGTAGTGATTTGAGAATGTGATGATATGACGATGTGATAATGAAATACAGAAACACTTAGTGCCTTTGTGGCAAAACGATAAACTAACAACAAGCAACCCGCAACAAACAACTTAAAAACATGGCAAAGAAAATTGTAATTACAGCAGCCCTTACGGGTGTATTAGCAAGGCGCGAACAATGCCCTTATATTCCTTACACCCCACAGGAAATTGCTTTGGAAGGTAAGCGAG
>Ga0164241_10006311_pt1 | contig 10849 bp, 6 predicted proteins | sample OricomyardsoilBY_FD_108780 | JGI IMG/M metagenome (GOLD analysis project Ga0164241, IMG submission 108780) | Backyard soil microbial communities from Emeryville, California, USA - Original compost - Back yard soil (BY) | ecosystem: Environmental > Terrestrial > Soil > Unclassified | place: USA... | reverse complement strand
CTGCTGGGCCGCGAGGATCTCGACGAATCCTCCGCTGAACCGGTCGAATTTGTACGTATCGCGAATGTGTCGATGCAGGCTCACGCTGTTGAACTGCGTGACGAGATAGATCTTGTTCAGCCCGCTGTTAAGGCAGTTCGAGATCGGGATGTCGACCAGGCGGAACATGCCCGCGATCGGCACGGCGGGCTTGCTGCGCGCGGAGGTCAGGGGGCGCAGCCGCTCTCCGCGACCGCCTCCGAGGATGACTGCGATGACCTTTCCCATGCGCCTGTTATGCGGTCGATCGGGTCGCCGGTCAATGAGCGCCCCCGGATCCGTTGGTGTCCCAATCGTTGGGATCCCAACGATCGCCTGGCTCAGGCCGGCCCGGACTCCTCGATCTCCTCGTCGAAGTCGAGCTCGTCGTCATCGAAGTCGAGGTCGTTGACCGCCAGCGCGCCGCCCCCGCCCTCGCCCTTGGGCACGGCAGTCCAGCCGAGGTACTTGCCCTTGGCCTTGTCGGACTTGCTCTCGAGCACGAAGCTGACCTTGAGGATCTGCTCGGGGTCGAGCGTCGTCCGCTGCACACCCGTGACGATGAACTTCGGCTTGTCGCCGGTGGTGCTGATGTCCTTGAGCTCGAGCTTCTCGAACAGGCCGACCAGCGCCTCGGCGCCCTTGGCGATGCTCGTCTGCACGCGGTGGATCACCTCGTGCTCGGCCGTCACCTCGGCGTTGTCCTCGAGCAGCCGCGCGATGATGCGGCCGTCCTCGATGCGCCGCCACTCGCGCGGGCCCGGCAGCAGACCCTCGTAGGCCTGCCACTCGGGATCCTGGCGCGACAGGAACAAGATCTCGGTGCCCATCGAGGCGCGCACGCGGTCCTCGAGACCCTGCGGACGGCGCGGGAAGTAGAAGATGAGGTCGCGGTTGCCCTGGCCCTGGCGCCGGCCGACATAGAGGCCCTCGCGCGACTTGGCCACCTCACGGATGCGGTTCTCGACCGTGTTGAGGCGCTCCTCTTCCTCCTCCGAAGGCAAGCCCTCGGAGTTCTTGTTCGTCATGGGCATCCGCATGGCGAAGTACCAAGGATGGCTCCGCAGCGGGTAGTCCTCGCCGTGGCCGAGGTCGAGCAGGATCTCGAAGATCATCTCGCCCTGCGTCACGCGCCACATCTCGTACATCGGGGTGTACGCCAAGTTCGTGTTCCTCTCTCAGAGTGGACTGAGGCTACTTGTGCAAGGACCGTCGGGCGCAGTCGAGCGCGGCTTCGCGCACGACCTCGCTGAGCGTCGGGTGCGCGTGACAGCTGCGCGCGATGTCTTCGGCGGACGCGCCGAGCTCGATGGCCACCGCGAGCTCGGCAATCAAGTCCCCGGCCCGTGGGCCGAAGATGTGAGCGCCGAGGATGCGGTCGGTCTCCTTGTGGGCAAGGATCTTGACCAAGCCCTCCGTCTCGCCGAGCGCCAGCGCGCGGCCGTTCGGGCCGAACTTGAACTTGCCCTTCACGAACGGGATCTCCGCCGCGACGAGCTCTTCTTCGGTCTTGCCCACACCCGCGACCTCGGGGTGGGTGTACACGATCGAGGGCACGGCGTCGTAGTTCACGTGGCCGACCTGGCCGGCCAGCGTCTCGGCGACCGCGACGCCCTCGTCCTCGGCCTTGTGCGCCAACATCGGGCCGCGGATCACGTCGCCGATGGCGAAGATGCCGCTCGCGGTGGTCTGCAGCTCGTCGTCGACGATGACGCGCCCGCGCTCGTCGAGGCGCACGCCCGCCGCCTCGAGCCCGAGGCCCTCGGTGTAGGGGCGGCGGCCGACGGCGATGAGCGCGTAGTCGCCGACCAGCGTGTGCTCTTGGTCGTCCTTGTCGGCGTACGTGACGGTGACCTCCTCGCCGTTGCGCACGGCGGACTTCACGCGCGCGCCGAGCACGAACTCGAGGCCCTGCTTCGCGAGCGACTTGTGGGCTTCCTTGGCGATCTCGAGGTCGACGCCCGGCAGGATGCGGTCGAGGTACTCGACGACCGTCACCTTGGCGCCGAGGCGACACCACACCGAGCCGAGCTCGAGCCCGATGACGCCCGCGCCGACCAGCACCAGGTGCTTGGGCACCTCGGGCAGCTCGAGCGCGCCGGTCGAGTCGATGATGCGCTCGTGGTCATAGGCGATGCCGCGTAGCGCCGAGGGCACCGAGCCGCTCGCCAGGATGATGCTGTCGCCCGCAACAACGAAAGGCTCTTTACCATCCGTCGGCGCGACGCTGACGCCGTGCTGGCTCGACGAGGAAGGTGAAGCCGACCCTTCGGCGATCTTGCCGACCAGGCTGCCCTTGCCGGCGAGCCAGTCGATCTTGTGCTTCTTGAAGAGCATGTCGACGCCGCCCGTGAGCTGCGCCACGACGGCCTTACGGCGCTCGTGCATGGTCGGCAGATCGAGCGCCACGCCGTCGACCTTGATGCCGTGCTTGGCGGCGTCGTGCTTGATCATCGCGAAGCGCTCGCTGCTCTCGAGCAGCGCCTTCGAGGGGATGCAGCCGACGTTGAGGCAGGTGCCGCCGAGCCGCGGGTACATCTCGATGACCGCGGTCTTCAGGCCGAGCTGGGCCGCGCGGATGGCCGCGACGTAGCCGCCGGGGCCGGCGCCGATGACGATGACATCGTACGATTTCTGGATGGCCAACTCAGACCTCCAACAGGATGCGCGCGGGGTCCTCGAGGCACTGCTTGACCTTCACGAGGAAGCTCACCGCCTCGCGCCCGTCGATGACGCGGTGGTCGTACGACAGCGCGACGTACATCATCGGGCGCACGACGATCTGGCCGGCGACGACGACGGCGCGGTCTTCGATCTTGTGGAGCCCGAGGATGCCGACCTGCGGCGGGTTCAGGATGGGCGTGGACAAGAGCGAGCCGTAGACGCCGCCGTTCGAGATGGTGAACGTGCCGCCCTGCAGATCGGCGAGCGACAGCGTGTTCTTCTTGGCCTTCTCGGCGAGCTCGCCGAGCGCCTTCTCGAAGTCCGCGAAGCCGAGCTGATCGACGTCGCGCACGACCGGCACCACCAGGCCCTTGCCGCCGCCGACCGCCACGCCGATGTCGTAGTGGTGCTTGTAGACGATGGCGTCGTCACGCAGCTCGGCGTTCACCGCCGGGTACGCCTTGAGCGCCTCGACCACGGCCTTCGCGAAGAAGCCGAGGAAGCCGAGCTTCACCCCGTGCGCCTTCTCGAACGAGTCCTTGTAGGTGTTGCGCAGCGCCATCACGGCGCTCATGTCGATCTCGTTGAAGGTCGTGAGGATCGCCGCGGTGTGCTGCGCCTCCACGAGCCGACGCGCGATCGTCTGACGCAGCCGCGACATCGGCACGACCTCTTCGCGGTCGGTCGTGTCGACGGGCGCCTTCGCGACGGGCGCGGCGGCGGCCACGGGAGCGGACTTCGTCGCGGGCGCCGGCGCGGGCGCGGCACGCTCGGCGAGCGCACGGAGCACGTCCTCTTTCAGGATGCGACCCTTCGGACCGGTGCCGCGGACCTGCGCCGTGGTGAGGCCATTTTCGGCAAGGAGCTTTCGCACTGCCGGCATCAGCGACTCGTCGGTGTCGTGCGCGGGCGCGGCCGACACGACCGGCTTGCTCGGCTCGGCGTCGGCCTTCGCGGTGGCCCCAGGCGCCGGCTCGGCCGGCTTGGTGCCAGCATCGTCGGCGGCCTTGGGGGCCTCCGCGACGGACTTCGGCGCCACGGCTTCGGCCGGCGCTGCGGCGCCCCCGAGGCGACCGATGAGCGCGCCGATCGAGACCGTGTCACCCGCCTTGACGAGCTGCTCCGAGAGCACGCCCGCCGCGGGCGATGGCACGTTCACGGTGATCTTGTCGGTCTCGAGCGTCACCAGGTCCTGGTCGGCCTTGACGGCCGTGCCCACGGGCACGAGCCACTCGACGACGATTGCCTCGGTGATCGACTCACCGACCGGCGGGACCTTGATGTCGGTCGTTCCTGACGAAGCCATTGAGGTTCCTTACTGGAGAGAACGCGCACGCATCCACTGGATGCGGACGCTGCGCACGTGAGCACGAGCGCTCAGGCGAACGCGCGCGTGAGCAGAGCATCCTGCTCGATGGCGTGCGCCTTGGGCGAGCCGGTCGCTGGCGACGCGCTCTCGGGGCGCGCCTCCCAGCGGACCTGCGCGGTCCCGAACGCGCCGCTCTTCTGGAGACGCGAGAAGATGGGATGCAGGAACGCCAGCGCGCCCATGTTGGACGGCTCCTCCTGCACCCACACGAGCTCCGCGAGCGGCGGCGGCAGCTCGGCCAGAGCCGCCAAGAGCTGAGCCTCCGGGAACGGATAGAGCTGCTCGAGGCGAATGATGGCCGTCTTCTGGTCGTCGAGCTTCTCGCGACGATCGAGCAGGTCGTAGTAGACCTTGCCCGAGCAGATCACCGCGCGCTCGACCGACGCCAAGGACGCCAAGCGACGCTCGCCGATGACGCGCTGGAAGTGGCCGCTGGTGAAGTCGGGGCGGTGGCTCACCGCGAGCTTGTGCCGCAAGAGCGACTTCGGCGACATCACGATGAGCGGCTTACGCCACGGACGGATCACCTGACGGCGCAGCGCGTGGAAGATCTGCGCGGGGGTCGTGAGGTTCACGACCTGCATGTTGTCCTCGGCACAGAGCTGCAGGAAGCGCTCGAGGCGCGCCGAGCTGTGCTCGGGCCCCTGCCCTTCGAAGCTGTGCGGCAGCAGCAACGTCACGGCCGAGAGCCGGTTCCACTTGTCCTCACCGGCCGAGATGAACTGGTCGATGATGACCTGCGCGCCGTTGGCGAAGTCACCGAACTGCGCCTCCCACACGACCAGCGCGTCCGGGGTCTCGAGCGCGTAGCCGTACTCGAAGCCGAGCACGGCCGTCTCGCTGAGGTGCGAGTTGAAGACGTCGAAGCGGCCCTGCAGTGGGTCGAGGTGGCGCAGCGGGATGTAGAGCTCGTTCGTGTCGAGGTCGTAGAGGCCGGCGTGCCGATGCGAGAAGGTCCCGCGCACGACGTCCTGGCCCGAGATGCGCACGGTCGAGCCGCGCAGGGCGAGCGAGCCGTACGCGATGAGCTCGCCCAGGCCCCAGTCGATCGGCACGGTCGGGTCGAGCGCCTCGAGCCGACGCTCGAGCACCTTCTGCACCTTGGGGTTGACCTTGAAGCCCTCGGGCACCGAGGTCAGCGTGCGCACGACGTGCTCGAACGTGGCGTCGTCGACGCTGGTGTCGAGGTGCGCAGGCACCGACGCGTCCGGGCCGCCTTTGTAGGCGGCCCAGCGGCCCCCGTAGGGCTCGCCGAACGTCTTCTTGGTGGTCTTGGCGACCTCCAGCTGCTGCTCGAGACCGCCGCGGTAGCGCTTGTCGATCTCGTCGAGCTCGACCTCGCTCAGGATGCCCGCGGCCACGAGCTTCCTGCGATAGCTCACGTGCACGGGCGGGTGCTGGGCGATGGCCTTGTACATGAGCGGCTGCGTGAAGGTCGGCTCGTCGCCTTCGTTGTGGCCGTACTTGCGATAGCAGTACATGTCGATGACGACGTCACGACCGAACCGCTGGCGGTAGTCGGCCGCGAGCAGCGCGACGTGCGCGACGGCCTCGGGGTCCTCGCCGTTGACGTGGAAGACCGGCGCCTGGATGAGCTTGGCCATCTCGGTGCAGTAGTGCGCCGAGCGCGCGTCACGCGGCTCCGTGGTGAAGCCGATCTGGTTATTGATGACGATGTGGATCGTGCCGCCGGTCGTGTAGCCCTCGAGGCCGCACATGTTGAGCGTCTCGGCCACGACGCCCTGACCCGCGAACGCCGCGTCGCCGTGGATGAGGATGGGCACCACGGCCTTGCGCGCCGACTCGCCACCCAGGCGGTCCTGCGTGGCGCGCACCTTGCCCTCGACGACCGGGTTGATGAACTCGAGGTGCGACGGGTTGAACGTCAGCGCCAGGTTCACCTCGTCGCCGAAGCGCGTCTTGGCGGTCGAGTCGAAGCCCATGTGGTACTTCACGTCGCCGCGCCCGAGCATCTCCTCGGGGTTGGTGTCGGCGAACTCGGCGAAGATCTTCGCGGGCAGCTTGCCGATCACGTTCGCGAGCACGTTCAGGCGCCCGCGATGCGCCATGCCGAAGACGAACTCCTTGCCGCCCTGCTTGGCCACCGTCTCGATGATGAGCGCGATGAGCGGGAGCAGCGACTCGCCGCCCTCGAGCGAGAAGCGCTTGGCGCCGCGGAACTTGTTGTGGATGAAGTCCTCGAACGCCTCGGCGCGCAGCAGCTGGTCGTAGACGAAGCGCTGCGTGTCGCGGTCGAGGTCGGTGTGGTTGCGTGTGCGCTCGGCGCGCTCCTGCAGCCACTGCTTCACCTCGACCGAGTGCACGCTCATGAACTCGAAGCCGACGGTGCGCGAGTAGGTGTCGAGCAGCCACGCGTGCAGCTCGCGCAGCGTCATCGTGCTCGGCCCGTAGAGCGGCTCGGTCGAGAACGACTTGTCGTAGTACTCGGGCCCGAGGCCCCAGTGCGCGGGGTCGAGCTCCGGGTGGCGGATGATCGGCGCGAAGCCCAGCGGGTCGAGCTGCGCCTGCAGGTGCCCACGCACGCGGAAGGCGTTGACGAGCTGCGAGATGCCGGCCTGCGCCTTGAGGATGTCGACGTCGGGCGTGGGCACGGCCTCGCGCGCGGTGCGCGTCGCGGTCGCCGCGGCGCTGGTCTTCACGGCGACGCCGTTGCCGTTCTTCGGGTTGAAGATCGAGCTCGGCTTGTGGCTCGGTCCGTCCTGCGGCGCCACCGCTTCGAGGAACTCGCGCCCGGGGCCCTCGAGCCACGCCTTCAGCGAGGGCTCGACGGTGGCGGGATCGGCGAGATAGCGACGGACGATGTCTTCGAGATAAGAGACGTTTTCGCTGTACAGCATCGCTTCTTCGGCTCCGCGTCACGTTCGCGGTGCATCGGGTCGACCGTCTTGATGGTCTCGTCGACTCGGAGGGACGCGCCAGGTCGAAAAGTGGCGCGACGATTAGGGTTTCAGGCGCGCCTGGCGCGCGGCGGTCGGCACTGTAGGCCAGCGATCACGGCACGGCAAGCACTTGCGAAACGCATTTCGCACTGCGTTGACGGCCCGCCTGTGACCGGGCCGAGCGCCTATGCGCGCGCGCTGTCCGAGATGAAGATGACGGTGCGCTGGATGACCGAGGTGAGGCCGTCGGGCGGCTTGCCGCCGTCCTGCATCTTGATCTGCACGAGCCCGATCTGCAGCACGTCGCCGTCCTTGAACGCCTGGCGCGTCTGCGTGAGCGGCTTGCCGTTGAGCTCGGAGCCGTTGGTCGAGCCGAGATCACGCACGAAGCGCAGGCCCGGGCCGAAGTTCTCGATCTCGAGGTGGCGCGAGCTGACCGCCGGATCATCGAGCACGATGTCGCCTTCCATGCGGCCGACGGTCGTGATCGTGCCGGCCACGGGCAGCTCGACCGGGATCTCGTCGTCGCCGCGCGTGAGCACGAGCCGCAGCATACGCGAGGCGACCGGCACGGCCGACACGAAGCTCGCTTCGTAGCCGCCGAAGCCGACCTTGTCGCCGTGCTGGAGGCGATGCTCCTCGACGGGCTTGCCGTTGACGGTGACCTTCTTGACGCGCGACAGGCGTCGCAGACGGCAGCCGTTCTGCTCGCGCTCGATGGCCGCGTGGATCGGGCCTACCTGCGCGTCGGGCACGACCACGCTGCACGGCTCTCGCGAGCCGATGGTCAGCGGCTGCTCCGGGATATCGGTGCGCTCGAGGTTTCCGGATGCGTCCTGCCAGAGGAAGTAGCCGCTCATTAGGTGCCTCTCAGTCGGCGCGCGCTCGCCCTGGAGACGAAGACGAACTCCAGCGCGGCGCGCGGGCGACACGATCGACGACGCGGCATGGGTTCGTCAAGGGGCGCGGCGACGCGAGCCCGCCAGGTGGGTGGACAAGGCCGGCGCGGCGTTGGAAGTTCGGTGTATGGCCCTCGCCTCCATCAACCGCCTCGTCCCGAAGTCCAGCGACGCGCCGCCCGAGGCCCGCTCCGATCGTGAGGTCGACCCGCGCTCCGTCGGCGTCGAGCCGCGCGCGGTCGAGGCCATCTGGGACGCGACCCGTCGCCTCTACGGCACGCGCACGCAGCCGGCCATCAGCATCGCCATCCGTCGGCACGGGCGCCTGGTGCTCGAGCGCGCCATCGGCGAGGCGCGCCCCGGTGTGCTGGTCACGCCGCGCACGCCGTTCTGCACGTTCTCGGTGTCGAAGGCGGTGACGGCGGTGCTGATGCACCTCTGCGACGAGCGCGACTACCTGCGGCTCGACGACCCCGTCTGCGAGTACATCCCAGAGTTCGCGCGCCACGGCAAAGAATGGGTGACCATTCGCCATGTATTGACTCATCGCGCCGGCATTCCATCGATCACGCCGAGCGGCGACGCGCTCGATGGGATCACCGACGAGGCCGGCGTGGTGGCCGCGCTCTGCGACACCAAGCCGGTGTCGCTGCCGGGCCGCAGGCTGGCCTACCACGCGGTCACGGGCGGGTTCATCCTGGGCGAGATCGTCAAGCGGGTGACCGGCAAGGGCATCGATCGGCTGCTGCACGACGAGCTCGCCGCGCCGCTCGGCTTCGAGCACCTGTCATTTGGATTGAGTGACAGTCAATTCGATTCATGCGCACAGAATCGATTCACGGGACTGCCGATCCCGTTCCCATTCTCGCGCGTCATACGGCGCGCGCTCGGCATGTACCTCGAGGACGCCGTCCAGGCCTCGAACGACCCGCGCTGGATGAGGGCGGTGGTGCCGTCGGGCAACGTCTACGCCACCGCCGACGACCTGGCGCGCTTCTTCGAGCTGCTCCTGCGCGGCGGCACGCTCGACGGCCACCGCGTCATCGAGCCACGCACGGTGCGACGCCTGCTGGTCGAGAGCGCCTACTTCGAGCCCGACCTGACCATGGGCCTGGCGGTTCGTTACGGCCAGGGCGTGATGCTCGGCTCGCTGCCCATCTCGCTCTTCGGCCCCGACACGCCGCACGCGTTCGGCCACTATGGTCTCGTGAACATCGTTGCGTTCGCCGACCCCGATCGCGACATCTCGGTCGGCATCCTCACCAGCGGCAAGGCCATCATCGCCAATCAGCTGCCGGCATTCTTCGGGCTCATGCGCGCCATCTCGCGCGGCCTCCCGCGGGCCTGAGCGCATCACCCGGATTCATCGTCAGCAGGTCCCCGAGCACGCACAGTACACAGTGGACGTGGAAGCGCGCGGGAGGCGGGAAGCGGTGGCCGCGACGCGGAACGTCCACCGCGCGCGGAATCAGTGCGCGGCTTCGAAGGCGCGGAAGCGGCGCTCGAGCTCGTACTCGACGCGCGCCTTGGCGTTGTCGGCGAGGAACTCCTTGCAGGGTGACGCGGGCTCGCTGAGCCCGAAGACGCCGCCGTCGGCGCTCGGGTCGCAGACCTCGACCGGCTGGCCGTCCTCGATGGCGAGCCACAGGCTCTCGCCGCCGAGGAACGAGTACTCGATGGAGTCGCGCGCCATCACCTTGAGGCGATAGTAGTCGAGCCCCTGATCGAGCACCGCGCGACGATACTCACCGGCCAGGCTCGAGCGCGCCACACCTTGATCATCGGTGCCGAGCGCGACCGGCACGCCGGCGTCGATATAGTCACGCAGCGGGTGCTCGGGCCCGTGCAGCTCGAGGATCTGATCATTGGACGAGAGGCAGATCTCGACCAGCACCTTGTCGTCGCGCAGGCGATCGAGGATGCCGTCTGGATCGGCCTCGAACATGATGTCGACGCCGTGCCCGATGCGCTCGGCGCGCGCGATCTCGACCGCCTTCTGGATGTGGTTGATGGTGGCGAGCGGATAGTTGTCGGGGGTGTATGGATCGGTCAGCTCGCCCGCGTGCAGCGAGACGTGCACGGGGCTCAGGTTGGTCGCGCGATACTGCGTGTTGAGGTAGCCGAGCATGTCCATCTGCAGGTCGTAGCGCGACAGCGCGGCGGTGTTGTCCTCGGGCCCGACGAGGTTCACGCCGACCACACGCGGGTCGCTGATGCCGGCTTCGAAGGCCGCCACCATCTGCGCGAACACGCCGGTCTGCGTGCCGCTGCGTGAGATGTACACCTGATAGCGCGTCGCGACGGTGCAGCCCGGGTCGGGCGCCGCGGTGTCGCAGCCGAGGATGGTGCGCGCCTCGCTCTCGCTGGCCGCCACGTCCGAGGTGATGCGCGTCACCGCGCTCGTGAGCCCGGAGGCCGCCTTCAGATCGCCATAGAATGTCGCGATCTGATTGGTGCCGAAGGTCTGGCCCGCGTGCTTGCCCGACCAGGTGTCGTCGCCGAGGGTGGTCGCGGTGCCGTTCGAGGTGAGCATGAGCTCGATGTAGACCTGGTTCTCCGAGCCGGCGCGGCGCATCACGTCGGCCAGCATCTTGCCGTGATGGTTGCCGGAGATGGCGCCGAACTTCCCGAACGTCGAGAAGAAGTGGTCGTGGCCGTCCTCGCTCGCGCTCGGCGTGAAGCCCTCCATCGACCACTCGGCGATGACGTCGTCGTAGAGCGCGTCGCCCGGGCCGGGCACAGCCGCGCTGGTGCCGCCGCTGCAGCTGCGCGACAGCGACAGGTAGCTGCTGGCGCGGGTGTCGATGCAGTAGCCGCCCTCGTCGTCGGCCCACTCGAGGTACTGCTCGGCCCACACCGCACCGGAGAGGTGCTGGTGCAGGTCGCCGCCCTTGGGCACGTCGCGCAGGAACGCCGTGAGCGCCGCCTGATCGTCTTGCGCGTCGTCGAGCGCGTTGGCTGTGCGCTGCTCGGCGAGCGCCGCGCACACGGCCGGCGCG
>Ga0164241_10006310_pt1 | contig 10852 bp, 11 predicted proteins | sample OricomyardsoilBY_FD_108780 | JGI IMG/M metagenome (GOLD analysis project Ga0164241, IMG submission 108780) | Backyard soil microbial communities from Emeryville, California, USA - Original compost - Back yard soil (BY) | ecosystem: Environmental > Terrestrial > Soil > Unclassified | place: USA... | reverse complement strand
GCGGCGGATGTCGCCGCGCAGGCCCTGGTCGAGGCCTACCAGATCGGGCCGGGCGAGGTTGATCCCCCGCCGCTGATCCATGAAAGGGTGATGGAATGAGGAGCTTTTCATGAGTCGGGCGTTTCTGGTCGTGATGGACTCGGTTGGCTGCGGCGGCGCGGCGGACGCTGACACGTTCTTCAACGCAGGCCAGCCCGACACTAAGTCCAACACCTGGGGTCATATCGCGAAAGCCTGCGACGCGGGATTGGCCGAAGGGGGGCGCTCGGGTCCGCTAAACGTGCCAAACTTGGCAGCACTTGGCCTGTGGCAAGCGGTCGAGGCGGCCTCCGGTCTGGTGCTCGGCCCGCGACCCGACTTGCAGGGCAAATGGGCCTCAGCCAGCGAGGTCTCGCGCGGCAAGGACACGCCGTCCGGCCATTGGGAACTGGCCGGGGTGCCGGTGCCGTTTGAGTGGACCTATTTTCCGGATACCGTGCCCGCCTTTCCGGATGATCTGGTCGCCAAGGTCTGCGAACTGGCCCGGACCGAGGGCATTCTCGGCAATTGCCACGCCTCGGGCATGCCGGTCATCGAGAAGCACTTTGACGAGCACCAAAGCACCGGTTGGCCGATCTGTTACACCTCGGCGGATTCGGTGTTCCAGATTGCCGCGCACGAGGACACGTTCGGGCTGGAACGGCTGTTGAAACTCTGTGAAGACCTTGCGCCGATTTTACATGACATGCGGGTTGGGCGGGTGATTGCCCGGCCGTTTGTTGGCACGAAGACTGACTTCAAGCGTACGAAGAACCGCCATGATTACGCGATGTTACCGCCGTCTGATACGCTCTGCGATGCGGCGCATGCGGCAGGCCGTGAGGTGCGCGCGATTGGCAAGATTGGCGACATCTTCTCGATTCGGGGGATTACCTCACTGAAAAAGGGCGTCGATGCCGATCTGATGGTGTCCCTGATTGATGCGGCGAAAGAGGCGCCCGACGGGTCGCTGACCTTCGCCAATTTCGTCGAGTTCGACACGCTTTACGGCCACCCGCGCGATGTGTCGGGCTATGCCCGCGCCTTGGAATGGTTCGACGCGGAACTGCCAAAAGTCTTTGCCCATCTGAAGGACGGCGACCTGATCCTGTTCACCGCCGACCACGGCAATGATCCCTGCTGGATCGGCACTGACCACACCCGCGAACAGGTCCCGGTTTTGATGCGTGGCGTCGGGCAGGGCGCTGCTGGCCCGATTGCCTTTGCCGATGTCGGAGCCTCGGTTGCTGCGCATTTGGGGCTGGACTGGCGGGGCGCGGGCAAAAGCGTCCTGTAAGAGTTGCCCTTTGCCACGGGCTTTGTCATGACGGCGAAAACCGGGGGACCAGATGGACCAGCACCTAACTGTCGTGAACCATCCGCTTGTGCAGCACAAGCTGACGCTGATGCGCGATGTCGAGACCTCGACGAACTCGTTCCGCCGTCTGCTGCGCGAGATTTCGCACCTGCTGGCCTATGAGGCGACGCGCAACATGGCGATGACGACGAAGCGGATCGAAACCCCGCTGCAGGCGATGGATGCGCCGATGATCGATGGCAAGAAGCTGGCGCTGATCTCGATCTTGCGGGCTGGGAACGGGCTGCTTGACGGTGTGCTTGAACTGATCCCGGCGGCGCGGGTCGGCTTTATCGGGTTGTTTCGTGACCACGACACGCTCCAACCGGTGCAGTATTATTACAAGGTGCCGGGCGAGTTGGACCAACGGCTGGTGATCGCATTGGACCCGATGCTGGCCACCGGAAATTCCAGCGTGAAAGCGATTGACCTGCTCAAGGCGTCTGGCGCGACCAATATCCGCTTCATGTGCCTGCTGGCGGCCCCAGAGGGCATCGCCCGGATGAAAGAGGCGCATCCCGATGTACCGATCATCACCGCCGCGATTGATGAAAAGCTGAACGAACTTGGCTACATCGTGCCGGGTCTTGGCGATGCGGGCGACCGGATGTTTGGCACCAAATAAACTTGCGCCGAGATTTCCCATGGGAAATCTCACGGGGCGGGAATTCTCCGTGGAGAATTCCATATCCGAAAAAATCTCCATGGAGATTTTTGTGAGCCGGCACAGTCGAAAGGCCGGACCCACCCACAGGTCCGGCCTTTCGCCCCCTCACGGACGTCGTCACCTGCGTTGCGCAGGTTATGTCTAGTAAATGTATCGGATCTGATCAGCCCAGTAGCGTTCGATCTTGCGCAAGCTCATCAGAATCGGCCCGATCCCATCTTCGCCGAACACGCGCTTGGCTTCGGCACCGTGCGAATGGCGTTCAAATAGGCCGCGCACGATGCGCTGCACCTCCTGCCCCTTTTCGGTCAGGCTGACACGCACCGAACGGCGATCAACTTCGCACCTTTGGTGGTGCATATAGCCCATATCGACCAGCTTTTTCAGATTATAGCTGACGTTTGAGCCCTGATAATAGCCACGGGTCTTCAACTCGCCTGCTGTCACTTCGTGTTCGCCGATATTGAACAGCAACAGGGCCTGCACCGCGTTGATTTCAATATGGCCGAGGCGTTCGAATTCATCCTTGATCACATCGAGCAGCAGGCGATGCAGCCGCTCTACGAGCGATAAGGTCTCAACATAATGTCCCATAAAGTCGCGGCTTTCTGCCATCGGGATCTTGGCAAGCATTGTCATGCTGTCATCTCCGAAGGTTCGCTGTGACCCTTCTGGCAGAACTTTACGAAGATCAGGTTAAGCGCTGGTGCGAATTTGCGAAATCAATGCAGAATAATGGTCAGGGGTCGGATTTTGACCGGTGACCCAGGCCAGAACGTCCTGATCGGCTTCGTCCAGCAAGGCTTCGTAGCGGTCAAGCTCGCCTGCGCTTAACGCCAACATCGCCGCATCGGCGAACCGCGACAGCAGGATGTCCATCTCGCGGATTCCACGCCGCATCGAGCGCAGTTTCAGCCGTTTCAGGCGGATTTCAAGCGTTTCCATCAGGCTTTCATCTTGCAGGCGCAGCAGAGCAAGCCTATTGAAAACGCGCCTTAACGTAAAGCGAACATCATGCCTTTCCTGTCCGAGAACCTGACCCGTGTAAAACCCTCGCCGACCGTCGCGGTGACGCAGAAGGCGGCCGAACTGAAGGCGTCCGGCATGGATGTCATCGGGCTAGGCGCAGGCGAGCCGGATTTTGACACGCCTCAGAACATCAAGGACGCAGCGATTGCCGCGATCAAGGCTGGCAAGACGAAATACACCGCCGTGGATGGCATCCCCGAGCTGAAAAAGGCGATCTGCGCCAAATTCCTGCGCGAAAACCACCTGACCTATCAGCCAAACCAAGTGTCGGTCTCAACCGGTGGGAAGCAGGTACTTTATAACGCCTTCATGGCGACGCTGAACCCCGGTGACGAGGTGATCATCCCCGCGCCCTATTGGGTCAGCTACCCCGACATGGTGATGCTGGGCGGCGGAACGCCCGTCTTTGTCGAATGCCAGATCGAGGCGAATTTCAAGCTGACCGCCGCGCAGCTTGAGGCCGCAATCACGCCGAAAACCAAATGGTTCATCTTCAACTCGCCGTCCAACCCGACCGGCAGCGCCTATACGCACGCCGAGTTGAAAGCCCTGACCGACGTGTTGATGAAGCACCCCCATGTCTGGGTGATGACCGACGACATGTACGAACACCTTGTCTTTGACGACTTCAAGTTCGTTTCGCCGGCCGAGGTCGAACCCGGCCTGTATGACCGCACCCTGACCGTCAATGGCGTCTCGAAAGCCTATTCGATGACCGGCTGGCGCATTGGCTATGCGGCAGGCCCGGTCGCTTTGATCAAGGCGATGGCGATGATCCAGTCGCATTCGACCTCGAACCCCTCGTCGGTCAGCCAATGGGCGGCGGTTGAGGCGCTGACCGGCACGCAAGACTTCCTGGAGCCAAACCGCAAGCTGTTCCAGCGTCGCCGTGATCTTGTCGTCTCGATGCTGAACCAATGCGCGGGCATCACCTGTCCGCGGCCGGAAGGTGCGTTTTACGTCTATCCGTCGATCAAGGGGCTGATTGGCAAGACTTCGGCCAAGGGGACGAAGATTACTGATGACGAGACCTTTGCCACCGCCCTGCTGGAAGAAACCGGCGTTGCAGTGGTCTTTGGCGCGGCCTTCGGCCTAAGCCCGCATTTCCGGGTCTCGTACGCCACGTCGGACGAGGCGCTGGAAGAGGCCTGCCAGCGCATCCAGCGCTTCTGCGCCGGGTGCACGTGAGGGCGGATGGCAGACCGGATCACCGCCAATCTGCCAAGCCGTGATTTCGGCAAAACAGCCGAATTCTACGCGGCCTTGGGCTTTGAAACCAGCTATCGTGACGATGGCTGGATGATCCTTGGGCGCGGCGCGTTGACAGTGGAGTTTTTTCCCCACCCTGAGGTGGACCCTTGGTCAAGCTGGTTTTCCGCCTGCATCCGCGTCGACGATCTGGATGCTTTATATGATGCGTTCCGCAGCGCTGGACTGTCAGACGATCATCGCCAAACTCCGCGCCTGACGCCGCCGGTTCACCGTCCGCCGGTGCCGCGCATGTTCGCGCTGATTGATTGCGATGGGTCGCTGCTGCGCTGCCTTGAGAACGGGAGCTGAATGATGACCGATCTTCCGGAATACTACTTTCGTGTGCGTGAAAACGGGGCTTTCGTTTTCCGCGTCGACACATCGAACCAGTTGAAACGGATCGAGATGGATCAGATCGCTGCGGTCAACGTCAGAAATGGCGAGATCAAGCCGCATGGCGAACGGTCCCTGAGCGAAGCCGATCTGACCGCGATCCGCGCTTGGCTTGACGACCGGCGCAGCCTGCTGGCGCAGCGCGATATCGACGACATCTTGCGCACGGTCGATCATTTGAACCTGACCGCGCAGTGGATCCAGTCCAAGGCGACGGACGTCGAACTGGGGCAGGTCGCAGACGCCCTGCTGATGGCGATGCACGATCTGCGGAGCGTAATCGTGCGCAAGATGGCGGGCGGCTAGGTTCAGATCAGCCGCACCTGCGCGCCGATCGGGGTCAGTTCAAACAGTTCGGCGATGTTGCTGTTGTAAAGTCCAATGCAGCCGTCGGACGAACGCCGCCCGATCTTGCGCGTGTCTTGCGTGCCGTGGATCAGATAGGCGGGCCATGTCAGATACATCGCATGCGTCCCAAGCGGGTTGGCCGGGCCGGGCGGGATCGGTTTCCAATCGGGATAGCGCTCAAGCTGCGAGGGCGTCGGAGTCCAGGACGGGCCGATTTTCTTGCGGGTGATTTCGGTATAACCGCGGCGGGTCAGGTCGTCGGACCGCGGAACCGAGGTTGGGAAGATGCGGTATGTCGTGCCATCGCCGCTCCAGAAATGGAGGGCGCGTGACACCGTGTCAGCAACAATCGCCGCTTTGCCAAGCTCGCTGAAATGGTCGCGCCACTCGACGGTTGCAAAGCTTGAGATGTTGTTGCGGACAGTCTCGGCCCGCAGGGTGACCGGAAGCAAGGTTGCGCTCGCGCTAATCGCGAGCAGCCTGCGCCGCGATAGGGTTTGGGTGCCCATGATGATGCCTCGTCGTTTTGGGCACGCTGGCCGGTCGGCGTGGGAATGGCCAGTCACAAGTCCTTGAAGGTCGCGACATCAGGCAGGGCCGCACGTTAACCATGAAACCAAATGTGATCCTGATCAGCAGTGATCGTCACCGATTTTTAACAGCTTTTGGTTTTTATCTACCCACCCTACGACGAGCGACCGAAGGGAGCGAGGAGGACCTCGTCACTTCGCTCCTCGGTAGGGTGGGCAGCGTTAACCAAAAGCTAATGCCGGGTGCGGTTCGAGATTTGAACCGCTACTCGATCAGGTCGATATCGCCGTCACTCTTTGCCGCTTTTGCGCCGGTCTTCTTGGCGGCAGTTTTCTTCGCGGCTGGCTTTTTCGCTGCGCTTTTCTTCGCCGCCGGTTTCTTCGTGGCAGCTTTTTTCGGCGCAGCTTTCGCCTTTGCCGGTTTGCCTTTGCCCGCTTTTGCATCGACCAGAGCGACCGCTTCTTCAAGCGTGATCGTCTCGGGCGTCAGTTCTTTCGGAAGGGTCGCGTTGACCTTGTCCCACTTCACATAGGCACCGTAACGGCCTGCCATCACTTGCAACGCGCCGCCCTTTCCGGGATGTTCACCCAGCTCTTTCAGTGGAGCGGACACCGTGCGTCCGCGTCCAGGATTGGCCTTCTTCAGCGCCAGCACCTCGACCGCGTGGTTCATCCCGATGGTGAAGACCTCTTCAACATCCTTCAGGTTTGCATAAACGGTGCCATGCTTGAGGTACGGCCCAAAACGCCCCAGACCGGCTTCGATCAACACGCCGTCCTCGGGGTGCGGACCAATCGGTCGCGGCAGGTTCAGCAGCATCAGCGCGCGCTCAAGATCCAGATCAGCGGCTGACCAGCTTTTTGGCAGGCTGGCACGTTCGGGTTTCAGATTTTCGTCTGTTGCAACACCGCGCTGGACATAGGGGCCAAACCGACCAGAGAGCAGCGAAATTTCGTTCCCAGCGTCGTCGGTTCCCAACACACGCTCGCGCGGTTCCTCACCTTCGGCCCCGGACAACGCGCGCGTGTAACGGCATTCTGGGTAATTGCCGCAGCCGATAAAAGCGCCGCCTGATCGTGAGGTTTTCAGGTTTAAGCGCCCTTTGCCACAGCTGGGGCAGGTGCGCGGATCAGACCCGTCTGCGCGTGCCGGATAAAGATGTGGGCCAAGCACTTCGTCGATCTTGGTCAGGACTTCGCTGATCCGCAGCTCTGCCGTTTCACCGACCGCCGCCGAAAAGTCCTTCCAGAAGCGGCTGAGAACGTCGAGATATTTACGGGTTCCCGCACTGACGTCATCAAGTTCTTCTTCCAGGCCGGCAGTAAAGTCGTAGCCGACATAACGGGTGAAATAATTGGACAAAAATGCCGTCACAAGCCGACCTTTGTCCTCGGCAACCAAGCGGTTCTGCTCTTTTCGAACATACTCGCGATCCTGGATCGTCGAAACAATCGAGGCATAGGTCGACGGGCGTCCGATGCCCAGTTCTTCCATCCGTTTGACCAGCGAGGCTTCGGTATAGCGCGGCGGCGGCTGGGTGAAATGCTGGTCCGGATTGACCGATTTTTTCACCAGCGCCTCGCCCTGCATGATCTGCGGCAGGCGTCCGCTGTCTTCGTCACCTTCGTCGTCGAGCCCTTCGACATAGACCTTCAGGAACCCATCAAACAACACGACCTGCCCATTGGCGCGCAGGCCGATCTGACCATCCGCAGAGGTGATATCGACGACCGTCCGTTCCAGCCGCGCGGCTTCCATCTGCGACGCCATCGTGCGCTTCCAGATCAGATCGTACAGCTTGCGCTGATCACCTTCGAGCGTCTTCAAGGTGTCGGGCGAGGCCATCATGTCGGTCGGGCGGATACATTCATGCGCCTCTTGCGCATTCTTCGCCTTGTTCTTGTAGATGCGCGGCTCGCGTGGGACGTAATCCGCGCCGTACTTGGCCTTGATCGCATCCCGGGTGGCGGTTACCGCTTCCGGTGCCATGTCGATGCCGTCGGTGCGCATATAGGTAATGTAGCCAGCCTCGTACAGCCGTTGTGCCGCGTTCATGCACTGCTTCGCGCCCATGCCGAATTTGCGGCTGGCTTCCTGTTGCAGGGTCGAGGTCATGAAAGGCGCGGACGGGTTCCGCGTGCCGGGTTTCGCTTCGACGGCGGCGACCTTGAGGTCGCGCGATTTGACCGCTGTCACCGCCAGATCGGCATCGGTCGCAGTCGCAAGGTCAAACTTGTCGAGCTTCTTGCCGCCCAGCGTAATCAGGCCAGCTTCAAACTCTTGTCCACGCGGCGTCACCAGGACCGCCTTGACCGTCCAGTATTCGCGGGCGCGGAACGCCTCAATCTCCATCTCACGCTCGACGATCAGCCGCAGGCAGACCGATTGGACGCGGCCGGCCGACTTTGCACCCGGCAGTTTTCGCCACAACACCGGCGATAGCGTGAAGCCGACAAGGTAGTCCAAGGCGCGGCGCGCAAGGTAGGCGTCAACCAGCGGCTGGTCGACCTGACGGGGATGTTTCATCGCCTCGGTGACGGCGGATTTGGTGATCGCGTTGAAGGTCACACGCGAGACGTTTTTCTTCTTCAGCGTCGCGGCCAAGGCTTCCTGCAGGTGCCAGGAAATCGCCTCACCCTCACGATCAGGGTCGGTCGCAAGGATCAGGTCATCGTGGTTCTTCAGGGCATCAGTGATCGCGCGAATGTGCTTCTTGCTGTCCGGTGCGACGTCCCATTTCATCGCAAACCCATGTTCAGGATCAACCGATCCGTCCTTGGGCGGCAGGTCGCGCACATGGCCATACGAGGCAAGAACCACATAATTATCGCCGAGATATTTGTTGATCGTCTTGGCCTTGGCAGGTGATTCGACGACAACAACTGGCATTGGGTGATCCTTCAACCGACTCAAAGGCAGGGTAATTGGGCGCAGGTTAAGGCTTTGTCAACGGGCACGACTTCTGGCAAGACATTCACAAAGCCGTGGAAAGGCCTGTCATGATCCGCATTCTCGCTCTTGTGCTTCTGCTCACCACCCCCGCGTTTGCCCAAGGCTGGAGTGAGCCTGCGCGCGGCACGAAAGACCGCGCTGACATGATGGATGCGATCCGTCCGCACATTGAGTTCCTGCTCGGCTCGCCGGTCGAATTTGTCATCGACGAATTGCGTGTCGCCGGAAATCTCGGATTTGCGCGGGTCAATCCGCAGCGTCCGGGTGGCAAGAAAATCAACCTTGACGAGACACCGATGGCGGCGCGTGGCGATCTTGGCGACGGCGAATGGGACGGAACCCATGTCGAAGCGCTCCTTTTGAAAGAGGGCAACACCTGGGTCGCGGTTCACTGGCAGATGGGCGCAACGGATGTGTGGTGGTCGTGGGACGTCTATTGCACCCAATATTTCGCGGTGATCGCTGACGCTTGTGGCGGCCAATGAAACCCGACGTTCCGCTGCGCATCACACTCACGATTTCCGGCATTCTGGCGGGATTGGCTGGGTGGCAGCTGGTCGAGATTCTTCCAGACTATCTGCAAGACAACTTCCGCCTGCTGATGACGCTCGGCATCTTTACCGGACTGTTCTTCTCGGTGTTTCTCGTCGCGGCTGGTCCGTTGCGTCCGGCGGCGGCATTTCTCGCAGCGCTGATTGTCGCGGTACCGGCGACCATTCTGTTCCTGTGGGCGTCGTTTCGCTACGCTGACCCCGCCGCGTTTCTGGAAAGCGGGCTGCCGATTATCGCGCTGATGTTCGGGACCGGGATTGCGGTCCCATTCACCATTACCGTTTTGGCGCGACGCGGCGACTGGTCGGACTACGCAACGCTGTTTACCGAGGCGTGGAATATCTTCACGCGATCAACCGCCGCAGCGGTCTTTACCGGCATTGTCTGGATGGTGGTGCTGCTGAGCGATCAGTTGCTGCGGCTGGTCGGCCTGACCTTCATCGGTGATCTGCTCAAGCACGAGGTCGTGCCATCCGTTCTGACCGGCGCCGCGCTTGGGCTGGCGCTTGCCGTTGTCCACGAGTTGTCCGCCTATGTGACGCCCTATCTGATCCTGCGATTGTTGCGCCTGTTGCTGCCTCTGGTGTTGGTGGTCTCAGTGATCTTTCTCGCCGCCCTGCCGCTGCGGGGCCTGAGCGATCTGTTTGGCAATTTCTCGTCGGCACTTATTCTGATGAGCATAGCTTTCGGTGCAATGACGCTGGTCACGGTCGCGCTGGATCAGCGCGACGAGGACGCTGTTGACGCCGTTTGGATGCAATATGCGACCCGCGCTCTGGCGCTGCTGGTGCCTGCGCTCGCCGCGCTTGCGGTCTGGGCGGTGTTGATCCGGGTGGGAGAGTACGGCTGGACGCCGGAGCGTCTCGCCGCAATGACCGCCGCCGTTGTTCTGTTGGGCTACGGTCTGTCTTACGCGGTTGCGGTTCTGCGTGGCGCGCGCTGGATGTATCTGATCCGGCGGGCCAACGTCTGGATGGCGCTCGCGACGCTGGGGCTTTGCGTGTTGTGGCTGACGCCACTGCTGAATGCCGAGCGGATTTCGGTAAATTCCCAGATTGCCCGGCTGGAAGCGGGCAAAGTGACAGTCGCGGACATTGATCTGTGGCCGGTCGCCAGAGGCTGGGGCCGGGCTGCAGACGCGGGGCTGGCGCGGCTGAAGGCACTGAACTTGCCCGATCAAGCGGCATTGAATACCCGCATTGCGGCGGTCGAGGGTGCAAAGTCGGCTTGGGATTATAGCGACGACGGTGGACAGCGCTTTGATGCGACCGCGGTCAAGGCCGCGCTGGCCGCGATTGAGGTGCTGCCCGCAGGAACCAAATTGCCCTTCGCGCTGGACTTGGACGAATACGCATTGGAGCAGGTGTCGAAGGGCTGTGATCGTGATGTTTTGGGCAAGCCTGGCTGTCTGGTGGTGGTTGGCGACTTCCTGACTGACCTGCCGGGGCAAGAGGTGATGTTGATCTATTTCGAATACGACAGCACCGGCGCGCAGGTGACCTTGGTGGTGCAAGGCGCTGGCGCGCTGACGACCAGCGACATCGGTTATATCCAAGCGGACACCGTGCAACGGCTGCGTGATGGCGAGTTCACGATTGGCGCGCCGCCGATTCAGGTGCTGACGACGGGTAATGTGACACTGACGCCAAGGCCGTGACTTCGTCGGTCTGCCGGGCTATTTTGACGCATGGAATGGCGGGATCACGGTATTGTCCTATCGGTGCGAAAGCACGGTGAGACTTCGGCAATTGTCG
>Ga0164241_10006309_pt1 | contig 10852 bp, 9 predicted proteins | sample OricomyardsoilBY_FD_108780 | JGI IMG/M metagenome (GOLD analysis project Ga0164241, IMG submission 108780) | Backyard soil microbial communities from Emeryville, California, USA - Original compost - Back yard soil (BY) | ecosystem: Environmental > Terrestrial > Soil > Unclassified | place: USA... | reverse complement strand
GAGGCGACGCCCGCAAGCGTACTGGAAGTACGCTGAGGACCGGAGCCGACCCGAGACGAAGCCAAAACACCGAGATTCAAGCCCTTGAATTGACCCCTGCGGGCTGTTCGGCTACACTCGCCCGCATGGGTTTGAACTGCGGTATTGTCGGACTTCCCAACGTGGGAAAGTCTACTCTTTTTTCGGCGCTGACGCGTTCCGAGGCGTTGATCGCTAACTACGCTTTTGCGACAATTGATCCCAACATTGGTATTGTCGACGTTCCCGACGCGCGGCTCAAGAAGATTGCCGAATACATTCCGCCGCAAAAACTCGTGGCCGCTACGGTCGAAATCGTCGACATCGCGGGCTTGGTCAGGGGTGCCAGCCAAGGGAAGGGCCGCGGCAATCAATTTTTGGCCAATATTCGTAGTGTTGACGCCATTCTTCACGTGGTCCGCTGTTTCGAAAATCCAGACATTGAACACGTCGAAAATCGGGTTGACCCGCTCGAAGACCGGGAAATTATCAATCTGGAACTCGCTCTGGCCGACCTGGATTCGGTTCTGAAGCGGATTCCCAAGGTCGAGAAGTTGGCGCGGGCCCAAGACAAAGAAGCAAAGGCTCAGTTGGAAGTGCTCACGCGTCTCAAGGATCACCTCGACCAGGGTAAACCGGCGCGATCCTTAGATCTGTCCGCCGACGAAAAAGGCCTGGTCCGCGACCTCTTTTTGATGACGCTCAAGCCCATGATTTACGTTGCCAACGTTGACGAAGCGGGACTGGTCAAGGAACCTGAATCGGTAGGTGCCCTCAAAAAAGCCGCCGCCGCCGAGGGTGCTGAAACCCTCGTGCTCTGCGGGAAACTCGAAGCCGACATCGCCGCGCTGGACGACCCCGAAGAACGCCAGCTTTTCTTGGCCGAATCGGGCCTCGACGAATCGGGACTCGGCCGATTAACCCACGCCGCTTACCGGACCCTCGGCCTTCGAACCTATTTCACCGCGGGGGAAACCGAGGTTCGCGCTTGGACCTTCCGCGAAGGTGATAAGGCGCCGGCTGCCGCGGGCGTCATCCACACTGACTTTGAAAAAGGCTTCATTAAGGCCGAGGTCTACCACTTTGACGATCTGATGGAGCTTCATACCGAAGCCGAAATCCGAACCAAGGGTAAATTACGGATCGAAGGCAAAGACTACGTCGTCCGCGACGGGGATATCATGCACTTTCGCTTCAACGTGTAGTGTCTTTTTAGTTGGTAAATCCTGGTTCTGCTTCCCTTCATCGAGACATGAACATGGGAAGATGAACTTCTGGGACGTGCGCGGAGAGCGAACGCCTTTACAAATAGCGTTCGAGGAAGGCCAGATGTTCTACCTGCATAAAGGTTTCGCCGCCTTCGTGGTCATTGTAGGTCCACACGCGTATTTCCTTGGGGCCGTTCCATTCGTTGTACGTTGAGTACACGGTGGAAGGGGGCGATGTCTTGTCCATGAGGCCCACCGAGAATTGCGCTCGGCAACGCGCGCGCGCGGCAAAATTTCGCCCGTCGAAATAGCTCAACGTTTCCCAAACGGCGTCTTCGTGATGCCGGTGCCGCTGTAAGAACTGACGAAGTTCGGCGTACGGCAGGTCGTCGGTAATGGAGATGGCTCGTTTAAAATGGCTCAGAAAGGGGACATCGGCGACGGCGAGTTTGACTTCGGGGACAAGCGCCGCCACGGCGATGGCGATGGCACCGCCCTGACTTCCTCCCAGAACGGCGATTCGTTGGGGATCGACGGCCTCGTGGTTTTGGGCGGCCTCGACCGCTCGGCAAGCGTCGGCAAAGACCCTTCGATAATAATAGGTTTCCTTTTTGAGAATGCCCTTTGTCAGGAATCCCGGTACCTGTGGGCTTCCAGGTTCGCTTTCTTGATCAGGAGTATCCCCTGTGCGCCAAACCGAGCCTTGACCACGGGTATCCATGACGAACAACGCGTAGCCTGCCGCAGGGTAGAGAAGCCAGTCGTGGGGGAGTCCGCGTCCTCCTCCGTAGCCGATAAACTCAACCACGCAGGGCAGGGGGCCTTTTCGAACGGCGGGGAGCAAAAACCACCCTTTGACGGCCTGTCCTGCGTACCCATGGAAGGTAACGTCGAAGGCTTCGATAAGCTTTAACTTGGTGTCCGCGCGCTCAAAAACGGCACCCAGGGGATGACGCCTTGCTTCTGCCAAAGTTGTGCTCCAGAAACCGTTAAAATCGCCCGGCTCTTCGCGGGGCGGACGATAGGATTCCAGTTGGTCCAAGGGCAGGTCGAAAAACATGGCGGATCTCCTTGGGGGGAGAATAGCATTGGTCAGGGCAAAAAAAAACCGGCCCGAAGGCCGGTTCTCAAGGTCAAGTCTTATTAGGCCTTGAATCCAGCGGCTTCGAGGGTCGCTTGGATGGCGGCAAACTCGGCTTGAGCATTGGTCAACTTTGCCTTGGCGTCGGCCAAGTTGTTGGCGGTAGCGGCAGCCTGTCCGTCGGTGAGGTCCTTGGTCGCCGCAGCGAAGTCAGCCTGAGCCTTCTTCACGTCGATCTTGGCTTTTTTCTTGGCCTTAGCGGCCTTGTCGAGTTCAGCTTTCACCTTGGCGGCAGAAGCGGGGACGTCGGTCACGAGCTTAGCAACGTCGGCCTTGGCGGTTTCAATACCGGCAGCGGCGGCGTCCTTGGCCTTGGCGGAAGCGTCGGTCAAAGCCTGAGCCAGGTCTTTGGTCTTGGAGTAGTCTTTGGCAGCCAAGTTGGCAGACAAAGCGTCGTTGGCATCGCTGGCGGCCTTGAAGGCGTCGGGAGCGAACACGTCGGCCTGAGCGGTCTTGGCGTCGGCAAACGCAGCGTTAGCGGCGTCGACAGCGGCTTGGGGAATGGCGGGCGCACAAGCAACAGCCAGCGCGGCCAGGATTAAAATAGGAACAAACTTGAAGAGCTTCATGAGCTGCTTCCTCCACATTTAGGGCGACAGAGACCGTCATAGACTGAAAAACACCTACAGTGTCTGTGAGAGTCCTCTGGGTTGCTCTGTCTGAAAGCAACAGTAACGATCGGCCGAGTGTCGGAGAAGAGGGAAACTTCACTTGTCATCGAAATGTCATCTATGGTCGTAAAACCAACAGGCAGATAAGAAGTCTCTCACTAGTGCGGTGTGCCGCATTCTGCCTTGTTGGTCAAAATGGGGTGCCGAAAGAAGGCTGACCGAACGCTCCCGCTACTTTGGCCCGATCCGTTGACCCCCTGCTCTTTGTCCCGCTATTGTCATGTGATCCATGAGTAAGTACCCGTATAGCGAAATTGAGAAGAAATGGCAGGCCTTTTGGGCGGCAAAGAAGACCTTTCGTGCGGTCGAAGACCCCTCGGTCCCCGAGGACAAACGACTCTACGTCCTCGATATGTTTCCGTATCCCTCGGGGGCGGGTCTCCACGTAGGCCACCCCGAAGGCTACACGGCCACCGATATTTGGTGCCGCTTCCAACGCCATAATGGCTGCAACGTTCTGCATCCCATGGGTTTCGACAGCTTTGGACTTCCAGCCGAAAACTACGCCATCAAGACCGGCACGCACCCGCGCCTCACGACCGAAGAAAACATCAACACCTTTCGCCGTCAGATTCAGAGCCTCGGCTTTAGCTACGACTGGGATCGTGAAATCTCGACACACACTCCCGAATATTACCGATGGACGCAGTGGATCTTCCTTCAGCTCTTTCAGAAAGGACTAGCTTACGAGGCGATGATGCCCATCAACTGGTGTCCCAGTTGTTTAACGGGTCTGGCCAACGAAGAGGTCAACGATGGAAAGTGCGACCGTTGCGGAACTCCCGTCGAACGGCGAAACCTGCGTCAGTGGGTTCTCAAAATTACGGCCTACGGCGACGCCCTCGAAAATGACTTGGCGCAGGTCGATTGGTCCGAGAGCATCAAGTCGATGCAGCGCAATTGGATTGGCCGGAGCGAGGGGGCTAACGTTAGGTTTGCGGTCGAAGGCTCCGCTCAGACTATTTCCATTTACACGACTCGTCCGGACACGTTGTTTGGCGTGACCTACATGGTTTTAGCTCCAGATCATGCCTTGGTCGACCAGATTACAACCTCCGGTCAAAAGGACGCAGTGGGCGCGTATCAGCAACAGGCTCGCCTGAAGAGCGACTTGGAACGCACGGACCTGGCCAAAGAAAAAACCGGTGTGTTTACCGGGGCCTACGCCATCAATCCGGTCAACGGCGCACGCGTCCCGATTTGGATTGGCGACTACGTGCTGGCTAACTACGGCTTTGGTGCCATTATGGCTGTCCCCGCGCACGACGAGCGCGATTGGGCCTTCGCCAAGACCTTTAACCTTCCCATTATTGAAGTGATCGCGGCCTCGGGACTGCCCACACCGGGCGGCCTCACCGAATGTTATACGGGACCGGGAAAGGCCGTTCAATCGGGCGAGTTCAGCGGCTGGGAGAGCGAGCCGTTCAAAAAGAAAATCACCGCGTGGCTGACAGAAAAAGGAATTGGCGAAAAGGCCGTCAACTACAAACTCAGAGACTGGATTTTCAGCCGCCAGCGCTACTGGGGCGAACCCATCCCCGTCGTCCATTGTGCTCAATGCGGGATCGTCCCCCTCAAAGAAGATCAGCTCCCCCTGGTCTTACCGGAAGTGTCGAGTTACCAGCCGACCGGCACCGGCGAGAGTCCCCTGGCCGCCATCGAAAGCTGGGTCAACACGACTTGCCCCCAGTGCGGCGGCCCCGCCAAGCGCGAAACCAACACCATGCCCCAGTGGGCCGGTTCGTGCTGGTATTACCTGCGTTACATCGACCCCAAAAATGACAAGGCCTTTGCCGATCCCGAAAAGCTCAAGTATTGGATGCCGGTGGACCTCTACGTGGGAGGGGCCGAGCACGCCGTGCTTCACCTGCTCTACAGCCGTTTTTGGCATAAGGTCTTGTTCGACCTGGGCCTTGTGACGACCAAAGAACCCTTTCAACGCCTCGTGAATCAGGGAATGATTTTGGGCGAGAACGGCCAAAAAATGTCTAAAAGCCTGGGCAACGTGATCAATCCCGACGAAATTGTCCGCGAATACGGTGCCGATACCTTACGCGCCTACGAAATGTTTATGGGACCCCTGCAAGAGGCCAAACCGTGGAACACCAACGGCGTGGCCGGCATCAGCCGGTTCTTGAACCGTGTGTGGCGCCTCGCCGAAGAACTCGCGCTGACCAACGCAGAACCCACCAAGGCCCAGCTCAAGATCCTTCACAAGACGATCAAGAAGGTCACTACCGACACACAGAATCTCAACTTCAACACAGCCATCAGCGCTATGATGATTTTTGTGAATGAAATCAGCGCCGCTCCCGAATTGCCGCGCTCCGTGTGGAAATCCTTCGTCATCCTGCTCAGCCCGTACGTCCCGCACTTGGCCGAGGAATTGTGGGAAAAATTAGGCGAGAAACCGAGTGCCTCCCAGGCCCCATGGCCCGTATGGGACGAAGCCTCCACCGTCGATGATGAAGTCGAAATGGTCTTTCAGGTCAACGGCAAAATCCGTTCCAAAATTATTGTGCCCGCCGGGCTGGCCGCCGCTGAAATGGAACAATTGGCCCGAAGCGACGCGCGGATCGTCAGCCTGACCGAGGGCAAAGAGATCGTGAAAATCATTACCGTACCTGGAAAACTCGTGAACATCGTGGTCAAAGGATGAAGATACTCGCGGCGGTGGTTGCCTTTTTATTGGGATCGGTTTCCTTGGGCTGGGCAGACGAAAAAGTTCCACGCGACGTGACCAGTTGGTACGCCGACGTGCTCACCCTGTACAAAACGCTCGACCACGAACTCTCGGTCGCTCCCGACAAGCCCTCGCAGGTTAAAGCCTTTGAAAAGGCCGCCGCTTCCGTCGACAAGAAGCATCTTCAAACACGCTACGACGACTTGGTAAAGAACCATCCCAACTTTTTCGGCCCGCAGCGGGAGGCCAACTGGACAGCCCCGCAGGCCTGGGCCGACGCGGCCGACGCCTTTACTCGCGAATTGTCGACCTACACGTTTCGTATTCCGATCCTGTCGACCGGCGAAGATCCAGAGTTAACCAAGGCGGCGGCGAAATTGGCCCAACTCTTAAGCGGGTTTTCGGGAGACTAGGCCCTAGTCGAATTCGACAGAAATTCCCTGCCGTGCCTTCCACTCGGCGATAAGGGCCGACCGGGATCCGGGATAGGTTTCGTCGAGTAAAACACGGTCACCGACGCGATCCACGCGAAAATGACGAAGGTCATTGCGAAGCTCACACCACGCAATCAAAATAAGAACATCGTCGAAAAAACCCATACCTAAGGGCCAAATAACACGGCGCGTTTGGCGGCCTTGTTCGTCGCGGTAGCTAAGGTCGACTTTGCGTTCGGCCCGAATTGCCTCGCGCAAAAATGACGCGGAACTGTTTTGGCTCGTCGGCACGGCGGCTTTGCGTCCTACCATCAACGTGGTGGCTTCCAGTTGCCGGCGAAGCGGCTCGGGCAAAATAGCACGCACCTTTGCCAAAAGATTTCGCGCCGCGTTGGCTAAGTCGCCGTCGCCGCGATCGCGTACCCAAAGGGCACCGAGCCTGAGGGCCTCAAGTTCATCGAGGGAAAACATGAGCGGCGGAAGGAGAAAGCCCGGTTTCAGCACGTAGCCGACACCGGCCTCGCCGTCGATGGCCGCGCCCTGGCTTTGGAGAGTTGCGATATCGCGATAGACCGTTCGCAGGCTCACCCCCAGTTCGTCGGCAAGGGTCTGTCCCGAAACGGCGTACCGATGTGTCCGCAGAGTTTGAAGCAGGTCCAAGAGTCTTTGTGCTCGTGACATGGGTTTGACTGTAGGCTACTGACAGAAACTGACACAAGGTCCCCGTATCGTAGAACACGGAGGCACTGCCATGAACCATCCCGATACGATTCTCTTGTACGTGAAAAAGACCGCTGTGTCGGCGGCCTTTTATCACCGGTTGTTTTCGGCACCTATTGTTGAGGAGTCTGAAAACTTTGCGCTTTTGATCCTTTCGAACGGCGTCAAACTCGGACTCTGGGCCGAAAGCGACGTGAAACCCGCTCCCGATCTCGGGGTCTCGGGCTTCGAGCTCTGTGTCCAGGTCGGCACGGACTTACTCACCGAGGCCGCGTGGGCCGAGGTTCAGGCCGCGTCGCTTCCGGTACTTCAGAAGCCGACGCGGCTCGACTTTGGCTTGACGTTTGTCGTCTCGTCGCCGGACGGCCACCGTATTCGTGTCTTTAGCGCTCCCCTCCGCTAGGAGCCTGTGTTAGAAAATTGTCCCTTAGGCGGATGATTTTCTAACACGAGGAGAGTATTCTGCGCTCATGTCCCGCTTAAGTCGTCCGTTGGCGGAAGCTCGTCAGCGCCGCGCCAATCGTGAGGGTTTTCTCTTTCTTCTTCCCGCAGGGCTTATCATCCTCATCTTCGGCCTTTGGCCTCTTGTTTTTACTGTGGGGATGAGTCTCTTTCGGTGGCGGGTCGTTCCCGGCCGCTTCGTGGGCGTGAGTCACTACCTTCGGCTTTTCGGTGATCCGCAGAGCTTGCTTTGGATTGCCGGGGCCTTCATCGCCGGGGTTCTGTCCTGGGTCGTGGTTTTGCCCCGGGGACGCCGTGTCTTTCGCCTCATTTTGGTCCTTGCCGCGGTCTTCTGTGTCGTCATGGGGTGGGCCATAGCGTCGAACACGGGGGACGAAGATTTTTGGGCCTCGGTGCGGGTCACCGTATGGTACGCGCTGGGGACAGTGCCCGCCCAACTCGCGGCGGGCCTTTCGGTCGCGCTTCTTTTGGGGCGGCTGCGTAAAGCGCGCCAATCCTTCCGGGTCGTCTTTTTGCTCCCGTACATTGTGCCCGCGTTCTCGGCCGCCGCCATCTTTGCCCGATTGTTTTCCCTTCGTCCTGAAAGTTTTGCCAATCAAATTTTGGCGGCGTTGGGCCAGGCTCCCCAGCAGTGGCTGGGCGAGGCCAAGGGCCTTTTCACCCTGCTGTTTTCGTGGGGAACCGGATCGGCAACTTCTGACTTGGCCTCCTTTGGTCAGGCGTGGGCCGCCGGTCCCAGCCTCGCCTTGGTCTCGGTCATGATCTTCAATCTGTGGGTGTTTACCGGCTACTACGCGCTGATTTTCGCCCACGGTCTGGCCCAGATTCCGCGCGATTTGATGGACGCGGCTTCGGTTGACGGGGCAGGGCCCTGGTCACGCTTCCGCTACGTCACGCTTCCGCTTTTGACCCCGACCACGGCGTTTTTGTCGCTTTTGGGGCTGATCGGCACCTTTCAAAGTTTCGCTCATATTTACGTGCTCAGAACCGCGGCGGCACAGGGCACGAGCGACCCCGTGAGCGTGGTCATTTTTAACACGTTTTTTCAGCGCCAGGACTTTGGTGCCGCCGCAGCTCAGGCGGTCGTCCTTTTGGGCATTGTCCTGACCCTTACCGTTCTGCAACGGCGATTTCAAGACCGGCGGGTCCACGATGAAAGTTAGGCTCGCCGTCCTTTTTGCCGCGCTGGGAATTTTGGCCTTTTTGGCACTCCTGCCTCTGCTGTACATGGTGTCCACGGCCCTCAAGACGTTTGGGGAGACAATTACCCGAATCAGCCCCAACCCGTTGAGCCTTGAATTTTGGCCGCGGATTCCGCAGTGGGTCAATTTTGCGGCGGCGTGGTCGTACGGCGAAGGCCTGGCCCATAGTTTTTTCGTCTCGGTTGTCGTGGCGAGTGTCACGGTTCTGGGCGTTTTGGCGACGACGATTCCCGCGGCCTACGCCTTTGCCAAAATTCCTTTTCGCGGGCGCGAGTTCTTTTTCGGCGTGTTTTTGACCACGCTCATGGTCCCCGAAACGGTTTCCACCCTGGCCAATTTTATGACCATCACGCGGCTGGGCTGGATCAACTCGCTTCAAGGGCTCACGGTGCCGTTTTTTGCGTCGTCCTTTTTCATTTTCTTTTTGAGGCAGTACTTTCGTCAAATCCCCGAGACAATTTTGGAGGCGGCGCAAATCGATGGGGCCACGACCTTTCAAGTGACGCTTCGGATTGCCGTGCCGGCGGCTCGGGCCCCGATTTTCACGGTGGCATTCTTGGCGTTTACGGGGTCCTGGAACAGTTTGATGTGGCCTTTAATGGCGACAAACACCCTGGATTGGAGGCCCTTGGCCGTGGGGTTGACCAAGTTTGTTACCGAAGCAGGGCCTCAGGCTCACTTGAGTATGGCGGCGTCGACCATGGCGTTGGCACCCATTGTTTTGATTTACATCATTGCTCAAAAGCAAATCACCGACTCGGTAACGCGGTCGGGAATCGTTGGATAGGAGAACAAGCATGAAAGGAAACCTTACACGCGGGTTAGGGATTGCGGGCGGACTCTTGGCTCTCGCGATCAGCCTGCCGGCCCAGAGTTTTTCAACCATTGACGTCAAAGGCGTGACCGTAACCTACTGGCACACGGGAACCGGTCCGACCGAAAAGGGGTTGCAGAGCCTGGTCGATGAGTTTAACAAGTCCAACCCGTACGGGATTACCGTGAAAGAAGAGTACGCGGGAAATTACAACGACATCTACAACAAAACTTTAACAGGAATCGCCGCGCATCAGGTGCCCGATCTGGTTGTGGCCTATCAAAATCAGGCCGCGGCCTATCGCCTTCCCAAGGGAATTGTTGACATCAATCCGTATGTGAACGATTCCCAAGTGGGGCTCAGCCCCGCGTCCATCAAGGACTTCATTCCCGGGATTTACGAATCGGACATTAACCCCCAGTTTCACAACGAAAGGTTGGGCTTTCCGCATCAGCGGTCCATGGAAGTTTTGTATTACAACCTCACTTGGTTAAAAAAGTTGGGGGCAGCAGAGCCGCCCAAGACCTGGGACGAATTTGCCGCTCTATGCCGTAAGGCGACCAACGTTCAAAAGGGAACGTACGGTTACGCCATCGATACCGATGCTTCGCGCGTCTTTTCTCAAACCATTAGCCGGGGCGGCGGCTTTTTGTCGGCAGACCGTCAAGACTTTGATCTCGACAACCCTGCCATCGTCGACTCGATGAGGCTCATGAAACAGCTTTTGGACGAGGGCGCTGCCCGTAAAGTAGCCGAGGCCTACGGTGACCAAGCCGACTTTGGCAACCAAAAGGTTCTGTTCACGATCGGGTCAAGCTCGGGGCTCGGGTATTACCAGCAAGCGGTGGAACACGGGGCCAACGGCAAGTTTCGCTGGTCGCTGGCACCGCTTCCTCACAGTACCGAAAATCCCGTTCAAGACCTCTACGGCGCATCGGTCTCTATCACCAAGACGACACCGCAGCGTCAGTTGGCCTCGTGGTTGTTTTTGAAATGGTTTACGCAAGCGGCCCAGCAAAAGCGTTGGGTGGAAATCTCCGGCTACTTTCCCACGCGCCGCTCGGTTCGGGACAGTTTGGGACCATACCTCGTGCGGAATCCTGTTTACGCCAAGGCCCTCGACATTCTCTTGAGTTCCGACGTAGTGACCGAGCCTCCCTTTTCGAGCTACCAAGCCGTCCGCGCCGAAATTACCAAGACCTACAACGCGATTCTCGACGGGGCGGACATCAAGAGCGCCTTGGCCAAACTGACCCGTAAGGCCAATCAGATCAACGCCGACGCGAGAGACAACTAACGCGGTGTGCCGCAGTTCTGGTCAGCCTGCTTTCGGCGGCCCCTTTTGACCAGCGAGGAAGAATTGCAGCACACGAAAGGCCTTTGGCGATGAACTTCTGGGACTGCATACTAAGAGCTAGGCAGTTTTCTTCTGCTCAAACTTCTTGGAGCCATTGGATGGCGTAGCGGCGAAGGTCGGCGGTGGTCTCAAGGGCCAGTTT
>Ga0164241_10006308_pt1 | contig 10852 bp, 9 predicted proteins | sample OricomyardsoilBY_FD_108780 | JGI IMG/M metagenome (GOLD analysis project Ga0164241, IMG submission 108780) | Backyard soil microbial communities from Emeryville, California, USA - Original compost - Back yard soil (BY) | ecosystem: Environmental > Terrestrial > Soil > Unclassified | place: USA... | reverse complement strand
GAAAAATTTCTTCAAAATGCTCATGTATTTCTATATACACTCCGCTTTTTCCTCAATTTTTCACCAAATCTTGTCTCGCATCTGAGCTTATTGCTGTTTTATAAGATACCCGTGAACGGTTACACTTATTCATGCGGTTCAATCATGGTTTCAGGACGAACAATATTTCTAAATTCTTCTTCTGTTAAATGTCCTAACGCAAGACTGGCTTCTAATAAACTTAAATCTTCATGCCAAGCTTTATGCGCAATAGCGGCTGATTTATCGTAACCAATTTTAGGTGTCAACGCAGTGACTAACATTAATGAATTATCGACGAACTGACGAATTCGACGTTCATCTGCTTCCAAATTTTTTACCATGAAAGCGGTGAACATGTTCATAGAGTCTGATAGTAATGTCACAGAATGTAAAAAATTATAAATCATTACTGGTTTAAATACATTTAACTCAAAATTACCTTGAGAACCTGCGATAGTAATGGCAGTATCATTACCCATCACTTGCACACAAACCATCGTCATGGCTTCACACTGAGTCGGATTTACCTTGCCAGGCATAATGGAAGAACCCGGTTCATTCTCAGGTAAAATCAATTCACCCAATCCGCAACGTGGACCTGATCCTAACCAGCGAACATCATTCGCTATTTTCATTAACGCGCAGGCTAATGTTTTTAACGCACCACTGGCAAATACCAATGCATCGTGTGCCGCTAATGCAGCAAATTTATTGGGTGCAGAAATAAAAGGTAATTCAGTCAAGCGGGCAATTTTTTCTGCCGCTTTTTCACCAAATTTAGGATGCGCATTAATGCCAGTTCCCACCGCAGTGCCACCTAATGCTAACTCGTACAATCCTGGAAGTATCGTTTCAATATTTTTTAATGCGGCATTGAGCTGAGCAACATAGCCTGAAAATTCTTGACCTAACGTCAATGGTACAGCATCTTGTAAATGCGTCCGTCCTACTTTTACAATTTTTGCAAACTGATGTTGTTTTTCCAGCAAAGCATGAATTAACTCTTTTAGTGAAGGAATCAATCGATTAATGATACTTTCTGTTGCCGCGATATGCATCGCTGTGGGAAATGTATCATTTGAAGATTGCGAGCGATTCACATCATCATTTGGATGAACGGGTTTTTTACTACCTAATGTGCCTCCCGCCATTTCAATCGCACGATTGGAAATCACTTCATTTACATTCATGTTAGTTTGAGTACCGCTGCCTGTCTGCCAAATTTTTAACGGGAATTGAGCTGCCATTTTTCCCGCAATAATTTCATCTGCTGCTGCAATAATGAGTTTCATTTTGTCTTCTGGCAGCAATCCTAACTCATGATTGGTCAGTGCCGCTGCTTTTTTTAAAATGGCAAATGCGCGAATGAGTTCTTTTGGCATCACATCATTTCCAATCGCAAAATGATGTAAAGACCGCTGGGTTTGTGCACCCCAGTAAACATCTTTCGGTACGTCAACGGTTCCCATGCTGTCCGATTCAACACGAGTATTTTGGTGATGAGTTGTCATCATAATCTCCTAAGAAATCTATAAACTTTTTGTGACTAATTCAAATAAATCTGGCGAAAGATTTTTATTTTTGGATAATAAATCTAACTGCTCTCTCATTAATTTTTGCCGTGAACTGTCGTAACGCTTCCAGTCAGTTAATGGTTTAACCATACGCGCTGCGATTTGTGGATTCAATGCGTTTAACTGTAAAACAATTTCTGCTAAAAACTGATAACCTTCACCGCTTTTTGCATGGAAATGAATAGCATTATTACCAAATGCACCGATGAGTGAATAAACTTTATTGGGATTTTTAATGTCGAATGCTTCATGGTGCATTAATTTTTTAACATGCTGCAATGTGCCAGGCAGCTTGGAACTGGCTTGCAGCGCAAACCATTTATCCACTACTAATGCATCATGACACCATTTTGCATAAAAATCAGATAATGCTTGAGCGCGCTGCGAACATTCTACATTAACCAACGCTTTTAATGCTGCCATGGTATCTGTCATATTGAATGCTAAAGCAGCACGAAATTGCTGCATCCCTATATTTTCGTGAATTTCTGTTGCAGGCAAAGTCATTAAATAAGAAAGACATAAATTTTTTAAATAACGCTTACCGGCTTCTTCCATCGTAAATTCATAGAGCTTGTCATGATTTAGTTGCAGATAAATTTTCTCAAATACATTTTTTAATTGAGTTGCTATTTGCTGCAGCACAAATTCTCGAACCGCATGAATAGCATCAACATCTATCACCGTCATATGTTCAGCGATATATTTTTCTGCAGGCAAGGTCAGCATTTCTGATAACAGCCATTTATCATGCTGCATTGTGAGGAGAGCATGCTCAAAAGCAGCAATCCATTCTGCTGAAATTTTTAAGGGTTTTTGTTGTTGATAATCATCGACTAACCGCAAAATCAAATTAATGGCATACTTCTGCCCTGCTTCCCAACGATTAAATAAATCAGCGTCATGTTTAAATAACAACAGCAAATCAGCATCAGAATATGGATATTTTATTTTGACGGGTGCAGAAAAATTTCTTAATAACGAAGGAATTGGCGATGAAGCAATATTGTTAAATACAAATTGATTTTCACTGTCTTTTACCTGCAAAATTTCACTTACTATTTCTTTACCGGTGTGATCAAGCAATCCTATCGCCAGTGGAATATGCATGGGTTTTTTGTGAGATTGACCCGGTGTAGGCGGACAAGTTTGCTTAACATGCAAAGTATATCTCTTGGCTCTTTCATCATAGTCTCCATGAACATCCAATACAGGTGTTCCTGCTTGGCTATACCATAAACGAAATTGCTTGAGATCTACTCCAGCAGCATCTTCATGCGCTTTAACAAAATCTTCAATCGTGACTGCTTGACCATCATACCGTTCAAAATATAAATCCATTCCGCGGCGAAAAAGTTTTTCACCTAAAATAGTTTGAATCATGCGGATGACTTCAGAACCTTTATTATAAACAGTCGCCGTATAAAAATTATTTATTTCAATATAGGATTCTGGACGCACAGGATGTGCTAATGGACCTGCATCTTCCGGAAATTGCGAGATTCGCAGTGCATTAACATTTTCAATGCGGGCAACAGTGGCAGATGTCGTATCCGCCGTAAAATTTTGATCGCGAAAAATAGTTAAACCTTCTTTCAAACTCAGCTGAAACCAATCACGGCAAGTAATCCGATTTCCTGTCCAATTATGAAAATATTCATGTGCTATGACAGATTCTACATGAATAAAATCTAAATCCGTTGCTATTTCTGGTTTAGCTAAAATATATTTGGTATTAAAAATATTTAAACCTTTATTTTCCATAGCACCCATGTTGAAGTCGCTGACGGCAACAATCATGTAAATATCTAAATCGTATTCACGTCCAAATTTTTCTTCATCCCAACACATGGCTTTTTTAATACCTTGCATGGCATGTGCGCATTTATCACGGTTTCCTTTTTCTACATAAATACGCAATGTTACTCGGCGATTGGATCGGGTAATAAAAAAATCTTCGATATAATCGAGATCACCCGCCACTAAAGCAAATAAATAACTGGGCTTATTAAAAGGATCTTCCCAGGTCACCCAATGTTTACCATTATCCAATTGACCTGACGCAATCAAATTGCCATTTGACAATAAAATCGGATAACGTTTTTGATCAGCAATAATTTTGGTCGTATATCGCGCCATGACATCCGGACGATCTAAAAAATAAGTTATGCGGCGAAAACCTTGTGCCTCGCATTGCGTACAAAAATTTCCGCTGGATTTATATAATCCACTTAAACTGGTATTTTCTTGGGGTTTTATTCGTGTTTGAATTTCCAGAGTCAATCGTTCTGGAACAGAAAAAATAGTTAATAAATCTTTGCTCATTGCATACTGAGCAGATGATAAAGGCTCTCCATTGAGAATAACCGCTTGCAGATCTAATTCTTCACCCATTAATTCTAAATGCGGATTAGGTGAAACAGCTGCCGGATTTCGATGCAGTTTAAGCATGGATTTCACAGTGGTAAAATTTTCTTCCAAATGAAATTCGAGTTTCACTGTATCAATTAAATAAGAAGGAACTTGATAGTCCTGTAAATAGATAGGCTGGGGTTTGTTCATTAGAAACTCTCTCAGTAAGCGTTCATGCCCTTGTCTAAGAAATTCATTTGCGGCCAATATTTTCCGAAAAAATTCCTCAAAACTTGTCCTGTACTTGTTACAGGATGCTCATGTATTTCTCTATACACTCCACTTTTTCCTCAATTTTTCACAAAATATTATCTCGCATCTGAACTTATTGCTGTTTTATAACATACCCGTGAATGGTTACGTTACATAAAAAACCCTGCGAGTGCAGGGTTTTTTGGTGTAACTCTCTCAATAATAAGACATTATTGAGACATTTGGCCTGTGCCGCTCATGGTTGAAGAAGCAGGAGCGCTAGAATCAGCAGGTGCTGGAGCTTGCTGCCCGCTTACAGCTGAACCTTGTGCTGGTGCCGAGCTCATTCCATCATCAGCAAATACTGCTGTTGCAGCGATAGCTGCGCTTAACAAACCAATTGCCAAAAACTTTGTTTTCATAGAAAAATTCCCTTTGAAAAAATAGGTTAATACCGTTTAGTATGATAAACATAAGTGACGCGAACAACAAGAGCAGAATGATGAGAAATGTAAAGAACAATATCGACCCCAGCGAAATTGCCAAATTTAGTCAATCTGCTGCCCATTGGTGGGACCCTGTCGGTGAATTTAAAACGCTGCACGAGATCAATCCTCTCCGAATAAATTTTATTAATCAAAAAGTTTCTCTGACAGGTAAAAAAGTTCTTGATGTGGGCTGTGGCGGCGGCATTTTAGCGGAAAGCATGGCAAAAATAGGCGCTGCAGTCACAGGTATTGATATGAGTGAAGCCGCTCTGAATGTAGCAAAACTGCATCAACATGAAAGCGAGGTTCAGATTGATTATCGACTGATCACTGCTGAAGAAATCGCTGCAGAACAAGCGGAAAAATATGACGTAGTGACTTGCCTGGAAATGCTGGAACACGTTCCTGATCCTTCTTCTATTATTAATGCCTGCGCAAAACTGGTAAAACCAGGCGGCGATATTTTCTTTTCCACACTCAATCGCAATATAAAATCTTATTTATTTGCGATCCTAGGTGCAGAATATCTTTTAAAATTACTTCCTAAAAATACGCATGATTTTGCTAAATTTATTCGCCCTAGTGAACTGCATGCTTGGATTAGAAATGCAGGACTCAGTGTCGTTGAAATGATAGGACTCGGCTATCATCCAATCACTAAGCAATATTTTCTTCAGGAAAATATTTCCGTTAACTATCTAGTACACGCAAAAAAATGATGCCAATTAATGCTGTTTTATTTGATCTGGATGGAACCTTACTAGACACTGCAAAAGATTTAGGAATGGCGCTCAACCAATTGTTACGAGCACATCATTTACCTCTTATTCCTTTTGAAGTCATTCGCCCCGCAGCAGGTAGCGGCTGTCAAGGTCTGCTAAAACTAGGCATGAATATGGAACCGCATGACGAGCACTATTCTGCATTCTGTGAACAGCTGCTAAATCTCTACCAATATCATCTGACAGATACAACCCAGCTTTTTCCCGGAATGGAAAATACTCTCACCTTTCTGGAAAAAAATGGCATTCCTTGGGGAATCGTGACAAATAAACCAGCTAAATACACTGATCAGCTCATCACTTATTTACAGCTCGACAAACGAGCCGCCTGTATCATTAGCGGTGATTCATTACCTAATCGTAAACCTCATCCCGAACCTATTTTGCATGCTTGCCGTTTGCTGCAACAAGCGCCCAAACACTGTCTCTATATTGGAGATTCTGCTATTGATATTCAAGCTTGCAAAGCAGCAGGAAGTCCATCACTAGCAGCACTATATGGTTATATTCCATCAGGAGAAAATCCCAGGATTTGGGGCGCTGATGGTTACATTGAACATGCTTCTGAAATCATTCGTTGGATTGAATGTTAGAGCCTGTTCAATGTCTGTATTTAAGTCCACTATAAAAAGACTATCTGAAACTATTCAAAATATGTTTAGAGTCAACCCATTTCACTCCTGCTGCTTGTATTTCTTTTATAGCATTCGCGACATCGCCTGGTTGCAATTCAACCCCACGACAAGCATCTTCAATGATATGCACTTTAAAATTCATTTGTGAGGCATCTAAACAAGAATATTTAACGCAATAATCTGTCGCCAGCCCCATAATATAAATATCAGTAATCCCTTCACGATATAAATAATCTGCTAAACCCGTCGCGCGTAGGTGTTCATTATCATAAAAAGCACTATAACTATCGACGAACCGATCAGTGCCTTTATGGAAAATATGATTGATCCGGTCTGTGTTTAATGCGGGATGAAACTCAGAACCTTTAGAATTTTGCACACAATGATCCGGCCACAAAACTTGATTAAAACCATGAACCTGGATCACCTCTCCTACCTTACTTCCTTCATGATTAGAAGCAAAACTCATATGATTTTGCGGATGCCAATCTTTCGTTGCAACAACTAAGTCAAAACAGGGCTGTAATTGATTAGCCAATGGAATAATTGCATCGCCATCAGGTACTGCCAGATTGCCCCCTTTGCAAAAATCATTTTGCAAATCCACCATAATTAAAGCCGTTTTTTTCATTCTACACCCCTCGTTAAAGCCATCAGAGAAAGAAAAGATATTCCCCGTATAGCGGCGAAATTGTATCATAGAGCTTTTACGAAATGACACGACAAACCAGACGGAAAAATATGATTTTTGATCTAACTAGCCTCGGCTTATTAAGCATAAGTGGCGAGCAAGCTAAAAAATTTTTGCAAGGGCAACTCACTTGCCATGTAGAAGAAGTTACCGCATCGCAATCGCGCCTGGGCGCTCATTGCAATCCGCAAGGAAGAATTATCAGTTTCTTTCGGCTTTTTATGTATGGCGGTGATTATTACCTGCAAATGCCTCGTGAGCTTATTCCGCTTGCCATGCAAGCATTGCAAAAATATGCTGTATTTTTCAAAGTAAAATTAACAGATGCTAGCAACGCGTTGCAACAAATCGGCTATGTAGGTAATGAGTTACTCGATCTGCCGCAACATACTGATGAACAACTATCACTAGATAAATTAATCATCATTCGTTTGCCTGGCACACCTGCTCGTTATCAATTTATGGGTGAAATCAGTGCGATCCATGCATTCCAACATCAACTAAACATACCAACCGTTTTAGGCAATTTTAATGTTTGGAAATCCATTGATATCGCTCACAAAATAGCTGCGATTTATCCTGAAACCAGTGAAAAATTTTTACCGCACGATCTCCATTTACCCCAACTGAATGCAGTGAGCTTTACCAAAGGCTGCTATACAGGCCAGGAAATTATTGCACGCATGCAATACCGTGGAAAATTAAAAAATCATTTACAGTTGGTAACCACTCATATGGAAACTCTGCCTATTCGCGGCAATGATATTTATTTAGAAGGTAAAAACAGTGGGAATGTCGTCGATTTTTGTCAAATAGATGATAATATTTATCAATTATTGGTGGTAACTCAAAACAATTGTCAATAAACCCAAGCTCTAAAAAATATTTTTTAAAATTTTTAAAGTAGGCCCCTTATATGCCAAAAAAGCTGCGAGTTGTTATTGCTCAACTTAACTTAACCGTGGGTAATATCCAGGGAAATTTAGCTAAATTAATTCATGCTGCAAAATCAGCGCGTGATACTCTTTCGGGAGAAGTCATTGTATTTCCTGAATTAAGTCTCACAGGATATCCGCCAGAAGATTTATTATTTCGCCAATCTTTTCTGGATGAAGCAAATGATGCATTAAATACTTTTAAATTAGCAGTGGACGGTATTTATTGTGTAGTAGGTCATCCACATGCAACTTCTCAAGGATTATTTAACTCTTGTTCTGTTATTTATAACAACACCATCATTGGAAGATATGCAAAACAGCATTTGCCTAATTACGGCGTGTTTGATGAATGTCGTTATTTTGTTCCTGGAAATTCGACTTGTGTGGTTCCCATTCATGGCATACCAGTCGGCATTGCTATTTGTGAAGATGTTTGGTTTGCCAGCCCCGCTCAACAAATCGCTAACCATGGCGCTCGCTTGATATTAGCGCCAAATGCGTCACCTTTTGAAATAGACAAACATGAGCAGCGTCATCTTATTTTGGCAAAACGTGCCAAAGCAGCCAATATTCCTATCGTGTATGCAAATTGCGTTGGCGGCCAGGATGAATTGATATTTGATGGCGGCTCAATGGTAATCGATCAAGAAGGAAAAATTTGCCAACATGCAGGTTTTTACCAAGAAATATTATTGCCGGTTGACATTGAAATTTCTAGCACAAATGCTGTTGTCAGTCAGACAGTTTTCACGTTACCCAGCGAGGAACAACGTGTCTATGATGCTCTAGTTTTAGGCGTGCGCGATTATATTCAAAAAAATCATTTTCCTGGTGTACTCGTTGGTGTTTCAGGAGGAATTGATTCCGCTCTGACGCTTGCCATTGCAGTAGATGCACTCGGCAAAGACAAAGTACACGCTGTTATGATGCCATCACGTCACACTTCTAATATGAGCACTGAAGATGCTCTTGCGCTCATTAAAAATTTAGGTGTAACACACGATATTATCTCTATTGAACCCGCATTCAATAGTTTTGTTGAAAGCTTAGCGCCTGTTTTTATAGATAAAAAAGCAGGTATCACGGAAGAAAATATTCAATCACGCTGCCGTGGAGTCATTATGATGGCCATTTCTAATAAAACCGGAAAATTGGTGCTAACTACTGGAAATCGCAGTGAAATGGCAGTGGGATATACCACTCTTTATGGTGATATGGCAGGCGGATTTGCTGTATTGAAAGATATTCCAAAAACATGGGTTTATCGATTAGCTCATTTGCGCAACCAATCAAGCCCAGTGATCCCGCAACGTATTATTACGCGCGCTCCTACCGCAGAATTAGCTCCCAATCAAAAAGATGAAGACAACTTACCGCCTTATGAAATATTGGATAAGATTCTTGAACTCTACTTGAATCAAGAACAAAGCATCCAGAATATTGTCGAGCAAGGTTTTGATCGCGATGTCGTGACTAAAATTGTAAATTTAATTTGTAAAAACGAATATAAACGACGTCAATCACCTATTGGACCGCGCATTAACCACAAAGCATTTGGACGCGACCGCCGTTATCCAGTGACGACGGGTTGATATAATTCACAAAAACAAATTCTCTTTTTAGTAACCATTCACAGACATCTTATAAAACAGCAAAGTATCAGCTCAGTCTCTGTCAAGAACGATGTCATCCTGAAGCGCGTTCTTTGCGCTGAAGGATCTTTCTAAAAATACAGAGATTCTTCAGCATAAAAAACATGCTTCAGGATGACATCGTTCTTGACAGAGACTGAGCTGATACAGACAAGGGCGTGAACGATTACCATTATTCAACCAACGCATCTTTCACATAAGTCGAGCTCGGATAGTTATATTGCAGCACTTGCATTGCATCATTTTCTGCTTTGGTAAGATGCAAATGACGATAGGACTTCACCATAATGACTAATGCTTTCGGCACAGCGGGCGCACCTTGAAATTGACGAACAACTAAATTAGCACGATCAGCAGCAGCCACATACGCCTGACGGCCATAATAATATTGCGCTACTTCAAGCTCATGATCCGCTAACATATTTCTTAAATAAACCATGTATTGATGCGCTGCTGGAGCATAGTAGCTATGCGGATATAGTTGAATAACTTGCGAAAAATCCGCATAAGATTTTTTAACTTGGGATAAATCACGCGTCGCCAAATCCACAGCAAATAATTTTTCGAACACACCCAGATTTTGAAAATAATTCGATAATCCACGCATGTAATACGCATAATCTGCGTGCGGGCTCGTAGGATACGCATGCACAAAGCGATCTGCCGCCGCTTCAGCCGAAGCGTAATCGCTTGTCATGTAATAAGCATAAATAATATGCAGTTGCGCTGTTTCCGTATTGCGCTCATAAGGATACTGGACGTCTAGTGCTTCAAAACGTTTAATAGCTTCTGAATAACTTTTATCACGCAGCGCACTCTCACCTTTTTGGAAAATTTGTTGAGCAGTTTCACCTTTGTAAGCCTCTGCAGGGTCCACTGTGCTAGAACAAGCCGTCAACAATGAAGCAGCTAATGCAGCCATAATAACTAATGATTTTGTGACAAGTTTCATAGAAGCAGTCCAACTCCGAAATCTTTACTAGTCAATGTGGCGTGCATTGTAAACGAAATTTTGTCATCATTCACGCTATAAACCATCAATAAGAAAAATATTCATGATAGAAAAAATACATTTTGCTTTAACGATTCCCGACGAATTAGCCGGTATGCGGTTAGATCAAGCTTTGGCAAAACTATTGCCCGACTATTCGCGCACCCAAATACAAGAATGGATAAAAAACGCGAATATCACTGTCGATAATAAACCCTGCAAACCACGGAATGCGGTGATCGGCGGAGAAAAAATTATTATCGATGCACTCCAAAAAAGCCAACCGGCCTGGCAAGCACAAGCGATTAATCTCGATATCATTTATGAAGATGAAGCGGTGCTCATTATCAACAAACCCATGGGAATGGTGGTACATCCCGCAGTTGGCAATCTCGACAATACTTTGCTCAATGCACTGTTACACCATGCGCCTGCTTTAAAAAATTTACCGCGCGCCGGCATTATTCATCGTCTCG
>Ga0164241_10006307_pt1 | contig 10854 bp, 6 predicted proteins | sample OricomyardsoilBY_FD_108780 | JGI IMG/M metagenome (GOLD analysis project Ga0164241, IMG submission 108780) | Backyard soil microbial communities from Emeryville, California, USA - Original compost - Back yard soil (BY) | ecosystem: Environmental > Terrestrial > Soil > Unclassified | place: USA... | reverse complement strand
CCGTTACAGCATCCGGAATTTGTGATGGTAGATAAAATCAGGGATCAGCGCAATTTCAATAAGATGCATACTTCTGCTATTTCACGAATTAAGTCAAATATAAAAAGAACGATTCCAAAGCCGGTGATGGAACTAATGGTGCGACCGTTACTTTTTATTTTTTCTTAAGAGATGAACAAAAGAGATATTATCAATACTCTATTTATCCTAAGCTTTTCTGTTTTTGGATTAGGGAACTATGTCTCTGCGGCAAATAGTCCAACTGCCGGATATGTACTGTCTGTTTCTTTTCATTTACTTATTATCCTCTTTTATCTCATTGATTTGCTTTATAAAAGAGAGTTTCAACTGCGTATTAACTCTATTTACATATGGATGATAGTGTATTTGTTATCCTGTGTTGCTTCATTGTTTATTGCAAGCGCCAAGGGTTTGCCCGATCCCAGTTTTATAATGATGATAGGTAAATCGGTTTTGATTTTTCTTCCATTCCATGCATTTATCATCGTCTCATTATACAATGAAAAGCAGAAAGACTTCCTGCTTGAGCTTACGCTAATTGGTTTAAGCCTTTTACTTTTTTTTAATCTAGTTGGTTTTTTTGGATTAGGGTTGAGTAATGGAGTGCATAGTATTGAAGGCCGACTTAATTTTCCCTTTTTGGATGGCTTTTATAGTGGTGCATGCCTGCTGGTGATTATCAATTTTTTATTGCTCTATTATTTCAGAAAGAACTGGCAATATCCCATCAGGGCTCTTTTGATCGTGGGATATTTCATAATCAACCTTGCAATGCTCATCATGATTAATTCGAGACTTACCATATTGATATTCTTTTTCGTGCTTGGCATCTACGCAATAGGATTCATTCGCGCACGTGGGCTTTTCTGGCTTTCACAATTGACATTACCCATTTTGCTAAGCTCAGGTTTTTTAATTTATGAATTGCTTCAGCTTCCCGGTCTTTCATCTATTCTACAGCGTGTGGATGTGGAAGATGTGACCACATTCAATGGGCGGGCGTTTTTATGGAGAGATGCCATGGATTGGCTGTTATATGATCAACGCGGACTTTTATTTGGTAATGGATATCGTGGGCATTACTTTCTTGATTTGATCGCAGACGTAGCTAAACTTTGGAATGAAAAGGAAACACATCACATGCATCTTCATAGCTCCTCATTGGAAATATTGGTTAGCCAGGGCCTGATATTTTACGTTGTGTTCTGTATCCTATTCTATAAAGTATTTATTTATTTCAGAGAACGTAGTTTGGAAGAAAAGTCGGAAGGTGCATTTTTGCCCATCGTTGTTTTCTTGTTGTTTGTTTTACAAGTGGATACATTCGTTTATATGGATAGTCTTGGGTTTGTTATTTTTTCATTACTCTTAGCGAGGACAGTTGTTATTCCGCGCATCGATATCAAGGCAGGAATTAGAATAAAACCAATAGAGAGAAAAGAATATGATCCGGTACTTGATTTTTCATAGCAATGTTTGATAAAAAAAAAGTTGGAGTAGTTATACCTGTTTTCAATCGCAAGTTCTTCACGCGGGAGTGCATTCAGTCTTTGCGTGAGCAGACGAGATTGGTTGATTTAATTGTTGTTGTGGATGATGGCTCGACCGATGGCACTTCTGAAATGTTAAGAAATGAATTTCCTGACATAATTGTATTGAGAGGAGATGGTAATCTGTATTGGACCGCCTCCATTAATTTAGGAATCAGACATGCGTTGTCATTGGGAATAGATTATATATTAACGATGAATAATGACACTAAGGCAACCCAATCATTTGTTGAAAAATTACTTTGGGGAGCTGATCAAAAACCGGCTGCATTGATCGGAGCACTTGATATTGACATGACTACACAACAACCTTATTATGGAGGAGAACGTATTCACTGGTGGTCGGGTACTTCTACCTTTTTGTTGAATAAATTAGGAAAAGAAGAACAAAAAGGATTGCACGAGGTTTCTTTATATCCGGGTCGTGGGCTGCTTATTCCAAAGGAAGTTTTTGATAAGATTGGTTTGTTCGAAGAAAAACAATTGCCACATTATATGGCGGATTATGACTTTACGCTCATGGCCAGTCGGAATGGCTTTCCGGTTTACTGCAACTACGAGGCAAAACTATTCACCTATCCTGAGGAAGGTGGGGATCATAAGATCAGAAAGAAAAAAACACTTCGTAATTATTTCAATCACTTATTTAATATTAAAGGCGGTGGCAATCTTAAAAACTTCACTATTTATACATTGCGTAATTGGCCAGCTGCGGTAATTCCCAGCGCGTTGATGCTGGGATATTTTCGAAGACTAGCTGGATTTTGGATTAAGTAATTTCCAATACCGTCATCGTGAAACAATAAGTTGAGTCGAAGCCTTCTTTCCATCCGTTAAGGCCAAGGCAACAATGTATGTTCCGTTATAAATATAGTCCGTATCCACAACGATATCATTTGGCCCTGCATTGATGTCAACCATGGTTCGCTTTATAAGGTTGGAAGACTGATCGAAAACGCTAACCTGTGCCTGCTGTTGTGAGGCCGAGGTATATTGAATTGTGAATTTATCTGTTGCCGGATTGGGATAAATGCTGATCGTAGTGCCAGCAGCCGGTTGAGGTGATGATTCTGAAGCAGATGATGAACCGCCTTGTGGAATGTAGGTAATATCATCTGTTATCTGGATGCCATCAACCTGAACATTGTCGTCCAGCCATGCCATCTGGAATTTATTGGTACCTGCGGTGAAAGAAAATAAGACATTAGTGCCCGAAGAAGAATCATTAATTCTTACCCAGCTCCATTGAGTGTTAACACCAGCTTTCCAGGTGACCCATTTTCCTTTACCATCATAAATATAGTGAGCTTGATTTTCACTGGTCAACGATTTTACTTTTGCCCAGATAACATAAGAGGTTGTCTTTGGAAGGGAGAAGCTAAATTCCGCGTAGGATTGTGGCGGTATGTAATAATTTTTTCCGTTTCCTGCGGGGATAGAGAAGTAAGTTCCCTGGTCGGCTGTATTGTCTGAGCTTAGTTTCATTAAGCCAAATAAAGTGGCATCTGATGAATCAAGGCCTAATAATAGTGTAGACGAAGTGGCATTAACGGTGATGTTTACAGCAGAAGTGAAAGTAACGGCATTTTTATCATCCGTAGCTTTTGCAATGATAGAATAAGATCCCACCGAAGGAGTCCATGTATAGCTATACGGACTTGAAGCATCTTCGCCCAGTTTTGTGCTGCCATTAAAAAATTCCACTTTAGAAATAGACCCATCCGTATCGGTTGCTGTAGCATCGAGGGTAACAGATGCTCCGGTTGTGAAAGTTGCATTGGCGGTTGGAGCTGCTAAAGAAACCGTGGGAACTTTATTAGAATTGACTATAATATTTACTTGAGCCGATGTGGCAACTGCGCTTTTATTATCAATTGCTCTTGAGGTTAAGGAATAATTTCCGGCAGCTACGTTCGACCATGCGAATGAATAAGGACTGGTTGTGTCTTCACCTAATTTTGTTGAGCCGCTATAGAATTCTACCTTAGTAATCGCACCATCGCTGTCGGTCGCAGTTGCATTAATAATAACAGTAGCTACAGCAACAAATGTTGCATTTGCAGTAGGACTGGTTATTGAAGTTGCTGGAGGTATGTTTGGACTTGCAACCGTTATCGCTATGATAGCCGATGTAGTAGTTGCATTTAGATTATCGATCGCTTTGGATGTAAGTGAATAATTTCCCGCAGCCACATTATTCCATGAGTATGAATAAGGTGTGGTAGTGTCTTCTCCTAATTTAGTTGAGCCATTATAGAATTCTACCTTTGAAATTGTTCCGTCTGTATCAATTGCGTTGGCAGTTATGGCAATGGTTGAACCTGGTGTGAATGTAGCATTAGTAGCAGGACTGGTTATGCTTGTGGAAGGAGCTTTGTTTGTATTCACCACAATAGCAATTGAAGTAGATATTGTTGAAGTATTTAAATTGTCGATGGCTTTGGACGTTATGGAGTAATTCCCGGCAGTAACATTTACCCATGAAAATAAATAAGGACTGGTAGCATCTTCCCCCAGCTTCGTTGCTCCATTGTAGAACTCTACCTTGGAAACAGTTCCATCTGTATCCGAAGCATTAGCAGTGATAGTAATGGTTGAGCCAGAGTTAAATGTAGCGTTTGCCGCTGGACTGGTAATGTTTGTGGCTGGCGCTTTGTTAGCGTTAACTATTATTGAGATGGCTGCTGATGTTGTTACTGCTCCTGAGTTATCAGTAGCCTTCGCAGTAATGGAATAGTTTCCAGCTACGACATTCGTCCATGAATAAGTATAAGGGCTAGCTGTATCTTCTCCCAGTTTAGTTGCACCGTTGTAAAATTCTACTTTACTAATCGTTCCGTCTGTGTCCATTGCATTAGCTGTCACGTTTACAGTTGATCCGGTAACGAAAACTGCATTGTTAACAGGTAAAGTGATATTGACTACAGGTAAAGCGTTTATGCCAACGTATTCATAAGCACCAATATCGGGCAGTAATCCAGTGAGTGGAGGAATAATTGTTCCGATTTGAATGCCAGCATCGATCAATGGACTCCCGAGAAGAGGTTGATAAAAGGGATCGGGTCTCACTCCTGATTTTTTAATCTTTGGATCGCTGGTTAGGTTACTTGTGTATGCACCTGGTACAGTCCCTATAGGCAAACGATCAAATGAATTATTTCTTACAAGCAGATTGGAAAGCGTTGCTCCGTTTTCAAGATGAATTAGTGAATTGGGATAGTAACTATAAACAGTGTTATTATTAATAAAAAGATTATTCCAAACATCGAGATCCTCGCTCGTTCCGCCATAGGCGCCAATGACATTCATGGTTTGCGTGCTTGCAAACTCTACTGTGTTATTATAGAACTTTACGTTATGAAGGCCGCTCCATTGTGAACGAACCATCTCTCCAGGATAAATAGCTTGCAGTGCATAAAATACATTGTGATGGATATCCCAGTTTCTCACAGCATTGTCCCAGTTGGCAATACCTTGCGTTCCTTTTAAAAAGTAATTATGATCTACCTCAGCATCATGAATACTTAGTTCAACTGCATAGCCCGTTCCACTGGAACGAGTATCCATATCCAGCGTATTATGATGAACACGAATGCTTTGTATGCCATTAGCAGGAGGGGAGTTGCTATTGACCAATGAGATCGTATTGTCAACATAGGTATTATAGATTTCACAACTGGTAAGTACCACTGACCAAAGTTCGATGGCAATGTTGGGAGCAGAACCATTATTCCATAGACCAGTCGGAGCAACAGATACTCTGCTGTCGTGGATTTTTAATGAAGAAATTGCGTTGTTACCACTTGGGCCAATCGCTTTTATTCCATACCCCGTATTCTCATCCACATGCAAATCGTCTACTTCTACGTTTTGCAGACTTCCTATATTCAATGCGCCAGAAGAATAACTTGTGCTTCCCCAGGAACAGTTGGTCAGGTAAACACTTTTTAATTTAGAATTGGATACATCCCAAAGCCAGATACCGGTAAAGTTAGTGTTCTGAATTTTTACGTTATCGATGGTAACATTAGAACGGTAATGGACATATATTCCTCCGTGTAGTTGTTTGCTGTCTCCTTCAATCATGAAATTCTTCAGCGTTTGATTTCCGTTAGATGACGCTGACGCATTCAGACTGAGCAGGAATTTATCTGTGGCATATCCAGGATCTGACGGATGATAATAGAAGTTATTCGCTGCTTTCAGAATAGTAACATCTTTCCCCGCCCCGATGATCGTTACACCTAATGGAACTTCAATCAATCCACTTTCGATAAAAGTTCCGGACGACAATTGTATGATGTGTCCCTGATTGGCAGCCACCCTGCCCACAGCGTACTTTAGTGTCTTCCATGGCAGCGAAGTACTTCCGTCACCTGAAGTATCATTTCCTGTAGTACTTACGTAATAGGTAGTTGCTTTAGCATAAACAGAAAGCAATAGGATAACAGCGAGACAAGTCAATGCCTTTTTCATACGGGTAGAGGTTGTTTTTAACTAATATCTTTAACAAAAAAGAGGCAAACCATTATGATCTGCCTCTTGCCTTTATGTTATCTCAATACGCACCAATGTTAGTAGATGAATTAGTCAGGCTAGTGACAATTGATAAACCTGCATTGATTAACGGGCTACCAGTTATTGGAGTGTAATAAGCGGTAGGTCGGGTTCCCGTCTTTTTTATTTTCGGATCACCAGTTAGGTTACCCAAGTAGGCTCCTCCCGAAACACTACCTAAATCCATGTTGTTTAGAAAATTGTTTTTTACTTGAAGGTTACTGATGGAGGCACCGTTTTCCATGTGAACAAATGAGTTGGGATAGAAAGTGTAGCTTGTGTTTGAATTAATTATCAGGTTATTTTTTACATCCAGGTTATCGCTTGATCCGCCATACACACCAATCACATTAGCTGTTTTATTTCCAGCAAACTCGATAGTGTTGTTGTAGAATTTCACACTATGTAAACCGCTTGATTGAGAACGGAGAACTTCTCCCGGCCATTCTCCTTGTATGGCATAGAATACATTATGATGAATGTTCCAGTTTTTCTTTGCATTATCCCAATTGGCAATCCCTTGCGTTCCTTTAATGAAATAGTTGTGATCTACTTCTGCATCGTGGATGGTAAGTTCCAATCCGTAACCGGCACCTTTCGCACGTGTTTCCATGTCAATGGTATTGTGATGTACACGGATGCCGGTAACCCCTGTAGCTGCAACTGCATTGTCACTGTTTACTAATGAAATGGTATTATCCACATACGTATTATAGATCTCGGATCCTTTCAATATTACTTTCCACAGCTCAATAGCGATGTTAGGAGCAGTTCCCGAATTCCAAAGTCCGTTTGCATTTACAGAAATATGACTGTCATGTATTTTCAGGCCTGTAATTTGATTATTGCCATTCGGACCAATAGCCTTGATGCCATATCCTGTATTTTCATTTACCTCAAGTTGAGCGATTTCAACCTGATTGATATTACCCAAATTCAATGCACCCGCGCAATAAGAAGCGCTGCCCCATGAGCAATTAAATAATTGTGTATTGATTACTTTTGAATTAGATACATCCAACAACCATAGACCTGTAAAATTCGTGTATTGAACTTTCATTCCTTCGAGTGTTACATTGGTTCGGTTATGAACATAAATGCCACCATGCAGTTGTTTAGAATCTCCATCTATAGTAAAATTCTTTAATAATTGATTTCCATTTTCCTGTGATGGGCTTGACAAACTGATCAGGAATTTTTCAGGGGCATACTCAGGATTAGTTGGATGATAGTAGAAAGAACTGGCAGCTTTGATAATTGTATTTGCACGATCAGTTCCTTCAATGCTAACACCGATAGGAACTGATATTAAACCTTCTTCAATGTAGGTTCCGGCTGCGAGGTGAATAGTATGACCAGATTGAGCTTTTGATACAGCGTATTTCATCGACTTCCATGGCTTAGCAGCAGTTCCATCACCATTGGTGTCATTTCCGTTTGGTGCCAGGTAATAGGTAAAAGCATTTGTTTTTTGTGCAGTAGAATCAGTGGCAACTGAATCCGCTTTTAACGTATCCGTTTTCACTGTATCCGTTCTTAGCGTGTCTGCTTTGACAACTTTGGAGCTGTCTGTTTTAGTAGAGTCTGTTTTTGTAGTAGTTGAATCATTGCCGGAAGTTTTTTCATTAGAGATAATTGCTTCTTTCTCTTCTGAAGTCATTAGTATATCGTCTTCGCGGCAGGATATGAAAGTCAATAGCCCAAGGGCAATTAAGTAAGCACATATCTTTCCCATCTTTATTCAATTTTTTTTGTTTGGACATAATTTTTCTGAGACTGAGATGAACCGGTCATCTAGTCGAATGCTTAACTTGTCTTAATCATCAGCTTAAGTTTCACTCAGATATGGAAAAGCAGGCACATAGCTCTTCCGCAAGTCAGTTTACCTGGCTGTCGAGGATTTTTAATCCCGGTAATATATTTTGTAATTAGCCTTACCCTGAGTAAAGGGATCCTAATTAAAGAATGTCAAAAAGGAGTTAACTAACCTTGATATAACATTCCCATACGTTGGCTTCTAAAAATAATTCAAGCGTTCTGTTTAAATAAATTAATTGCGAAAGCGTGATGTAAAAGTGTTGTTAAAAATCCCTGAAAGAAAATGCAGGTCGGCAAAGCAGTGTGATAGTTGGGCAGAGCGCGGATATAAACGCCAGAAATTTTCATGCCAGTGATATAGATCATCATTTTATAAAATAGGGATCATGAATAAAATAAAATGAACGATTGATATTACTTCCTTTATTAAGATTTTAATGTGAACGCAATTTCTTTTTACTCCGGTTTTAAAAACAAAAATGTATTGATAACAGGCCATACTGGCTTTAAGGGAGGATGGCTCGCGCTATGGCTTTCTTACTTAGGCGCAGAGGTATATGGCTATTCATTGCCGTCTCCTTTCTCACCTTCGCTCTATGAAACATTGCAATTGGAGAAGGTAATCCACAATGAAGAAGGAGATGTGAGAGATGGGAAAAAAATACTCAACTTAGTTTCACGAATTGAACCGGATATTATTTTTCATCTCGCTGCTCAGTCATTAGTGGGAGAGTCCTATGTTTCGCCTATGCAGACTGTACAGACTAATGTAATGGGAACAGTAAATTTAATGGAGGCTGTTCGCATTTCAGGGGTCAACACAGCAGTAGTCATCGTTACTTCTGATAAGTGTTATCAGAATAAAGAATGGTTACATGGATATAGAGAGGAAGATCCGCTGGGTGGCTATGATCCCTATTCGGCAAGTAAAGGTGCAGCGGAGATCCTGGTTAGTTCGTGGCGTAATTCATTTTTTCATCCCGAACGTATCAGACAGCATGGGGTTCGGATAGCAACAGCGCGCGCAGGGAATGTGATTGGAGGTGGAGATTGGTCGATGGACCGAATCGTTCCGGATTGCATGCGTGCATTAATGAATGAGGACGTGATTGCCGTTAGAAATCCACTAGCGACCAGGCCGTGGCAACATGTACTAGAACCTTTGAGTGGCTATCTTCTTCTAGCTTCAAAGCTTATGCAGGACAGCACGGGTGAATATTGCCAGGCATTTAATTTTGGTCCTACTGTTCAATCAAACAAAAATGTGAAAGAACTAGTGGAGAAAATTATTCATTTTTGGGGTGAAGGTGCCTGGGCACATATCCCTCCACCGATTGAACAACACGAAGCATCGCTTCTTCACTTATCTATTGATAAAGCGTATCATCAATTGCATTGGTCGCCCAAATGGAATTTTGATGAAACGATATTGAAGACGGTAGAATGGTATAAGACTTCACAAACTTCCCCGGCTACACTCAGGGATTTTACTATTAGGCAGATTGAGTCCTATCAATACATTGCTCAGCCTAAAATGATTTTGTCAGGGGAATTGGCAACATCATAACATCAAGACATGATTATTAAGTACCTCATAAAATTTATTAAAAATGAATTCGAATAAAAATGCTACAGCTGGGAAGTGCAGATTTTGCAATGCTCAATTGGAATATACCTTTGTTGACCTGGGAATGTCACCATTGTGTGAGTCATTTGTGAAGGCCAATGATCTGAATAAGATGGAAGCATTTTATCCTCTGCATGTGTATGTTTGTTCACAATGCTTTCTTGTACAATTGGAAGAGTTTGTATCACCGAAGGATATTTACAGCGACTATAATTACTTCTCTTCGTATTCTGATTCCTGGCTTCGTCATTCGAAACGCTACACCGATAGCGTGGTAGATCGGTTTGAAATTGGATCGAAACACCTTGTTGCGGAGCTGGCCAGCAATGATGGTTATCTATTGCAGTATTTTTTGGAGAAACAAATTTCCGTCCTTGGAATTGAACCTTCACTAAATGTAGCTCAACATGCAATAAAAAAGGGAATACGTACCGAAGTGGAGTTTTTCGGAACACACAGCGTACACAACCTGATCAACACCTATGGTAAAGCGGACTTATTGATTGGAAATAATGTGTTGGCTCATGTTCCGGATATTAAAGATTTTGTTCATGCCATGAAACTATTTCTTCAACCGGATGGCGTGATCACGATGGAGTTTCCGCATTTGCTTCGCCTGATGGAAGGAAATCAATTCGATACTATTTATCACGAACATTTTTCTTATCTCTCCTTTTCTGTAGTGGATAAGATATTCAGTCATCATGGGCTTACACTTTTTGATGTAGAAGAGCTTCCTTCTCATGGTGGATCGTTGCGTATTTATGCGAAACACAAAGAAAACTCTACACATAAAATTACTTTACGTGTTTCTGAACTTCTCGCAATTGAAAGGGAGGCAGGAATTTATTCGCTGGATTTTTACTCCAACTTTACAGAGAAAGTAAAGGAAACCAAGTGGCAAATCCTGGAGTTTTTGATTCAGGCAAGACGCGATGGAAAAAAAGTGGCTGGTTATGGTGCTCCCGGTAAAGGCAATACGCTACTAAACTATTGTGGCGTGCGTACCGATTTAATTGACTTTACAGTAGACCGTAATCCGCACAAGCATGGCCACTATCTTCCTGGAACACGAATTCCAATTTTACACCCGGATGAAATAAAAAATACCCAACCCGATTATGTATTTATTCTCCCCTGGAATTTGAGAAATGAAATTATTGAAAGCTTATCTTTTATTGGGGACTGGGGCGGACAATTTGTGGTTCCTATTCCCGAAGTGAAAATCTTTCAACCCCGAGAGGCATTCGCCTGACGAATTCACCATGATTTTAATCATGG
>Ga0164241_10006306_pt1 | contig 10855 bp, 10 predicted proteins | sample OricomyardsoilBY_FD_108780 | JGI IMG/M metagenome (GOLD analysis project Ga0164241, IMG submission 108780) | Backyard soil microbial communities from Emeryville, California, USA - Original compost - Back yard soil (BY) | ecosystem: Environmental > Terrestrial > Soil > Unclassified | place: USA... | reverse complement strand
GTTTCCTAAACTTTTGATACAGGTTCGATTCCTGTCGGGACTACTTTAGTGAGCGATAGCTCATTTTTCTCCTCGTCTATCAAGCTACCACATTGCGCCACCTTTTTTGTAGCTCTTTTCAGCGCTGTTTGCCAACTATTCCGCAGCACGTGAGCACGAATAGCAACATCTTGCGGTCTAGAGATAGTGATATACTCTTGCCGCAGCATATTCTTTCGGTTTTTACAGTGGCCCAAACTCAAGAGATATTTCTGCTCGTCTGCACAGTTGTTAGTGCTCATTTAATGGAAAGTACACATCGAATGTCGTTCCGACGCCGACTTTACTTGTTACAGTGATAAAGCCATTGTGGCCTTCAACAATTTTTTTGCATAAGGCTAAACCAATTCCAGTACCGGCATATTCGTGTTTACCATGAAGCCGCTGGAACATACCAAATATTTGTTGCGCATACCGTTGGTCAAAACCAATCCCATTGTCAATTACACTCACCTTGGTATATGTTCCGCGCTTTAAGTTTTGGTCAGTCACTATCTCAGTGCCGTTAACAAGTTCGGACCTTATTTCTATTATAGGTTGTTTGTTAGAAAATTTTAAGGCGTTCGCCATGAGATTGGCAAATAGTTGCCCAAGTTGTGAAGGTACTCCGTTAATAACAGGTAATTTATTTACGCTAACTTTTGCGCTTTTCTCTTCTATCAAAAGGTCAAAGTCTATCATGACCTGTGAAAGAATATCATTTAGATCGACTGGTTGCTTGGCACTTGGGTCTCTGGCAAGTTTGCTATAATTAAGAACAGACTTTATGAGTTCAGACATCCTATTAGCGGATGATTTTATCTTTTCAAAATAAGTTGCAACCCTTCTTTCATCATTAAGGTTTTGTTGAATTACCTCGGTAAAGGTTTGGATCTTCCGTAGTGGTTCCTGTAAGTCGTGTGAAGCAATGTACGCGAATTGCTCCAGTTCCTTATTTTGAGACTCAAGTTCAGCTGTGTATTGGCGCATTTTGTCTTCAGCCAATTTACGTTGGGTTAAATCACGCGTAACCTTCGAGAACCCGATAATTTCATTCTTCTGATTATAAAGTGCTGTAATGGTGATTGTTCCCCAAAATGTATTTCCATCCTTCCGTACTCTCCATCCTTCATGGAAAGCCCTCTTATTGGCAGTGGCTTCTTTTAGTAAGATCCACGGCAGGCCAGCCTGCAGATCATCTGGGAGGTAGAAAATACTAAAGTGTTTACCTACTATCTCTTCAGCATTATAACCTTTAATCTTCTCAGCCCCTTTATTCCAGTTTTGAATAGCCCCACTTTTGTCTAGCAATATGATGGCGTAGTCCTGCACCTCAGCAATCATCTTATGATATCGCTCCTCGCTAATAATTAGCTCTTCATTTTGCTTGCGTAATTTAGCAGTACGTTCTTCAACTAATTTCTCAAGCTGCAGGGCTCTGATTCGTTGATCGGTAACATCGAGCGTTGTACCATACATCCTGGAGGGCTTTCTGTTTTCATCAAATACAACTTTCCCATCTAGCCTAATCCAACGTAAAATATTACCAGGTAACATTACGCGTGCTTCGTAAAACAATGTACCTGTCTTAAACGCTTCTTCATGCGCCCTTTTCCGAATTTCCTGATCATGGGGATGGATTCGGTTGCCAAAGTCTTGTTGAATTAGATCTTTTGTTTCAGTGTAGCCAAACATTTGGGCAAGTCTTTCAGAATAATGGAATTTGGAATTATTGATGTCCCAATCAAATGTACCTGCGCCGGCGGCTTCAACTGCTAGGCGTAAGCGTAGTTCACTTTCACGAAGTGTATCTTCTATTTGCCTCTGGTTTGTGATGTCTAGCACCGTACCAATAAATCGTTCTGGCTGCCCGAGTTCGTTAAAGTAAACCTTGCCCTGGGCTCTTATCCAACGAACACTTTTATCGTCGAACTGTGTTATACGATAGGTAATATCGTATAATCCATTTCCTGGATCCATGGCTTTTTGAATCTCATTGATCACGTACTCTTTGTCTAACGGAAAAATATGTTCCGAGAAGAAATTCATATCCGGGGTTTTATCAAGAGGAAAAGAGTAGATGTTTCTACATTCTTCAGACCAGTTTAGCTCGCCTGTTATCGGACGGTAGTCCCACATACCAAGCGATGTTGACTCAATGGCCATCCGTAATCGTGCTTCACTTTCTTCAACACGTTGCGTATTCTTTACTTGGTTTGTTATTTCGTGGGCTATCAATATGATGCTGGTAATGCCTCCGTGCTCGTCACGTAACGCTTCGTATACCAATTTAACAACGATGTTTTCTCTCTTCCCTTTCCTATTAACGGGTGTTAAAATCTCATCAAAAACAACGCGCTTCCCAGTGGTGAAAATGTCTTTTAATAACGCTTCATATCCATGGCTCTTAGTATCTGGCAGCTCCTCGAACAACGGATTACCAATAATGCTCGCTGACTTACCCCATAATTCAAGCATCTTTTCATTGGCTATTTCAATAATTAGGCCTGGCCCCTTCAACAAACACATGGCAACAGGCGCTTGCTCAAATAACGTTTGGAATTGGCGATGTTTTAGTTGATGAAAGTGCGTTTCTGTAATGACGTTTGTAGTTTCTACCGTTGTAAGATAAACCCCGACTGTTTTTTCAGTATCATCCTTGATAGGAGTGCAAGTGGTCGTGAAGTAACATTCCTCTGGAAATCCCTTTCGGTTGATTACGAATTTAACATTCTCAAGCTGTGCAGATTCTCCTTTATTCAGAACCTCGTATACCAAAGGCATTACCTGCCCCCCTTGTTCTTTCCATACGTCTTTTGCGGGATATCCTAATGCGTCCTCATTCTTCAGGCCGAAAAGGTCGCGATAGGTATTGTTATAGAGCTGAATCAATCGATCTCCCCACAAGATTAAGGTTGGAGTTTTGGAATTGACGCACAACCTTACTATAGTTTGTAATGTTGGAGACCAAGTGTTATAACCACCCAAGGGAGTACTCTCCCAATGAAATTGCTGAATAATTTCAAACATTTCGGCGTTCTTTCCATCATTCATGGCTCTCGGATTTTTCATCTCCGCTGCTATCAGACGATGCTTTAAAAATTTTTTTCAATTCTTCTTTCATCTTATCAAAGCCGGCGGGCTTAATGAGAAATTTGTCTACACCCAAGGCTTTACTTTCAGTTCGCGATTTTTCGTCTATAGATGTGGAATATATTATTATTCGTGATTCGTTTAGATACGGTAGTTTTTTGATTTCCCGTAAGCTATCAATGCCATTCATGCGTGGCATGTTTAGATCGATAAAAATGTAATCTGGTATTATTGCTTGCGGCTGTGCAAGTTTTTCGAGGCCCTCAAGACCGTCATTGGCACAAATACACACAACATCCATATCAGCCTCTTTCGCTGCTAAACAAAAGAGCTCTTGATCATCCAAGTCATCGTCGATCAGAAGACAGCATTTGGTACCCACTTATTGAAATATTAGTTAGGCTTCAAATTACGCGTTGCGAAGGATTAAAGGAAGTTAACCTGTAAAAATGTGAACTGTTGGCTGTGAATTTTAATATTAAACTGCCAAAACCCGCTCATTTAGATTCGCTGCATTCATGGTACTATCTTTAACTTCCTAATTTATCATACGCCGAAACAACGAGCCGCTGAGGAAGTATTCGAACAAACCCAGTCATGATTTTTGCCAATGTTCCAGGTACGATCATCACCCTTCCTTTCAATGTTTTACGTACAGCAATCTCTCCAACTTTTTTTGGTGCAACAGCCATTTGCTCACCAACCCATCCCAGTTTTTTCTTTGTGTCTTTTTTTATTTCTGGCTTAGTAAAAACTGGACCGGGCGCAAGGCAGCTAACGCTTATATTTTTGTCCTTCAGCTGATAGTGCAGGGAATAGCTAAAAAAAATAACGAAGGATTTGGTAGCCGAATAAAGATTTTTAGCTGGGATCGGAGCAAAACCCGCCATGCTGGCAACATTTAAAATATGCGACGGCGCATTTTTTTCCAGCAGTGGTAATAGTGTAAGACTTAGCGCCATACAAGATTCGACATTTAAATCAACCATATAACGTAGCGTGTCAAGCGGCAGAGACAAGTAATCTTTTGTTCCGCCGAGTCCAGCCACATTGCAAAGTACTTTTAGTTTTAATTTCCTGTCGGTACACCATTGCGCTATTTCAGTTGCAGATTCCTTATGACTGAGGTCCAATACCAATATTTCTACATGAATGGAATACCTAGATTCCAGTTTATTTTTTGCATCAAGGAGTGCGTCTTCATGCCTGGCGATCAGTATCAGATTATACTTCCGTTTAGCCAATGCCTCGGCTATGGCGTAACCAATACCCTTGCTGCCACCTGCCACAAGTGCATAAGATCCAGTCGTATCAATCTTTACATTTGAATAAACATCTACACTAGTGTATACAATAATGCCAATGAGTAGAGATAATATTTTCATAAAGCAGTTTTATGTTTTTGACATTGACGATTGATTTCATTTTGGATGCCTTCAAAATGGGTAAAAGTCGAATTTTATGGTTTTGGCGTACAATTAGCCGGATGTAATATTCCCGATCAAATGCTTCCTCTAATTCACCATCAAAAAAAGTATGCCAAATAATTTGACGGCGATCTTATGTCATGTTAGAAAGCCGCTACAGTTGTTTAGTTGGCGTCTACAACAACACACCTAAAGGACATGAAGAATGAATTGTATGATTATTTGGAAACGTGTTGACGCATCAGGCAAGATATAATTTTATTGCCTTGATGTTTAAACTTAAGATGCAGAGCTAGTGAGGAAACTTGATAATACTAATCAATAATACCATAAACTGAATTTAAAATTTGATTCAGTTTTTCTTCCGTTATAGGTTTTGATAAAATATGATTTACGCCGAGCTCATTAACTCTTCGCACATCATCGGGATTCTGAGATGAGGTTACAATAATAATTTTGACGTTGTTTTTATTAGGTAAATTCAACCTGTTAAACGCTTCTAAAAATCCAAAACCATCCATAATAGGCATGTTGAGATCTAGTAGAATCAAATCGGGTAGTGTTTTGGCTCTGTTATAATAATTATTGAATAAATTTATTGCCTCTTTTCCGTTAAGGGCAGTATGAATCTCATTAGTAAACCCAATTTTCTCAAGCGTTTTGCTGCTAATCAAGTTACAAATCTGATCGTCATCTACTAAAAGTACATCTTTCATATTAGGTCTTCATGTCTAGCGACATTAAAATAGTAAATTTTTAGCCATTTGACTGAGTAGAAAATTCCATACTTAAAAAAAAGGCGCTTGAATTGCCTTAATGATGCGATTACAGACTATTTTTTACCACGTATTTTTCAATACAAAGCCCGCGGATCAATTTGCCGCAGTGTTCATTTCTGCAAAGAAAGGTTACTACCCTTATCATTTTCGAGTAACTTTATCAGAAATGATTTTTTTTCGTAATATTTAGCGAATCAATATTAAAAAGTGCGGGCCATTTTAGGATCGCTATGCGATGAAAAATCTTAAACTCTTCACAAAGCTTTTCGTATCACATACAACACTCGGGGTTCTCGTTATTGTAATTCTGTCTTTTATTTTTTACACGTTACTACGTGATACCCTCATACAGCGCACAATAGATCAACTCTCGTCTATCAATATTTTAAAAAAAGACCTCGTGGAAAATTATTTTTTGCGATCACAGGAAGACCTTCATGCTTTGCAGGTGGAGAATAAATTCTATGAACTTTACAATCTCGTAAAAACTAGTGCGAGGCAACAACAGCAAGAAGAAGATGTTTTGGAAATAGATAGCGTTATTGCTGCTTTTGATTTCAAAGATCTTTATGTGTTTAATAATAAACAGAATCAACTTTTTAGTCTTTCGGGTAAAATACTGCCACGGCAATTGTTAGAATCACTTGATTCAATAGCTCGAAACCAACGCAATCCACTGCAAGTAATTGACGCGTCATCATATTCACGTGAAAAAGAAACGCTGCTTTATTATTGCATACCTGTTTTTGAAAATCAAAAAAATATTGGATCAGTGCTTATTGAAGAGAATTTTGATAAAATTCAGAGTATACTCTTGGAAAACATTGGCATGGGCCATACCGGTGAGTCTTATATTGTAGGCCCGGATTTTTATATGCGATCTTCATCCAGATTTTTTCCGCAAATACCACCATTATCTTTAACGGCAGAAACTGGAGCGGTGAAAAATGCTATCTTAAATAAGGTAAACGATGATGTGGTGATCGATTATCGCGGTGAAAAAGTATTAAGTGTCTATAGTCATTTGCAGAATCCTGATGTAAAATGGATTATTTTTTCAGAGATGGACTTGGCGGAGGCAATGTTGCCTATTATACGGCTTAGAAACTACATTATAACTATTACTTTTATCATAACGTTTTGTATTTTGATAATAACCTTTCTGGTATCAAAGACAATTGCTAGCCCAATTCAACAATTAAAGGAGGTTATTATTTTATTATCCAAAGGAATAGTGCCATCACATCAGCCCTTACCGGTTTCTGGCGATGAGATAGGCGAAATCACCCAGGCCATCCATGGCCTCACCGAAGGGCTAAAACGAACAACCACGTTTGCCAATGAGATTGGATCGGGCAATTTTACTACAACATTTACAACACTGAGTGAAAATGATTCGCTGGGATTTGCTTTGATACATATGCGAGATGAATTGATGCGTTATCAAGATAAAGAACTGAAGCAAGCAAGGGAGCGAACATCAGCATTGTTAGAAGGTCAGGAAAATGAACGTAAAAGAATTATCCAGGAGTTACATGATGGGGTAGGTCAACTGTTAACTGCAGTCCGTATGCGTGTTGACATGCTCACTGAAGAAAGTGAATTAAAGCAGGAAATTAAGTTACAGATAAATGAAACTATAGCTGAAGTTAAAAGGATATCATATAATGTAATGCCTCACGCACTTGTCGATTATGGGTTAGAGGCAGCGTTAAAGGGGCTATGTGAAAATGTTATAAAATATTCGTCTTTTGAAATCGATTTTCGTTACATCAAAGAAGTGGAACGGCGGTTAAATTTCGAAATTAGCATTGCTGTATTTAGAATCGTTCAGGAAGGACTTAACAATATTGTTAAGCATGCAAACGCCACACATGTCGATCTGCATCTTTTGGACAAAGAAGATGAAATTTATTTTGTGCTAGAAGACAATGGAAAAGGATTTGAAAATGGAGGTGAAACAAAGAATTCGGGGTACGGAATTCAAAACATGCGAGGCCGCGCGGTACTTTTAAATGGTACTTTTCAAATAACCGCTGAGCCTAACCGCGGTACAAGCATCGAAGTTCATATTCCCATTAATCTTAATTGATTTGAGATGGAAAAAATAAGATTACTATTAGCTGACGATCATGCTTTGATTCGCGAAGGATTTAAATCCTTGTTAGGCAAGAATATTAATTTTGAAATTATAGGTGAAGCGGAGAACGGAAAGGAGTTAATTGCCATGACAGATCAGCTGAAACCCGACATAGTATTAGCTGACATTAATATGCCTCAGGTTACCGGTATTGAAGCCATAGAGCAGCTCATAAAACGCCATCCCGAAATTAAGTTTGTTTTATTAACCATGCATGAAGAACGAGAATATATTATGAATGCCTTAAAAATTGGGGTAAGCGGATACATTCTAAAGAATGTTGAACGTGCAGAGTTGGAACATGCCATTTTAACAATACATAAAGGGCATCAGTATTTTAGTTCAGTGGTAACGAGTACACTTGTCAATCTGGTTAATAAAACTGAGTCCGTGGAAATCGATGAAATATCACCTCGTGAAAAAGAAGTGTTGGAACTGGTAGCGCGAGGCAAAAGCACTAAACAAATTGCTGATCACTTGGGCATAAGCATTCGTACCGTGGAGTCCCATCGAATTAACATGCTAAAGAAAATGAAGGTCAGCAATAGTTCCGAGTTGGTTCGAAAATCTTTGGAATTGAAAATTATATCAATTGCAGGGTGAAATTTGGCATTAATATTAGGTTGATCAGGGTAAATACGGATCATATTATAAGTGTAATAACTAGGTGTAATTCAGCGAAATGACTGATCTTCTTCCGGCTCAATGTGCCGTTTATTTGTATTAAGACATAAAAACTTATACAGATGGAAAAGGATCAAATAAAAAAAATAGGACTGGTAATGTTATTAGGATGCATGACGGTTTTTGCACAGGCTCAAACAGGTAATCCTGTTTGGACAACGTCTAAGGATGTTCAAAAAGTAGCTAACAAGAGTCTTTTTTCTGATCAGAATTTAAAAGCGTCTCATATCAACGCCGAAAGTGCGGGCTTTCCTGCGGTAACTTTATCCAAGGAAATTACAAAGGTAAATAGTGCAAATCAAATACAAAATGAACGCAAAGGAAACGTTGTATCAAAAGGATATCCAATGTGGACGGTATCAAAAGGTGTTCACAAGTATAATCGATAATCTGGATAGAGGGGGAGAGTTTAGGTAGTAGTAGTTTAGAAGGAGGGTGCTCTCAAAGAGTATCCTCCTTTTTTTTAGGAGCATTGTAAAACATGTGGAGTGCCAAAAGTAGAGTTTTAATGAGAGGAAGAGGCATATTAAAAAAGAATTTCTTTTGTTTAAAGCAATGGTAAAGACTTCATCTTTAATAGCGCGTACAATTTGAAAGCTATGTAATCACTTTGGCTGTAACAGCCCCAATTGAGTATTGTATTAGTGCTGCCTATGATAAAAGTAAAGAAGGATACTTTTATCTACGTATTTAGGCTAGTTTTACACAAAAGATGAGCGTTCATAGATGCCTCATTTTTGGATCCCAATGAGCAAAAAAAGAGCCGTCTCTTGCATTTGAGACGGCTCGGTATAAACAATAGATGAATAAAAATTCAATTCCCCTAGTACATGAACGATATACCTAAGTTCAAATCACTCATTCTATCCATACCGGCTTCGGCATAGAAACCAAAGTTTCTTTTAACATAATACCGTGCACCGATTTTGCCGATGATGTAAACATTTGTTTCTGATGTATTATTTGGATTTTCGTAAAAGTCCGAGTCATATCTGTATGATACGGTACGAACACTAACACCTGTTCCTGCGTAAACATCTAGGCGTGGTACTGGTATTAGCTTGTTAAAATGATAATAACCTAACATTGCAAAACTAACAGCAGAAACATTATCGGTATAACGGTTTGTGCCATTGTCGTATCGGTTCCACGTATTGGCTATAGCAAGGTGACCTCCCAACCCGATTTCATCGCGAATAATACCATGCTCGTATTTTAAATATACAGGTCCTAAGTTTACACGTGACGTACGAGAACTTCCAGATACATAATTATAGCCCAAGCCGTCATTTCCAAACCCATAGCCCAAACTGAATATTCCTGTTTCCCTCGAAAATGATCCACTGTTTCGGGCGTCATAACTCGTGTTGTAAAAGGTTTCAGCTAGCTGCGCAAAACTCAAACTTGTACAACCCACAGCCAGAAGTGAAAATAAGATTAGTTTTTTCATATTATCAATTGTTTAAATGCTCAATATTGTTTCTAATGATATCATCTCCGTTAGAAATATTCATGCCTTATTTGAGGGGAGTGTTATAAAGGTTTTAAAACAGCATATGACATAAATTTGTAGACAAAACTCCGCAAGCTGCGTGCGTTCATCAGCAATAAGCAATAAGGGTTTATGCGAAATGGTGTAATTCAGTTTGTTTTTAGCCCTTTGTTTACCATATCAGTTTTTATCTTTAGGTATAATGATTGATATTAACATCATACCTAGGTAAAGTTTTAGGAACTTACAGTTAAAATCATATCTTTATAGTAGTAAAACCGCAGGCTTTATGTTTATTCGGTTAACATTCCTGGTTCTTCTTATTTGTTCAGGTTGCCAATCTGGAATACTTCCTTGTCCTACAGTTAAGGTAGCCAAAGTGAAAAAAAGCAATCCCTATAGGCCATCACCTGCGTCTCTTTCTGCTCGGGCGGAGGTTGAGTCAGATAATCTTCACAATAAGACAAATAAAACCATTGATGACAGATCGTTTAAAAATATAACAGCCGAAGAATGGGACTGCCCTCGACCAGGGGAGAAGAAATATATGCCGAAGACGGTTAAAGATAATATCCGTAGAAATATGAAAAAGATCAATTCGGCTTCCAAAGCTAGCCTTGATTCACTTCGAACGAAGTAATAAAGCAACTCTGTAAAAGTTTTAACTTAGTTCACATCCGAGTCGCATCTCTGTAATATTGCCAAAAATGCGATACATTCGCGGATGTTATATTGTACTGCGTTGAATAAATTCTAATGAAGGCTGCATCTATCAGCGAGTTAAAAAAGGAATTGACTTATCTTGATTCAAAGATTTTGTTAGACGTCTGCGTACGCCTGGCAAAGTATAAAAAGGAAAATAAGGAATTGTTAACCTACCTGCTGTTTGAATCAGGAGATGAAGCCGACTATATTGCAACCACTAAACAAGATATAGATCAATTGTTCAACGAGATCAGTAACAAAGGAAATTTATATCTCGCAAAAAAAAGCATCCGAAAGATTTTACGGTTCACCAATAAGCAGATTAAATTTTCAGGCATTGCACAAACTGATTTAGAATTGCGTATTTATTTTTGCGGTAAAATAAAAGACTCGGGCATCAAGATTAAGGGCAGCACGGTATTGGTAAATTTATATAATCAGCAGATTAAAAAAATTAACGAAATCCTGGTTAAGCTTCCTGAAGATCTCCAATACGATTATCAAAACGAAATTCTGT
>Ga0164241_10006305_pt1 | contig 10856 bp, 9 predicted proteins | sample OricomyardsoilBY_FD_108780 | JGI IMG/M metagenome (GOLD analysis project Ga0164241, IMG submission 108780) | Backyard soil microbial communities from Emeryville, California, USA - Original compost - Back yard soil (BY) | ecosystem: Environmental > Terrestrial > Soil > Unclassified | place: USA... | reverse complement strand
GAGGCCCATGGGAAAGATGTTTCAGGCTTGGTCGGCGGCGGCGTTCATCTTGGCTTGCCAAGACCTTCGTCTCACCCCCGAGGTGAAACGCTAAGGACCTCCCGCGTCAAAAAAACGGCGTGAGGGGGAACGGGGGAAGAATCCCGCGTGCCCTCACGCCGTTTATCCATCACAGACTAAGCGGAAAGCTTGCGCAAAAAGTAGCCGAAACGCGTGAGCGCGTCGTGGGCAAAGCGCAAGCCGAAGTCAAGAACAGCTTCGTTCACGCTGACGTCAACCGTACCGCCCTTCTTCATGTAGTGCCAGTGGCGGCTCACCCAGAGAAAAAGCTCGCCCTTGCCCGCCTCGGGAAAGGCGTGATCCAAATGAAAGTGTTGAATGGCCTCTGACAAGGGACCATAAACAAGCAAGGACCAAGACTCGTACGCCTCTTCCATCGAAATCTCATAAGGGATCTTTTGATTTGCCAAGTATTTGTGCTCGGTAACTTGATGGAGCAGTTCCTCTTGACGGGCGCCAGCGAACTCGGCCGGGCTAAAATGAATCGTGTGCATAAGAAACCTCCTCGGTTCATCTTCAATGTACTACATTCAAGGAAAAATGCAATGCATGACATGTTTAATTTGTCAACAAAAATATTCAAAATTCATTAAATGTCTAATTTGACCATCATTGTCCGTTAAAGTCTACTAAATTCTCTCATTTTCCAGGTGTGTGCTGCTCTTGAGTTGGACTTGTGTCTTTCTATCGTCTTGTCAAAGCCAGTGAAATCATCCAAGGTTTCGGCGAAAAAGGGGAGGGGAAAATGAAACACCTACTGACGATTGCGGGAAGCGATTCGGGGGGCGGCGCGGGAATTCAGGCAGACCTCAAGACCTTTAGCGCCCTTGGGGCGTACGGGATGACCGTGATTTCGGCTTTGACCGCGCAGAACACGCGGGGTGTCCAAGCGGTTCTTCCCATCGATGCCGACTTTGTTGGAAAGCAGATTGATTCTGTGTTCCAAGACATTCGTGTTGACGCGGTTAAGATCGGAATGCTCCCCAATCCCGAGGTGATGCGGGTTGTGGCCGAACGGTTGAACCGCTACAAACCGCTTTGGGTTGTGGTCGACCCTGTCATGGTCGCCAAGGGGGGGCATTCCCTCATGCCCGCCCACGCCGTCACGTCCTTTTGCGAGTTCATCCTTCCCTTGGCCTCGGTTCTCACTCCCAACCTTCCTGAGGCCGAAGCCCTCGCCGGGCAAAAAATCACTTCCTTTGACCACATGGAATCGGCGGGCCGTGCCCTTGTAGACAGGGGTGTTGCGGCTGTTTTGGTGAAGGGCGGTCATCGAGAAGGAGAGCCGACAGACGTGCTCGTGACTCCCGGGGGTTGTCAGCGCTTTGCGGGAGTCCGCCTGAACAATCGTCATACCCACGGGACCGGGTGTTCGCTTTCGAGCGCGATTGCCGTAGGTTTGGCCAACGAACTGGACCTTGCCGAGTCGGTAAAACGTGCCAAGGAGTATGTGACCGAGGGGATTCGAAATGGTCTGCCGATCGGCGGCGGAACGGGGCCGATTCACCACTTTTGGGCCTGGTGGCCGTCCGCCTCAGGAAACTGAACCGACCGGACTTCTCAAGGGGCAGCCGAAGCCGTACTCGAACCCTTCAAACCCAGTGTAAAAACTTTTGTCCCCGTGTGGGAACAAATTTCGACAAGGCTCTCGCAATTGCGGTAACTGTCCCCCCGGGCCAACCGTTCAAAAACTCTTCGGGAGACAGGCTTCCTGAAAAAAGCGCCTTTGCACGAACCAGTTGATCCTGGCGTTCTTGAGCGGTCGTCTCGCGGTAGAGCCATGCCGAAACCGGCGAATTAGTCAGATCGAACGAAGACCGGGCCGAACGCCCTGTCTCCAACAGGGAGGCAACCTTGTCGGAAGGAGCCTGAGGCTCCAAGGGCGGGAGCAGCGATTCCAGCCGGGCTTCGGGAGGTGCCGTGACCGATCCCATAAAGAGCGAAAAGGGCACGTTCCCTCCCGTGGCCCTTGCAAAGGCTTCGAGAATCGCCGTCGTCAAAACTTTGACACCCAGATAGGACCTGGCGACGGCCAGGTTTTCAGCGGCCTTGTCCTTCCAGCCTTGTAAGACCTTGTCCGAAGGCTCGCCGCGCCAGGACGTGTAGAGGAAGTCGGGTTGCAGAAAAAGCAGAAACTTTTCCATCCCCTCCAGGGCTTCGCGGTACGACTGAATCGAGTAGATTCCGGTCACGCGCAAAGACGCGTTGAGCTCGGGCATGAGGGCCCAGGTTCCCGAAAGGAATTCTCCCGCGTCTTTGCAGCGAAAATTCTCAACGTCTTCATTCGCCACACGAACGGCTCGCCGCACCCAGGTTTCAGCCCGAGAGTCTGTGATCCCCAGCGCCGTGATCCGCTGGTAAAGGGTTTCCCGAGGGGAGCCGCTTCGAAAGGGAATGGTCGCTTCGATGCAGGCCGCGACGGCCAGCGTCGTTTCCCGTCCGACGGTTTTACCCAAGACGCCGGCAAATACGAACGCGCTAAAAAGCTCATTGCCTCCCACGGGCCCCGTGACGCCGCCGGGAGCGAGGCCAAAAATCGCAAGAATGTCAGAGTAGAAAGGCAGGGACGAGTATTCCGCGAGGGGCGCACCAGGATTTCCGTGGGGCGCAATCGGTGTCAGGAGCGGTTCGAAGCCAGCGGGCCACGCGGCGTCGACGTTCCAATAAACCACGTCATGGTATAAAACCGCCAACTGCTCCACCGCGTCGACAATTTCAAATTGAAAGAGATGCTTCGTCGTATGAAAGCGGCGGCGGTCGTTGTCCATGGCGACCCGAATTCCCACCGCGAGGGCCTCGATTTGATCGTCGGCAGGGCGAAGACCGAGGTCGACCAGGGCTCCTCGGAGCCGTTCGATGAGAAGGGGCCAATCGGGGTTTTCGACACGTTTAAGGGGGTACTTCATCTGGAGGTCCTCAAAAAACGTCGATACGGTATTGGTAGCCCTGTTCGGTCAGGAACTTTTGACGATGGGCAGAATACTCTTCTTCGCTCGTCGCCCGGCTCACGAGGGTGTAAAACCACGCGTCCTTTTTCTTAGGACGAAGAATTCGTCCTAGGCGCTGGGCTTCTTCTTGGCGGCTGCCGAAGGTGCCTGAAACTTGGATGGCCATCGACGCGTCGGGGAGGTCAATCGCAAAGTTGGCGACCTTTGAAACGACGATGACACGCACTTCCCCACGGCGGAACTGGTCGTAAAGAACCTCGCGCTGGGCGTTGGGCGTGGAACCGGTAATGAGAGGAGCCTTGAGGAGGCGGGCGAGCCGCTGGAGTTGATCGAGGTACTGGCCGATGACTAAGATCGCGTCTTCGCGGTGGTTATCAATGAGTTGACGCACCACGTCGTCCTTGCCGGGGTTTTCACTGGCAATGCGAAACTTCTCGCGTTTGGCCGCAACCGCGTAGGGAATCCGCAGATTTTCGGGAAGTTCGAGACGAATTTCGGTACAGAGGGCCTGGGCAATCCAACCACGGGCCTCAAGTTCTTTCCAGGGGACGTCGTAGCGTTTGGGCCCCACGAGGCTAAACACGTCGCCTTCGGCCCCGTCTTCACGCACAAGGGTAGCGGTTAGTCCCACACGCCGCACGGCTTGCAACTCCGAGGTCACGCGGAAAACCGGCGCTGGAAGCAGATGGACCTCGTCGTAAATAATGAGTCCCCAGTTGTGTTCCCGAAACAGGCGAAAGTGAGGGTAGTCGGCGTCCTTGTCCTCGCGCCAAACCAGGACCTGGTACGTGGCCACGGTAACGGGACGAATCACCTTTCGCTCGCCGGTGTACTCGCCCACCTCGTCGGCAACCAACGTTGTCTTGTCGAGAATTTCGTCGATCCATTGGTGAACGGCCGCCACGTTCGTGGTGAGGACGAGGGTGTTGGTGGCCAGCCGAGTGAGAATTTCAAGGCCGACGACGGTTTTTCCGGAACCGCAGGGTAAAACAATGGTACCGAAACCGGTGCCGGGTTGGCCGCGGCCCAAGAGTCCGTCGGCGGCACCCTTCTGGTAGTCCCGAATGTGAAGCGGATGGCCGCCCAAGGTCGCCGTTCTTAACGAAACGGCCAACGGATCGCCTTTTTTGAGGGGTGCCAAGTCTTGCACAGGATACCCGAGCGCCAACATTTCTTTTTTGAGCGTGCCCCGGTGAAGGAGCGGAAGGAGAAAATCATCGCCGCGAGCGGTCAAAATCGGCGCAAGGCGTTTTTGGTTTGCCAATTCACGCCGCAGGTGCTCGTCGGCCACTCGCAGGACCAGGGTCTCCGGATGATCTGTCGCGTCGAGTTGAAACAGTCCCCATCGTCCCATGATGTCGCGAACGAAGAACTGAACAGACTCGGGCACGGCATAGCGACTTCGCTGATCGAGGATTTCCAAAACTTGGTCGGGCGATAATCCTGCCGACGCGGCGTTCCAGAGACTCAGCGGCGACATGCGGTACGTGTGAATGTGCTCTGGGCTTTTTTCAAGCTCGGCAAAGGGTGCGAGATCGGCCCGAGCGGCCTCGAACGCGGGATGATGGACCTCAAGGAGGAGCGAGCGGTCACTCTGAACAAGGAGGGGTTTGTCGTCCATGGATTTTTACGCCCTACGAAAGACGGTGGTTCCCGTCCGCCGCATCCCTTCGGGGAGGAGTTCGCGTTTTACAGGATGAGAGATCAGAAGAGCACCGCCGGGGACGAGATTTTGACAAACAAGCAACAGAACATGGGCTTTCTTTTCGTCGTTGACGTACTCGATGCCCTGATTTAAGACGATCAGATGAGCGGGTTGATCAAAAAATACCTGACCCTTTTGAAAATCCGCTTTCTCGAACTCGACCAGGCGGCGAGGCTCGGACCCCACGCGCCACAGGTGACGCGCTTCTCCTTGACCGGGCAAAAACCACTGCTGACGAAGCGCCGCCGGGATGAAGTCGAGTTGGGCTTCGCGGTATTCTCCCACCAAAGCAACCTCAACGCGGGTGCTGAAGTGATCAACAGCACGAACCCGAAAGTGAACATTGCGGTCGGTCTTGGCCTGTTCAAGGCCGAGGATCGCCAAGTAGTACGCCAGCTCGCCGTTTCCGCTTCCTACAATCAGAAGGCGCTTGGGCTCGTTTGACCCGAGACTGGCCATCACGCCTTCTAAGGTCTCACCCCACTCGCCGGCAGGTTCGGCCAACGGCAGGTCAGGACGCTTGGTTTCGAGAATCGTCTCGCTTTTGGGGGCAGAGACAGGCTTTTCCCGGGGAACGGGAAGAGGATCATGAGCCGGTTTCGTGTCCCAGAAATGGGAAAAAGCACCGGAGCGTGTTAAGGCTGGACGAAGGGCACGGTACACAACTACCGCCAAGGCCGCCAAAAAGAAGGCACCGGCCCCTGTGGAGACAATTTTAAGAGGCACGAGGGAGAGGAGGGGGAGCTGCCATTGCGCCAGATGGGGAACGATGGTGAGCGACCCCAAGCCCAGGGTTTCACGGACCAGGGCAACCCCCGTCAGCAGGACAATGAAAAGTCCGCCCATCTTAAGGCCATGAAGAAGGGCCGTGCTCCAAGGACGAGCGGTCGTTCCGGCTGGGGAAAGCCGAAGATAGAGCGGGCTAAAAGCCAGAAGGTTGAGATACACTCCCCACGAACTTCGCAGGTCGGGTAAAAGCCAGGAGGTCAGGCCGTCGAGAGCAGAGGTGAGGATCACCCCGATACCCAAAATCATCCAGAACCGAACCCAAACTTTCCAATCCGGCGTCAATGACTCGAGAACTTCAGCCGTTACGAAGAGGAGGAGTCCAAAAAGCCCCAGAAAGAAGGCCGGACCGACCATCGTCGTCACCCCTAAGAGAGGGGGGAGGGCTAACACGAAGAACCGCAGGAACGAAGTCATCGCAAGAGAATACAACAGACGGGGTCCCGCTCACAACAGCTCAGCGGCCAATTCGGCCAAGACACTGCGTTCGCTTTTATCAAGGAAAACGTGACCATAGAGGTCTTGGCCCTTGAAGGCTTCGACGAGGTAGCTGAGGCCGTTGGAGCCGGCGTCTAAGTACGGGTTATCAATTTGAAAGGGGTCGCCGGTGAGGACCATTTTGGTCTCTTTGCCGGCACGGCTCACAATGGTTTTAACCTCGTGCGGACTAAGGTTCTGCGCTTCGTCGATGATGATGTACTGGTTGGGTAAACTGCGCCCGCGAATGAAGCTCAGAGCTTCGATTTCGATGGTCTTTGATTTGATGAGCTGGTCGGCGCTCTTAATGCTTTGACTGTGGGCGGCACCGATGAGAAAGTCGAGATTGTCAAACAGGGGCTGCATCCAGTTCGACATTTTCTCCTCTTTGTTGCCGGGGAGGTAGCCAATGTCTTTGCCCATGGGGATGACCGGGCGGCTGACCAGGATACGGCTATAGAGTTTCAGATCGAGGGTTTGGCTGAGGGCGGCCGCCAGCGCCAGCAGGGTTTTTCCCGTTCCGGCCTTGCCCACTAAGGTGACCAATTGAATCGCAGGGTCGAGCAAAAGGTTGATGGCCAACTGCTGCCGCAGGTTGAGCGGGCGAATCCCGCTCACCGGTTGGTAGATGGGCGGGACGGTTTGAAGAACTTTTTCACGCCCATTGTACCGGGCGATGACGAAGGATTTGTCTTTAGGGTCGTTCAATTGGACAAACTGATTGGCAATGAGTTCTCGGTCCGCAGCGGCCTGGCCGGCCGCGTTGAGCTGGTCCCGTATTTCAGCGGTACTGTCGATCTCGACCAAACCCGTGTAAAGACTCTCGATGTTGACCTTTTGCTTTTCATAGTCGACAGCGTTAATCCCCAGCGCCTGAGCCTTGACCCGCGCGTTGATGTCCTTCGAGACGAAAAAGACGTTGCGGCCAAATTTTTTAAGGTAAAGAGCTGAAAGGATAATTTTGTTGTCCATCCGGCTCATGTCCATGTCGAGGGCGGCGTCGCCGTCGTACACCATGGCAATGATGAGGGTGGAGTTGATTTCAGGAATGTAGACGCCCTCGCTCAGTCGACCGCGCTTGCTGAAACTGTCGATGAGGCGGATCGAGTGGCGGGCGTTTCGAGCGCGTTCGTCCGTTCCTGATTTTAACTTGTCGAGTTCTTCGAGTACCCAAAGGGGAATGACGATTTCATTGTCGCGAAAGGAAAGCAGGGCGTCGGCTCGGTGAATAAACACATTGGTATCGAGGACGAAGACTTTTTTGGCCTTGGGACCTTTGTCGTTGGCATTCAGGTGGTTGCTCATACAAGAAAGTATACGCCAAGATTCGGCGTAGGGAACAATGACTCTTCGCAGGTTGTCCCCCATGAGGCGGAAAACCAAATTCCTACAAAATGGTCCCATGCTCTTGCTCATATTTCTACAAAATTGTAGCCTGTCGCCCATGCCTACTTCCCCCACGCCGAGGACCCTGTCGGAAAACCCGAACCAGGTTTCGCTTCTTTTTGAGGTCAGTCAAATTTTGGACCGCAACTTTGATTTGAAACAGGCCATTGTGGCGGTCATGTACCACATGGCGACGAATCTCGGCCTTCTTCGCGGTTCGATTACGCTTTTGAACCGCCAAACGGGCGAAATTTTCATCGAGTCCTCGTATGGTTTGACGCCCGCCGAACAAAAGCGTGGCCGTTACAAATTGGGTGAGGGGGTCACAGGGCGTGTCGTTCAGACCGGCGAGCCGGCCGTTATTCCCAATGTGAGTCAGGACCCGCACTTCTTGAACCGAACGGGGGCCCGCAAGACCGAGCACGAAAAAGAACACTCATTTTTGTGCGTTCCCATCAAGCAGGGGACGGAGGTTTTTGGAGCCTTTAGCGCCGATACCGCCGCCGGGGAGAGGGTTGATCTCGACGCCACGGTTCAACTCATTACGATTGTTTGTTCGATGATCGCTCAAGCCGTTCGCCTGCGCCAAGAAATGGAAGAGGAAAAAGCCGGACTCGTCGAAGAGAATAATCGACTCAAGACGGCCATTCGAGAAAGCTTCCAGCCCACCAATATCATTGGCAAAAGCCACGCCATGCGTTCCCTGTACGATCTTGTGGCTCAAGTCGCCTCGTCCGATACCTCAGTTTTGATTCGAGGAGAGAGCGGCACGGGCAAGGAAATGATCGCGCAGGCCCTGCACTATTCGAGTCCTCGCGCCGACAAACCCTTTGTCAAAGTGAACTGCGCCGCGCTTCCGGAAGCCGTCATCGAAAGTGAGCTCTTCGGCCACGAAAAAGGTGCCTTTACCGGGGCCATTGCCACACGCAAGGGCCGGTTTGAACTTGCCGACACAGGAACCATTTTCCTCGACGAAATTGGAGACCTGAGCCCTACGATGCAGGTAAAACTACTGCGCGTTCTTCAAGAACGAGAAATTGAACGGGTGGGCGGAAACCGCACCATAAAGATCGATGTGCGGATCATCACGGCCACCAACCGCTCGCTCGAAGAACTCTTGCAGAAGAACGAGTTTCGCGAAGATCTTTACTATCGACTCAACGTCTTTCCCCTTCACTTACCGCCCCTGCGGGAGCGAAAGAGCGACATCCTTCTTTTGTCCGATCACTTCATCGAAAAGTACAATAAGAAAAACCACAAAAGCGTGAAGCGCATTGCGACCAGTGCGATTAACCTTCTGATGAGTTATCATTGGCCGGGCAACGTTCGCGAGCTGGAAAATGTCATCGAGCGCGCTGTCTTGCTGGCTGGAAACGATGTCATTCTTGGTATCCACCTCCCGCCGAGTCTTCAGAGCGCGGAATCGACAGGAACCGCACCTTCGACAACGCTGGAAGAGACGATGGACCGCATTGAACGTGAACTCATTCTCGACTCGCTCAAGTCGAGCAAAGGGAACTATTCCAAGGCCGCTAAGGCGCTCGGGATTACCGAACGGATCATGGGGCTGCGAATTAAGAAATACAATCTCGACAAAGACTTTCTCCGCACGTTTATGTAAACGGGGGGTATGAACTGGCTTTGATGCAACGTTAGGGGGGACAATGAAACTGGAGGACCAAACAATTTTAATCACGGGTGGAGCTTCGGGAATCGGCCTCGGCTTGGCAGAGGCGTTCAAGTCATTGGGCAATCAAGTGATTGTCGCTGGCCGTTCCATTGCAAAGCTTCAGGCGGCAAAATCAAAGGGCCTAGAAACTTTAACTGTTGATATGAGCGATGGAAAGAGCATTCAGTCCTTGGCGAGCGAGGCCGTGGATCGTTATCCCCATTTGAACTGTGTGATTCACTCAGCAGGCATTATGCAGAATGAAAAACTCTCCAAAGGTAATAGTTCAAAAGCCGCGACGGACACGGTGCTGATCAATTTTCTGGGCCCAATGTTGCTCAACAACGCCTTACTACCTCATTTTTTAAAGCAAAAGGAAGCGACGATTATGACCGTCACGTCGGGTCTCGCCTTCCTTCCTTTGGCCATGACTCCTACGTATTCTGCGAGCAAGGCTGCGGTTCATTCGTACAGTGAAAGCCTTCGCTATCAGCTCCGCGGCACCTCGATCGAGGTCAAGGAACTGGTCCCACCCTATGTCCGCACTTCACTCATGGGGGAACGGCAAGCCGCCGATCAAAACGCGATGCCGTTAGAAGCCTACATCAAGGAAGTCATGGAAATTCTCAAACAGAACCCCGAAATCAACGAGATTATCGTTAAAAATGCGGCCTTGTTTCGAGAGGCAAGCTTTCAAGGCGCTGACCATTATGCCGAGCTCTTTCAAAAAAGAAATGATTCTTTTATGAGCGCACGAAAGAAGGAATGGGAAGAGTTGTAAAAGTCAAAAAATAAGTAATTTCCCTCCATTGTGAGAGACTTGTGAACACCTTTCGTCGCGCCCAGTTGAGCACTTCTTATTTTGTCTTGGCATATAGTTTTGAATCTCTGGGCTTGTCCGAAATATTCGGGTGGATGGCGGCGCGTTTCAGCACTCCCTCGTAGACCATTCCTGCCTTGTCCATGACGCGGCCCGAAGCGGGATTCTCGAGGTCGTGCAAGGCGTACACGCGAAACACGGCCGGTCTGGACAGCAGTTCTTTGACCAGGGCTCTGAGGGCTTGGGTCATGATCCCCTTTCCCCAGTAGGGCTTGGCCAGCACATAACCGATCGCGGCCTGATGGCCTGTGACTTTAGCCCCAATCATACCAATGGCTTCGTCCGTGGCCTTTCCGACGATAACAAGAGTCAGGTTCGTCTCGACATCGAAGGTCTGGATACAGTGGTGAATCCATTTCTGGGAATCCTCAAGGGACCTATGCGGTTTCCAGACGAGGTATCGGGTGACCTCTGCGTCCTGGGTGTAGTTCCTGAAGATGGCTTCTGCGTCTTTCAGTTCAGGCTTACGCAAAACGAAGTCACCTAGATCTAGCTGAAAGTTTCTCTCCATGTTCTGCCCCTACAGAGTCATTGTCCTCATGATGTCAGCGGCGAAATTCCACCAGGGGGCCCGACTAATCCCAACGCGATAGCCACAGAGGTCATGGAGATCTGACCCAAGCCAGAACCCCAGTCTCATTATTGACGCGCTAGTCGCATCAGAGGCCATGGAGATCTGGCCCAAGCCAGAACTCCAGTCTCATTATTGACGCGCTAGTCGCATCAGAGGCCATGGAGATCTGGCCCAAGCCAGAACCCCAGTCTCATTATTGACGCGCTAGTCGCATCAGAGGCCATGGAGATCTGGCCCAAGCCAGAACCCCAGTCTCATTATTGACGCGCTAGTCGTCAATAATGAGACATTAGCAGTAGCCTTCCAGTCGTCCCTTAAGACTGCGCTCCACGGTGTTGATCTCAAGGATGTTCGAACCGCTGTCTTGATGG
>Ga0164241_10006304_pt1 | contig 10857 bp, 7 predicted proteins | sample OricomyardsoilBY_FD_108780 | JGI IMG/M metagenome (GOLD analysis project Ga0164241, IMG submission 108780) | Backyard soil microbial communities from Emeryville, California, USA - Original compost - Back yard soil (BY) | ecosystem: Environmental > Terrestrial > Soil > Unclassified | place: USA... | reverse complement strand
TGATCTTGGTGACCCGGCCGGCGCCGACGGTGCGGCCACCCTCCCGGATCGCGAACCGCAGACCCTCGTCCATGGCGATCGGCTGGATCAGCTTGACCGTCATGCCCGTGTTGTCACCCGGCATGACCATCTCGGTGCCCTCGGGGAGGGTCACCACACCGGTCACGTCCGTGGTGCGGAAGTAGAACTGCGGGCGGTAGTTGTTGAAGAACGGCGTGTGCCGGCCACCCTCGTCCTTGCTCAGGATGACGACCTGGGCCTCGAACTCGGTGTGCGGCGTGGTGGTGCCGGGCTGCACGACGACCTGGCCGCGCTCGACGTCCTCACGCTTGATGCCGCGCAGGAGCAGACCCACGTTCTCACCGGCGCGCGCGTCGTCGAGGATCTTGCGGAACATCTCGACGCTCGTGACGGTGGTCTTCTGGGCCTTCTCGCGGATGCCGACGATCTCGACCTCGGACATCGGCTTGAGGACACCGCGCTCGACACGACCGGTGACCACGGTGCCGCGGCCGGAGATGGTGAAGACATCCTCCACCGGCATCAGGAAGGGCTTCTCGATCTCGCGCACCGGCTCGGGGATGTTCTCGTCCACCGCGGCCAGCAGCTCGATGACCTTGTCGCCCCACTCGGCGTCGCCCTCCAGCGCCTTCAGCGCGGAGACACGGACGACCGGCAGGTCGTCACCGGGGAACTCGTACTCGGTGAGCAGCTCACGGACCTCGAGCTCGACGAGCTCCAGGATCTCCTCGTCGTCCACCATGTCGGCCTTGTTCAGGGCCACCACGATGTAGGGCACACCGACCTGGCGGGCCAGCAGCACGTGCTCCTTGGTCTGCGGCATCGGACCATCGGTCGCGGCGACCACGAGGATCGCGCCGTCCATCTGGGCGGCACCGGTGATCATGTTCTTGATGTAGTCCGCGTGACCCGGGCAGTCGACGTGCGCGTAGTGCCGCTTCTCGGTCTCGTACTCGATGTGCGCGATCGAGATCGTGATGCCGCGCTGCTTCTCCTCCGGCGCCTTGTCGATCTCGTCGAACGGCGTGAAGGGGTTCAGGTCCGGGTACTTGTCGTGCAGAACCTTGGAGATGGCCGCGGTCAGCGTGGTCTTCCCATGGTCGATGTGACCGATGGTCCCGATGTTGACGTGCGGCTTGGTCCGCTCGAACTTCGCCTTCGCCACTTCTCTCGTCCTCCTGGACTTGTATCTCTCCGCCGTCTTGGTTTCCGACGACAGCTAATGGGGTTCAGTTGTGCGGAACCATAGAGGGCATTACCCACGCAGCCCGCACCGGATGCGACTACTCGCCGGTCGCCTTGGCGATGATCTCCTTCGCGACGTTCTGCGGAACCTCCGCGTAGGAGTCGAACTGCATGGAGTAGTTCGCCCGGCCCTGGGTCTTCGATCGCAGATCGCCGACGTAGCCGAACATCTCCGACAGCGGCACCAGCGCCTTGACGACGCGGGAGCCACTACGCTCCTCCATGGCCTGAATGTGGCCACGGCGTGAGTTGAGGTCGCCGATGACATCGCCCATGTACTGCTCGGGCGTGGTCACCTCGACCGCCATCATCGGCTCGAGGAGCGCGGGGCTCGCCTGCCGCGCGGCCTCCTTGAGCACCATCGAGCCGGCCACCTTGAAGGCCATCTCGGAGGAGTCGACCTCGTGGTAGGCACCGTCGAGCAGCGTGAGCTTGATACCGACGAGCGGGTAGCCCGCCAGCACGCCGTACTGCATGGCGTCCTGGGCACCGGCGTCCACCGACGGGATGTACTCCCGCGGGATGCGGCCACCGGTGACCTTGTTGTCGAACTCGTAGAGCGCACCGTCCGTGGTGGCCAGCGGCTCGAGCTTGATGACGACCTTCGCGAACTGGCCCGACCCACCCGTCTGCTTCTTGTGGGTGTAGTCGTACTTCGCGACCGTCTTGCGGATCGTCTCGCGGTAGGCCACCTGCGGCTTGCCGATGTTGGCCTCGACCTTGAACTCCCGGCGCATGCGGTCCACCAGGATGTCCAGGTGCAGCTCGCCCATGCCGGAGATGATCGTCTGACCCGTCTCCTCGTCCTGCTTGACCCGGAAGGTCGGGTCCTCCTCGGCGAGCTTTTGGATCGCGGTCGACAGCTTCTCCTGGTCGGCCTTCGTCTTCGGCTCGATCGCGACCTCGATGACCGGCTCGGGGAACGTCATCGACTCGAGCACGATCGGGTTCTGCGGGTCGCACAAGGTCTCACCGGTGGTGGTGTCCTTGAGGCCGATGACCGCGTAGATGTGCCCCGCGAGCGCCTCGCCGACCGGGTTCTCCTTGTTGGAGTGCATCTGGAAGATCTTCCCGATGCGCTCCTTGCGGTCCTTGGTCGAGTTGATGACCTGGGCGCCGCTCGCCACCTTGCCCGAGTACACCCGGACGTAGGTGAGCTTGCCGAAGAACGGGTGCACCGCGATCTTGAAGGCCAGCGCGGAGAACGGCTCGTCGGTGTTCGGCTTGCGGAAGGCCGGCGTCTCGCCGTCCTGCAGCGTGCCCTCGACCGGCGGGAGGTCCAGCGGCGCGGGCAGGAAGTCGATCACCGCGTCGAGCATGGGCTGGACGCCCTTGTTCTTGAACGCGGAACCGCACAGCACCGGGTAGGCCGAGCCGTCGTGCACGATCTGGCGGATGCCCTGCTTGATCTCGGCCACGGTCAGCTCTTCGCCGCCGAGGTACTTCTCCATCAGGTCGTCGTTGGTCTCGGCGACGGCCTCGAGCAGCTGCTCGCGGTATTCGGCGGCCTTCTCGACGAGGTCGGCCGGGATCTCCTCGACCGTGTAGTCCTCGCCCTTCTGCACCTCACCGCGCCAGGTCAGCGCGCGCATGTTCACCAGGTCGACGACACCGATGAAGTCGCTCTCCGCGCCGATCGGCAGCTGGATCGCCAGGGGCTTCGCGCCGAGGCGCTCGGAGATGGTGCGGAGGGTGAAGTAGAAGTCCGCGCCCAGCTTGTCCATCTTGTTGACGAAGCAGATACGCGGGACGTCGTACTTGGTGGCCTGCCGCCAGACCTGCTCGGACTGCGGCTCGACCCCCTCCTTGCCGTCGAACACGGCGACCGCCCCGTCGAGCACCCGAAGGTTGCGCTCCACCTCGACGGTGAAGTCGACGTGTCCCGGGGTGTCGATGAGGTTGATCTGGTGGTCCTTCCAGAAGCACGTCGTCGCGGCGGACGTGATCGTGATGCCGCGCTCCTGCTCCTGCTCCATCCAGTCCATGACGGCGGCGCCGTCGTGGACCTCACCGATCTTGTAGCTGATGCCTGTGTAGAACAGGATCCGCTCGGTCGTCGTGGTCTTGCCCGCGTCGATGTGGGCCATGATGCCGATGTTGCGCACCTTGGCCAGGTCGGTCAGCACGTCGAGTGCCACGGGTCTCTTCCCCTGTCTTAAATCAGCGCTTCTGCGGCCGATGGTCTGTTTGGCCGCCGGCCGTCACCAGCGGTAGTGGGCGAAGGCCTTGTTGGACTCCGCCATCTTGTGCGTGTCCTCGCGGCGCTTCACGCTCGCCCCGAGACCGTTGCTCGCATCGAGCAGCTCGTTCATCAGTCGCTCGGTCATGGTCTTCTCGCGGCGCGCGCGGGAGAACGTGACCAGCCAGCGCAGCGCCAGCGTCGTGGAGCGGCCCGGCTTGACCTCGATCGGCACCTGGTAGGTGGCGCCACCGACGCGGCGGCTCTTCACCTCGATGGTGGGCTTCACGTTGTCCAGCGCACGCTTGAGCGTGACCACCGGGTCGGTGCCGGTCTTGTCGCGGGCGCCCTCGAGCGCCTGGTACACGATCTTCTCGGCAACGGAGCGCTTTCCGTCCCGCAGCACCTTGTTCACCAGCTGGGTGACCAGCGGGGAGCTGTAGACCGGGTCGGAGATCAGCGGCCGCTTCGCGGCAGGTCCCTTGCGGGGCATCTCAGCTCTTCTCCTTCTTCGCGCCGTAACGGCTGCGAGCCTGCTTGCGGTTCTTCACGCCCTGCGTGTCCAGCGAACCCCGGATGATCTTGTAGCGCACGCCGGGCAGGTCCTTCACCCGGCCGCCGCGCACCAGGACCATCGAGTGCTCCTGCAGGTTGTGGCCCTCACCCGGGATGTAGGCCGTCACTTCGATGCCGCTGGTCAGCTTGACGCGAGCGACCTTGCGCAGCGCGGAGTTCGGCTTCTTCGGGGTGGTGGTGTACACGCGGGTGCACACGCCACGCCGCTGCGGGCTCCCCTTGAGCGCCGCAGTCTTCTGCTTGGCGACCTTGTCCTGGCGGCCCTTACGGACCAGCTGCTGGATCGTGGGCATGGACCGGCTTTCTCCTGGTGTACTGCTTACTGCTTAGGTCTTTGGTTGTTCCGGCTCCGTATCACGAGGTCGGGCGTGTCGCCCTTCCCCACGATGCCCGCGCAGGATTGAATCATCCCTACGAGGCTCGGAAGGAACTCCGCGGTTACTGCCGGGTGCCCGCTGACGCGGACCTCCGCGCACAGGCACGCGGATCGACCCGACCTGAGTCGGGCGCGAGTACCAAAGATACCTGGCGGGTTTCGGAGGGTCAAAACCGGGGTCGACCCACGGTTGACAACGCCTCTACCCGGCGCCTTGTTCCGCCCGAGTACCGGTCACGTCCCACAGATGATGCACCGGATCGTGGACAAGGTAGCGCGCGAACGTCTCGATCGTGAAGCGGGCCCCGTCGCCGCGCGTCCCGGTCCGATTCCAGTCCCTGACCTGCTCGAACGCGCTCGCGAGGACCTCGGCGGCCGCGATGAGCTCGCGCACGACGGTGGCCGGGGCCTGCTCGCCGTAGCGTTGTTCGACCGCGGTCGCGTCCTGGTCCCAGTTCGGGTAGTGCGGGTCGTCCTCCGTCGTCATCAGGTGCAGGCGCGCGGTGTAGACGCGGTGGACGTCACGCACGTGGCAGGCGTACTCCAGTGGTGACCACCGGTCCGGCTGCGATCTGGTTCCCGCGCTCTCAGCCAGCGCCTCGGGCCAGGCTGCCGCGTTGCGGCGCAGGATCGCCGGAACGTCCTCGCGGGCGATCGTGCGGGCGTCCAGGCCGCACTCGGGGCACGGGCGCGTCAGCACCCAGGTCCAGTCCTTGGTGTCCGGCTCGATCATGTGCCGAGCATCGCGCTCCCCCGGCGCACGCACCAGTTCAGGCTGCTAAACGGGAATTCAGTTCTACTTCAGATCCCGCAGTTCGGGGCTGACCAGAACTGGTCGGCGCGGTTCGCGACGTGGGTGTGGTCGTCGTGGTCGGGGTAGCCCGGGCCGAGGATCTCGCTGAAGCCGTGGTTGCGGGCCTCCTGGGCGAGCCCGCAGAAGCCCTGCGAGCCGGCGCCGAGATCCGCGGCGTCGCCGTAGAGATGGCGGCTGTTGGCGGCCCCGCCGACCGAGTCGTTGCAGGCCACGCTGCGGAAACCGCCGTTGACCACGATCGGCGCGTCGCCCATGGCGTGCCGCATGGCCTGCAGCTTCCACATGGTGACCAGCGCGTTGCCCTTGGCGGCGGCGGCGTCGACCTTGCCGCCGGACCAGTCCGAGTTGCAGTTGTTGAGCTCGCCGAAGTCGAAGTTGACCGGCGAGCAGTCGTCGTCGGACAGCTCGTAGATCTTGTCGAAGGTGGCCTGGTCGGCGGTGCCGCTCGCGGACAGGCCGTACGCCTGCTGGAAGCGGGTCACCGCGGCCTTGGTGGCCGGCCCGAAGTCGCCGTCGAGCCCCAGGACCTCGCCGGTGGCCGGGTAGCCGGAGACGCGGATCTGCAGCTGGCGCACGTCCTCGCCGTTGGCGCCCTCGCCGAGCGCCCGGTCGAACGTGAAGCAGGCGTCGCGTGGCGCGGCGGCCGGCTCGTCGGCTGGCTGGTCGGCACTGGCGGGCAGCACGGTGACGGCCACCCCGACGGCCGCGGCGAGCGCGGCCAGGAGCGCGAGAACACGGACGCGACGGGACTTCATCCTTGGGAGGGTCGTTGCCGACGATCTTCCCGTCAATGAATAACGGCAAAGTGCCATAGATCGGTCGAAGGCAACCGCCCGTACGGTCCACACCGAACGTCGGGTCACGGAGTTATGGTGGAGACACGGACAGTGACCGCGACCTGGGGGGCCGACACGCCGCACCGCAGCTTTCCACCGCCCGTCGCCGAGATCCTGCGCGACGCGGCCCGGCGCATCCGCACCCTGCCGGCCGGGGACTACCACCTCCGGTACGACTTCCTGCGCGCGACGATGAGCAAGATCGCCCAGGTCGACTCGTTCTACGTGGGCTTCTACAGCGGTGAGGGGACCATCGCGTACCCGTACACCTTCGACCTGGAGGAGTGCGAGGCGCCCGGCGTGCTGACCTTCGGCGTGCACGGGCTGGGCGGGTGGCTGCTCAAGCACAAGCGGACCTACACCTACGCCAGCGACAACGGCAGGCTGCTCGGGATGGGCCACCGGTTCGGCGACACGCAGCGGGTGTCGCGCGACGTGGTCACGGTGCCGCTGATCGACGTCGGCACCGGGGGCACCGGGCGGGTGCTGGGCATGGCGTCGATGCAGTCCTACGAGCCGGGCGTGTACGGCGACGTGGCGGTGGCGGCGTTCGAGTGGCTGTGCCGGACCGTGGTGGCGGTGCTGTTGCGCGAGCACGAGGACGCCACGACGCTGCGCGAGCTCGACTCCCCCGCGGCCGGCGGCGTCGGCCCGACGTTCGCCGACGTGATCGTCGACCTCACCGACCGGCTGGCGCAGGTGCGCGCCGCGGTCGGGCGGCTGCGGGCCGAGGCGGCGCAGGGCCGCGACGTCGCGGCGCTGGCGGACGCGCTCGACCGGCTGTGCCTGGAGATCCAGCAGGAGACGTTCGCGGTGCTGACCCGCCCGTCGATGGAGGCGCTGGAACCGCTGTCGCTGCTGACGCCGCGCGAGCGGGAGATCGCCGAGCTGATCGGCGAGCGGCTGAGCAACCAGCAGATCGCCGACGCCCTGACCATCTCCCTGCCGACGGTGAAGTCACACGTATACAACGTGATGCGCAAGTTCGACGTCCGCCAGCGCGCCGAGATCGCCGCGAAGCTGCGCCCCTTCGGCTAGCCCTGCTCCGACTTGGTATGAGACCGGCGGCCCGCAAACCCAGTCCCGGGACCGATGGCCGCCCTCCCGCGCGCGGCCGACCATGGGTCAAATTCCGCTCATCAGGCTGGGGGGTCGCGGATGCCGCTGGACCGGGCCGGCAAGTGGCGCACGATCGCGCAGCAGTGGAACGGAGCGGGCGAGCGGCTGAGCTTCCTCGTCATCCCCGCGCGGGAGGCCGCGCTCGCGCTGGCGACGCTCGAGCAGTACGGGTGGTCGCTCGACCGGGTCGCGGTCGCCGACCTGATCTCCTCGCCGGAGTCCACTTCGGACTCGGACTGCTACTACCACGCGCTCTTCCGCAAGGCAGGCGGCTGAAAGACGACAAGGCCCCGGAGGCGAACCTCCGGGGCCCCGTCATGCCCTACCTGTTACCGCACCGCTTCGACTATCGGTAGTCCCGGCCGAAGTCGTAGTCGTCCAGCGGGACGGCCGCACCCGTGCCCGTGCCGAACACATCCGGGGTGTAGTAGCCGTCGTCGTAGGACGGGATCGCGTAGGCGGCGACCCGGGCCTCCTCGGTCGGCTGGACCTGGATGTTGCGGTACTTGTTGATGCCGGTCCCCGCGGGGATCAGCTTGCCGATGATCACGTTCTCCTTCAGGCCCACCAGCTTGTCCGACCGGCCGTTGATGGCGGCGTCGGTCAGCACGCGGGTGGTCTCCTGGAAGGAGGCGGCCGACAGCCACGAGTCCGTGGCCAGCGACGCCTTCGTGATGCCCATCAGGACCGGGCGGCCGGAGGCCGGCTCGCCGCCGCTGGCGACGACCCTGCGGTTCTCCGTCTCGAACTGCGCCCGCTCGATCAGCGCACCGGGCAGGAACTCCGCCGAACCGCTGTCGAGGATCGTGACCCGGCGCAGCATCTGCCGGACGATGACCTCGATGTGCTTGTCGTGGATGGACACACCCTGCGCCCGGTAGACCTTCTGGACCTCGTCCACGAGGTGCAGCTGCGCCTCGCGCGGACCCATGACACGCAGGACCTCGTGCGGGTTGGGCGTGCCCTCCAGCAGCGGCTGGCCGACCGACACGTGGTCACCGTCGGACAGCGGACCGTCCGGGGTCACCGCGAGCCGCTGGCGCTTGGACAGCTTGTCGAAGACGATCTCTTCGCTGCCGTCGTCCGGAACCAGCGTGATCTTCCAGTACCGGTCGCCGTCCTCGATCTGCACGCGGCCGTCGGTGTCGGCGATCGGCGCCATGCCCTTCGGCACCCGCGCCTCGAACAGCTCCTGCACACGCGGCAGACCGGTGGTGATGTCGTCTCCCGCGACGCCGCCCTGGTGGAACGTGCGCATGGTCAGCTGGGTACCCGGCTCACCGATGGACTGCGCGGCCACGATGCCGACCGCCTCGCCGACGTCGACCAGCTGGCCGGTCGCCATCGAGCGGCCGTAGCAGGTGGCACACACGCCGACCGCGGACTCACACGTGAGGACGCTGCGCACCTTCGCCTTGGTGACGCCGGAGCTGACCAGTGTCTCGATCGCCGGGTCGCCGAGGTCGTCGCCGCGGTTGAGCAGGACGTTGCCGTCCCCGTCGGTGATCTCCTCGGACAACGTGCGGGCGTAGACGCTCGTCTCCACGTGCTGGTCGCGCGTGACCGTCCCGTCCGGGCCGGCCTCGCCGATCTTCATGAAGATGCCGCGCGTGGTGCCACAGTCGATCTCGCGGACGATGACGTCCTGCGACACGTCCACCAGACGCCGGGTCAGGTAACCCGAGTCGGCGGTACGCAGGGCGGTGTCGGCCAGACCCTTGCGGGCACCGTGCGTGGCGATGAAGTACTCCAGCACCGACAGGCCCTCACGGAAGTTGGCCTTGATCGGGCGGGGGATGTACTCACCCTTCGGGTTGGACACCAGACCACGCATACCGGCCAGCGACCGGACCTGGGTCATGTTGCCCGCCGCCCCCGACTTCACGATCATCGGGATCGGGTTGTCGTCCGGGAAGTTCGCCTCCATGGCCTGGGCGACCTCTTCGGTCGCCTGGCCCCAGACCTTCACCAGCTCGTTGTTGCGCTCCGTGTGGGAGAGCTGGCCACGCTGGTAGCGCTTCTCGACCGCGTCGGCCTTCTTCTCGTACTCGTCGAGGATGTCCTGCTTGTTGGCCGGCACCACGACGTCGGAGATGGCGATGGTCACGCCGGACCGGGTGGCCCAGTGGAAGCCGGCGTCCTTGAGCTTGTCGAGGGTGCGCGCCACGGTGACCATCGGGTACCGCTCGGCCAGATCGTTGACGATCGCGGCCTGGCGCTTCTTCGGCATCGGCTCGTTGATGAACGGGTAGTCCTCGGGCAGCAGGTCGTTGAACAGCACCCGGCCCAGGGTCGTCTCCGCCAGCCAGACCGTGCCCGGCTCCCAGCCCTCCGGCTTGTCGGCCGAAGCAGGCGCGCGGTCGGTGATGCGCACCTTGATCGGCGACTGCAGGCCGATTGCGTGCCGGTCGTAGGCCATGATCGCCTCGGCGGGCGAGGAGTACGCGTGCCCGGCCCCGACGCCGTCCTCCTTGAGGCGGGTCAGGTGGAACAGACCCGTCACCATGTCCAGTCGCGGCATGGCCAGCGGGCGGCCCGACGCCGGCGACAGGATGTTGTTGGACGACAGCATCAGGATCCGCGCCTCGGCCTGCGCCTCGGCCGACAGCGGCAGGTGCACCGCCATCTGGTCACCGTCGAAGTCGGCGTTGAACGCCTCGCAGACCAGCGGGTGCAGCTGGATGGCCTTGCCCTCGACCAGCTGCGGCTCGAAGGCCTGGATACCCAGGCGGTGCAGCGTCGGTGCGCGGTTGAGCATCACCGGGTGCTCGGTGATGACCTCTTCCAGCACGTCCCACACGGCCGGCCGGGCGCGCTCCACCATCCGCTTGGCGGACTTGATGTTCTGCGCGTGGTTGAGGTCGACCAGCCGCTTCATCACGAACGGCTTGAACAGCTCGAGCGCCATCGCCTTGGGCAGACCGCACTGGTGCAGCTTGAGCTGCGGGCCGACCACGATGACCGAACGGCCGGAGTAGTCGACGCGCTTGCCGAGCAGGTTCTGGCGGAACCGGCCCTGCTTGCCCTTGAGCAGATCGGACAGCGACTTCAGCGGCCGGTTGCCCGGGCCGGTGACCGGACGCCCGCGGCGGCCGTTGTCGAACAGCGCGTCGACGGCCTCCTGCAGCATCCGCTTCTCGTTGTTCACGATGATCTCGGGCGCACCGAGGTCGATGAGCCGCTTCAACCGGTTGTTCCGGTTGATCACGCGCCGGTACAGGTCGTTCAGGTCCGACGTCGCGAAGCGGCCACCGTCGAGCTGGACCATCGGCCGCAGGTCCGGCGGGATCACCGGGATGCAGTCGAGGACCATGCCCATCGGCGAGTTCTGCGTGGACGAGAACGCGGCGACGACCTTGAGCCGCTTCAGCGCGCGGAGCTTCTTCTGCCCCTTGCCGTTGCGGATCGTGTCGCGCAGGTTGTCGGCCTCGGCCTCGACGTCGAAGTCCGCGGCCAGCTTCTGGATGGCCTCGGCGCCCATGGAGCCGGTGAAGTAGTCGCCGTAGCGGTCGATCAGCTCGCGGTAGAGCACCTCGTCCGCGATGAGCTGCTTGATGTCGAGCTTGGTGAAGGTGCTCCAGATCTCGTCGAGCCGGTCCAGCTCACGCTGGGCCCGGTCGCGGAGCTGGCGCATCTCGCGCTCGCCGCCCTCCTTGACCTTGCGGCGGACGTCGCTCTTGGCGCCTTCCTC
>Ga0164241_10006303_pt1 | contig 10857 bp, 9 predicted proteins | sample OricomyardsoilBY_FD_108780 | JGI IMG/M metagenome (GOLD analysis project Ga0164241, IMG submission 108780) | Backyard soil microbial communities from Emeryville, California, USA - Original compost - Back yard soil (BY) | ecosystem: Environmental > Terrestrial > Soil > Unclassified | place: USA... | reverse complement strand
TTCCGCGGCGTCATGCTCGGCGGCATGGGTGATCCGCGCATGCTGGCGAGCGGAATTTCCGAAGCGCTGGTATGCACCGCGGCGGGCCTGACGGTCGCCATTCCTGCCTACGTGGCCTTTCGTTACCTGCGCGGCAAGGTGGAGCGCATCGTCTTCGACATGGAGAAGATCGCGGTCAATTTCGCTGACTCGCTCGGTGCCGAACCGCAGACCGGCGACGCAGACGGCGGGGTCGCGCGCATCGCATGAACCTGCGCGGTCACAGGCAGAAAGACGATCCCGAGATCAACCTGATTCCGCTGATCGACGTTTCGTTGCTGCTGGTCATCTTCTTCATGTTGACCTCGACGTTCATGCAGGAAGGGCGCCTCAAGATCGAACTGCCGCAGGCCAGCCTCACGCCCTCCGGCCGGCAGAAAACCGATCCGCTGGTGGTCACCGTCACGCAGCAGGGAACCTACCGCGTCAACGATCGGGAGCTGATCAACAACTCGCCCGACACTCTGCGCGCCGCCATCCAGGAAGTCGCCGGCGCGGACCGCAACAAACCAGTGACCGTGCGCGCCGACGGCCGCTCCACCCACCAGTCGGTGGTGACCGCCATGGACGTGCTCGGCAAGCTCGGGTTCGTGCGCATCAACATCGCGACGGTCGAAGACTCCAAGCCGCAGAAATGAGTCCGCGCAGACGAGCCCGGACATGAACAAGTTGCAAGCGGCGGAGATGAAGCCCGGGGCGGTTTACAAACGCCTGTTGTCGTACGCCTGGCCGTTTCGCGGCACCTTCCTGATCGGCGTGTTGGGCATGGCGCTGTTCGCGGCCACCGACGGCACGCTGGCGCTGTTCGTGAAGCAATTCGTGGACGGCACGTTCTACGAGAAGAACGAGCGCGTGTTGTGGCTGGTGCCGATCGGCGCGCCGGTGTTGTTCCTGTTCCGTGGCCTCGGCGACTACATGTCGACGTATTTTCCCGGGCGCGTGGGCCGGCGCGTCATCAAGGCCATCCGCGGCGACCTGTTCCGTCACTACCTGGCGCTGCCCACGCGTTACTACGATCGTGAGGGCACGGGGCATCTGCTGTCGCGGCTCACGTACAACGTCGAGCAGGTGGCCGAGGCGGTCACCAAGTCCATCACCTCGTTGATCCGCGACACGCTGACCATCATCGTGTTGCTCAGCGTCGTGGTGTACATCAACTGGAAACTGGCGCTGTTCGTGCTGGTGCTGGCGCCGCCGTTGTCCTGGCTGATCCGCAACGTCAGCCGTTCGTTCCGCCGCTACAGCGGCCGCATCCAGTCCTCGATGGGCGACGTCACCAGCTCGGTGAAGGAAGCGCTCGACGGCCATCGCGTCATCAAGGTGTTCAACGCGCAGGATGCCGAGGCCGGTGACTTCGAGAAGGTCAACGAGCACAACCGCAAGAGCAACATGAAGCTGATCGCAGCGCGTGCGATCAGCAACCCGACGGTGCAGTTCATCGCTTCGATCGGGCTCGGCGGCATCCTGTGGGTGTCGCTGCACCAGATCCAGTCCGGCACCATGACGCCCGGCGATTTCATGGCCTTCATCACCGCCACGCTGATGACCACCGCGCCGCTCAAGCGGCTCATGGATTCCTTCGCGCCGCTGCAGCAGGGCCTCGCGGCTGGCGCCAGCATCTTCGAATTGCTGGACATCCCGCCCGAGGACCTCAAGTCCGGACGGCCACTGTCGCGGGTGGCCGGTGAGCTCGAGTTCCGCGATGTGAGCTTCGAGTACACCAGCGAGAAGGGCGGTGTGTTGCACTCGGTGAGCCTGCACGTGCCTGCCGGCAAGACCATCGCGATTGTCGGTCGCTCCGGGTCGGGCAAGTCGACGCTGGCGGCGCTGGTGCCGCGTTTCTACGACGTCACCGCGGGCTCGGTGCTGATCGACGGCAACGACGTGCGCGAGTGCAACCTGCACGACCTGCGGCAGAACGTGTCCCTGGTCAACCAGGACGTGCTGCTGTTCAACGATTCGATCCGCAACAACATCGCCTTCGGCGTCGCCGCGCCGGACCCGGCCGCGGTCGAGAAGGCCGCGCGCATCGCCTACGTCGACGAATTCGCCAACAACCTGCTGCAGGGCATGGATACGCCGGTGGGCGAGCGCGGCTCGGCGCTGTCGGGTGGCCAGAAGCAGCGCATCGCCATCGCGCGCGCGCTGCTCAAGGACGCTCCCGTCCTGATTCTCGACGAGGCCACTTCGGCGCTCGACAACGAATCCGAACGGCGCATCCAGCAAGCGTTGATAGAGCTCATGCGCAATCGCACCACGCTGGTCATCGCGCACCGGCTGTCGACCATCGAACACGCGGACGAGATCATCGTCATGGAGGATGGACGTATCGTCGAACGCGGCACGCACGCCGAGCTGGTCGCGCGCGAGGGGCCTTACGCCAGCCTCAAGCGCGCGGAATTCCGCGGTTAGCGATGCGCTCGCGCATCGAGAGAATGTGGTACAGCCAGTCAGCACCCCTCTGGCTGGTGCCGCTCTCGCTGTTGTATGGCCTCACCATGTCGGTGCGCGGCCTGTTCTACCGACTCGGGCTGCGCCATCGCATCAAGGTTTCGGTGCCGGTGGTGGTGGTGGGTAATCTCACCGTCGGCGGCACGGGCAAGACGCCGCTGGTCGCCTGGTTGTCCTCGCATCTGGCCGCCTGCGGCATGCGCGTCGGAATCGTGTCGCGCGGATATGGCGGCAAGGCGCGGGGCGTCACGCGCGTGACCGTGCACAGCCGTGCGTCGGAAGTGGGCGACGAGCCGTTGCTGCTGGCGCGCCGCGCGGCGGCCACGGTGTTCATCGGCAAGGACCGCGTCGCGGCGGCCCAGGCCGCGGTCAAGGACGGTGCCGACGTGGTGGTCTGCGACGATGGGTTGCAGCACCTGGCGCTGGTGCGCCAGTGCGAGATCGTGGTCATCGACGGCCAGCGTGGATTCGGCAACGGCAGCGTGTTGCCGCGCGGCCCGCTGCGCGAAAGTCCGCGGCGCCTGCGGCGCGTGAACGCCGTGGTGCTGAACGGCGCCATCACCGCGCCGGGATTCCAGCTGCCGCGCTTCGTGACCGGCACGCGCTTCGACATGCAGATGCGGCCCGGTGATGCGCGGCCAGTGGCCGGTGGCGGCGCCTTGCGTTCGCTGTCCAGCTTCCGCGGTGCGGGCGTACACGCGGTGGCGGCCATCGGCAATCCGCAGCGTTTCTTCGACATGCTGCGTTACGCCGGCCTCACGGTGTACGAACATCCCTTCGCCGACCATCATCCCTTCAAGTCCGGCGACCTCAATTTCGGCGACGGCCTGCCGGTGCTCATGACGGAAAAGGATGCCGTAAAATGCGCCGCCTTCGCCGACGAGCGCTGCTGGTACGTGCCGGTCACCGCGGAGTTCGCCGAAGCCGAGGCGGCCGCGCTCATCGACCTAGTGCTGGCGCGCATCAAGGCCTTCAAGACGGGTAACTGACCGAATGGACGACCGATTGCTCGACATCCTCGCGTGCCCGGTGTGCAAGGGCCCGCTCAAGTTGCAACGCGCCGCCGGCGTGCTGGTGTGCCGCGCCGAGCGCCTGGCATTTCCGATCCGCGAGGGTGTGCCGATGATGCTCGAGGAAGATGCGCGCTCGCTGGCGTCTGACGATCCCCTGCTGGAGCGCTGATGACTTTCCGAGTCGTGATCCCCGCGCGTTTCGATTCATCGCGGCTGCCCGGCAAGGCGCTGCTGCCGCTGGCGGGCAAGCCCATGTTGCAGTGGGTACATGAGCGCGCCAAGAGTTCGCTGGCCGCCGAGGTCATCGTGGCCACCGACGATGAGCGCATCGCCAGCGCGGCGCGCGGCTTCGGCGCGGAAGTCGCCATGACGGCGCGCACCCATGTGTCGGGCACCGACCGCATCGCCGAGGTGGCCGCGGCGCGCGGCTGGGGCGAGGGCGAGATCGTGGTGAACGTGCAGGGCGACGAACCACTGATTCCGCCGGTCATCATCAACCAGGTCGCGCAACTGCTGGCCGAGCACCGCGCCGCGCACATCGCGACCCTGGCGTCGAAGCTAGAGCAGATCACAGACTTCAACGACCCGAACACCGTGAAGGTGGCCTGCGACGTGACCGGCCGCGCGCTGTATTTCTCGCGCGCGCCGATTCCGTGGAACCGCGATGCCACCCAGGCGGTGACGCCGGCCAGCCTGCGGCACATCGGCATCTACGCCTATCGCGTCGGCGCCTTGCGCCGGCTCGCGGTGTTGCCGCCGGGCCGGCTCGAGCAGATCGAAAAGCTCGAGCAGCTGCGCGCGCTCGAGAATGGCATGGAGATCCGCGTGGCGCTGGCGGTCGAACGGCCGCTGGCCGACGTGAACACGGCGGCGGACCTGGAGCGCGCCGAACGCGCGCTCACCGTCAGGCCCTGATCTGATGTCGGCGACTCTCACCGCCCTCAACATCTACCCGGTCAAATCCTGCCGCGGCATTCCGTTGCAGAGCGCACGCGTCGCGGAGACCGGCCTGGCCGACGATCGGCACTGGATGATGGTGCGGCCCAACGGGCGCTTCGTCACGCAACGCGAGCTGCCGCGCCTGGCGTTGATCGGGACCGCGGTGAGCGCGGAAGGTTTGCAGCTCACGGCTCCGGCCATGCCGCCGCTGTCGGTGTCGCGCGCGGCGCTGGGCGTGGCGCTGGATATCGTGGTGTGGAAATTCTCCGGCGGTGGCATCGACTACGGCGATGATGCCGCGGCCTGGTGCAGCCGCTTCCTCGAGACGCCATTGCGACTGGTGCGTTTCGATGAGCGTCAGGCGCGCGTTTGCAGTCCCGAGTGGACCCAGGGCTTGCGCGCCGTCACGCAGTTCGCGGACGGCTACCCGGTGTTGATCATCTCGCGTGCCTCGCTGGCCGAGCTCAATTCGCGCCTGCCGAAGCAGCTGCCGATGGCGCGTTTCCGGCCGAACCTGGTCATCGACGACGTCGGCGCCTATGACGAAGACCGCATCCATGAACTGTCGACGGATGAGGTAACCCTGCGCGTCGTGAAGCCCTGCACGCGCTGCTCCATCACCACCACCGACCAGGAGAGCGGGGCGCTCGACGGCATCGAGCCGCTGGCCACGCTCAAGCAGTACCGTTTCGATCGCGAGCTCGGCGGCGTGTGCTTCGGCCAGAACGCCATCATCGTGCGCGGCGTCGGCGCGTCGCTGCGCGTCGGCCAGAAGTTCGAGGTGTCCTGGAAGGTGCCGGGAGGGGGTTCCCGGGGTTGAGCCCAGGTTTGATCGTGAGCTGAGGGCCGGTCAACCCCGGGAACCCCCTCCCGGCACCACTTCTTATCTGCGCTGCGAAGCCGTGGCGGTCACGTTGCCGTGGCGCAGCGGATTGAAGACCTCGACGCGATCGCGTCCCTGGGTCTTGGCCACGTACAGCGCGATGTCGGCACGACGGGCGACCTGGTCGTACAACACGTCGCCACTCTCGAAACTCGCCAGCCCCATGCTCAATGACACGGTGACTTCCTGGCCTTCGATGTTCAGCGGCGAATCCCGCAGCGCGGCGCGCAGGCGATCCGCCCCTTCGCGCGCCTGCTCCATGGTGGCGTCGGGGAACAGCACCAGGAATTCCTCACCGCCGTACCGGCCGAACACTTCGCGGGTGTGCAGCGCCGTGCGCAGCGACACCGCCAGTCGCTGCAGCAACTGGTCACCCACGGCGTGGCCGAAGCGATCGTTGACCGACTTGAAATGATCGAGGTCGATGAGGCCGATGATCAGCGTGCCCTTGGATTCGCGCGCGCGTGACAGGTATTCCACCGCCTTGCGCACGATGGCACGGCGGTTCAGCAGGCCCGTGAGTTCGTCGCGCTCGGCCAGGCGTATCAATTCGGCCCGATGCCGGCGATTGGAAAGCAACGCATAACCGAGAAAGAACGCCGTCACCAGTCCGGCAAGGCCCGCGATGGCCACGAGCTGCGTGGTGCGCGTCTGGCTGTTGATGCGCTCTTCCCGGATCTTCGCGTCCTTCTCGAGCAGCGCGATCTTCTGCTTCTCCTGGTCGTTCTCGAACTGCACGCGCAGTTGCGCGACTTCGCGGATGCGATCCAGCGTGCCCTGTTCGCGCACGCGCCGCAGGAATTCGCCCTGGTCGTTGAACGCCGACGGGTAGTCGCCGATCGCCGCGTGCGCGCGCGAACGCAGCTCGAACAGTTCGGCGATGTCGTCGGCCGGCTGCGCGCCGCCGGGCGCGATGGCGCGGTCGAACTGCGCCACGGCTTCCTTCGAGCGGCCGAGCGCCAGGTACAGGCGGCCGCGCAGCGCCGCCAGCGTACGGTAATCGTTGTCGTCCATGCCGCTGGTCTGGCTCAGCGTGGCCTCGGCGCGGTCACACCATTCGCCGGCTTCCTTGAGCGCGTTGCGCTCGATGAGCACGCCGCACATCCGCATTTGAGAAAGCCCGGTGCCGACGCGGTCCTTGATGCCGTCGTGGATCTTCAGTGCTTCTTCGGCGGCCAGCAGGGCTTCATCGAGGCGGCCGGCGGCTTTGAGGATGGCCGCGCGCCGGTCGAGCGCCGTCGCCAGGCGCACCGGTGCCTTCTGCTCGCGGAAGAATGCGATGGTCTCGTCGACCAGTTGCAGCGCCTGCGGGTAATCGCGCACCGAGAACTGCGCCATCGACAGGCGGCCCGCGGCCACCATGGCTTCTTCACGGCTGGCCACCCGGCGCAGCAGCGCATAGGAGCGCAGCAGGTCGTCGAGTGCCTGGTCCGGATTGCCGTCGCGGAAATTGAGCCAGCCGCGATCACGCAGCAGGCAACCCAGGGCGAGAGGACGCTCGTTGCCAACGGCGTCGATGACGCGAGTGAGTTCGACCGTGGCCGCGTCGATGCCGCCGACGTTGGTGGACACCAGCGCGCGCACCGTGCGCATGCGCACGGCCAGGTCCGACATGTCGCCGGCCGCCAGCAGGGCGAGACCGGCGTCGGCATGCGTGATGGTCTGGCGACTGAAGCCCATCTGCCGGGACGCATCGGCCGCGATGGCATGCAGCGCGGCACGGCGCGTGGGCGGCATGTCGGTGCCCGAGGAGATGGCGGTGGCGAGCTGCGGAAGTGCGGCCGCCGGATCGCGGAAGGCCAGTTCGTCCAGAGTGGCCAGGTCGCCGGTCTGCTGCCCCACGCAGGCGGCATGCGCGCCGGGCATGGCGGCGGACAGCACCAGCAGAAAACTCAGGCGCGGCCAGATTGAACGCGGTGGGATCACGGCACGTAGTCTACGCGCCCGACCCGGGGTGGGATCAGCGTTGTTTGACTGAATCCAGTTTCTGAGCAGTCGGTCCGCTCGAGAACGGGATTGAGTAATAACCAAAAGCCACGCCTTCACCCATGTCCATGGTCACCAGCACGCGCAGGCTCTGCGCTCCCGCGCTCCCGCGAGTGACCGATAGCTGTTGGCGGTAGAGACCGGAGGGCGTCGCCTTTTGCACCCGGAGCGGGCCGGCGCTGCCGAATTGCACGCCTTCGGCCTGCTTGACGCTGACCTTGAGGTTGCTGCCCGCCACGCGGGGCACGGCCGCCAGGTGCAGCGTGACCGGCTGGCCCGGCAGCGGCTCGGAATCGAACTGGTAGCGCAGGTCCACCGGCACGCTGAGCTTGGCGCTGGGCCGGGCGATCTGCATGGACTCGAGGTCCGGGCCCACCAGCGATGCCGTGGGCTTGGGGACGGCCGAAGGTTCTTCCGGTGGGGGCGGGGTGGCTTCGGGCTGCGCCGGGGAGGCCGGTGTTTCGGTCGGCGGTGCTTCTTCCGTCGGAGCTGGCACCGGCGCGGCGTCGGGCGTCTCGGCCGGCGCGGGGCTGGGACCGGGGATCTCGCTGGGCGGCGACTTGTCGCAGGCCGCGAGCGTCAACAGCAGCAGCGTGGCGGCGACGGAGCGCAGTACATGTTCGAACTTGGTGTTCATGGCGATCCGCCTTAGTTGATCGTGACCGTGAGGTCGTAGACGCCCGGCGTTCCTTCCGCCGGATCACAGCCATTGGCGCAGTCGTAGACGTCGATGAGGTAGTCGCCTGCTGCTGTCGGCATGTTGGAAAGTATTTCGCTGGCCGCGGGACCGCTCTGCGCCGAGCGATAGAACGCAAACGGGGAAGCCCGGTAGACCAGGAAGTCCACGTCGCGTGTCGCCAGTGGGCTGTTCGACGTGGCAGTGATGGTCACGTTGGCGCCGGTCGCCGTGAACTTGATGAAGCGGTGGTTGGAGAGCTTGTTGCCGGAGGTATCGATGGCAGTCGGGCCGCCCCGGTTGGTGGTACGCAGGGTCGTGGGCACGTTCAGGGTTGCCGTGGCGTAGATCGGAATCACTTCATTGCTCGTAAAGGGCGTCGGAACGGATGTTTCCTGCGAGCCGAAGATATCGATGTTGGCGGCGTTGATGTTCTGCGCCGCGACCAGGGTGTTGATGGCGGCGGCGCTGCTTGCATTGAGGTTCTTCAATTCCGTGAGGAAGCTGAAGATGGTGGTGAACGCCGGCGTGGTCTTCTGCGGACCCACGAGCACATTCCAGATCGGCGTGAAGCCCAGGGTCACCGTATCGCCCGCCTCGCCGTCGTTGTCGAACACGTCCCAGAGAATCGACCACACCGAAGACTCGCTGCACCAGCAGCCAAAGTTTCCGTCCGGAATCCCGGGCGGGCTGGTGGAAGGGTTCGTGTTCACGTTGAACGTGCTCGAGCACTGGTCGTTGGGGCAACCCAGCGTGTCGTCCACGAACGAATCGCGCGTGACCGGGTCGTTGAGCACGATGGCACCGAACGCGTAACCGAATCCCTCGCCGAACGCCACGCGCGGATCCAGTTTGTCGCCGAGACCGTGGGTGCCGCCGATGTTGTCGGCACGCGAGAAGTTGTACTCGATGTAGTGCCCGAACTCATGCGCGATGACGTGCTGGTCGAACTCGTCGGTGTCGGCAGTGAGATCCGCCGTCAGCACCATGTGCTGGACATTCTCCGACGTGAAGTAAGTGCCATCCTCGGGCACGTTGTTGATGCCCCAGTCGGCCACCAGTTCGGGGAAGTTCACGTCGGGCTTCGCGCTGCGCACCAGTTCCTTGGCCTGATAGAAAGTATCCAGGATGGCGAACGGCGCCGAGGCGCGGGTGCCGGTCGCGACGCCGGCATTGCTGATTCCCGAGGGAATCAGGATATTGCGCGCGGCGCCGCCAGCGGCGAATTGAACGCCGTCGGTATACGTATAGATCGGAGGCAGGGGATTCGGGAACGGAGGCGGGTTCGGATCCGTCGGATCCGGCGGCGGCGGCAGGTCGCGTACCGTGAAATTCCAGTTGGGTAGCGAGCCGGTCTTCACCATCTCGGCGATCACCTCGATGGTCACGTTGGCGCTCGCCGTGACATTGAGCGCGAAGTCGCCATCGTCATCGGTGACGCCGCGCGCCAATTCGGTCGTGGTGCCGGCGGAAAGTGCGCGAACCGTGATGCCACGCGCCGGGCGGTTTTGCGGGTTGGCATAGTTGAGGCCGGCAAACGTACCCGATCCGAACGGGATGCGAACGAAGGTGATGCGCCCGGTCACATTGCCCGCGGCCGGCGGATTCACCGTCACGTTCACGGTCGAGGCGGCGCTGGCGGCGCCGTCATCGTCAGTGACCACCAGCGAGAACGTCAGCGTGATTGCCGTCGTGGTCGTGGGTGCCGTGAAAGTGGGCTGCGATGCACTGGCGCTCGACAGAGTAACGGTCGCGCCTGCGGTTTGCGTCCAGGCGTAGCTCGCGATGCTGCCGTCCGCGTCATTACTGGCGGTGCCATTGAGCGTGACCATGAAACCCGAGTTGATCGTCTGGGCCGTGCCCGCGTTGGCGACTGGCGCCGCATTGGCGCCGCCCGCCGGATTCACCGTGATGTTCACGGTGGCGGGCGCGCTGACTCCACCGCGGTCGTCGGTGACCCGCAGCGAAAACGTCAACGTGGTCGTGGCCAGAGGCGACGGTGCCGTGAATGTGGGTTGGGCGGCGGTGGTACTCGACAGCGTGACGGCCGTACCCGCGGTCTGCGACCAGGTGTAACTCGCGATGGTGCCGTCGGCATCGCTGCTGGCGCTGCCAGTGAGCGTCACGGCCGCGGCGGCAGTCACTGACTGGTTAGGGCCGGCATTGGCCACCGGTACCGTATTGGGTGACGGGCTGGGCGAACTACCGCCACCACCGCAGGCGGAGAGTACGGCCAGCGAGGCCACCAGGGTCATGCCAGACAAGCTCGTGCGCATACCGCCTTATACCGGCGTGGCTGGCCGGCGGGGAGTGGGCAACTGTCGCAACGCGGCGCCAGGGCGGTTGTTTGGCGGGTTTTTGTGCGCGCAGTCACGGGGCCCGCTACTGGTAGTGGCAATTCCCGATACCCCCGGAAAAGGCAACTGACAGGCCGTCACGGCGCCTGACATCGCGTCATTTCCCCTCGGGTGGCATCAGAGGGCAACATGCAGGCCGCAGTCAGGTGGCTAGAGGGGAAGACATGGTTGCGCTGGTTTTCTTGTTAGTGATCTGCGCCGTGTTCGCGTCGATCCTGGCACTCGAGGGCGGGGACGAGCGGATCGCACGGCGTCCCGCCGGCCTGCTGTCGTGGATCGCCGGCGGCAACTGGCCGGCCAAGATCGGCGGCGGACTGATGATCGTCGGCGTCGGCGCGCTATTGCGCTATGCGGCGATCAACTTCGACGTCCCGGACCAATACAAGATCGGGGTCGGGATCCTGGCGGCAGCGCTGCTCGGGGCCGGTTCCTTCCTGAGCGCGGCGCAGCCGCGCCGGCGCGCCATCTCGCTGGCACTGGGCGGTGCGGCATTCGGCATCGCCTACCTCACGG
>Ga0164241_10006302_pt1 | contig 10857 bp, 5 predicted proteins | sample OricomyardsoilBY_FD_108780 | JGI IMG/M metagenome (GOLD analysis project Ga0164241, IMG submission 108780) | Backyard soil microbial communities from Emeryville, California, USA - Original compost - Back yard soil (BY) | ecosystem: Environmental > Terrestrial > Soil > Unclassified | place: USA... | reverse complement strand
TTAATAAATTAAAACGTAAGATGTTTGTGCAGAAAAATAACGGTGATATGATTCAATACGCTGTGAAATTTTTAAAAAATAAATGTATCACAACAGACCAGGTAAAAACATTGGGATATTTATTTTCCAGCGATGACGGCCGTTATAACTTATACGATGCTGTGTATAGCAATGTGTATGATTATAGCAACTACCCGCAGTTGGAGAATTCAATATTAGATCCCTATTACAAAAAACGTTTTGCAGCTATGCTGCGCTAAACTTAAGCTGCTTTTATGCCCCGCTATTTTATTGAAGTTGCGTATATGGGAACGCGTTACAGCGGCTTCCAGGTGCAGCGTAATGCAAACACAATCCAGGCTGAAGTAACCAGGGCTTTAAAAATTTTTTTCAAGCAGGAATTTGAATTAACAGGTTCCTCACGCACAGATGCGGGCGTTCATGCTTTACAGAATTTTTTTCACTTTGATACGCGCATTGATATAAGCAATAAAGTTATTTATGGATTGAATGCTATTTTGCCTTACGACATTGTAATAAAAAATATTTTTAAAACAGATGAAGATGCACATTGCCGCTTTGATGCCGTTGCCCGAACCTATCATTATCATATAACAAGGTTTAAAAACCCTTTTGCTTTTGCAAGAGCTTATTATTATCCTTTTAAAACAGATACCGGACTGTTGCATGAAATGGCAGATACAGTTTTGCAGCTTAACAACTTTACTTCTTTTTCAAAGAAAAAAACGCAGGTAAAGTCTTTTAGATGTGATGTTGAATATTCACGCTGGATAATTGATGAAAACGAATGGCGCTACGAAATAAAAGCCAACCGTTTTCTGCGTGGCATGGTAAAAGGTTTAGTTGGTACAATGCTTCGCCTTTCAAAAAATAACCAGGGCAGTGGGGCGCTTCTAAAAATTTTTGAAAAAGAAAACCATGCTGCTGCTGATTTTTCTGTTCCCTCAGATGGCCTTTTTTTAATGACAGTCGCTCTTAAAAATAGCCTGCTTATACAATAATAAATACTGCCTTATTAAAATAAAATCTTTATACAGGAAAATTTCCCACAACTTATTATTATTAATTATTTTCAGGCATACGAAAGTCAGGCTTCGGTGCGTTTTTGCTATATTGCACGCCACCTAATACCAATATTGTTTTTTTGATGCGGAATCCAGTGAAGCTAGTCTTGTTTATTTTATTTTTTTTATGTGTAAAAGCACATGCTCAGCCGCATGCAGATTTTACTTCAAATACGCAGCAAGGTTGTGCACCCCTCATTGTTCAGTTTGTTGATGCCTCAACCGGCAGTCCCACACAATGGCTTTGGGATTTGGGTAATGGTACTACGTCAAACAAACAAAATCCGGGTGCTATTTATTCTAACCCGGGCACTTATACTGTAAAGCTTGTAATAAAAGCAGCTACAGGAGAAGACTCTATCACTAAAATTAATTTTATAACAGTTTATAATTATCCAACTGTAGGTTTGTCTGCAGCACCTGTCGGTGGCTGCGCACCACTTGAAGTGAATTTTACTGACAGCAGTATTGCTGGTTCCGGAACTATTAGCTCATGGACATGGGATTTTGGCGATGGAATTATTTCAAATGAACAAAATCCTGTTCATACTTATAATATCTCTGATACCTTCAATGTATCGCTTATAGTAGTAAATAGTTTTGGCTGTAAAAAATCCATGGTTGATTCGGGTTTGGTTAAAGTAGGTGGCGTATTAAAAGCCGGGTTTACCTATACTTATGACAATATTTGTAAACCTCCTTCGAAGATTAAATTTAAAGATACATCCATATCTAAAACTGCTCTTACTTACCAGTGGCTTTTTGGAGATGGAGAAGCAAGCACTGAACAAAACCCGGTACATATTTACACAACCTCAGGTAATTTTATTATTCAGCTAACCATAACAAATGCAGATGGATGTACGCAAAGTTATTCAGATACAATTGCGGTTGGCGGAATAAAATCTGACTTTAGTTTTACCAGTGGTTGCTCAAATGAAACTATAACTTTTACGGATGAATCAGTTCCTGTACCAATAAATGCTACCTGGTATTTTGGAGATGGAGATTCTGCCGCAGGTCACGAGGTTCAGCATCTTTATAAGCAGCCAGGATCTTACCTGGTTACTTTGATCTCTGATTTTGGAAGTTGTAAGGATACCATGCGCAAATCATTGCAAACAGTGCAGAAAGTTGAAGCTGATTTTTCGGCAACGGGTAATTTTAAAACCTGTAGTTTTCCTGATACAGTCAGTTTTCAAAATAAAACCAAGGGAGCAACGGAATACAAATGGATATTTGGTGATAGCACAACATCAACAGATATTAATCCCGTTCACGTATATACAGATGCCGGGCAATATACAGTTACATTAATAGCTTATAATGCAACAGGCTGCCAGGATTCTTCCGTGCAAACAAATTTAATTCAACTCGGTCCTCCTCAAATTCAGAACATTGAAAACCTGCCCCGCATGGGTTGTGTGCCTCAAACCGTTACGCTCAACCCTGTTATTGTTTCTCCTGAAGCAATAAGTTCTTATATATGGGATTTTGGAGACGGGTCAACATCAACAGAAACAATGCCTACGCACACATATACCAAAGCAGGTGTTTATAGTGTTAGCTTAATTGTTGTTTCTTCAAGTGGTTGTTCTGATACTCTAAACTTACCAAACTCAGTGCTTTTAGGTACAAAGCCAAATGCTGATTTCGCTGCTGATCCTTTAGAAGTGTGTTCAAGAAAATCAGTGCAGTTTACTGATAAATCAACCGGGCTTATTACAGAATGGATATGGCAGTTTGGCGATGGCCAGGAATCAACGGAACAAAATCCTAAAAATGTTTATTTAGATACCGGCTATTTTGATGTTAATCTTATTGTGGGTCAGTATCAATGCTATGATACTTTAACGCTGGAAAAGTATATTCACGTTGAACCACCGGTTGCTCTTTTCACCCCGCGTTCAAGCTGCGAAACACCGTTTATTTATCAGTTTACAGATAAATCAATAGGAGCAAAAAGTTATCATTGGGATTTTGGTGATGGAGGCGTATCTACCGAGGAAAGTCCAAAACATACTTATACTTCAGAAGGAAGCTTTACTGTTATACTTACAGTTACAAACGGCGATTGCAGCAGTAACGATACTGCTTTAATTGATGTGATTGATGAAACTGTTAGTTTTAATTACAACTCAGCTTCTCCCAACTTTTGTAAATATGATTCAATACACTTTTTTGTTAATCCTTATGATACAGCAAGCTTAAGATCATTTTTTTGGGATTTTGGCGATGGCGTAGTAACATCACCAAGCCCCAGGAACGATGAAATTTATCATTTTTATACAGAGGCAGGAAAATACAACCCTGCACTTATTGTAATAGATAATAACGGTTGTCGCGATACACTTTATACAAGTACGGCTGTCAATATTTTTGGGCCTAATGCTGCTTTTTCCAATCCTGCCGGCAGTTGTATTTTTTCTACTATAAATTTTAACGATGAATCAACCGGCGATGGCACACATGCCATAACAAAATGGATATGGGATTATGGCGATGGCACCAAACAGGATACACTTGCTTCTGCACCCTTTACTCATACATTTAACACCACAGGATTGTTTAATGTGTTATTAAAAGTTACAGACAACAATGGCTGTTACGACAGTGTTGTAAATAATAAAGCCGTACAGATAACACAGCCTGTTGCAAATTTTTCTGCTGATACTTTAAGTTGTTCTGATAATGATGTTCGGTTTATTGATTCAAGCAGCGGTGTGTCTTTGCTATATACATGGTACTTTGGTGATGGAAACAGTACAATTACTCCGCAGCCGGTGCATATATATGCGAATGAAGGTGCTTATGATGTAAAGCTTGTATTACATGATAAATATGGTTGTGCTGATTCCCTTGTAAAACCGCAATATGTAATTGTTGCAAATCCGGTTGCAAGTTTTTCAATACAAGACAGTTTATTTGTATGTCCGCCGGCTGTAATTACACCGCAAAATAATTCACGCAATTACAGATCATTTCTTTGGAATTTTGGCGATGGAAATACTTCAGAAGAAGCAATACCAACACATTATTATACGCAAGCCAATAACTATAATTTAGAACTGATTGTGCAGGGATATGGAAATTGTTATGATACAATTGCCCAAACTGTTATTGTAAAAGGGCCTTCAGCAAAATTTTCTTACGCTCCGCTTGCTGCCTGTGATTCAGTAAATGTTTTCTTTAAGGCCCCCGGAAAAAATATAGTGCAGTATATATGGGATTATGGCGATGGCGGAATAAAAATAACAACTGATTCAGCCGTAAATTATACTTACACAAAACGCGGTAAAATGTTGCCCAAGCTTGTAATAGTTGATTCAGCCGGATGCAAAGTTACTCTCACAACAAATGATACTATTTTTATTCGGGGTATAGACGCTGCCTACAACGCAGGATTCGATATAAAAACCTGTGATTCGCTGAAATATAATTTTACCGATTCAAGTATTATTTATTATGATTCGATTGCAGCATATAAATGGAAGTTTGGAGATGGTGATAGTTCCTTAGAAGTAAATCCTTCTCATTTTTATAGTAAATCGAAATTATACAATACCTCACTTTTGGTAACTACTGAGCATGGTTGTTCAGATATTTATAAATTGCCGGTAAATGTTTTAATTGACAGCACTACTCAAATTTTTGCTACAGTTCCTGATAGCGCTTGTGTAAATGCTATTGTGCAGTTTAGAGCAGGCGTAATGAATAATTTACCTGTAAATATGGCCTGGCAATGGAATTTTGGAGATGGGGTACAGGCATATAGTAAAGACACAGCGCATGCTTATATCACAGCAAACTTATTTGATGCGGTAGTTATTGGAACTAATGCAAAAGGTTGTGCGGATACTGTGCACCACTCTTTGCGTATAGATCCTTTACCTGTAGTTGATGCGGGTATAGATGCAATAATTTGCAAAGGAGATTCTGTAGTTTTAAATGCGAGTGGTGCTGTTGCTTATACCTGGCAGCAAGATGCTTCACTTTCCTGTTTTAATTGTGCTTCTCCTGTTGCCGATCCGTTGGTTGATGCAACCTATTATTTAACGGGTAATAACAATTTTGGTTGTGTTGCCACAGACTCCGTAAATGTGGAAGTTAAACAGCCCATACATGTCTCAATCGTTGCGCCAGATACATCCTGTGCGGGAAATACAATACAGTTGCTGGGTAAAGGTGCTGAAACTTACCAGTGGCAGCCTGCCTCGTTAGTATCAAACAGTTCTGACTCAACCGTTACTGCTGCGCCTCGTTCAACAACTTTTTTTTCATTAATTGGCAGCGATAGTCAAGGATGTTTTTATGATACGGCAAACGTAACGGTGACTGTATTTCCCTATCCAACACTTTCGATTCCTGATAGTGTTGTTACAATAAATGTTGGAAGTGAATATAAAATAACAACAATTGGCTCGCCTGATATAGCTTTCTGGCAATGGATGCCATTGTCAGGCCTTTCCTGCACCAACTGCGCTGAACCTGTTTTGAAAAGTTCAAGGTCGCAGATTTATACAGTGCATGCCCGGAACATAGCAGGATGCGGGGTGGACAGAACTTTAAATGTTACTGTTTTATGTAAAGGTCAAAATCTTTTTATCCCAAATACGTTTTCTCCTAATGCAGATGGTATGAATGATTATTTTTACCCGAGAGGAACAGGGCTTTTTGTAATTAAATCGTTCAGGATATTCAGCCGAATTGGAACACTTGTATTTGAGAAAAGTAACTTCCCGCCCAATCAGCAAACGTATGGCTGGGATGGAAAATATAAGGGTAATGCGCTTCAGCCTGATGTGTATGTGTATATTGCCGAAGTTTTATGTGATAACGGAACGGTAATAACCACAAAAGGAAACGTTACATTATTACGCTGAGTTTTTCAACATACTTTACCAAATATTCCGGCTTATGACTTTAAACTTTTTTCGATATTTAAAACAAGCAACAATAAAAACGTTGCCGGTTTTGATTATGTTTATATGTTGTTGTGATAAAGCATACAGCCAGGATCCGCATTTCTCACAATTCTTTGAAGCGCCCTTATTACGTAACCCATCATTAGCGGGTCTTTTTGCCGGAGATATAAGATTTCAAATGGTTTATCGCAATCAATGGCAAAGCATAACCAACCCTTATCAAACCGGCTCAATTAATTTTGAATATAAACAACCTGTAGGCAGAGGCAATGATTTTTTAACTGCCGGATTCCAGATTTTATATGATAAAGCGGGTATAACAAATTTTACTACTTCAAATATTTACCCGGCTATAAATTTTCATAAATCGCTTAACGATGAAAAGAGCAAATATTTATCTTTTGGAGTTATGGGTGGTTATGTGCAACGCCGTATTGACCAGAGCAAGATTACAACAAACAACCAGTTTGATGGTTCAGGCTATAACCCCGCGCTAAGCGATGGCGAAACGCTTACCAAATACAATTATCATTATTGGGATGGAAGTGCAGGCCTGTCTTTTAATTCATCTATTGCCGGTAGTCAAACTGATTATTATTTTGTTGGCATTGGATATCATCATTTCAATACGCCAAAAAATTCTTTTTACGTAAATCCCCCGGTTGAATTAAATCCGAAAGTTGTTCTTTCTGCGGGTGTAAATCTTTCTATTAATGAAATGTCATTTATTACGCTTCAGGGAGACTATTCAAAACAGGGAGATTATAATGAAATGATAGGAGGGGCGACGTACTCAAGAAAGATTGGTGATAACTATGAAACACCTGATTATATAATACATTTTGGCGGTTACTTACGTTGGAAAGATGCTTTTATCCCGGTGATCAAACTTGATTACAATCCATTTTCTGTTGCCTTTAGCTATGATGTAAATATATCAACTTTAAAAGCTGCAAGCCAGTCGCGCGGTGGCTTTGAGCTCTCGCTCACTTATGCTGGTTTTCTCGACAGAAATAACACTACAAAGAATGCTGTCTTATGTCCAAAGTTCTAATTTAAATAACGCAGTGCTTTCAAACATTAATGTATCTCCTGCACTTCAAGATCTGAAATTCGCTTCAGGCTATTTATAAAATTATTATTCACGAAGGCAAAGAAGTTTGCACTGTTCTTCCTGTCTGCAATAAAAACAGGAGAGTAGAATTTTTTAAAATCAGCGTCATTAAAAATATTTTTCATTGCCTGGTTATCAAAATTATTTACATCAAGTAAGCCGCAGTATTTAATTTCTGCTTCTTTAATGTTATTTATATTTTCAGGCAATAAAATATCAGGATTAAGCTGATAGAAAACATCTTTATTAAAAGCAGCATGATTCTTTATTCCTTTCCTGTCGCCGGGGCTATGTCCCATCAGTGTGTTATTCAAACCCATCAGGTCAACAGTTTCGCCTTCATATATTAATCCAAAACCACCCACCGCAATCATACCAACAGAAGGTCTTTTTTCAGGCAAAGCTTTATTAAATTTATCAGCAAGAATTCTTCCATCCTGCGCTAATAAAAACTCAAAGTTCAATTGTGTCTTTGCCGGATTTTTCAGATCAATTAAATTGTTTAAGCCAATAATTAAAAAGAAAAATATTACCGTACTTAAACCAATCCATTTAATATCTTTTTTGTAATTATTATAATTTTTAAAAAGCCATAGTATCATTAATATGCCCCATGCAAATAATAGTAACAAATCCTGGTAAAATCTGAATCCGCCAAAATGATCGCCACCTGTGGTGCATGGTAAAACAAAACCAATCAGCATTACAACTGTAATAATGCAAAACTTTTTTATAACATTGCTTTCCGGTAAAGATTCATTTCCGGCAGTAATTACTTTCAGTTTAAAAATGCTGTACAATAATGTAATAGTCATTAACACAAAAAGAAAAGTAATAACCGGTTGATAACCCGTTAAAAAATTCAAACCATACTTAACGCCTTCTGTTAAGTTATAAATTTTATCAGGTGAAATTTTCGCGTAGTATGTATTTGGAAATCTAAACCCGAAATAATATGAACGAAATATAGTTAATCCAATAGCAATGCTGTTGGTACAAAGTATATAAGCTAAGGGGTAGAATATTTTTCGTTTATTCTGAAGGAATGTATATAATAAAATACAGGCAAAAACCAGGTTCCAAACAAGTGCCTCCGGCCTTGTAAGCATTAATACGCATCCTGCTATAACAATACATATTTTCTTTAATATAGAAATCTTACCGGGTTCAACAGTTGATGATGTTAATATAACAAGCGAAATAAAAACAAAATTCCACAAAGCGTTTTCCATTAAACTCAGCACACTCCATGTAATAAACGAAAAGCCAATTGTTATAATAAACACGCAGTACAGCCAAAAAAAATAACGCGCAAACTGAGGATAAATTTTTTCAATACTGGCTTTGATTGATCTGAAAACAAATGTGACGGTAAGTGTAGTTAATAATAGTGAAAAACAAATGAGTAATATTTCAGGATGTGCAGTAAGTAAATAAAAAATAGAGCAAACAAGCACCCATAAAAAAGAAGTAAAACCTTCAACACGTTCTCCATTTTTATTAAAAACAAACCCGTCACCATGCGCAAGATGATGTGCGTAGTTCAGAAAAATATTTCCATCATCTATTCCAATAGCGCCTGTGCCAACATATAAATAACTAACAATACTGATTGATAAAACAAGAAGAAGAAAAATGAAAAATTGTTTTAACACCATAGGTTATTGTGTTTAAACAGGTGCTGTGTTATTTGATTCTATTAGCCCTGTAAGCTTTTTTAAAATTAATGAATCTACATCCATATCAAATTTTCTTGCGAAGAGTTTTTTAGAATTTACAAGCGTATCAAAATCATCTGCAGTAAAAATTTTAGGGCGTGAAAGGCCTGCACTCCAATCAACATACATAAGATTATCAGCGATATTATTTTTAAATGATGAATTATATAACATTGTTGAAAATATAAATTCATCAGCGCCCCAGCAATATTTATAGTATGTTATAATGGCTGGATTTTTTCTCAAAAAATCAAGACAATATTTAATTGCTTTTGTTGTTAAAGTAAACCAGTTTGCTCTTCCAACAATTTGATGATCTACCGGAAATTTTCTTTCAGGCAAAATATAAGTAAGAAAATCGCCCAGCTTGTACTTTCCCGGGATACGCCAGTTTATTAAATGATATTTTTTTACCCGTGGTGCAACCGGCCATTCGTTGCTGTATATTGATTCGCAGGTGATAAACTCTGTTCCTTTTCTTTTCAATATATATTCATAAATCTCATTGGCTGGTTTAAGCGGAAAATCCTGCCCGGACATAACATTTATATAGTCATATTTATCAAGCGGTATTTCATTAAAGCCGTTTAATGTAGCCTGGATAGTTCCAAAACCTGCCCAATAAATTTTTGTTCTTTTCTTTATAAAAAAAACATTACCTGCAGAAGCTAAATATTTAAAAGGTTGTTCACTTATTTTTTTATCTGTATGAATATAAAAATCAAAAGCAGGATGCTGAAGCATTTTCAAAAGCGCTTCTACCTGCTTTGGATTTTTATGAACCAATATTAAAAAAGCTATTTTCATTACTATTATTGCTGAGATCTTAAGCTAAGCCGTTTATAGAAATTTAAACCTACTGAATAAATATCTGTGTATGATGTAAAAAGATATGATCCTATTTTAGATAACTGCATTCCTATTTCTTTTTTCATAACGAAATACCAAATGGTAAATCCTATAGCGCCGGCTATTAAAGTTGCAATTGCTGCTCCATAAAATCCAAAATATTTTAAACAGAAATACGATATAATAAAATTTATAACAAGCGAAACTGTATTAATTATAAAACATAAAGCAGGCTTGCCTACTGAGTTTAATAAATTAGCTGCCTGGTTTTGCATAGGACGCATTAGGCCTGTAAGCATGTATAATTGTAAAATAGGAGCAGCATCTGCATATTTTGATCCTGCAATAATTGTTATGATGAACTTTGGAAATATTATAATAAACAATGCTGCAGGTGTGGTAAATGAAAGCAGTATGCCTACCATTTTTTCATACAGGTATTTAACCCTGTTATTTCCTTCTTCAACAACGGCTTTAGACATTTTGGGGAAAATAACTTCGGCTGCAGCGTAAGAAGGTATATCAACCAGCCCGTTTATTCTGGATGCCGTGCTATAATAGGCCACTGCACTGTTAGAAATAAAAGCCGCAGTCATTACCTGGTCTAAGTTTGCAAATATATTTGCCATAACTCCTGAGCCAAAAATATAGCCTCCATAACCAAATATTTTTTTTATTGAACCACGCTCAGGCTTGAAGATATTATGCATATACTTCCTGCTATATATATATATAACTATAGTGCCGCAAATTATACTTGCAGACATATAAATTGAAAGAGCAGGAAGATCAAATGGTATATTTAAAAAAAAATGAAGCAATAAAAAAAGGAAGAAAATAATTTGCCGCACAAGGTAACCTGCAAATACTCCTTTAAAATCAAGATGTGATTGCTGAATGGCTTCGAAATGCGAGAAAAAGATCATAAACAGTAAGCCTGGAATAAACCAATATAATGTTGTTGAAAGTTCTGTGCCTGCATTAAGTTCCTTGCTCATCCACTTTGAGCAAAAGAGAAGAAAAAGTACAAATATTGCAGTTATAAATACATTGATAAGGAAAGACGAAGAAGCTATTGAAATTTTTTCTTTAGGATCATCGCTGCAGCTTACATATCTTATATGTGCATTTTTTAGCAGCCCGCCTTTTGTTGCTTCAAATACAGA